>Ga0207674_10005112_pt1 | contig 15657 bp, 16 predicted proteins | sample KBSCornC72_FD_184303 | JGI IMG/M metagenome (GOLD analysis project Ga0207674, IMG submission 184303) | Corn rhizosphere microbial communities from Kellogg Biological Station, Michigan, USA - KBS Corn C7-2 (SPAdes) (version 2) | ecosystem: Host-associated > Plants > Roots > Rhizosphere > Soil ... | reverse complement strand
GATCCTGACAAAAGAAATGATTTCGTCCATCAGCGCTTCGCGGTTGGTCTGAGGCTGACGAAAGAGCCGGCCGACGCTTCGGATCGCGTGAGTAAGCGAATGCCGCGGCGTGGTGACCAGCATGACTCCCAGCGTTCCGCCCAGCACGATCCACGCGGCGGTGGGCTGCAAGAAGTAACGCAGACTGACGCCTGTTGAGGCGATTCCAGCCACCGTGGTGATCACGGCGATGGCGATCCCGGCGAGAACCCAGAAATCCAAGGGAGCCCGCCGGGCTGGGTCACTGGCGACAATCGCTAGGTCGGTTCGTGCAGTGGAAGGAGAAGACACTTGCAAGATCCGAGGCAATCAATGCTCCAATTCGAGGACGCGCCGTTTCAACGAGTTGCCTTCCGGAGCTGTTTTGCGGCTGGCAGAATTCTGACGTTGCCAGTCTAGATGTAGACTCGGAGTTTGGAACGAAAGATTTTCTGGCTGCTATTTACGACGCTGGGCGTCATCGCCGACTTCGTTCTGCCCATGTGGTGGGCGCTGGGTGCGACCATCCCGATCTTCGCCCTTTGCTGGTGGATCGCGTACCGTAGCAATTGGTCGGATTGGCTTTAGACGTCGTATTACGAATAAATCCCCGGCGCTTCATGTCCCAGGGCCTGCACGTATTCGATATACGATCCCGGATAGAGCCGGGGATTGCGATCCTTGCCGGTCTCGCCGCCCAGCTCCAGAACGCGTGAGGCGAGTCCTCGAAGAAACATGCGGTCGTGTGAGACGAAGATCATCGTGCCTTCGAAGCCTTTGAGCGCGTCCACCAGCATTTCTTTGGTGGCCAGGTCGAGGTGATTGGTCGGCTCGTCCAGCACTAGAAAGTTCGGCGGGTTATAGAGCATCCGCGCCATGGCTAGCCTGGATTTTTCGCCGCCGGACAGCGCAGCGATCTTCTTTTCTACATCGTCCCCGGAGAATTGGAACGCTCCAGCCAGAGTTCTGAGCGATCCGATCCCATCCTGCGGGAAATCCTGCTGAAGCTGTTCGATGATGGTTAGCTCGGGATTCAGAACATCCAACGCCTGCTGCGCGAAATATCCGGAGCTGAGGCTGGCGCCGAGTTGGACAGTGCCGCTATCGGGGGTGCTGGCGCCGGCGATCATCTTCAACAGTGTGGACTTCCCTGCTCCGTTCCGTCCCATGACAGCCCAGCGCTCGCCGCGGCGGATGGTGAAATTAAATCCCTGGTAGATCACGCGCGGCCCGAAACTCTTGTGCAGATCCTCGATCACGACCACCTGCTCGCCCGATCGCGGGGGAACGCGAAACTCGAATTTCACTACCTGCCGCCGCTTGGGAAGCTCGATCTTTTCGATCTTGTCGAGAGCCTTGATGCGGCTTTGCACCTGCGCTGCTTTGGCTGCATGCGTGCGGAAACGATCGATAAATCGCTGTTCTTTCGCCAGCATGGACTGCTGACGCGCGAAGGCGGCCTGCTGATTGGTCTCGCGGATCGCCCGCTCACGCTCATAGAAATCGTAATTGCCTGAGTAGGCGATGATCTCGCCTCCGTCGATCTCGGCGATCTTGGTGACCAGGCGGTTCATGAACTCGCGATCGTGCGAGGTCATCAGGAGCGCACCGGGGTAGGACTTGAGAAATTGCTCCAGCCAGATGATGGATTCCAGATCCAGGTGATTGGTGGGCTCATCCATCAAGAGGACGTCGGGCCGCCCGAGGAGCACACGGGCCAGCGCCACACGCATTTTCCAGCCACCGGATAGATCGCCGACGTCGCCATCGATCTGATCGTCGGCAAAGCCCAGCCCGTGGAGCACTTCGCGAGCCTGGGCTTCGAGCGCGTAGCCACCGAGATGATCGTATTCCTCCTGCACCTCCCCGAAGTGGGCCAGGATGCGATCCATGTCATCGGCACGCTCAGGGTCTTCCATGGCGCGCTGCAGGTCTTCGAGCTCATGATGCAGATCGCCCGCACGGCCGCTGCCCGCGATGGCTTCATCGAGGACGGAGCGCCCCTTCATCTCCTCGACATCCTGGCGGAAATAGCCGACGCTGAGCTTCCGGGGAACGGAAACCTCGCCGTCGTCGGGCTGTTCTTCGCCGACTACCATGCGGAAAAGCGTAGTTTTGCCCGAGCCATTGGGACCAACCAGGCCAACTTTTTCGCCGGGGTTCAACTGGAAGGAAGCGTCGATGAAGATCAACTGCTTGCCGTACTGTTTATTAATATTCGAAAGAGAGATCAGAACACCAAATTACCAGATACTTCGGCAAGGCCCCAAAAAACGGGGGACAGGCCGCTCTGTCCCCTGCCGCACATTCTTGACTCTGAGAAAAGACGTGGGAGTGGACAGAGTAGCCTGTCCCCTTTTTTTGAACGCCCCCCGGTGCGCGGTATAATTAAACGGAAGCTGGATCGCCCGCTCTGCTGCCGGCTGGATCGGCAATTCTCGGAAACACCTAATAACTTGATCTCTGTAAACGACCTTTCCATGCGCTTCGGCGCCCGCATTTTGTTCGAAGACGTGAACGTCACGTTCCTGCAGGGGCGGCGCTACGCGATTACCGGACCCAACGGGTCGGGCAAATCGACATTCATGAAGATTCTGACGGGCGAGATCGAATCCTCCAAGGGTTCGGTCACGCGGCCGAAGAAGATCGGTATCCTGCGCCAGGATCAGTTCGCGTTCGACGGGTATCGCGTGCTGGACGCGGTGATCATGGGCAACGCTCCGCTTTGGGACGCGCTGCAGGAACGTGAATCGTTCTACGAACGGTCGGCCGAGTGGACGGATGAAGACGGCATGCGTCTGGGCGAGCTGGAAGGCATCGTCGGGGATGAGGGCGGCTATACGGCGGAAGCCGACGCGGCCACTCTGCTGCGTGGTCTGGATATTCCCGAGCCTCTGCACGAACGCAAGATGTCGGAACTGCAGAGCGGCCAGAAGGTTCGCGTACTTTTAGCTCAGGCACTGTTCAGTCACGCCAGCGTGCTGCTGCTGGACGAGCCCACCAACAACCTGGATCTGGACTCAGTCCACTGGCTGCAGAATTATCTGCTGAACTACCAGGGCTGCCTGCTGGTGATTTCGCACGATCGCCACTTCCTGAACGAAGTCTGCACGCACACCGCGGATATCGATTATCAAAGCATCATCACGTACACCGGCGCGTACGACGAAATGGTGCTGGCGAAGACCCAGATCCGCGCGCGCGTAGAAGCCGGTAATGCCCAGCGGGAAAAGAAGATCGCGCAGTTGAATGAGTTCATCGCCCGGTTCTCGGCCGGAACGCGTTCCGCGCAAACCACGTCGCGTAAGAAGGAAGTCGAGCGGTTGCAGACTTCCGATCTGGCCCGGTCCAACATCCAACGCCCCTTTATTCGTTTCGAGAATGTGCGTCCTTCGGGCCGGCATCCTCTCGAAATCAAGGGACTCTCGAAGTCCTACGGCGATCTGAAGGTGATTCAGAACTTCAGCGCGTCCATCGCACGCGGCGAAAAGATCGGACTGCTGGGACGCAACGGCGCGGGCAAGACGACCATGCTTAGGTCGCTCCTGCGCAATGCGACCGGATACGTGGACGCGCCCGATCGCGAGTTCCCGGTGGACGGCGGCACGGTTATGTGGGGCCACGAGGCTGCGGTAGGATATTTTTCGCAGGATCACAAGGAATCGATCCGTCCGGGCTCAACGATCGTCGAATGGCTGAGCGAGTTCGACCCAAGCGCCTCGCAGCAAGAGTTGCGCGGTCTTCTCGGCCAAATGCTGTTCAGCGGAGACGACGCCACCAAGCGGACCGAGGTTCTTTCGGGCGGAGAGGCCGCACGTCTGATCTTCTGCCGCCTGATGCTGCAAAAGCCCAACTTCCTGATGCTGGACGAACCCACCAATCACTTGGACCTCGAATCCATCAACGCCCTGAACATCGCGCTGCAGAAGTTCGATGGCACGGTGTTGCTGGTCACCCACGATCACGATCTGGTGGACGAAGTGGCCACTCGCATCTGGCATTTCGAAAACGGACAGATCGAGGACTTCAAGGGTCCTTACGCCGAATACCTCACGCAAAAAGAAACTTCCGTCGCGTGACGGAAAACCTGTAACGAAACGGCTCGTCCCACCTCTCTTTCTAAGGTCCGCTTGGATCCAAACAGAAGGGGGATATAGATATGGCCACGGGAGCTCAGCGGGCGTGGACCTGGCAAGAGTGGGAAAATCACTGCGTCGACGGCAAGTTTCCGCTGCTAAAGTACGTCGGCGGCAGCGAACGCAGCGGCGTGTTTCTTACAGAACGCCCGGGAGCGGAGCCTCGAAAAGCCGCGATTAAGATCATTCCGGCCAATCCTAAGACGGCCGAGGCATACCTGTCCCGCTGGAGCGAGTCTGCTTCGCTTTTTCATCCGCATCTGATCCAGCTGTTTGAGATGGGTTCTGCGGCGCTTGGAAACGTCCCGTGCGCCTACGTCGTTATGGAGTACGCGGAGGAGGATCTCTCGCAAGTCGGTCGTCCGCTAGCAGCCGCCGAAGCGACAGAAATGCTCGACGCGACCTTGAAGGGTCTCTCTTACCTTCACAATGAGGGACTTGCGCATGGTCATTTAAAGACTTCCAATATCATGGCGGTCGCCGATCAGCTCAAGATTTCCAGCGATACGATCCGGCCGGCGGGAGAATGGCGCAAGGATCTCGACATCCGGGAGCTGGGAGATCCGCCAGAGACCGCGACGAGCGGCGCGACACCCGCGGGCGACATCTGGTCCCTGGGAGTCACCTTGGTGAATGCAGCCACCATGCAGGCCCCCTCTTGGGACCCTGGGGCGGCGAATCCGACGTTGCCCGACAGCCTGCCTGCAGCGCTGCGCGCACCCGTGTCGAGTTGTCTGCGCAAGGATCCGGGGCAGCGGTGGACTGTGGAAGAACTTGAGGCGTTTCTGCGGCGGAACGCCGGTGCACGTCCGGTTTTTCAACCGCCTCCATCCAGTACGAAGAGTGCGACGACCCGGTATCTTCTGGCAGGCGCCATCGGATTGCTGGTTGCGACCGCAGCGATTTTGCCCCGCTTCTTTAGAAATAGTTCGCCGCCAGAACAGCCGGCTGTTAAAGAGATTTCTCCGAGAGTGGTGGTTCCGACGCCATCGGCGAGCATAACTCGGCCCGTTCCTGGGCCTCGAACTGTCGTGAGCCAGGTCCTGCCGGACGTGCCTGCGAAGGCGCGCAACACGATTCAAGGGAAGGTGACGGTACGGATCCGTGCTGGTGTGGACTCCAACGGTAATGTCGTAGATGTGAAAAACGAATCCCCGGAATCGAGCAGATTCTTTGGAAATCTCGCGTTGCAGGCCGCGCGGCGATGGAAATTCACGCCCGGTCCAAGCGAATGGATCCTGCGCTTCGAATTCGTTCGGAATCCAAAGAATCCCGTTTCGGTGCAAGCTAAGGCAGTCCGCGTGCCTTAACGTTTGCATGAGTCAACATGCGATCCCTAGAATCACAGGAGCCGCCTTAGCGACGCTCCTCTTATCCTTCTCGGCCTTTGCGGGCGAGCACCAGGTCCTAAATGGGACTTGGACCCTGATTCCGGCCAAGAGCGACTTTGCGGGCCAGCCCGTGGTCCAGACGGGCACCGTGCGCATCAACGATGACCGCGGTGTGATCGTCGTCACACGCAACTTCGTGTACGAGGGCGCCACCGAGACGACCTTTTACAGCGACAGCACCGCGAACAGCAAGAACAGCCCGACGATTAAAGCCGGCAATCTCAAGACTAAGACCAAATGGGATCACGACGTCCTGAAAGTGACAACCACGCAATCCGGTGCGGTGACGCTGGAGAGCTACTCTTTGTCCACGGATGGAACCATGATGGTCAGCGTTGTGACGCCGACCGGCAAGCCGATCAATCTGATCTTCCAGCGCCAATAGCTCGGCTAAATATGGTCAGGTGACTTCCGGCGGTCAGCCGTTGAGGAGTGGTGCGCCCTTTGGGGACGAGTTCAGAACGCTCGATTATTCTCACTTGTTCGGGACAGTCTCGTCCGTCCCTGTTTATCCCTGTTTATCCTACGAACGTTCTCCTCTTGGAAATCCGACACGATCTGCATATCGGCTGCCAGCGAGCAGCCCGCCGCAAGGAGAAGCAGAACCAAGATCTTCATGAATCTCGCCGCCAGTCAGCTGTTTGGTATTTGGTACGCCCGAGAGGATTCGAACCTCTGACCTTCTGCTCCGGAGGCAGACGCTCTATCCAGCTGAGCTACGGGCGCATGATCGATAACTTACAGGCACCAGTTTATCACCGAACGCAAACTGGCACGAGTGCTGACATACGACCGCCGTATATGCCGCTCGGAAAATCATCCTAATCCATTGCCCCTACGCGAAGCGCGATGTTAACCTTTGCTCTCAGTGTAGAAAAACCCCATGAGCATTACCGATTTCCTGATCTCGGCCACATCGTTCGTACTATTCTTTTACTGGTTTCAATATGTCTGTCTCCTGATTCTTAGTGCCAGGACCTCTCGCGATTACAGCAGCGAGATCGCCGCCGCCAACCATCTGGGATTCCCAGACGTCCAAATGAAGTTACGCTCCGCGGGCGCTGATCTGGAAACTTTGCATCGCTGCCTGGAAAAAGATTACGCGATCATTACAGATCTGCTACGACGCACGCCTGGATTCATTGCCGACGACTACCGCGAGCTAGCTATGCTCAAGATCCATTACCGGACGATGAGCACCTGGTTTCATATGACTCGCAGGTCTCTGCGAGATGCCTCAGCGCAAGCGCTTGAGGAGATGACTTTGGTCATCATTCATTTGGCGAACACAATCGGAGAACGAACCGGAAACGGTGGCGACTCCGGTTACATCTACTCGACTTGGAAACAAAATGAAGGGTCTAGCTGTTCCCGCTCTGGTATTTGAAGCTCAAGTACTCGGAGGTATCGTAGGTCTTTTATTCCTGGCAGCCGTGGGACTGCTGGTGCTGCGTACACGCCACCTTCCGGCCTGCTCGAACTGCGGATTGCACAGCGTGCGCCGATCGCACTCCCACCGTTTTATGGATGGTGTCGCGCGCGTGGGCCTGCTGGTTCCCTACCGCTGCGATAGCTGCCTGCGGCGGTTCTACTGTTTTAAGTCGCGGCGTGTTCCACGGCATGCGCACGGACGGGCTGCTGGCAGTGGAAAGTAGTCGTGGACTTACAGAACGTCCGCAAAACCGCGCTTCAAGTGACGGAAGAACAGCCCGCCGAGAATAAACATCGTGATCGAATACGCCGCGAGCACCGCCAGCTCGCGCCAATCCGGCCATTGATTCGAGAGCAGCCGGTGCCGATACGCATTCACCATCCATGACATCGGATTCCAGCGAACCAATGCGTGCAACGGTCCCTTGATGCTGGATTCGCTGAGCATGATCGGAGTGATCCAAAACCATAGATTGACAATGACTAGAAAGGCCTGAGCCGTATCCCGAAGGTAGACATGCAGACTGGAGGCGACCCAGCCAACGCCCACCGAGAACAGGCCCACGAACAGCATGTACACCGGCAGCAGAAGAATCATCGGGCTCAAGGTCTTCTGCCACACCGCGACGGTCATGATCGCAAGTCCGACTGCGATCAAGTGGTGGATCATCGACGAAAGAAAAATCGATACCGCCACCACCTCGGATGGAAATACCGTGCGGGTAATCAGGTTGGACTGTTCCACCAGCGATGCCGCCGAGCGCGTCACCGTTTCCTGGAAAAGCCACCACGGCAGAATGCCGCAGAACAGGAACAGCGGGTAGTTGGTGGTGACTTCGTCCGGCCCCAGCGTCGCGCCGATCCAGTACTTGAACACCATGATCCAGATCAGCAACTGCACGACGGGATGGACCACCCCCCACAGCCATCCGGCAGAGGAGCCCACATAGCGCGTCCTGAAATCGCGGCGGACCAGTTGCGCTACCAGCGCCCGGCGTTCGACCAGATTGCGCAAAAAATGCCGTCCGGGAATGCGTACCACGAATTTGAGTGTAGCAACGTATTGTAGACTCGAAAGAATGTCGTTGCTGGCCCTGTTCTTCGCCATCACGCTCGGCTTGGCCGCCGCAGATGCTCCGAAAGATAGACTTACCTACAGCATCGAGTGGCGCCTGATCCATGCAGGCCAGGCGGTTCTGGAATACGGAACATCCTCTGCGTCCGTCAAGCTGGAGTCGGCTGGATTGGTTTCGACGCTCTACAAAGTCCAGGACGCCTATCAGGTTCAATTCGACGCGCCGTTCTGTGCGACCTCCAGCGTCATGAATTCGATGGAAGGCTCGCGTCGCCGCGAGACAGTAGTCACCTTCGACCGGAACAGGGGCCGGGCGTCGCTTACTGAAAAAGACCTGATCAAGAATTCGGTGGTCAGCAAGACGGACGTGCAAATTCCGAATTGCGTTCAGGAAGTTGCGGCAGCCCTCCTTCGATTGCGCCGCACTAAAGTGGAGGTCGGCCAATCGACCCAGATTCCCATGAGCGACGGCCGGAAATCCGCTCAGGTCAAGGTCGATGCACAGGAACGCGAGCGTATTAAGACGCCCGCGGGCACGTTCAACACGGTACGGTACGAGGCCAACCTGCTGAACGGAGTAATTTATACGCGCAAGGGCCGCGCGTTCATCTGGCTTACAGATGACGATCGCCGGGTGCCGGTACGGATCCTGTTGCGGATGAATTTCCCGCTGGGTACGGTGACTCTGGACCTGGAAAAAGAAGAGCATCCGTGAAGTGCTGAAAAAGGAGACAGGCTACTCTGTCGCGTCCCACAAGGTCCTGACTTATCGCAAGTGTGGAAGGACAGAGCGCCTGTCCCCTTTTTCGTGCCACTGCTAAAATAGCCTTATGGGCCGAATAGGCTGCGCCTTCGTCGCGATGAGCCTGCTCGCTTATGGGCAGCGGCAGATGAGCGTCCCGGACCTGGTGACGTTCATCAAGTCCTCGGTTCAGTTGAAGAATGAAGATCGCGCGGTAGCAGACACTGTTCGGCGCATCAAGTTGACCAATCGCCTGGACGCCTCGACCGTCGAGGACCTGCAAGGCATGGGAGCCGGCCCACGAACCGTCGCGGCGCTTCGGGAGCTGATTACCGCCAGTTCGACTCTTCCGCTTGCACCCAAAGTCGAGCCGCCTCCGCCGCAGGCCGTGATTCCGCCGCCGAGCCCGGCAGAGTTGAAACAGATCCTTGCAGAGATCACACAAAAAGCTTTGGACTACACGAGGAGCCTGCCCAATTTCATTTGCGCGCAGGTCACCACACGGAGCTACGATCCTTCCGGAACCGAGGCCTGGCACGTTTCCGACAAGGTCCAGGAGCAGCTCAGCTACGTGGACGGCAAAGAAGACTACAAAGTCACGCTGGTGAATAATCTGCCAGCCAACAACGTGAAGCACGAGCAGTTGGGCGGTATCACGTCATCGGGCGAATTCGGCAGCATGCTGCACGCGATCTTCGCGCCTGAGACGCAAACTCAGTTCGACTGGGAACGCTGGGCCACGCTGCGCGGGAAGCGCATGTACGTGTATAGCTTTCGAGTGGCGCAACCTAACTCGGATTACAGCATTCACCACCAGCCGTCGGGCCGCACTATCGTCGCGGGATACCATGGATTGATTTACGCCGATGCCGAAACCAAACAGATCATGCGGATCAGGATGGATTGCGACGGCCTGGAGACCTTTCCGATCAACCAGGTCACGGTCACTATGGACTATGCGCCCACTAAGATTTCGGAACAGGCTTTTGTGCTCCCTATGGCAGCCGAAGTGCGATCGCGCGAAGGCAGGATGCTGGGCAAGAACGTGATGCAGTTCAGCCTCTACCGCAAATTCAGCTCCGAAGCGACCATTACGTTCGACACACCCGACCCCATACCCGAAGATCAGCTCAAAGAGCAGCCTGCCACCGGGCCTGGAAAGCGGCCATAAGCCCGGTTCCGATGGATCTGTCCATAGAACACAAACAGATTGCGCCCAGCACCGGCGTGATCGCCATCAGCGGAAAACTACTGGTGGGCCCCGGATGCCTGGAGCTGGAAGCGCTGGTGCCGCAGCTCATGGCCGCCGGAACCCGGAACCTGGTGTTCGATCTGAGCAAGATGACGCGCATCGATTCGACCGGGATCGGCAGATTCATCGATACGTACGGACGCCTCCGGCAATCGGGTGGACAGATGCGCATGGCCGGTGCCGCGGGTATCGTGCGGGATGCCTTCCGCCTGACGCGGCTGGACACTGTCTTCTCGTTCTATCCGACCGTGGAAGAGGCTTGCAGCGGGTTGTTGTGACTAATCGCAGGACAGCGGGTTGACCGCGAAGACGAATTCCTCCACGGGCTGCCCTCCGATCAAGTGCTCCTGCACGATGCGCTCGATCACGTCCGGAGTGGCCGAGTGATACCAGACACCCTCGGGATAGACCACTGCGATCGGTCCATGCTCGCACACCTTAAGACAATTCGCCTTGGTCCGATAAATGCAACCTTCAGGACCCGTCAAACCTGATTCCTTCAGACGCTTCTTGAGGTGGTCCCAGGACGCTTCCGATACGTCCAGCGAGGCACACTTCGGTTTCTTTTGTTCCGCGCACAGGAAAATATGCCGTTCGATCCGGCCGATACCCAGCTTGGTAGCGACCTCTCGTAAGCGCGCTCGTATTTCTTCAGGAGCCATTCGTAATTCAATTATCCCTGATGTTATCCTTCGTCACCCTTTGGCGGGGGTCAGGGCCGAGAGCCGAGTGTCAATGAGTTCGAGCCGCCGGATCAGCTCAGCGTATTGAATATCATCCTGTGCGGGTATCTTCCTCTTGACCGCGAACGTCCCGCTGGGCTCCAGGACGCATTGCTCCACCTCGCTCACGTCGTCAAATCCCTGCCGATGCAGGACCGTCAACAGCTCGGAATGGGACAGAAGCTCCTTCGCCAGGTTCTTCTGTTGGATCTTGCCCCGCTCGATGAGCGTTGTCGATTTCCCCTCGACCAGTTGATCGAGCCGGCGGTGCTTGAACAGGAACCGAACCACCAAGTAGTTGGTGGCCAGGAGAGCGAGTGCTCCAATCAGGCCGCCGCTCACAGAATTGTCGTTACCGATGATTGCGTTCTGCACCGTGTTCGAGAGGGACAACAGCACCACCAAATCGAACGGATTGAGCTGGGCGAGTTCGCGCTTTCCGAAGATCCGCAAAAGCACGACCAGCGCGAGGTAAACCAAGATGGGGCGGAGTATTTTCTCTAGTATGGGTAATCCGACTACGAACATATCATTCCACATGGAATGATTATCCTCTGCTCAGTTTCTCGACGGCGTCCTCCATCTTCTGCGGACGATTCAGGACGCCGGAGAACAGGTCGCCTACGCGATCGAAACGCGCCAGGGCATTGCCGATGTGGAATTGCTCGGGCTTGAGCCGAAGCGTGACCTCGTCCCACGCTAATGGCGTCGATACAGGCGCGCCCTGGTACGCCCGAACGGCGTAGGGAACCGAGATCGTCTTGCCGCCGCCGATCTGCATCCAATCGAAATATACTTTTCCTTTGTCGCGCTTGGAAACGGCGCGCGGCGTGGTGAACAAATCCGGCCGCTCATGGGCAACCATGGTAGCCAGCACTTCAGCCAGCGCCCGGACCTGATCATAGGTGTAGCGCGGCTCCAGGGGCACGAAGATGTGCATTCCGTCGCCGCCGGTGGTTTTGGGAAAACTCTCCAGCTCCGCTCGATCCAGCTTTTTGCGGACCAGCAGCGCGGCCTCGACGATTTTCTCGTAGCTGCACTCCTGGGGGTCCAGATCGATCAGCAAGTAATCGGGATTCTCGATCGAATCCATGCGGCTCATCCATGGATTGTGATCGATGCAGCCCAGGTTTACCAGGAACAGCAGCGTCGCACGGTCCGCGCCGATCACGTAACGAATGTCGTCGGCTACCTCGGTTCGCAGCCATTTGGGAAAACTCGGCGCGACGGCTTTTTGAAAGAAAAACGGCTTCTCGATCCCGTTCGGATAGCGCTTGAGCGACAGGGGCCGGTCCTTGAGATGCGGCAGAATCAACGGAGCAACCGCATCGTAGTAATTCAGCAGGTCGCGTTTGCGGTAACCGTCCTTGGGATAGAAAATCTTGTTCAGATTCGTGAACTTGAGCGGATGCCCGTCAATCGTGAGGCTGGCCTCGGGCAACGATGGATCCAGCAATGGGGGACGAATTAGCAAAGGACCGACGTCCGTTCGGAAGCCGAGCCACACGGGAGCCCGTAGCTTCCCATCCGCAGTTCTGTTCGCGAATTGCACTTCGCAGACCAGTTCCGGCCGCACCCAGGTGACGTCTTTCTTCGGCAGGTTCTTCTCAGGTTCCAGCGGGCACTTTTCGGTAACCAGCGGCAGCAGCCTGTCATGAATCGCCTTCATGGTCTTACGGTCGAACCCGGTGCCGACGTTGCCCGCCCACTTTAGCTTGTCGCCCTCCTGAACGCCTAGAATCAGGGCGCCAAAATGATCGCGCGCGCCCTCAGTGAATCCGCACAAAAGGAATGAATCCGTCGAATGGACCTTATACTTAACCCAGTCCCCGGATCGGCGGGATTCGTAGAAACTCGAAGCCTTCTTGCCTACGATCCCTTCCACGCCCTGCTGCTTCGCGGCTTCGAAAAGCGCGGCCCCGTCGGAGAAATGCTCGGAATAGCGGATGACATCCGTGGGCTTGAGCACTTCCTTCAACAGCCGCTTGCGTTCAAGTAGCGTTTCGCCGCGTAGATCCCGGCCATCGAGATATAGCAAGTCGAACGCGTAGAAGACGACCGGATGATGCCGGGCCAGCGTCGCGACCGAGCTTTCGTCAGCCACGTTAATACGTCGCTGCAACAGCTCAAAGCTGGGGACGCCGCGTTCGTTCAAAGCGGCGATCTCGCCGTCGACAATCGCGCTCTTGGCTTTGACTTGATGCGGCAGGATCGATAGCTCGGGATACTGGCGATCGATCACGTTCCCGTTGCGCGAGACCATCCGGACCTGGCCGTTCTGGATATAGCAGATGGCGCGGACGCCGTCCCATTTCACCTCGTAGATCCAGTTGTCCGAGCTGGGCGGTTCACCCTTGCCGATCTCAGCCAGCATCGGCGCGCCAATTTCAGGCAGCTTCCAGCTCGCCTTCTTCCCCTCGAGTTTTTCCAGTCCCTGAGCGATCTCTTCTTGCGTGCGCCCGGTAAGAATGCTTACCGCGTGCTCTTCGGTATTCCATCCGGGCTGCGCCGACGCATCCTTCTTCTTGAGCAGCAACCACTCGTTGCCTTTGCCGCGCTTCATGCGGACCAGGGCAAACTCGCCGGTTACCTTTTCGCCATGCAAGCGGAACTTGAAGTCGCCACGCGCAAGTTGTTCTTCTGCCGAGGCATCACCGAGCAATTCATATGTCCCGCGATCCCACAGCATGACGCTCCCCGCGCCGTAGTTTCCCTTGGGAATCACCCCCTCGAAGCTCCCGTACTCGATAGGATGGTCCTCGACCATCATCGCCAGTCGCTTTTCCACCGGATCTAGCGTCGGACCCTTGGGAACCGCCCAAGATTTGAGCGCACCCCCGGCTTCCAATCGCAGGTCATAATGCAAATGGGTCGCATGATGCCTCTGGACGCAATACTGGAGTGCCGCGCCAGACTTGGACCCCTGCGACGGTGCCGGTTCCGGGGTCTTGTCGAAGCTCCGTTTTTCGGCGTAACGCTTGAGTGACATAACAAAACTACCCTGGAATGTTTGCGCTATAGTAAGAAAACGAATCTCTCAGGCGAGGTATCTATAGCGTATGGCTTCTACGGTTTGGAAAGGGCATCTCACCTTCGGACTGGTTTCGTTCCCTGTCAGATTGTACAGCGCCGCCCGGGGCGAAAGCATCAGTTTCAATCAACTCCACAAGGCCGACAACTCGCGGATCAAGCAAATGATCTACTGCGCCGCCGAGGATAAACCCATCCCCCGCAGCGAGATCGTCAAGGGCTACGAGTACGAAAAAGACCACTACGTGGTGATCGAAGACGAGGACATCAAGAAAGTCGCGCCCGCGACCGCCAAGGTCATGGAGATCCAGGAGTTCGTCAAGTCCGACCAGGTGGACCCGATCTACCTGGAGACTTCCTACTACATGGCTCCGGACGAAGCCGGGGAAAAGCCGTATGCCCTGCTGTTTGAGGCGCTCAAAGAAACTGGATTCGTGGGAGTGGCGAAAATCGCCATGCACAATCGCGAGCATGTGGTGATTCTGCGGCCGGGGCAAAGCGGCGTGATGCTGCACACGATGTACTACGCGCACGAGATCCGTAAAGTGGACGAATTCCGTACCGACGTCAGCCTGGTGAAAGAGAAGGAACTAGCGCTGGCCATCAGCCTGATCCAAGCATTGGCGGACGATTTTCAACCCGAGAAATACACCGACGACTACCGCGACAATCTGCTGAAACTGATTGAGGCGAAGAAACAGGGTCAGGAAGTGGTCGCCACGCCGGAGCCCAAGGAATCCAAAGTCGTGGATATCATGGAGGCGCTCAAGGCCAGCCTGGCGGCGGCTAAGAAGCCTGCTGCATCGGCCAAGGCCACCGAGCCTGCTGCTGAGGAAGCTCGCCCAGCGCGAAAGCGGGCGAGAGGTTAATACCTGACCTTCAACGAATTAGTCCGGAAAATGGAACAAGCTGGATTCCGAATCATCCGGGAGAAGAGATCCATTCGTTACTATGGCAAACCGGGATGGCCGGCTGATTCGAGTCGATTATCATGGACGTAAGGAGATTCCGCCCGGAACCTGCCACGCAATCCTGAAGGCAGCCGGGTTGAAGACCCCCGTAATGCTTGACCTCAAATACTCCTTAACGATCGAGGCCACGTACGATCCGTCCTTCTTCAGCTTTTACTCTCCTGAACTGGAGGGTTTCACCGGCATTGGAACATCCGTGGAAGACTGCCTCTACAAGGCCAAGTGGGGCATGATCGAGCACATTGAGCTTCTCAAAGAGCAAGCCTTGCCTGTTCCTGCGGCCAATCCAAACCCGCTGGTGATCATTCAGAACGCTACTCTGAGCACCGCCTAAACCGCGACCGTTGAAACTCGTCCGGCTCGCAAGCGCGGGAGGAGCCAAGCTCACGCAGCGCTCGGCTGAGCAGGTAACTCAACCTCAATCGCTACAGAGGTGGGTTCCGGCACAGGCGAGCCGTCTTCGGCTAATCCCTCCAGATGAAGCTCGATGGCTTCTCGGATGTTGGTCTTGATTTCTTCAACGGTCCTGCCGGTGGTCACACAACCGGGAAGATCGGGCACGTAAGCCGAGTAGTTATTCGCGCCTCGTTCGATGATTACAGCGTATTTCCTCATTGCTTGCCTTTCAGGCCGGCCTGAGTCAGGACACTCTTTAGCGTACCAGGATGCAAATCGTCTCCAGGGTGCCCTGGGATTGTGACGCGACCGGGCTTGACCGCGTGTTTGAATTGCCGATGGCTGCCCCTCGTTGCGACGTGGCGCCACCCATCGGACTCCAGTAGCTTTATCAGGTCTCTGACTTTCATTTCAAAGCTCGCAACAACTCCTCCGCGTACACCGCGCCGGCCGGAGTATCCTCGTGCTTGAAAAACACATACACATCGCGCCC
>Ga0207674_10005110_pt1 | contig 15665 bp, 11 predicted proteins | sample KBSCornC72_FD_184303 | JGI IMG/M metagenome (GOLD analysis project Ga0207674, IMG submission 184303) | Corn rhizosphere microbial communities from Kellogg Biological Station, Michigan, USA - KBS Corn C7-2 (SPAdes) (version 2) | ecosystem: Host-associated > Plants > Roots > Rhizosphere > Soil ... | reverse complement strand
CTCCCAGCCGCCGCATGGGGCGAGAAGGACGGCACGGTCACCAATTCGGAGCGGCGTATTTCGCGCCAGCGCGCCTTCCTGCCGCTGCCGGGCGAGGCGAAGCCCGATTGGTGGATGGTCAGCGAGGTCGCGCGCCGCATGGGCTTCGCGGACAGCTTTGGCTACGCGAGCGCCGCCGATATTTTCCGCGAGCATGCCGCACTCTCGGCATTCGAGAACAACGGCACGCGCGATTTCGATCTCGGCGCGCTCGCCGACGTCAGCGACGCGTCGTTCGACGCGCTCGATCCGGTCGTCTGGCCGTGCCGCGAAGGCGAAAGCACCGACACGCGGTTCTTCGCCGAGGGCGGCTTCTTCACTCCGGATCGTAAGGCGCGTTTCGTCGCGCCCGAAGCCCCTGCGCTGCGCAGCGCCGCGTCGGGCGACTATCCCTTCGTGCTGAATACCGGCCGCGTGCGCGACCAGTGGCACACCATGACGCGCACGGGCCTGAGCCCGCGCCTCGGCCAGCACATGCCGGAGCCGTTCGTCGAGGTGCATCCGGCCGATGCGCAAGCGCTCGGCCTCACGGATTTCGCCCGCGTTGCCACCGCGCACGGTGCAGGCGTCTATAAAGTTGCGCTGAGCGAAGGCCAGCAGCGCGGCGCGCTGTTCGTGCCGATCCACTGGAACGGCGAAACCGCATCGGCCGGACGCGCCTGCGATCTGGTCGCGCCGCACACCGATCCTCATTCCGGCCAGCCGGAGGCGAAGGCGACGCCGGCCTCGATCGAGCCTGTGGCGTTCACCTATCGCGGCTTCGCGCTCACGCGAGCACCGGTCGCGCTGCCCGACGGCACCTGGTGGACGCGCGTCGCGCTCTCCGGCGGCATAGGCACGCTGATCGCGACCAACCAGGAGCCGAGGCGCTGGCGCGACCATGCGGCGACGCTGCTGGGCGGCGACATCGCCGAGTTCATCGACCTGAAGCGCGGCATCTATCGTGCGGCCGCGTTCCGCGATGGGCGGCTCGATGCCGCGCTGTTCCTCGGCCCCGCCGACGCCGCGCCGCAATGGGATGCTGCCAAGGCCCTCCTCGATGCGCAAGCGCTCGCCGACCTCGAACGCCGCATGGTGCTGTCCGGCCGTGCCGCCGACGGCCTGGTCGAAACCGGCCCGGTGATCTGCGCCTGCTTCGGCGTCGGGCTCAATGTCATCCGCGATGCGATCGCGTCGAACGCCGCCACCAACGTGGAGGCCATCGGCAAGGCGCTGCGCGCCGGCACCAACTGCGGCTCGTGCCTGCCGGAACTGAAAAGGATCGTGCATGAAACGCACGCCATCTGAGGCGCGCCCGCCGCGCATGGAGACGCTCGCGCGCCTGCCGGTATTCTATGCGCTGGCCGGCAAGCGCGCGGTCGTCGCGGGCGGCAACGCGGCCGCCGCGTGGAAGGCCGAACTGCTCGCCGCTGCCGGCGCGCACGTCGACGTGTACGCGGCCGATCCGTGCGACGAACTCCTCGAGATGCCCGGCACCGCGATCCATCGCCGCGCGATCGAAGCGGGCGATCTCGCCGGCGCCGCCATGGCGATCGGCGCATTCGAGGACGACCGCGACGCCGCCGCGTTCGCCGCGCTGGCGCGTACCACGGGCGTGCCGGTCAACGTGATCGACAAGCCGGCTTTCTGCGACTTCTCGTTCGGCTCGATTGTCAACCGCTCGCCGCTGGTGATCGGCATCTCGACCGACGGCGCCGCGCCGGTGTTCGGCCAGGCGATCCGCGCCAAGCTCGAAGCGCTGATCCCGCGCGGCTTTGCGCGCTGGGCTGAAGCCGCGCGAGAATGGCGCCCACGCGTGCAGGCTCTCGCGCTGTCGTTCCGCGAGCGGCGGCGCTTCTGGGAAAAATTCACCGAACGCGCGGTCGCCGAGCCGGAGCGCACGCCGGCGCACGACGATATCGACACCTTGATGGCGGACACGCGCGGCGTTGCGCGCGAGGCCGGCTCCGTCGTGCTGGTCGGCGCAGGTCCTGGCGATCCGGAGCTGCTGACCTTGCGCGCGGTGCGGGCGCTGCAATCCGCCGATGTCATTCTGATCGACGATCTGGTCTCTCCCGAAGTGCTCGATTTCGCGCGGCGCGAGGCGAAAAAGATGATGGTCGGCAAGACCGGCCACGGGCCGGCCTGCAAGCAGAGCGAGATCAACGAGCTGATGATCAAGCTCGCCAAGTCGGGCAAACGCGTCGTGCGGCTCAAGGGCGGCGACCCGATGATTTTTGGCCGCGCCGGCGAGGAAATAGCCGCGTGCCGCGCCGCGAATATCGCCGTCGACGTCGTGCCCGGCATCTCGGCCGCGCAGGGTGCGGCGTCGCGCTTGCTGGTCTCGCTGACCCATCGCGCGCAGGCGCGCCGCGTGCAGTACATCACCGGTCACGATCGCGACGGCAAGCTTCCCGCCGACATCGACTGGCAGAGCCTCGCCGATCCGGCCGTGACGACGGTCGTCTACATGCCGAAGAAGACACTGCGCCTGCTGAGCGAGCGCGCCATCGTGCACGGACTCGATCCGGCAATGCCCGCGGTTGCGGTCGCGAATGCGACGCGGCCCGACCAGGCTATCGTGGCGGCGACGATCGCGACCATCGCGGACGAGATCGAAGCGTGCAACCTCGGCAGCCCCGTGCTGGTGATGATCGGTCGCGTTCTGGCTGACGTCGCCGCCATGCAGAAGAGCGTTGACGCCGCCCCGGCGACGCTCGACGCACCGGCGATCGCCCGGCGTGCGTGAAAGCGCTTCGTCTCTTCGGCGCCGCACCGGTAAATACGCGCTTAACGGCGCGTGAAGGAATCGTTAAACGCGCGCGCCGGCGTTAATCTTCGCGCAAACAATCGTGGCACCGTGGGGCAACAATTCGCACGCGGCGAACACGCTCGCGCCGAGTTCCGTCAACGAAAAATCAGGGTTAAGTTTTAACGTTAAGCGCCGCTTAAAGTTTAGCTGCCAGCATCCGCTCCATCGATCGTCCGTGTGTCGGGCCCCAGGCCCGCTGGTTTCTATGAGGATGGAGTCATGCGCAGTCTGAAAGTTGCTTTGATTGCCGGCGCGGCGCTCGCGGCGGCCTTCACGTCGGCGCAAGCCGCCGATCTCGGTCCCATCATGCAGCCGCGCCCGATCGCGCCGGTGCAGGTCGAGGAAATGGCCGGCGGCTGGTATCTGCGCGGCGACATCGGCATCGGCGCGCAAGACTTCAAATCGTTCGACTTCACGCAGACCAACTCCGCGTTCGTGTGGCCGGCGAGCTGGCGCATCGACCAGAAGGAATTCGGCAGCGGCGTGTTCGGCGGCGGCGGCGTCGGCTTCCAGTGGAATTCCTGGCTGCGCTTCGACGCGACGGCGGAGTATCGCGCCAAGTCGAAGTTCAAGGCGATCGGCAGCTACACCGAATTCTGTCCGGGCGGCCGCTGCTTCGACGTCTACGACGGTCAGCATTCCGCGATCGTGTTGATGGGCAACGCCTACATCGACCTCGGCACCTGGATGTGCCTCACCCCGTTCGTCGGCGCCGGCGCCGGTTATGCGCGCCACACCATCACGGGCCTCAGCGACACCGGCTACATCTCCGACGGCACCACCGGCTTCGGTTATTCGCAGAGCGACTTCTCCGAGTGGAAGTTCGCCTGGGCGGTTCATGCCGGCGTCGCCTACAACGTCAACAACAACTTCAAGATGGAGTTGGCGTATCGCTACATGAACTTCGGCAACGTCAACACCGGCATCATCGACTGCGCGTCGGGTGGCTGCTCGACCGGCGCCGGGCCGCGCGCCTTCTACACCTTCCGCGAGCTCGACTCGCATGACCTGAAGTTCGGCATGCGCTGGATGCTCGCCCCCGAGGCTCCGGTCTACGCGCCGCCGCTGATCCGCAAAGGCTGACCGACCTCCACAACGGACGAACAAAAAGACGGCGCGGGCAGAACGCCCGCGCCGTCTTCATTTTTGCCCGCGCGAATTTAACCGATCCGCGTCCGAAGGTGCGCGGGGCTAACCGTCCATTAAGGTTAATGCCCGATGATCGCGGCAGCCTTTCAAGTCGAGTTCAAGCAAAAGGGTCACGTCATGCGGTTGCGTTCGTTGCTTTGCGCTCTTGCTTTTGTCGGCGCCGTCCAGAGCGCATCAGCGGCCGATCTCGGCGACAGCTTCCTGCGCGGATCGACGGTGGTCAGCCAGCCGGGCGGCCCGCGCTGGGACGGATTCTATTTCGGCGCACATGTCGGCGCGAACACTGCGGGCGCGGACCTCAGCGGCTCGACCAAGGATCTGGTCGGGTCGATCCTGCGCGAGTCGACATTCCTCAGCGTGTTCAACGTGTCCGACTGGCGCGTCCTCGGCAAGGCCGATACGACGGGCTCGAGCTTCGGCGGTTTCATCGGCTACAACACGCAGTGGGACGGCGCGATCCTCGGCATCGAGGGCACCTACAGCCGCACCAGCCTCGCGCTGGCGGCGGGGGACTCGCTCGCGCTGCAGCCGGCCGGATCGCCCGACACCGTCTTCATCACTGCGTCGACCTCGACCAAGATCACCGACTACGGCACCCTGCGGGTGCGCGGCGGCATGGATGCCGGCACGTTCATGCCGTACGGCTTCGTCGGCCTTGCGCTCGGCCGCGCGGACGTCGCTCGCTCCGCCTCGGTGCAGATCGTCAACTTCAGCCAGTCGCCGCTGCCGTATTTCGCCGACTCGCGCACGGACAATAAGACCGGCGCGTTTGCCTACGGCTACGCGGCGGGCTTCGGCATGGATCTCTGCGTCTGGAGCAACCTGTTCGTGCGCGGCGAATACGAATACGTGCAGTTCGGCGCGTTCAGCGGCGGCAACATGCACATCCATACGGCGCGCATCGGGGCCGGCTGGAAGTTCTAGCTTTCCGCCGGACGCAAGGCCGCACACGTCACGCGGCCTTGATACCATCGATCAATTTATTTGCAGGCGCGCCGTCACGATTTTCTTGACGGCGCGGCCGCCTTTCCTTATTTGCGGCGGCGGGACACCTCTCCCCAACGAGAGGCTTCTATCTGGAAGGGTAGATCATGGCGAACACGATGCCCGGCGTGCGGCCGGCCGTTCCGCACTTCTCGTCCGGCCCCTGTGCCAAGCGCCCCGGCTGGACCCTCCAAGCCCTCAAAGACGCATTTCTCGGCCGTTCGCACCGCGCCAAAGGCGGCAAGGCGAAGCTCAAGCGCGCCATCGAAGAGACGCGCGCGGTGCTGGAAGTGCCCGCGGATTTCCTCATCGGGATCGTGCCCGCCTCCGACACCGGCGCGGTCGAGATGGCGATGTGGTCGATGCTCGGCGCGCGCCCCGTCACCATGATCGCGTGGGAATCCTTCGGCGAAGGCTGGGTGACCGATGTCGCCAAGCAGCTCAAGCTGAAGGACGTCACCACCATCAAGGCGCCGTACGGCACGTTGCCCGATCTGTCGAAGGTCGATCCGAAATCCGACATCGTGTTCACCTGGAACGGCACGACCTCGGGCGTGCGCGTGCCGAATGCCGACTGGATCGCGGCAGACCGCGAAGGCATCACGATCTGCGATGCGACGTCCGCCGCTTTCGCGCAGCCGCTCGATTGGGCCAAGCTCGATGTGGTGACGTTCTCGTGGCAGAAGGCGCTCGGCGGCGAAGCGGCGCACGGCATGCTGATCCTCTCGCCGCGCGCGGTGGCGCGGCTGGAGAGCTACACGCCGGCCTGGCCGCTGCCGAAAATCTTCCGCATGACCAAGGGCGGCAAGGTCAACCGCGGCATCTTCGAAGGCGAGACCATCAACACGCCTTCGATGCTCGCGCTCGAGGATTATCTCGACACGCTCGCCTGGGCCAAGGCGGCCGGCGGACTGAAGGGCCTGCGGGCGCGCGCCGACGCGAACGCCAGGGTGATCCACGATTGGGTTGCCAGGACGCCGTGGATCGCCAATCTCGCCGAGAAGGACGAAACACGCTCGAACACGTCGGTGTGCCTGAAGATCGTCGATCCGGCGATCACGTCGCTTTCGGTCGACGCGCAATGGGCCTTCGTCAAGGACCTGGTCGCGCTGATCGAAAAGGAAGGCGCGGCCTACGACATCGCGACGCACCGTGACGCGCCGCCGGGCCTGCGCATCTGGTGCGGATGCACGGTGGAGCGCTCTGACGTGGCGGCGCTGACGCCGTGGATCGACTGGGCGTTTGCCCAAGCCAAGGACGCACTGCCGAAGGCGGCGTGATATGTTCGCCCATCCGCTGACCGAGAAACTCGCCGCGTTCGTGCGCGGCGTCGGGATCGAGGTGCGCGCCGCGCACCTCGCAGAGCCGACGTTCCTGCCGGGGCTCGAGATCCGTTTCGGCGCGCTGCTCATCGACGAGGAGCGCCTAAGCCATCCCGGCGACATCCTGCACGAAGCTGGACACATCGCGGTCTCCGATCCGGCGACGCGGACGACCGCTCCGGTTTCGTCCGACCCCGGTGAGGAGATGGCGGCAAGCGCATGGTCCTACGCGGCCGCGCGCCAGCTCGGGATCGATCCCGCGATTGTGTTCCACGAAGGCTTCAAGGCGGGCGGGGCGAACATGGTCGAGAATTTCAACGCCGGACGCTACATCGGCGTCCCGATGCTGCACTACTTCGGAATGTCGATCGAGCCGCGACAGGCCGCTGCCGCCGGTCTTGAGCCCTATCCGCACATGTTGCGCTGGGTGCGCTGAACATCGGGCCGCCGGCCCGCACGAAAACGAAACAGGACTAGCAGGAGCAGGCCATGGCGCCGCGCGTTCTCATTTCCGATGCTCTCTCTCCCGCCGCCGTGCAGATCTTCAAGGATCGCGGCGTCGAGGTCGACTTCCAGCCGAAGCTCGGCGCCGACAAGGACAGGCTCGCCGAGCTGATCGGGCAATTCGACGGCCTTGCGATTCGCTCCGCCACCAAGGTGACGCCGAAGATCCTGGAGAAGGCGAAGAAGCTGAAGGTGATCGGTCGCGCCGGCATCGGCGTCGACAATGTCGATATTCCGGCCGCGACGCAGAAGGGCATCATCGTGATGAACACGCCCTTCGGCAATTCGATCACCACGGCCGAGCATGCGATCACCTTGATGCTCGCGCTCGCGCGCCAGATCCCGCAGGCCGACGTGTCGACCCAGGCCGGCAAGTGGGAGAAGAACAAGTTCATGGGCGTCGAGATCACGGGCAAGACTCTCGGAGTGATCGGCGCGGGCAATATCGGATCGATCGTGGTCGACCGCGCACTCGGCCTGCGCATGCGCGTCGTCGCCTATGATCCGTTCCTCTCGCCGGAGCGCGCCGCCGATATCGGCGTGCACAAGGTGGAGCTCGACGAGCTGTTCCGCCGCGCCGACTTCATCACGCTGCACACGCCGCTGACCGAAAAGACCAGGAACATCATCGACGCATCGGCCTTCCCCAAGATGAAGAAAGGCGTGCGCATCATCAATTGCGCGCGCGGCGGTCTGGTGGACGAGCACGCGCTGCGCGCCGCGCTCGACTCGGGGCAGGTCGCGGGCGCCGCGTTCGACGTGTTCAGCGAAGAGCCCGCGAAGGACAATCCGCTGTTCGGGCATCCGAACGTCGTGTGCACGCCGCATCTCGGCGCCGCTACCACCGAAGCGCAGGAGAACGTCGCGCTGCAGGTCGCCGAGCAGATGTCGGACTATCTGCTGCAGGGCGCGATCTCGAACGCCGTGAACTTCCCCTCGATCACCGCGGAAGAAGCGCCGCGGCTGAAGCCGTTCGTGGCGCTCGCCGAACGGCTCGGCTCGTTCGCCGGGCAGCTCACCGAGACCGGATTGAAGAAGGTGCAGATCTCCTACGAGGGCCATGTCGCGCAGATGAAGACCAAGGCGCTGACCTCGGCCGCGGTCGCGGGCCTGCTGCGTCCGATGCTGCAGGACATCAACGTGGTGTCGGCGCCGCACGTCGCCAAGGAACGCGGCATCGTGGTCGAGGAAGTGACGCGCGAGGGCGACTGCGACTACGAGAGCCTGATCACCGTGACGGTGGAAACCGAGCGGCAGTCGCGCAAGGTGTCCGGCACGGTGTTCGCCGACGGCCGCCCGCGTATCGTCAACATCAAGGGCATCCGCATGGACGCGGAGTTCGGCCCGTCGATGATCTACATCACCAATCTCGACAAGCCGGGCTTCATCGGCAGCTTCTCCGGCATGCTCGGCGATGCCGGGATCAACATCGCGACCTTCCACGTTGGCCGCGAGGCACCGGGCGGCAACGCCATCGCGCTGATCGAGATCGACGGCGAATTGCCCGACGCGGTGCTGGACAAGGTGAAGGCGCTGCCGCAGGTGCAGTCGGCGCGGCCGCTGAAATTCTGATCGGCTTTCGTCGCGATCTCGCCGTGTTCCAGCCCGGGGTTGGCCTAACGTAAACCTGATTTCTGCGAGTTCCATGGCGCCGGGAGCGACGCCTGCCAGAGGAACCCGCTCATGACCCGTCCATTTGCGCATTTGCCTGTCGCCTGCGTGCTGATCTTCGCCGGATTTGGCCCGCTGTCGGCAGCGGAACTTGACGTGCAGTCCGCCGTCGATGCCGTCACGGTCTATCCCGATGGCGCGACTGTCACACGGCTCATCACGGTCGACCTGCCGCAGGGCGACACCACGCTGATCGCGCGCGACTTCCCGCCCGGCCTCGATGCGTCCTCGCTGCGCGTCGAAGGCGAGACCGGCGCGCGCGTCACCATCGGGGCGATCGATGCGCGCGCGCCGCGCCCGGAGCGTCCGCCGCCCGCGCCCGAGCTCGAGCAGCGCTCGCAGGCGCTGAAAGACGAGCGCGCCGCGCTGGAGGATCAGATCGGCGCCGAGGCCGCGCGCAAGCGCTTTGCCGAGCGCTTCGCCGCGCAAATCCCGCTCGGCCTCGGTGACAAGGGCGAGGCGCGCCCGGTCGCCGAATGGCGCCTCGCCTTCGGTGCGGTCGCGGAAGAAATTCGTGCCGCCAACAACGCGACCCGCGAACTGAAATTGAAGCAGCGCGAGCTCGACGAGGAGATCGCGCGGATCGATCGTGCATTGCAGGTCAACCCGCCGCGCAAGATGGAAGTCCGCATCGACCTTGCGGCCGACGCCGGGGCGCGCGCCACCTTCCGTGTCAGCTATACGGTGCGCGGCGCGCGCTGGGCGCCGCTCTACGATGCGCGGCTCGACACCGGCACGCGCGAGCGCAAGCCCGCGCTCGAACTGATCCGCCGCGCCGAGATCGTGCAGCAGACCGGCGAGGACTGGAGCGACGTCGCGCTGTCGGTCTCGACCGTGCGCACCGCCAAGGGAGGCGCCGGTCCGGAGCTGCGGCCGCTGGTCGTGCGCTATGCCGAGCCGGCATCCGCGCTGAAAGGCTCGCGCATCATGCAGGATCGCGCGGCGTTGCGCGAGGAGAGGCCGGTCGGCAATCTCGGCTCGGAAAACATGGCAGCGGTCGCGCCGGCCTCGACACCCGCGCAGGAGCAGGAGGCCGCGATCGAGACCGGCGGCTATCAGGCCCTGTTTCGCGTTCCCGGCCGCGTGACGGTCGCGACCAACGAGGGCGCGAAGAGCCTACGCATTTCGACTGCGACGATCGCGCCCGACCTGCTGGTGCGCGCGGCACCCGCGCTCGACGAGACCGCCTACCTCGAGGCGTCGATGAAGCACGCCGAGGAAGCGCCGCTGCTGGCCGGGCGCGTCGCGCTCTACCGCGACGGCATCTTCGTCGGGCGCGGCACGCTCGCGCTGACCCCGAAAGACGAGACCTTGCGTCTCGGCTTCGGCGCGGACGAGAAGGTGAAGGTCGCGCGCGTGCTCATGCGCAGGCTCGAAGGCTCGGCCGGGATCATCTCTTCGGCCAAGACCGACGAGCGCGAGTTCAAGACCACGGTGCGCAGCGGCCACAGCCGGCCGATGCGGATCGTCGTCGAGGACCAGATCCCGACCAGCGAGATCGCCGACATCCAGGTCGAGATGCTCCCCGGCACGACGCCGCCGACCGAGCGCGACGTGCGCGACCGGCGCGGCGTGCTGGCCTGGAGCTTCGATGCCGCGCCCGGCGAGGCGAAGGAGATCAAGCTCGGCTGGCGGCTGCGCTGGCCGGGCGACAAGGTGGTCGCCTACGAGCCGCGCCGGCCCTGAGGCGGACCTGCGGTCAGCCCGGGACCCCATTGGGCCGTTAATTGAGACGGCCCAATGCCTTGCCTCGCACAACGCCTTCCTTTATCGGGGCAGGGTATCCGGGCCGCACCCACCGTGCGCCGGTCTTTATCTCCACGTCGCCGGGTCGCGCGGCTCAAGGGGTCCTGATGGCGAATGTGGTCGTGGTCGGCTCCCAGTGGGGCGACGAAGGCAAGGGCAAGATCGTCGACTGGCTGTCCGAACAGGCCGACGTCGTGGTGCGCTTTCAGGGCGGCCACAATGCCGGCCACACGCTGGTGATCGACAACGTCACCTACAAGCTGTCGCTGCTCCCGTCCGGCGTCGTGCGGCCGGGCAAGCTCGCGGTGATCGGCAACGGGGTGGTTCTCGATCCGCGCGCGCTGGTGGAAGAGATCGCGCGGCTCGCCGCGCAAGGCGTCGCGGTCACGCCGGACAATCTGCGCATTGCCGAGAACACCACGCTGATCCTGTCGCTGCATCAGGAGCTCGATGCGCTGCGCGAGTCCTCCGCCGACGGGGTGAAGATCGGCACCACCAAGCGGGGCATTGGCCCGGCCTACGAGGACAAGGTCGGGCGCCGCGCGATCCGCCTGATGGATCTGGCCGACCTTCCGTCCCTCACCGAAAAGATCGAGGGCCTGCTGGCGCACCACAACGCGCTGCGGCGCGGCAACGGCCTCGAAGAGATCAAGGCGAAGACGATCTACGACGAGCTTGCCGCCGTCGCGCCGAAGGTGCTGCCCTACATGGACACGGTATGGGCGCTGCTCGACGGGAAGCGCCGCGAGGGCCGGCGCATCCTGTTCGAGGGCGCACAGGGCACGCTGCTCGACGTCGACCACGGCACCTACCCTTATGTGACCTCGTCCAACACCGTCGCCGGGCAGGCCGCGAGCGGCAGCGGCATGGGGCCGGGCGCGATCGACTACGTGCTCGGCATCTGTAAGGCCTACACGACCCGCGTCGGCGAGGGACCGTTCCCGACCGAGCAGTTGAACGACATCGGGCGGCTGCTGGGCGAGCGCGGGCGCGAATTCGGGGTGGTGACCGGGCGGCCGCGGCGCTGCGGCTGGTTCGATGCCGTGCTGGTGCGCCAGACCGCGCGGACCAGCGGGATCAACGGGCTCGCGCTGACCAAGCTCGATATTCTGGACGGCTTCGACGAGATCAAGGTCTGCATCGGGTATCATCTCGACGGGCGCAGAATCGACTATCTTCCGGCCAGCGCCAGCGCACAGGCCCGGGTGGAGCCGATTTACGAAACCGTCGAAGGATGGAAGAGTGGCACCGCGCGCGCCCGCTCCTGGGCGCAATTGCCCGCGCAGGCGATAAAGTACGTGCGGCGAATCGAGGAACTGGTGGACTGTCCGGTGGCGCTGCTGTCGACCAGTCCGGAGCGGGAAGACACGATACTGGTGCAGAATCCGTTCGAGGCCTAAACCCGCTGGGGGTGGGGAAGTGTAACTGACGTATGGCTGATTATTATCCGCTCGTCGCCAAGGCGATCGCCGGTCTCGAGAAGAACACCGGTGAGGGCCGTCGCGCGCTTTATGAGCGCGCGCGCTCGGCTTTGGTCGCGCAACTGCGCGGGATGAATGATCCGCCGCTGACCGAAGCCGAGATCACGCGCGAGCGCCTCTCGCTCGAAGAGGCGATCCGCAAGGTAGAGGCCGAAGCCGCGCGGCGCGGGCGCGATGGGCCGAAGCCGGAGGCGATGAAACCTCCGCCGTCCCCGCCCGACACCAGCGCGCGCGATCTCGACGCGGCCCCGCCGCCTGCCGCTCCGCCGCCGCGTCCCGCCCGCCCGGCGGCCGGCGATCGCCCCTCGGTGACCGACGAGGGGCTGCGCGGCTTTCGCGACGTAATCGCCGAAACCGAGGCGCTTGGCGATGCGACCGCGCAAGGCGCAAAAGCCGCGCGCGACGTGTTCGCCGCAACGCCGCCGAGCGCCAACCAGTCGTTCGACCGGCTCGAGCCGCGCGTCGAGCCCGAAGGGTTGCGCTCGCCAATGCGTCCGCCGCCGCGGCCGATCGAGCCGCCGCGCACCGAGCCGCGCGTGAGCGAGCCGCGCGTGACCGAGTCGGACGAACCGCCATGGCCGCCGCCTGCGCCCGCCGCGCCGCCTGCTCCACCGGATCGCGCCGTGGATCAGCGCGCCGCGCCGCCCGGGCGCGGTCCGATGCGCGCGCCGTCGGCCGACGATATCGACGAGTTGCCGAAGCGCTCGCGCGCCGGGCTGATCGCCGCGCTGCTCACCGTGCTGCTCATTCTCGTGCTCGGCGCCGTGGCCTATTGGCAGCGCGACAAGATCGGCTCGCTGGTCAACGTGGTGCGCGGCCCGGCGAAGCAGGCGGCGAAGGAGACCGGCGACACCAAGGCGAAGATTCCGGATCGCGTCGGCCAGCCGTCAGACGGACAGACGGACGCGAAGCAGTCGTCACAAGCCGCGCCCGCCGCGGCCGTGGCGCAGCGCGTGGTGCTTTACGAGGAAGATCCGGCCGACCCGCAGGGCAAGCGCTATGTCGGCTCGGCGATCTGGCGCACCGAGACGGTGACCCCCGGCCCGGGCAGCCCGCCTGACCTCGCGGTGCGCGCCGACCTCGAGATCCCCGAGCGGCGCATCACGATGACCTTCTCGCTTCGTCGCAACACCGATCAGGCGCTGCCGGCGAGCCACACGATCGAGGTGACGTTCAACCTGCCGGCGGATTTCGCCTTCGGCGGCATCTCGAACGTGCCGGGCATCCTGATGAAGCAGGCCGAGCAGACGCGCGGCGCGCCGCTTGCGGGCCTTGCCGTGAAGGTCACATCCGGATTCTTCCTCGTCGGCCTGTCGGCCGTCGAAGCCGACATGCAGCGCAATCTTCAGCTCCTGAAGGAGCGCGCCTGGTTCGACGTGCCGATCGTCTACAACAACGGCCGCCGCGCGATCCTCGCGCTGGAAAAGGGCAATCCGGGCGAGCGCGCCTTCGATGAGGCCTTCAAGGCGTGGGGGCAGTAGCGCTCCATCCCTCCCCGCGAAGCGGGGAGGGTGGCCGCCGAAGGCGGCCGGGTGGGGTGTAACTTTCAGAACTCGACTTGCCCCACCCGTCCGCTCGCTTACGCTCGCGTCCACCCTCCCCGCTTTGCGGGAGGGATAAGAAAGGAAACGCGCCTTTGCCGAAAGACCAGATCCGCGTCGCGACGTTCGACGGGCCCGGCGCGCCGCCGGTCATCCGCACCGTGCCGTGGCCGAACGTTCCCAAGAAGGCCGCGCTGATCAAGATCGGCGCCTGCGGCGTGTGCGGCACCGATCAGCACATCCTGAAAGGCCACTGGCCGAAGCCGCTGCCGTGGCCCTTCACGCTCGGCCATGAGCTCGGCGGCGTGATCGTCGAGTGCGGCAGCGAGTTCACCGAAGACTTCATGGGCAAGCCGCTCACCGTCGGCTCCAAGGTGATGATCCCGCCGCTGATGCCGTGCGGCTCCTGCTACTACTGCGTCCACTATCCGCAGAACGCCAACAAGTGCCTGACGCCGGTCTATTACGGGCGCTATCTCGGCTTCGACAAGGCGCCGCATCTGTGGGGCGGCTGGGCCGAATACGTCTATGTCGATCTCGAGATGCTGCCGGGCACGAAAGTCTACAAGCTCTACGACGACATGAGCCTGCGGCTTGGCGCATTGAGCGAGCCGCTCACCTCGTGCATCCGCGCGTTCAATCGCGCGATCGAGGCGGGGCGTTTCAAGTGGGGCAACTCGGTCGTCATTCAGGGCTCGGGTCCGATTGGAATCCTCGCCGTCGCCGCCGCGCAGGAGATGGGCGCCGGCCGCGTAATCTGCGTCGGCGCGCCGGAAGCGCCGCGCCTTGCGCTGGCGCGTAAGTTCGGCGCCGAGGCTACGGTGAACATCGAAGAGGTGAAAACACCGGACGCGCGCATCGCGGCGGTGCGCGACATCGTCGGCGGCTTCGGGGCCGATCTGGTGATGGACTGCTCCGGCCATCCGAGCGCCGGGCCCGAAGGCATCGAGATGCTGCGCGACGGCGGCACCTACGTCGAGATGGGGCAATTCACCGACGCCGGCTCGATTGCGACCTCGTGGCACCGCATCTGCGCCAAAGACCTGAATGTGCTCGGCTCGTGGGCCTTCACGGCGAACGACCTGCCGCTCGGCGTGGACATGCTCTATCGCACGCGCGACCAGTATCCCTGGCTCGAGATGCAGACGCTCTATCCCTTCACCGAGCAGGGCGTTGCCGAGGCAGTCGCCGACGCGATGGCGATGAAGACGGTCAAGTCCACGATCATCCCCTGGCCCGAGCTGGTCTGACCGGAACTTCCTGATAGCCCAATGCATTAATCGCGCCGGTGCCTGCCTACGGCCGATCGGCTCGCAGGGTGGTAACCCGGGGTGGAACCGTGTAAGAGCGGGCCAACAAGAAGAGTAAAGAGGGGACCGGGCGAGTGCTGGAAACTGCCGGATACGCAGAGGGCCTGGGAAAAACGCAGGCCCGGCAGGGTCCATTACGGCGTTTCACCCGCGCGTTCATTCATTTCTGGTCATATCATCTGTTCCTGAAGCATCGGCACACGGCCGTGACCCATGTCGCAGGCTTTCGTCTGACCGTTCCGCCGACCGTGTTCCATCCGAAGGTCTTTCTCACCAGCAAGTACTTCGCGGGCTTTATCGGCGGCCTCGACCTGGAGGGCAAAACTGTCGCCGAGGTCGGCTGCGGCAGCGGCATCCTGTCGCTCGCGGCGGCCCGTGCGGGCGCCGAGCGCGTCATCGCGATCGACATCAATCCAAACGCCGCCGGCGCTGCCACTAAGAACGGCCGCGACAACGGTCTGCCACAGGTGCGCGGCGTCGCCTCGAACCTGATGTCGGGCCTCGCGGTGGGGCCACTGTTCGACGTCATCATCACCAGTCCGCCGTCGTTCCCGGGCGAGCCGCGCGATCTCGCCGACCGCGCCTGGCATGCGGGTCCGGGCTATCGCGATATCGCGGCGCTGTTCGATCAGGCGCGCGCGCGCCTCGCGCCGGGCGGCATCGTCTATCTGCTGCTGTCGTCGGATTCCGATCTCGGCCGCATCGGCGAGCTGATCCACCGCGCGCATTTCTCGGTGCACCTCGTCGGCAAGCAGTCGATCTTCATCGAGGAATTCATCCTCTACGAACTGCGCACCTATTCCTGAAGGCCGGCGTCATGGGCGGGCACGCGCTGATCATCGGCGGCTCGCTCGGCGGACTGTTCGCGGCGCATCTGCTGAGCCAGAGCGGTTGGCGCGTCGACGTGTTCGAGCGCAGCGCCGAGGACCTTGCAGGGCGCGGCGCCGGGCTGGGCACGCACGAGGCGCTCAGCGAGGTGATGCGCCGGATCGGGATCGGCGGTCAGACCGCGCTCGGCGTCGATACCTCCAGGTACATCCTGCTCGACGCGCGCGGCAGCATCGCCTGCCAGCTCGACTATCCCCGCGTCATGACCGCATGGGCGCGGCTCTACCGGCCGCTCAAGG
>Ga0207674_10005109_pt1 | contig 15667 bp, 15 predicted proteins | sample KBSCornC72_FD_184303 | JGI IMG/M metagenome (GOLD analysis project Ga0207674, IMG submission 184303) | Corn rhizosphere microbial communities from Kellogg Biological Station, Michigan, USA - KBS Corn C7-2 (SPAdes) (version 2) | ecosystem: Host-associated > Plants > Roots > Rhizosphere > Soil ... | reverse complement strand
GCTGGCGATGATCACGGTGCTGCAGTTCACCGGGGACCTGACCGACCGGCAGGCCGCCGATGCGGTGCGGGGCCGGCTGGACTGGAAGTACTGCCTGGGCCTGGAGCTCGATGATGAGGGGTCCGGCCTTTTCCGTGCTGAGCGAGTTCCGGTCCCGGCTGGTCGCCGGCGCGATGGAGGCGGCGCTGCCGGGGGGCGCTGCTGGCCCGGCTGGGCGAGCTCGGCCTGGTCACAGCGGGGATGCGGCAGCGGACCGATTCCACCCACGTCCTGGGCCGGATCCGGGACCTGAACCGGCTGGAGCTGGCCGGGGAGAGCGTGCGGGCGGCGCTGGAGGCGCTGGCGGCCGCCGCGCCGGGCTGGCTGGCCCGGGTGATCGACAGATCCTGGCAGGAGGGCCTGCGGGCAGCGGATCGATGACTTCCGGCTGCCGGACAGCAAGGCCAAGCGCGCGGACCTGGCGGTGCGGTACGGCCGGGACGGCTACCACCTGCTGCGGCAGGTCCATGACCCGGGCGCGCCGGGCTGGGTGCGGGACCTGCCCGCGGTGCAGGCGCTGCGGCGGATCTGGATCCAGCAGTTCTGCCTGGACGTCAGCGCGGGCGGGGAGAAGGTGATCTGGCGGGGGGACGAGCAGGGCCTCCCGCCGGCCAGATCCCGGCTGGTCTCGCCGTATGACACCGACGCGCGGTACGCCCAGAAACGCGGCAAGGGCTGGACCGGGTACAAGGTGCACATCTCCGAGACCTGCCATGAGCCGGACGCGGCCGGCCGCCGCCCGGCCCCGAACCTGATCACCAGCACTGCCACCACCCTGGCGCCGGTGACCGACGTGGAGATGACCGGGCCAGTGCACGACACGCTCGATGCGCGCGGCCTGCTCCCCGGCGAGCACGCCATGGACACCGGGTATGCCAGCGGCGGGCTGCTGCTGGCCGCCCGCGCCCGCGGCATCACCTTGCTCGCCCCGCTGCTGGCCGATAACTCCCCGCAGGCCCGCTCCGGCGGCTACACCGCCGCCATGTTCACCATCGACTGGGAGAACAAGCAGGTCACCTGCCCGCAAGGCGCCATCTCCAGCTCCTGGACCCCAGCCCGTGACAGGCACGGGGCCGACACCATCCTGGCCAGGTTCGCCCGGGCGGCCTGCCGCCCCTGCCCAGCCCGCGCCCAGTGCACCACCGCGACACGCAACGGCCGCCAGCTCGGCTTCCGCCCCCGCCCTGTCCACGAGGCCATCACCGCCGCCCGCGCCGAGCAGGCCGGCGACGCCTGGCAGCGCCGGTACCGGATCCGCGCCGGGGTCGAAGGCACCATCGCCCAGGCCACCCACGTCACCGGCATCCGCCGCGCCCGCTACCTCGGCCTGCCCAGAACCCGCCTGGAACACAACACCGCAGCCGCCGCCATCAACCTGATCCGGCTCGACGCCTGGTGGACCGGCCAGCCCCTGGACCGCACCCGCACCACCCACCTGCAACGACTCGACCTCACAGCACGACACCGGACCACAACATGAATAAGCCAACAGGGTCCCATCAGGGGTGCAGATATCCGCAATCCTTGGCGCCACCGGACGGGTGACCTCAGCAGTCACGCCAGCCCCGCCGGAACAGGCCGCGGCGCGCGGGCGAATCATCGAGTGTCGAAACACCCCCCATCGGGGGTGCTGTGACACTCAATCACGGACGCCGTGACAGCTGTTGCACCTGATACGGGCACCACGAGCGCGGCGCCCTCGTTAGTGGTAGCGCCCGGTGTCGTGATCGCCGGGGGCGTCGCCGGCCCGGTACTTCTGCCAGCGGGTCAGGATCTCGGACAGCTCCTTGGTGGCGAACTCGAGGAAGGCGGCCTGCTCGGCCATCCGCTCGCCGGCCGGGGTGTCCGCGCCGACCAGGTCGATGCCCTCGCGGACCAGCGCGGTCCACCGGCCCATGACCTGGTCCCGCATCCGGATCAGGTCGTCCCACATGTTGCCGGGCATCCGGTAGTAGTCCCGGCGCGAGCCCGGCACCCGCTCCTTGTGCACCAGGCCGAGCTGGATCAGGTACCGCACCGCGCCGGACACGGCCGCCGGGCTGATCCGCAGCATCGCCGCCAGCTCGGCGGCGGACAGGCGGCCCGAGTCGGTGACGAGCAGCGCGACGAAGACCCGGGCCGGCATCGGCGGGAAGCCGGCCGCGACCAGGACGGCGGCGAACCGCTCGATGTACTCGAACAGGGGATCCTCCGCCTCCGCGCCTTCAGCCACTGCGTCTCACCTCCGCGCGTTAGCATACCGTATTCTTAACATTCAGAATATCGTGAAAGTTATGTAGAATGGCTCGCATGACGAACGCGATCGAGGTGCGCGCGCTGCGCAAGACGTTCGGCCGGACCACCGCGCTCGACGGCCTGGACCTGGCCGTCAGGTCCGGCGAGGTGCACGCCTTCCTCGGCCCGAACGGCGCGGGCAAGACCACCACCATCCGCATCCTGCTCGGACTGCTGCGCAAGGACGGCGGCGAGGCCAGCCTGCTCGGCGGCGACCCGTGGCGGGACGCCACCACGCTGCACACCCGGCTCGCCTACGTGCCCGGGGACGTGACCCTGTGGCCGGGCCTGACCGGCGGTGAGATCATCGACCTGCTCGGCAGCCTGCGAGGCTCGCGTTCCGGCCTGGACCCCAAGCGCAGGCAGGACCTGATCGAGCGGTTCGCGCTGGACCCGGCCAAGAAGGCGCGGGCCTACTCCAAGGGCAACCGGCAGAAGGTGGCGCTGATCGCGGCCCTGGCCAGCGACGCCGAGCTGCTGATCCTGGACGAGCCGACGGCCGGCCTCGACCCGCTGATGGAGGCGGTCTTCCGCGAGTGCGTCGACGACGAGCGCCAGCACGGCCGCACCGTGCTGCTATCCAGCCACATCCTGGCCGAGGCGGAGGCATTGGCCGACCGGGTGACGATCATCTCCGGCGGGCGGACCGCCGAGACCGGCACGCTGGCCGAGATGCGGCACCTGACCAGGACCACGGTTGACGCCGAACTGGCCGGGCCGGTCGTCCTGGACGGCCTGCCGGGGGTGCACGCGGCCGAGGTCCGCGGCAGGCACCTGCACTGCGAGGTGGATCCCGCCGCCCTGAACGACGTGCTGACCAGGCTGACCGCCGCGGGGGTGGTGGCCCTCACCTGCCGGCCGCCGACGCTGGAGGAGCTGTTCCTGCGGCATTATTCGGCCGAACGGCCCGGGCCGGGGGCCACGTGATGACCTCGTCCGCCCTGGCGGGCACCCCGCTAGCCAACACCGGCGCCCTGGCCAGGCTCGCCTTCCGCCGGGACCGGATCATGCTGCCCGCCTGGGTGTACGTGATCACCGCGGCGATCGCCAGCAACTCCTACAGCCTGAACAAGCTGTACCCCACGGCCGCCGACCGGGCGCAGCTGGCCGCCAGCGGCGGCCGCAACCCGGCGCTGGTGTTCCTGTACGGCCGCCTGTGGGGCGACTCCCTCGGCGCGGTGAGCGCCTGGCGGTACGGGGTATGGGCGGCCATCTTCGCCGCGCTGATGAGCATCTTCCTCGTGATCAGGCACACCAGGGCCGACGAGGAGGCGGGCCGGCTCGAGCTGGTCGGCTCGGCCGCGGTGGGCCGGCTGGCCGCGCTGACGGCGGGCCTGCTGGTCGCGCTGGCGGCCAACGTGGTGCTGGCCGTGCTGCTGGTCGTCGTGCTGGTCGTGCTGGGCCTGCCGGTCGCGGGCTCGGTCGCGTTCGCGCTGGCCATCACGACCTGCGGGCTGGCCTTCGCGGCCATCGCCGCGCTGGCCGCGCAGCTCGCCGCGGGCGCGCGGGCGGCCCGCGGCATCGCCATCGGCGTGCTCGGCGCCGCCTACCTGCTGCGCGCGGTCGGCGACGCGTCCGGGGCCGGCGGGGTCTCGTGGCTGACCTGGCTGTCCCCGCTCGGCTGGACCGAGATGCTCCGGCCCTACACCGGGAACCGGTGGTGGGTGCTGGCCCTGCCGCTGGCGCTGACCGCGGCCGCGACGGCCGGCGCCTATGTCCTGGTCACGCTCAGGGACCACGGGGCGGGCCTGCTCCCGGACCGGCCCGGGAGCGCCACCGCGTCCGCCTGGCTGCGCGCCGTACATCGCTGGCCGCTCGGCCTGGCCTGGCGGCTGCAGCGGGGCACGCTGTACGGCTGGGCGGCGGGCTTCGCCTTCACCTTCGCCGCCAGCGGCGCGGCGGCCAAGGGGATCGGGTCGCTGCTCGGCGGCAGCAGCCAGCTCAGGAACGCCTTCACCCGGCTCGGCGGGCAGGCCGGGATCACCGACGCCTACCTGGCCGCGATCATGTCGCTGGCCGGGCTGGCCGCCGCGGCCTACGCCACCTCGGCGGTGCTCAGGCTGCGCGCCGAGGAGACCGGCGGCCAGGCCGAACCCCTGCTGGCCACCGCGATCGGCCGGACCAGGTGGGGACTCAGCCACATCGCCGTCGCCGTCGTCGGCACGGCGCTCCTGCTCGCCGTGGCGGGCGTCGCCGCGGGCCTCGGCTACGGCCTGCGCACCGGCTCCGCCGGACCCGAGGTGGCCCGCCTGCTCGGCGCGGGCATGGCCCAGCTGCCCGCGTCGCTGGCGGTGGCCGGGGTCGCCGTGGTGCTGTTCGGGCTGCTGCCCCGGGCGTCGGTAGCCGGCGCCTGGACCGTGGTCGGCGTGCTGGTGCTCATCGCCCTGTTCGGCCAGGTCCTGCAGCTGTCGCAGCCGATACTCGACGTCTCGCCGTTCACCCACGTGCCCAAGCTTCCCGGGGCCGCGGTCACAGCAGGCCCGCTGCTCTGGCTGAGCCTGGTCGTCGTCGCCCTGGTCACCATGGGCCTGGCCGGCCTGCGCCGCCGCGACATCAGCCCCTGAATCCGGGGATCGCACTTTGCATACAGTCGTCGATAAACTGCACATGCGCGAAAAGGAGCATATTCAGGGCGAAATATCGTAGGGGGAGACAATGACGGTGGCGACGATTCGTCCGTTGCAGCGGCCGGTGCCGCTGCGCCAGTCGGTGTACGACGCGCTGATCGACCTGATCGTCGGCGGGGAGCTGCCGCCGGGCCAGCACATGGTCGAGACCGACCTGGCCCGGCAGCTCGGCGTCAGCAGGCAGCCGATCCGCGAGGCCCTGCACCGCATGGAGGCCGAGGGGTGGGTGGACCTGCGGCCCAGCCAGGGCGCCTTCGTGCACGTCCCCACCGACTCCGAGGTCGACGAGCTGCTCGACGTCCGCGCCCTGCTCGAGGCCGAGACGGCCAGGCTCGCCGCGGCCGGCAGCGGCTCGAGCCCGCAGGACCGCCAGGCCCAGCTGGCCCGGCTGCGGGAGATCTGCCGCGAGGGCCAGGCGGCCGCGGAAGCCGACGACTTCGGCACCGCGGTAGCGGCCAACAACGCCTTCCACGCCGAGATCGCGGTCATGGGGGGCAACGCGGTGCTGGCGGAGCTGGCCGGCATCGTCGGCCGCCGGGTGCAGTGGTACTACCGGATGGTCGCCCCGGCGCGCGGGCACGGGTCCTGGACCGAGCACGCGGAGATGATCGACGTCATCGAAGCGGGCGACCCGGAGCGGGCCCGGGCCCTGGCCCGCAAGCACACCGAGCGGACCCGGCAGGCCTACCACCAGCCCAGATCGGCCGGCTAGGGGAGCCTGACCACGCTCACCGGGTCGGCGGCGTACGGATCGCTGGCGTTGTCGATCAGCTCGATCTCGCCGCGGTCGGACATGAGGTGGTACGACCCGTCGGCCCGGTACTCGCGGATGATCGTGCGCGTCCCGTCGGCGTGCGTGTAGCGCTCCTCGGTGTACGCGTCGGTGGCGTTCTTCTCCGCGTCGACCGCCGCCTCGTCCCGCCAGACGAACCGGTACGGCGCCAGCGGCAGCCTCAGCTCGTACACGGCTCCTCCAGCCCCAGCGCACGCAGCAAGTCATCCCGGGCCGGTCCCGGCTCGGCCGCGGCGACCAGCTCGTCCAGGCCCCAGCCGGCCTCGTCGAGCAGGCCGGCGGCCTGCTCGAACAGCGGGACTCGCTGCGAAACAGGCACGGCCCGTACCACGAGGTGCCGAACGACCTGGGTCACCGCCTCCCGCAGCATGGCCCGCCGCTCCCCGGCGGGACGCGAGACTCCGGGTGTCAGCGGGATCAGGGGGGTATGGGGGGGCGGAGAGCCCCCCCATGATCGGGGGGTTTCGGGGGGGCGTCCCCCCGGGCTAGCCCGGCTACTCATGGAGCTCCCGGCGCAACCGCTCGATCTCGCCCGGCCGGGCCAGGTCGATCACCTCGACCAGGGCGAACCGGCGGCCGCCGTCCGAGCCGTCGGCGAGTCTGATCCGTTCCGCCTCGGCGTGCACCTCGAACCGCGGGCTGGCCGCGTGCGGCCCGACGGCGAGCACGTACCTGAGCACGGCCTGCCGGTCCGGCAGGTACCGCTGCTGGCGCCCGCCGTCGAACAGCACCTGCCACATCGCTCAGGCACCGATGCCGCGGTTGACGGGCATCGAGTACTCCTCGTCCGCCAGGCGCTGGTGGCGGGCGGGATCCTCCAGGTCACGCAGGGCCTGCGGCACGTCCATGCCGATGAGTTCCCAGTTGCGGTTGGCGCCCGCCTGCGTCCTCGCCACGTGCTCGGGCAGCATGTGCCCGAACCGGCCCTGCATGGCCAGGTAGTCGGTCACCGGCCGCTGGACCGGCGGGTGGAAGTAGCGGTAGGCCCGCTCGCCCGGGTCGTACTCCCAGACCGGCCAGAGCCCGGACTCGACGACCCGCCGGCCCAGCTCGACCGTCATCGAGGTCTGGTAGACCCAGCCCTTCTGGCATGGCGTGTAGCAGTGCAGGAAGGCGGCGCCCACGTGGTTGAGGCCCTTGCGGGTCTTGTTGATCAGGTCGACGGGGTAGCCGACCGTCGTGGTGGCCACGTAGCAGTGCGGATGCCCCTCGGCCATCATCCTGGCCAGGTTCTTCGGCGGCAGCTTCTTGCCCTCGGGGATCGCCTTGCCGTACGGCGTGAACGTGGTCATGCCCGCGTACGGCGTGGTCGGCGAGGTCTGGATGCCCGTGTTGGCGTAGCACTCGTTGTCATAGCAGACGAACAGCGCGTCGTGGTCGCGGTACAGCGCGCCGGAGATCGACCCGATGCCGATGTCGGCGGCCGACCCGTCGCCGGCCATCACCAGGATGTTCGGGTACGGACCCGGGTACCGGCCCTTCCTGATCATCGCCTCGTACCCGGCCGCCACGCCGGAGGTGAACGAGCCGCCGCTGGCGATCGGGGTGTGCGCCCACGGCACCGTGTACGGCGTGCACAGGTAGGTGGAGTTGGCCACGTACATGCACCCGGTGGGGCCGGCCACCACGGTGTCCTGGCCGGCCGCCTTGAGCACCCACCGGTACTGGATCGCCGGGCCGCAGCCCGCGCAGGTCCGGTGCCCGGCCGCGTACGGGTCCTCCTCCGGCAGGTCGGGCAGGTAATAAAGGTCGCGCCCGTCTTCCTCCGCCAGCAGCGGAAGCGTCTGCCGGACTACTTGGTGCGTCATCTCGGTACCCCCTAGTCCTCGAAGCCGACCCAGTGGGCGGCCTTCTCCACCCGGCCGCGCTCGACGGCCTGGCCGAGTTTGCCGGCCATCCAGTCGAACTCGGCCATCGGCACGGTCTCGCCGCCCAGGCCGGCCATGAACGACGTCACCAGCGGGCGCGGGCCGTCCAGGTGGTACAGCGCGGTGGTCACGTCCAGCGAGAGGATGCCGCCGTAGCTGGCGCCGCCCAGGCCGAGGTTGGTCTCCACCACCCCGACCGCCCTGACCCCGGCCAGCGCCCCGCGCAGGTCGTCGCCGGGGAACGGCCGGACCCACAGCAGCCGGGCCATGCCGATCTTGATCCCCTGCGCGCGCATCCGGTTGACCGCGGCCCGGCAGGTGACCGCGTGCCCGCCCGAGATGACCAGCGCGATATCGGCGTCCTCGAGCCGGTACGCCTCGACGAAGTGCGGGTACCGGCGGCCGAAGACCCGGGCGAACTCGTCGGTCTTGTCCCGGATCACCGGTATCGCGTCTTCCATCGCCCGGGCCCGCTCCAGCTGCAGCGGCGGCCCCTGCTCGGGGTGGATCTGCGGCCCGTGCGAGACCGGGCGCCGCGGGTCGAGCGGGAACGGCAGCTGGTACGGGGGCAGGAACTCGTCGACCTGCGCGGCCGCGGGCATCTCCACCTCGCCCGCGATGTGCGACACGAAGTAGCCGTCCTGCACCACCATCTGCGGCAGCAGCACCCGCGGGTCCTCGCCGATGGCGTAGGCGAGCAGCGACTTGTCGAAGACCTCCTGCGGGGTCGCGGCCCAGCCCATCAGCCAGCCCATGTCCCTGGTGCACAGGGCGTCGGTGTGCTCCGAGCCGAAGTCGCCGGGCGGGTCCAGGGTCCGGTCGGCGATCGCCATCTGGATCGGGATGCGCGCCCCGGAGATGATCGAGTACATCTCGTAGCCGTAGGTGACGCCGACCCCGGACGAGCCGGTGTAGGCCCGGGCGCCGCAGGAGCCCGCGCCGAACGCGGCGGAGAACTGCGAGTGCTCCCCGTCGGCGTGCAGGTACTCGGCGTCCAGGATCCCGTCCGCGACGAACTGCGCCAGGTTCATCATGATCGCCGTGTACGGCCGGATCGGGTAGGCGGTGATCACGTCCACGTTGGCGTACAGCGCCGCGTAGGCGGCCGCCGCGCACCCGTTCTGCCGCACCCGGGTGCCCGCCAGGCCGCGCAGGAACGTCTCTCCCTCCGGGGTCCGGATGGCCCGCTGCAGCCGCGGCGGCCCCGCGTCCACAGGCACGCTGGTCATGGCGTATCACCCGGCCCGTTCGGGTCAATTGATCGTGACCTGTCGTACTCGGCGATCGCGTCCTCGATGAGCCGGCGGGTGAACGGGGCCTGCTCGGCGTGCGCGCCCTCGTAGGGCGCGAACGCGGTCTCCATCCGGACCACGTCGCCCGGCTCGTCGAAGTCGAGCTCCGGCACCCGCTCCAGCGCACCGGTGGGGCACTCCTGCACGCAGACCAGGCAGCCCTTGCAGTAGTGGGTGCGGATCGAGTAGTGCCCGTTCTGCCGGGTGTCCCGCATCACGCTGACGTCGGGGCACACGATGTAGCAGTTGTCGCAGCCGTTGCAGACGCCGCAGGACATGCAGCGGTCCGCCTCGGCGACCGCCTGCTCCCGGCTGTAGGCCAAGGTGACCTCGGTGACCTGGCTGGCCCGGCGCTCCGCCGCCGGGGCCAGCGGGGCCTCGATGCGCGGCGCGTGCCGGAAGTAAGCGGGGTTCAGCTTCTCGTACGGCATGACCTCGACCGGATCCTCGGGGCGCAGCGGCTCGGCGCTGAGCACCCGGTCGATGTCCCGGGCCGCGCGCTTGCCGTCGCCCAGCGCGTCCACCACCATGGACGGCCCGCGCATCACGTCGCCGCCCGCGAACACCGCGGCGTCCTCGCCCGGCACCCGGCCGGATTCGTCGGCCATGACCAGCCCGTGCCCGGTGTAGTGCGCGGGGAGCCAGTCGAGCACCTGCACCTGCCCGATCGCGACCAGGATCGTGTCGCACGGCACCTCGTACTCGGTGCCCGCGGCGATCTGCGCCCTGACGGCACCGTTCTCGTCCCTGGCCAGGCGGGCGGCGGCCAGCACGGCGCCGCGAACGTTGCCGTCCTCGCCGGTCAGCACGCTGACCAGGGCGGTCCGCGGCCGGAAGAGCACGCCTTCGTCCCGGGCCTGGGCCAGGTCCTCGGGCTGGATGAGCAGTTCGTCCTCGGCCTCCAGGGAGACGATCGTGGCGCTGGCCTGGTTTCCGCCGGCGCCACCGAGCCTGATCGCGGAGCGGGCGGCGTCGGAGGCGGTGTTGCCCCCGCCGATCACCAGGACGCTGGCGCCGACCGTGACCGGGCGGCCCAGGCCGGTCTCGCGCAGGAACTCCAGCGCGCCGATCACCCCCCGGGCCTGCGCGCCTTCGGCGTCGAGGCGGCGGCCGACGTCCTGGCCGAGGGCGAGGAAGACCGCGTCGTAGGTGGTCCGGAGATAGCCGAGCGTCACCCCGTCCGGGTCGTCGCCCACCCGGACCCCGCAGCGGATCTCGATGCCGCCCAGGTCGAGCAGCTTGGCGATCTCGGCGTCCAGGATCTCCCCGGGCAGGTGCCAGGCCGGGATCCCGGCTCGCAGCATGCCGCCCGGCTGGTCCAGCGCCTCGAAGATGACGCTGGCGTAGCCCTTGCGGCGCAGGTGGTAGGCGCAGCCCAGGCCGCCGGGACCCGAGCCCACGATCGCCACCGTCTGGCCGTTCAGCGGCGGCAGGGCCGGCTTGACCGGGTTGTCCGCGAGCTTCAGGCCGAAGTCGCCGAGGAACCGCTCCACCCCGCGGATGCCGATCGGCTCGTCGTGCACGGCCCGGTTGCAGGCCGTCTCGCAGGGGTGGTAGCAGACCCGGCCGGTGACCGCGGGCATCGGGTTGTCCTCGAGGATCGTGAGGTAACCGTCCAGGTAGCGATCGTGCTTGACGTGATCCAGGTACTTCTGGATCTGCTCGCCGGTCGGGCAGGCGTGGTTGCACGGCGGTGTCTTGTCCCGGTACACCGGCCGGTAGAAGCGGAAGTTGCCGGTCGGGAACAGCCGCTGGCCTTCCTTCTCCGTGGGCGGCGGGGTGACGCCCGCGATCGGCAGCCTGAGGTGTTCGGGTACGTGGGTGCCGCGAACGGACATGAGTTCTCCTGGGTTCAGGCGGCGGCGTACTGGACGACCGCGTGCTGCCCGGCGCCGCGGAGCATGGCGTCGCGGTCGGCGACCACCTCGGCCACCGCCTCGACCGGCAGCACCCCGGTCGCCGCCACCAGCGCGCCGATCAGCGGCGCGGCGATGCCCCGGCCGACGGCCAGCCGCTCCACCGCGCCCTCCGTGGACATCCGGTCGAAGGCCAGCTCGGACAGGTCGCGGACGAACATCCACGGGCTGCTGCCGCGCTGCTCGGCCAGCCCGGTCGCGTCGACCACGACGAGCTTGTCCAGCTTGGCCAGCATCGGCTCGGGCAGGAACCTGAGCAGGTACTGGGGGTCCCGGGCCGAGTTGACGACCAGCACGCCCTGGGCCGGCCGCGTGCGGTGGAAGAAGTTGACCGCCTTGATGATCGTCTCCTCGACCAGCACCACCCAGTCGGGATTCGGGTTCTCGTAGACGAACCGGTCCAGGATCGGCTCGTCGGCGAACCGGGCGTACCGGCGCACCAGGCAGTTGGTGCGATCCGGGTCGTCCACGTAGTCGCTCACGTTCTCGGCGTGGTAACCGAGCTTGCGCGCGGCGGTGGCGATACAGGTAGAGACGTCGCGCGCCTCCTTGTCCATGATGATCCCGCGGGACCAGACAGTGAGTTCGTGCTGCACGGCGCGCTCGCAAGTAACTTTGTATACCGTCGGCAGGGTACCGCCATCGTACGCCGGTGCTACCTGGCGTCAAGGCCAGCCGGATGCCCCGGTTTCTGCCCCTACGCGGGGATATTACTTAGTGTCACGTATTGATTACCCTGGGCAAACGAGCGGGGGCGCGACTTGCCGTAAACCAGGGAATACCCCGTGCCTGGGGCAGGTGCGCAGTAGCGTGTGTCTTCGTATCGCGGCTCGCGGCCTCGCAAATTATCCAAGTAGGTAGCAGAGTGTCTCGTTTGTCGCGATGATGCTAGAGATCATTGACCTGCTGTACGGACAGAACAACAGGGGAGTGACCCGGTATATGAGGAGCGGTTCGCCCGCTAACGATGGCAATGGCTGGTCATCAGCGCAGCATTCCCATTCCGATGAGCCCCTGGGCAGCCAGGGTCGCTACGGATCGGGGGCGAGAAGCGAACCGCAGGACCCCCTGGGGTCGGGACGGCGCGAGGCGCCGTTCGGGCCCGAGATCTCCTGGCCCTACGGCTTCCGGAAGCTCGACCCGGAGTCGCGTGACGTGCTCGAGTCGGCCTACGGCACCAGCCCGGCGTACCAGCAGCCCGCCATGGACGACTTCGGCTACGGCGACCCGGGGTACTCCGACCCGTCCTACGAGGGCCCGAAGGCCCCGTACGGCAATTCCGCGTTCCCGGCTGGCCGTCACGGATCTGGCCGTCACGGGAACGGCGGAACGCCGCGCGACTTCGACGGGGCCGGCTACCGGCCGGCCGGTCCGTCCGGCGGCGTTCCCGGGTACCAGGTACCCTCGGTCCGCGACCCCTCTCTCCCCGCCTACCAGGCACCCGGCTTTCCGGATTCGGGCTATCAGCCGCAGTCGTTCTCGCCGCCGCCCGGCAGCGGCCAGGACATCTGGCCGGTAACCGGTGCACAGGAGGCCCTGCCCGCCACCGGCCCGCAGCCGGCGCTGCGTGACGGTTCCCCGCGCGGTGGTGCCACCGCGTACCCGGAGGAATGGTACGGGAGCCCGCGCCTGAACGACCGGGCCTCGGACGACCGGGTCCTAGACGACAGGGCCCCGGGCGACGTGCGCCCGTCGCGATCGCAGGACCCGCGGCTGGCCGGCATGACCTACGGCGAGCTGCGATACGACGAGCCGGAGCCGGGCGAGTCCGGCTACGTCGAGCCGCTCGACGAGGAATCCTGGTATCAGGAGCTGCGGCGCAGCGCCCCCGCGTACCCCCAGACGCCCGGCGGCCCGCAGGGCCCCGCCACCGGCCCCCAGCGCCGGGCGGAGCCGTCAGGTCCCGCGTTCGGCCAGCAGTCGGGTTATTCGCCGGGCCCGGACCGGGCTCCCGGCTACGGCCAGCCCCGCCGGGACGGATCGGGCCCGCAGGGTCCGCAGACCCCGCAGGGTCCGCAGATGAGCGCCGGGCGTCCCCAGCCGGGCCCGGCGGGTCCAGCGGGTCCGGCGGCGGCTCCGGGTGCCGGCTTCCTCAGCGCGCCGGTCGGCCTGCTCACCCCGCCCAACGGCACCCGGGTCGACGCCCTGCGCGACCCCGCCGCCCGCCCGGCCGCGCCCGCGGCCAGCCCTCGCACGGGGACATCGGCGACCCAGGTCCTGACCGGCCCGAAGACCCCCAAGGCCCCGCAGGCCCCGGCTCCGAAAACGCCTGGCGCGAGCCGCCCGGGTACCGGGACGGTGCGCCCGGGTCATGGCCTGGACGGCCCGGAGATCACCTCCTCCTGGCCGGCCCAGCCCGCGGCCGACGACCACCTCGACTCGTACCAGGACTTCTGGCGGGACGACGCGGACGAGGAATACACCGGCCTGTTCGGCGACCGGGAAGCCGAGTTCGAGCGCGCGGACGCCAAGCTGGCCGCGGCCAAGCGCGGGACCGGTCGCCGCCGCGGCGGCAGCAACGATCACCGCCTCTGGCTGGGCCTGGGCGGCGTGATCGTGGTAGCCGCGGCCGCGATCGTCGGCGTCATCAAGTTCGAGTTCCCGTCGCACAGCGGTCCCGTGCACACCATGACCACCCCGGACAAGATCGGCACCTTCGCGCGCACCGTGGACCTGGAGCACCAGGCCGACGTGGCCGCGCTGAAGCAGAAGGTCATCAGCATGAGCTCGGGCCAGGCCAGCCACGTGGTGTCGGCGGTCTACGAGTCGGGCAAGGCGTCGGCGGGCAACACCGCGCAGATCATCATGTTCATCGGCGGGCACCTGGCGAACGCCGACCCGGCCGCCTCGATCACCAGCTTCACCCAGCAGTTCCGCGGGGCCAAGGTGGTCACCGCGGGCGGGCTCGGCGGCAAGGCGGCGTGTGTCCAGGACGGAACCGGGTCGAACAGCGTGGCCATGTGCGCCTGGTTCGACAACGACAGCTTCGGCGAGGTTGTCTCGCCGACGATGAACGCCAGCGCCCTGGCCAGCGCGATGCAGCAGGTCCGTCCGGCCGTGGAGCAGGTGAGCGGCAAGTAAGGAGCCCGCCCGGCCGGTAGCGGCCGGGCCTCGCCTCAGGCGCGCGCGCCGGTCATCCGGCGGTAGAGCCAGAACATGAGGCGGTTGTGCCGTGCGCCGGTCTCGGCCTCGGCCGCCTGGGAGGCGGCCACGGCGGCGTAGCCGTAGTCACGCATCTGCCGCTCGTACTCGCCGACGGCCGCGATCAGGTCGCCGCCGTTCCGGGTAGCTCCGCTCCCGGCCGGGAAGGTTCCGCTCCCGGCCGGGTCCGTTCGGGCTCCGTTTCCCGCGGTTCCGGTCAGCGTGCGGCAGAGCAGCGCCGCGTCCTGCAGCGCCGTGTTGGCCCCCGAACCGCGCGCCGGGCTCATCGCGTGGATGGCGTCGCCGAGCACGGTGACCCGGCTGGACGGCCACGGCGGCACCGTCGGCGAAGTGCGGATCCTGACCAGGAACGTCTCGTCCACGGCGGCCCGCGCGTGCAGCGCGCGCAGGTCCGGGTGCCAGCTCCTGATCATCCTCGCGGTCAGCGCGTGCAGCTCGGCCGGCGACATGGCCGTCAGCCGCTCGTCCGCCACCCCGAACCTCCTGCCGTCCCCCGCCACCGCCCACATCAGGTAGTCCCCGGCGGGAGAGAGCCACGGCGCGGCCTGTTCGGGCCGCTGCCGGAAGCGCACCACCCCGGTCGCCATGCCGACCTGGCCGCCGATCACCGCGGTGAAGCCGTCCCGCAGCGCCGGCGGCAGCCGGTCCGCCTCGCCGGGCCCGAGCGGGATCGTGCCGTAGACGCAGCGCTTGCCGGTATCGGCGGGCGCGGCGGCGGGCAGGTACTGACGGCGTACCGCCGAGCCGACGCCGTCCGCGCCGACCAGCAGGTCCGCCTCGGCCTGGCGTCCGTCGGCGAAATGCAGCCGGACGCCGCCCCGGCCGTCCCCCCGCCCGGCCAGCTGGGAGCCGGCCAGCTGGGAGCTGTCCAGCTGGGAGCCGGTCAGCTCGTAGCCGGTCAGCTCGCAGCCGAAGACGAGCCTGCCGTCCAGCCCGGCGGCCAGCACCTCGCGCAGCGTCTGGCGGTTGACCGACGTGGACAGCGTGGCGGGCGCGTACGGGTCGGCGTCTGTGGTCCGGCGCTGCTCGTTCAGCACCCGCAGCCGCTCGCTCACCACCGTCAGCCGCGTGCTCGCCTCGGAGCAGGTGGCCTGGAACACGGCGAGCGATGCGGGTGGCAGGCACTGCTCCAGGGCCAGCCCGGCGCGCGCGTCCACGTGCAGCCGGTAGCCCTGCCGCCGGCCGGCTAGCTGCGCGTCCCGCTCGTAGACCGTGACGTCGACACCGGCCTTCAGCAGGCCCTGGGCCAGGCAGAGGCCGCCGAGGCCGCCGCCGGCCACGGCCACCCGCAGCCCGCTCACCGCCCCGGCCCGCCCGCCGGTTCCCCGCCCGCCGGCTCCCCGGGCAGCGGTTTCCAGGGCAGCGGTTCCCGGGGCGGCGGTTCCCCGGACCGCGGCTGACCGGCCAGCGCCCGGGTGATCGCCTGCCGGATCCACCAGGTGGCGTACGTGGAGAACCGGTAGCCCTTGGTGTAATCGAACCTCTCCACCGCGCGGATCAGGCCCAGGTTGCCCTCCTGGATCAGGTCGAGGAACGGCATGCCGCGCTCGGTGTACCGCTTGGCCAGCGAGACGACCAGGCGGAGGTTGGCCTCCAGCAAGTGGTTCCTGGCCCGGGCGCCGACCTCGGCGACCCATTCCAGGTCGTTGCGCTCGCCCGGGGCCAAGTGGTCGCCGTCCTCGGCCAGCTTGCGCTC
>Ga0207674_10005108_pt1 | contig 15668 bp, 14 predicted proteins | sample KBSCornC72_FD_184303 | JGI IMG/M metagenome (GOLD analysis project Ga0207674, IMG submission 184303) | Corn rhizosphere microbial communities from Kellogg Biological Station, Michigan, USA - KBS Corn C7-2 (SPAdes) (version 2) | ecosystem: Host-associated > Plants > Roots > Rhizosphere > Soil ... | reverse complement strand
GATCCACACGCTGCCGCCCTGTGGGATTCGCGCGCTCCAGTAGCATTAGATAGTAGAAAGGACTTGAACGATCCACACGCTGCCGCGCTGTGGGATCTAACAACCATCAGGTACAACGTACAGAATGCAAAGCATCAAGGATTAAACCTCACCACATCGTGATCCTCCAAAAAGTTTGAATCCACGTCGTTTACTGGAGTACACTCAGGGCCAGCTAAACCTATCGGACGCTTTGGTTTTGGGCGTGGTGTTTGAGAAAAGGCGCTTTCGCCCACAGCGAGTGGTTGAAAGAAGCACGACGTCAGCGCTCCGACGAACAGAGAGAGGAAGCCTCAGATTCCGCTCTTGTGGAGAAACCAAGATGCCAGACCTTGAAATAACGTGTTCTGAGTGTAATAACTCCTTTGCATTTTCGGAACGCGAACAGGAGTACTACAGGGAACGCAACCTTACTTATCCAAAACGCTGCAAACCATGCCGTGAAGCAAGGCGAGCCAACTTCGGCGGCTCAAGAGGACCTGGAGGTGAACGTCAACGATTCGAAATTACCTGCGATCAATGCGGCAAGACTGATTCTGTTCCATTCAAGCCTTCCACCGGACGACCAGTTTTGTGCAGCGATTGTTTCAGCGCGAGTCGGGCGCAGCAAAGAAACTAGAGCCTCAGTAGAACAATCCGAACGGTAGCCGAGCCACAGCTACCGAACGAATGAAACTTAAAACGACCCTGACGCGTTGTACATTCCAACGCGATTAAGGGTAAAGAATGCTCTAAATCAGACCCCATGAGTCACGGTACTGTACAGCTCGAGCTCCGAGATAAGGTGGCGGTGATAGTTCTCAACCGTCCCGATCGCCTCAATGCTTTGACAGTTGCCGTGGCCGAAGATTTTATCGCTGCAGTTAACGATGCGATTGAAAAAGGCGCGCGAGCGGTTGTCTTGACCGGGGCAGGAAGAGCTTTTAGTGCCGGCGGAGACTTGCGCGAAATGCAGGAAATCGCCAGCAAGGAAGGACGCGTCGAAGCATTCTTTGACGAGCCGCTGCGCCTACTGAATGAAGTCGTATTGCTGATTCGCTCAGTCGCGATTCCATTCATTGCTGCGGTTAACGGCATTGCATCTGGCGGAGGATGTAATCTCGCGTTAGCTTGCGATGTGGTTATTGCTGCAAGAAGCGCGAAATTTAACCAGGCTTTTATTAAGATCGGCCTTTCGCCCGATTGTGGTGGAACGTTCTTTTTGCCGAGACTTATTGGACTCCGGCGCGCAGTGGAATTAATGTTGACCGGCGATTGGGTTGAGGCCGAGCGAGCCCAGCAAATCGGCATGATTAACTCAGTGGTTGAAGATGACGAGCTGATGAAACATGCGTTAGCAATTGCAGAAAAATTAGCAGACGCACCCACCGCTGCGATCGGCCAGATCAAACAACTGGTAGACGCGAGCGCGGGAGCGGAACTCGCTGCGCAACTTGATCGAGAGCGCCTGTCGCAGATCAAGATGGGTCAAACCAAGGATTTCGCCGAAGGCGTCACGGCATTCCTGGAAAAAAGACCGGCGCGTTTCACGGGAGGATAGGACCAGGTTAAACTTGATAGTTGTTTGCGCCGCCTGGTTCCGACACTGGCGGCGTTTTAGTTTTTGGTGGACAAGATGGATTCGCTAACTTATTTACAACTGCTTCAGCGCAATCGCTCCTTCAGGCGGCTGTGGGTGGGCCAGGTAATATCAGAACTTGGAAACTGGTTCAACTTCATTGCTGCGCTGGGACTGGTGCGAGTTGTTTCGCACGCTGCTCCTGAAGCTACGACGATTGTGTTGTTGACGCGGCTCATACCCTTTACGCTCTTTTCTCCGCTGGCTGGCGCATTCGTCGATCGATGGTCGCGCCGTCAGGTGATGATTGCGACCGACTTATTGCGCGTATTCGTCGCGTTGGGTTTCTTGTTTGTTCGTGGCCCGCAAGACTTGTGGGTCGCGTATCTCTGTACGGGCTTGCTTTCGTTCTTTGGTGTCTTCTTTGAAGCGGCAAAAAATGCGGCGGTTCCAAATATTACGGGCGAGCGAGATTTGCTGGCCGGGAACGCCCTGATGTTCTCGTCGCGGTTCTTCCTGATGTCGCTCGGTGCGGCGCTTGGGGGTTGGACGGCTGCTCATGTTGGCTATCAGGCAGCTTTTGTTATCAACGCAATTTCGTTCGTGGCCTCGGCTTATTCGGTGTGGTTGGTTCCTGAGGAAGAAACCCGGCAGCAAGCGACGGTTAGTGCGGGACTCAATTCCGAAAAGACTCGTCGCAGTTACTGGTCCGATATTCGTGAAGGATGGTCCTACATTGTCAGTCACCGTACTGTTGCGACGATTTTGGTCACAAACATTTTCTGGGCGACTGGTGGTGGCTTGATGAATTTGATTGCCGACCGGCTGGGCGCTCTCGTTTTCGCCGGTGAGAATGGAATTGGTCCTGATGCTGCTGTGGCAGTTCTTTACTTCGCGAGTGGCATGGGCCTGTTCATCGGAATGCTGATTGCCCGACGTGTTGGTGGCTACTTTGAATTTAAGGAACGGACTGTCGCGTTTATTGGATGGAGCTTGCTGATTCAGGGGCTGGTCTTTGCGGCGGCCGGTTTGATGCCATCAATCTGGCTGGCAGGTTTGATGATTTTGATATCGAGAGTTCTGCTCGGTGCTGAGTTTGCCGTGCAAGAGACCTTGTTGATGAAATTAGTGCCCGATAATTTGCGGGGACGAGTGTCGACAACTGATCGTGCTACTGAACTTTTGATCTGGAGTTTCTCAACTGCAATTGGAGGTTGGTCACTGTATTACATTTCTCCGCGTACGCTCACCGGGATTTCGGGCGTGCTTTCGGCAAGCGCTGGTCTGTTCTGGCTGATCTTATTTGCGGCTCAGCTGGTCACATTGCCGGTGCGTCTGAGTCAATCTCGTGTCGAGCAAGAGACCACGGCGAGTTAGTCGAATCAGGAAACCGCCGGCTTCAGCCGCGTGGTCATTTAGCTTCAACCTAAGCGTTCCTCGAATGGATGTATATCAAGATCATCATTAGATAGAAGCTGAAACACCACGCGGCTGAAGCCGGTGGAATCTGTTTTAGCGCCCATTTACACAAGTATTACAGTGCTCTCGTTTAGCGTTTGTTAGGATTCCGTATCGCTTTGCATCTAAAGATTGTCGAGCCTTGGAGAAACAAATGCAGACTATTAACAAGCGGGAGCAGAGTATTAATTGGGGTACGGCTTCCTTCATGTTCATCTTTCATGTGGGTGCACTTGCTGGACTCTATTTTTTCAGTTGGAAGTTGTTACTGCTTTCGATTGTTTTGAACTGGGTCGCGGGAAGTCTCGGGATAGGAATCGGCTATCATCGTTTGCTTACCCATAAAGGTTTTCAAACTCCAAAATTGGTCGAGTATTTCTTAACGGTGTGTGGCACGCTCGCCCTCCAGGGTGGACAGATTAATTGGGTGGTTACGCACAGAATTCACCACGCCTTCACTGAGAAGCCAGGCGATCCACACTCTCCGCGAGACGGTCGGTGGTGGGCTCACATGGGATGGATCCTGAGAGGCACGGCACAGCAACATGAAGAGAAGGTGATGCGCCGCTATGCTCCGGATTTGATGAAAGACAAATTTCATGTTGTGCTCAGTCGCTTTTATTATGTGCCGCTGATCATTTCCGGCGTAGTGTTGTTTGCGTTAGGTGGAGTGCCTGCGTTGCTCTGGGGCGTTTTCGTTCGCGTAACTTTTGGGCTACACGCCACGTGGCTGGTCAACTCTGCCACACATTTGTGGGGCACGCGCCGGTTCGAAACTACGGATGATTCAACCAACAATTGGTTGATTGCGCTGCTCACTTTTGGCGAAGGCTGGCACAACAATCATCACGCGTTTCCGACAGCTGCGCGTCACGGCCTGAAGTGGTACGAGATCGATATAAATTGGTGGGGAATAAAGGCATTGAAACTGATGGGATGGGCCCGGGGCATAAAGCTTATTAGCAAAGAGCAAATCGCTACCAGTGACCAGTACGGGTCGCTGCGACGAGCTGCTTAAGTTTGTTAGTGGTCCGTGGTCCGGTTTGGTGTTCGACAAATCGTAAAGAGTCAGTTGATACTAGGGAGCGTAACAAGGAACGGACAACGGACAACTGACCAACGGATAAAGTTTCAATGCGTGTTAGCGGTCGACGCAAATCCATAGCGTTTTTCGTTATTTTGGGTGCCTCGCTCGTCGCCCTGGCAATCGCTCTTAATGTCGGCTGGATCATCCTCAACTGGCGCGAAGTTGCCCTCCTCGTATTCGGAATTATCTTCTTCCTCGCAATCATTTTCGGACTCGTGATCAACACCACTTTTCTTATTCGCGAGATCAGACGCAATGAACAGCACGACGCGTTCATTAATGCCGTTACTCACGAACTCAAGACGCCGATTGCCTCCATTCGTCTTTATCTTGAGACTCTCAAGACACGTGATGTTGATGAAGTGCAGCGAAAGGAGTTCTATAACATCATGCTCGCCGACAGTGATCGTCTGCTACACACGGTTGAGCAAGTTTTACGTGCCGGGCGGACCGGCCACCGCCGGCGTCGCATATCGAATTCGGTTGTAAGTTTGAGTGAGATAGTTCGCGAATGCCTCGAGATAACCCGGGTGCGGTACGGTCTGAATGAATCTGATCTCGTCTTTTTTGAGTCGCCGGAGGTCAACGGAGTACGAGTGTCCGGCGATCTCGATGAGCTTCGAGCTGCATTCTCGAATCTGCTTGATAATGCTGTAAAGTATTCCGTCGGAGAAGTTAACGTTTCTGTGTCAGTTTCCGCTGTAGACGACAAGCGTGTTGCGATTAGAGTTGCGGATAAGGGTATTGGCATTCCCAGCGCTCAATTAAAAAGAATCTTCAAGAGGTTTTACCGCGTCCCCGGCCGCTTTATGGCCAGAGTTAAGGGAACTGGACTCGGTCTGTTTATCGTGCGTTCTGTTGTTGAGAAACACGGCGGCCGCGTCTTCGCTGAGAGCGAGGGATTGGGCCACGGCAGTACCTTCACAGTTCAACTGCCGCGGTTTGTACGACAATGAGTTCAATACTGATCGTTGAAGACGAGAAGCATCTTGCTGACGGCTTGCGTTACAACTTGCAAGCTGAAGGTTATGAGGTGGAAATCGTGGGGAGTGCTGAAGACGCAAGGGCGCTCTTCGAAAACCACAGTAAGAATTACGACGTCTTAGTGCTCGATGTGATGTTGCCAGGTATAGATGGTTTTACTTTTGCCTCACAGTTGCGCTCCGGCGGCGAATTCCTTCCTATTCTTATGTTAACTGCGCGTGGACAAGCCGAGGATGTATTGCGAGGTTTCGAAGCGGGCGCTGACGACTACCTGCCAAAACCGTTTGAGTTGTCGGTGTTGATAGCGAGAATCAATGCGTTATTACGCAGGCGTGAGTGGTTAGCCAGGGATCGAGACTTGGCCGCGAACATCACTGCCCGTGAAATGCCACCGCCCAAGGTCTTTGAGTTTGGCGGAAAGAGTATCGACTTCGACGCGCTCGAATTAAAGTCTGGCGAGGCAACGATTCACTTGACGATCATGGAAGCGGATCTGTTGCGCTACCTGATTGAGCATGACGGTAAGATCGTCTCTCGAAGTTCGATACTCGAAGATGTTTGGGGATTGCGTGAGGATACGGATACGAGGGCGATCGATAATTTTATTGTCAGGCTGCGCAAATACCTGGAGGATGAACCGTCACGGCCTAAACATCTGTTGACGGTTAGAGGCGTTGGCTACAAGTTTGTTTCAAAACCTTAATTCGCCACGATTAGCGAGGCCCGGACACCCAACAAATCGGAAAAGTCTTTTGAATAAATTGCTGCGACCTTTCTAACTTTGCCTACCGACTCAACCAGCTCTTCGCTGGAGATGAATCCATTCTCTGTATGAGAAATGGCCCATGCCGGAATGTGTGCGGCGGTTCTCAGGAAGTCATCAACGAAACCGAGATATTGTTGCTTGCTCTGTACGCGTGAACCAAGTCGGGCGCCGCGTTCTCGGTCCAGCTCATTCCAGAAATCTTCGCCACCTCTCAACCATTCTTCGCGCCACATCAGAATTGGATCGCGTGCTGAACTCGTTCTCATAATTGGAGCGGGCAGCCGTAAAAAGAGCAAATCAGTATGGTGTCGTTCGGCAATGAAGCTTCTAACGTCCTGGTTGGCGCTGCGATTTCGGAGCGCGTTATCGAAGACGGCTGGAAGCGACGCAAGCACCTGGCGGAATGTGTCTGATAAAGAGAATGGTTTGCGAAGACTTCGAGTCTGTTCGTTGAAGGACAAAACATAATCGCCGACCATCATTCCTGCGGTTAGAGCGAGCGCTCGCTTGTAGGGCTCAAGCGACTCGGCATTAAAGCGCAAGTTATCGAACCACCAGGCGTCAATTTCATTAAACCATTTTAGTAGTCCGGCGTTGTCGAGCTTGTCTTTTGGGATGTAAGTGTCTTCGAGAAGACGGTTGCAGTCGTCTTCGGTGAGTTGCTCGCCATAGTTTTCGACCAGGGCTTTCGCCTTAGTATGCGACCAAAGCATTGGGTCGTTTGCAGCTACACGTACATTCCATCGCTTTAATTGCACAATGAGTTCCGGCTCTCCGGTAAAGGGCAGGGCGACGGACCCGAACTTAAGGCGCCGGAGGATGCCTAACTCGAATGCTAACCAGCCATTGCTAAATTGCATAGGGATTTTGTTCTAATGGTCCGTAGTCAGTAGTCTGTGGTCCGTGGTCAGTATTGCCATCAAAGCGAACAGATTCTGAATCCCCCACGTCCCACGCACCACGACAACAGACCACTGACTACGGACAACTAACAATTCCGCTTACTTCTCCAACTCCGAAAACATTTTCCAGCCAGATCTGGCGTTACCTGGGTCTTCGATTACTTCGGCTGCTGGTTTCGCGAACGAGTTCAACTCAGTGACGCCTTCAAGTGACAGAAACGCGTTGACGACAGCCGGGTCCAGGTCGATACCGGCGAGTCCTACCAATTCTCGGCGCGCATCTTCTGCAGTCAGAGCTCCACGAAATGGCCGGGCATCAGTCAAGGCAGCATAACAATCAGACAACCTGAGAATGCGAGCGGCGAGTGGGATCTCTTCACGTCTTAGAGCGTCGGGATATCCCTGACCATTCCATGACTCGTGATGCCAGCGGACGAGAAGTTGCGCGGCGCGATCGGCTCCGACTCTTGAAGCCTCGCGCTCGCCTATGACTGGATGACGGGCCAGGTCGACTCGCTCTTCGTCAGTTAAAGGACCTTCTCGTTGGATGTATTTGCGCTCCATAGCCACTTCGCCGAGGTCGTGGAGAAGTGCGGCGGCGCGTAGTGAACCTCGGTCATGCCTGGCCAAATGGAAAATCTTGGCCAGTTCATCGGCGATAGTGGCAATTCTGAGTGCGTGTGAATTTTCGTAATGCTCGAATCTATCAGTGGTGATAGCGAGTTGTTGGAAGGCTTCAGCCGCGGACTTGTCGATTAGTTCAATACTTGCGCCGGCACTCATAGTGTTCGTTTACTGATCCTCTGCAATTTCAACACAGAAGTTGTTGCTGAGCAAATGTCCCCTACTTGATCGTCTTCAACAACTGGCGTGCTTTCTGATTATTCGGCGCGGAAGCAATTGCTCGCTCGCATTCGTTCTTAGCCCGAAGTTTGAAGCCCAGGTCGCGATATAACTCGGCCAGTGCCAACCTGCATTCGACGTCCTCCGGCGCGAGTTTCAACGCAGCCTGAAGTTCTGCTTCTGCTTTCCTTCTCGTGCTCTCCTGTTTTGCCAGAGCCCGTCCATGGTAGGACCGGTAACGTGCTTCGTTCGGCATAGCGCGAGCAGCTGCGGCGAAGAGTCCGATCGAAACGTTGAACTGGCCCAACTCAAAGGATGCGAATCCCTCTTTAAACCTCGCCTCGGCCTGTTCGGCGATCGATGGCCCAGTAGCCGGAGTTTCAACCTTTACCTCTCGCGAAGCGTCTGGAGTTTGCGGAATCTCTACCGGTTTGGGAGGTTCTGCAGTTGGCGCACTTCTGGCTAATGCTTGAGCCTTATCTTTAGCCTCTAGCTTTCGGTCATATGATGAGCGGAGATTTGCATCGCGCAAAACGTCGTAAGCCTGAGTGATTCGTGCAAATGCAGACTCCACCTTTAATTTCAACGACTCTTCAACTCGTTGATATCGGTCAGGATGAAAACGCCTCGCGAGATTGTAATAGATCGACTTGAGATCATCTGGTGGGCCACTTCTTTCGATACCCAGGACCTCGTAGTGTGAATTGGCCAGGCTCACGCGTCTCAAGAATCTATCGAGCTCTTCAGCTTCATCAACAATCTCCTTCACCACGACTGCCGGAGTGGGTTGTGGTGCAGACTCTTTTTTCTTTGGCGCCTCTGGAACTGTAGCGGGTTGTGTGTCGCGGAATGAACTCTTCCAGCTCTCACGCTTGATGAAACCCGTTAGCGCAAGTACGTAGATCATGTGGACCGCTTCCGACTCACGAGCGCCGCTCATCGTAATCAATTCATTCATACTTCGCGGCTGATCCAGACGGGACAACAGAAAACCTTCCGCGGGCAACACATTGATGTGCGACGGAAACGACTCAGATAGTGAAAAGATTTCAGTAGGATTTTTAAAACGAGAAGCGGCGAACTCTGGTGGAATGTTCCGGGCGGCTTCGAGAATGAGACCCGGCACATCAAACTTAAAATTCACCTCCTCATTCAATCGCGAGCGATAGTCAAATTCCCAGGTTCCGTCGAGCCATTGGAGTGCCAATCGCAGCATTTCTGAAATCTGTCGAGCCTGGATTTGCTCCGCGACTTCTGCCTGCAACAGTTTTTCAGCGCAGAGGGTTCGAGCCAATGCCAGGTCTGACTCATTGCTGGGAATTCGTTCGAGTGCCTGCTCCGAGACAAGGTTGGCTTTGCGGAGGTATTCCCGCAGGCGAAGCGATTTAATATTCGAGGCGACGTAGAGAATCTGACCGTCGATAAAATAAATAGCTACCTTAATCAATTCGTGCTGTAAACGCAGTCTTCCCGTGAAGTTTTTCGATGAGATCTCTCTTATTAGTTCTGCGAGCGGCTGCTCGCTAAGTTGGCCGTTCATTCGATTTGATCAGGTGGGAGGCTCAGACATCCGCAATCTCCCGCACTTGCAATCATAGCGCACGCTGAATCCGGCCCGTTAGTAAAAAGAAAGTGGCTTTGACACTGACTAAGCGTGAACCCTATATTGATTGCAAACGAGACAATTAACAGTTCAGTAGCAGCGAATTCAAGAGGGTTGTGATCTATATGGGTGACCGAGCAAGCGAGGGCGTCAAACAAGCGTCTGACAGTGTGGATGGCGGATCAATGGGAAACGATGAAAGTGATTCAGAAGAGCGGGTCGAGCTTCTTTTTAACAAACTAAAGGAGCGAACCGCAGAGCTCGAAGAGGTTAACCGGGAATTGCAGCGAGTCTCACACTACCGGTCGCTCTTTCTGGCGCGGATGTCACATGAGTTACGCACTCCGCTGACGTCGATTCTGGGGTTTAGCGAGATCCTCCTAGACCAGGAGGAGTTAAGTGAAACACAGCGACGCTTCTGCCAAAAGATTCAGGACTCAGGGTTTCAGTTGCAGGCTAGTTTGAATCAGCTGGTCGACTTGTCGCGCATTGAAGCCGGGCAAACAGAAGTGTTCCTGCAAGAGTTCGCTTTAAGAGAAACCTTGCGGGAGTCGTGCGCAAATGTCGCGCGATTGGCCCAGAAGAAACAGGTTAAGGTTGAGTACGAAATGGAGCCGGAGATTACGACGATAGTTTCCGACCAGGGTAAACTGAGGCAAATCCTCTTTAACTTTATCGCCTGGGCCGTAAGTCGGAGTCCGACTGGTGAAGCAGTAAACATATCAGTTGAAATCAACGACCAGGCTCATCTCAATATTATCATTCGAGACAGTGGTGATCGGGTCGCCGATATCGATCACATCTTCGATCCTGAACATGCTACTAACGCTCGCGAACCTAATACCAACGAGCTGGGAATCATCATCGCTCGTAAGCTCCTTGAAATGATGAACGGTACAGTTGCGCTGAACGACACCGCATCGCAGGGACTTGAAACGACGATTCAATTGCCCACTCGGCCGCCAAGGGGATAACTACCGAGGATGTCAGAAATTACAATCAGGGAGTGCACCACGGCCGACGAGCTGGACCGTTGTGTGCTGCTTCAGAAAGAAGTGTTTGGACTTCCGGATCTCGAGATTTCGCCACGACGGCACTTGATTGTCTCGCGACAGGCAGGCGGCTGGACCCTCGGAGCTTTTGAAGGAGAGCGACTCATCGGTTTTGTTCACAACCTAGCCGGTGTGAAACCGAACAATGAAATCTTTGGCTACTCGCACATGATGGCAGTGGTCAGGGACTATCAGAACAAAGGTGTCGGGGCGCGATTGAAGTGGGCTCAGCGTGAACGAGCAATGTCGGAAGGTCGCAAGTTCATCAAATGGACGTGGGATCCCATGCAAGCTCGGAACGCTCACTTCAATTTGAATCGACTGGGAGTAACAGTCGATACATTTGCGGATAATTTCTACGGTACTGACTACGATTCGGATCCGCTTCAGACGACCGAGATGCCTGGTTTACAAAGTGATCGACTGTTTGCCAATTGGCACCTTGATTCAGAACGAGTTAAGACTCTGGGCAAGGGCCAGCCTTTTAACCTGTCAGTCAAACCGGCAGCGGTGGTAGTGATTCCGAATAATTGGACCGAACTCGTTCGGACTGATGTTGAACGCGCGCGTGCTGAACAGCTGCGTGTGAGAACTGAATTCAAGAATCTATTTGGTGATGGTCTAATCTGTGCTGGTTTTGAAAGAGATGAGGAGAAGCCGAAGTACCTGCTCTTTAGGGCAGCTGATGTTTAGAGCGCTATGAGCTTAAGTAAATTCGACCGCTATGTCGATCGTCACGCGCGCAGTTTTACTGAGCGACTCCAGGCCTTGTGTCGTATGCCTTCAGTCGCCGCCCGTGGAACTGGAATGCGCGCCATTGCGGAATCGGTCGAACAACTGATGCAGCGAGTTGGCGTTGGTACGCGCCTGTTCAGGATGGGCAGCGGGTATCCGATTATCTATGGTGAATGTGGCGGTGGTCCACGAAGCTACGTCGTTTATGGTCACTACGATGTGCAACCCGTCGGACACCTTAGCGAGTGGTCGTCTGGACCATTCGCAGCGACCATTAAGGACGATAAGCTTTACGCCCGGGGCGCAGCGAATAGTAAGGGAGACCTGATGGCGCGGCTCGCGGCGGTTGAGGCTTACCAGAAGACGTTTGGGAAGTTACCCGTTTCGCTGAGATTTCTTGTCGAAGGCGAAGACGGTCTTGGCAGTCCGAGTCTTTATCGCTTTACCAGGGAGCACGCCGACTTACTTGAGGCGGATGGTTGTATCTGGGACGAAGGTTATCGCGACACCAAAGACATCCCCGTCGTCAGCCTTGGTTTCAAGGGGATAACGTTTCTCGAATTGCGAGCCTTTGGTGCGCGGTCCGATCTTCACTCAAAGTGGGGTGCGATTGTTCCTAATCCCGCCTGGCGTTTGGTCCAGGCACTTTCGACGCTGACTTCGCCTAAGGGCGTGATCACCATCGATGGCTTCTCGTCTCACATCGCCCCTATCAGCGATGAGGACACCGAGGTCCTGAAGGCAATTGAGCTGGACGAAGTGGGACTTAAACGTGAATTTCGAATTGGTGGCTGGGTTCGTTCGATGAAGGGGCAGACATTGGTGAAGGAGCACATCTTTGGCGCCACCTGCACTATCTGCGGAATTCAAACAGGTCATACAGACGCGGGCGCCAAGACTGTTCTGCCGAGCATGGCAATGGCCCGCCTGGACTTCAGGTTGGTCCCTGATCTTACGGCTGACATTGTCTCCCAGCTTTTACGAGAACATCTGGATGTACGCGGTTTCAAAGACATCGAAATCATCGAACTGGGCAGTGCTCCACTGGCGAAGTCATCCGCCAAGTCTGGGGTAGCGAGGGCTGTGATTGAGTCGACGACTGAAGTTTACGGAACCCCTCCTTTGATTTATCCGATGGATCCATCCAGTGGACCAGTTGGAGCAGTTTGCGGAGTGACTCAACCGCCGACGCCTGTAGCTTCTTTTGGAACGAGTTACGCTGGGTCAAACCCTCACGGTCCGGATGAGAACATTCGTGTTGATGACTTTCTCCAGAATATTAAGTTGACTGGAAGAGTAATACACAAATTGGCGGAGTCAGGTAAGCCGAAAACCGCACCTCACCTGACTTCACACGAGACTGAGCGCAAGTCAACTTCACCGTTACCGCGCATAAAGAGCTCGACAAAAGGGGAGTAACTTGGCAGCCAAATCACTCGCCCGCGAACTGGAAAAATTGAGAGATGAAATTCGGCGGCACGAGGAGTTGTACTACATTCTCGACAGCCCGGAGATCTCTGACCGTGAATACGATCAGTTGATGGAGCATCTTCAGGACCTTGAGAAAGCTCACCCAGAGCTTATTACTCCTGATAGTCCAACCCAACGAGTCGGCGGACGCCCTGCCGAAGGATTCCCCGAGGTGGTCCACAGTCGACCAATGCTGTCGTTGGACAATAGTTACAACATCGACGAGTTACGCGCCTTTGGTGAGCGTTGCCTTCGGCTCGCAGACGGAAGGGCAATTGAATACGTTGCTGAATTGAAGATCGATGGATTGTCGTTGGCACTACACTACGATGGCAACGTTCTGGTCCGTGGGATTACGCGAGGTGATGGCCGCATTGGTGAGGAAGTCACGCAAAATGCCAGGACTATTCGCAGCATCCCTCTCAGATTGAAAACTGCCGCTGCGAAACTGGGGAATGAAGTTGAAGTGCGGGGTGAAGTCTTTATCCCACGCGACGTTTTTGAAAAGACAAATGCAGAGCGAGAGGAACAGGGTGAGCCCCGGTTTGCAAATCCGCGCAATGCAGCGGCAGGAGCAATTCGCCAACTCGATTCGAAGTTGGTTGCGCGCCGAAAGTTGGACATGTTTGCTTACGATCTCCTCGTTGCTGGTCGTAAACCGTTTACCACTCATTGGGAAGCACTGAACTGGATGGAAAAGGCCGGCTTCCGTGTGAACCCTCATCGAAAGTTGTGTAAGTCGATCGATGAAGTCATCGATTTTGCTAATGAACAAGAGACTAAACGAGATGATCTCGGTTACGAGATAGACGGGTTGGTAGTAAAGATCAACTCGACCGCCCTACAAGACGATTTCGGGGCCACGTCAAAAGCTCCTCGCTGGGCCATTGCATACAAGTATCCGGCCCGCCAGGCTTCGACCAGGGTTTTATCGATTACGGTTCAGGTTGGTCGCACCGGCGCTTTGACTCCCGTTGCCAATCTGGAGCCCGTCTTTCTGGCTGGAACCACGGTATCGCGCGCAACACTTCATAACGAGGACGAGATCAAGCGCCTGGGCCTGAAGATTGGCGACTGGGTAATGATCGAAAAGAGCGGAGAAATAATCCCCAAAGTACTGAGTGTGATCAAATCAAAACGAACTGGGGAGGAGAAGTCTTTTCGGCCACCAAAGAATTGCCCGGTTTGCGGCAGTGTAATTTCCCGGCCCGAGGGTGAAGTCGTTGCTCGTTGCATTGCGGCTGATTGTCCAGCGCAGTTGAAAGGGGCCTTGATTCATTTTGCTTCACGACGGGCGATGCGCATCGAAGGCCTGGGCGAAGTGTTGGTGGACCAGCTAGTAGATGGCGGTCTGGTCCATGACGTCGGCGACCTCTATTCCTTGACGATGGCACAAATCATGGCCTTGCCGCGCATGGCAAAAAAGTCTGCCGATAACCTGGTGGGCGAGATTGAGGCCAGTAAAACCCGAGACCTTTCAAATCTGCTGTACGCACTCGGCATTAGACATGTCGGTGAGCGGACTGCGGGAATTCTCGCTCGCGCGTTTGGATCACTTGCGGCTCTGGCTAAAGCGTCTGTCGAGCAGCTGGATGATATTCCGGAGATAGGGCTGACAGTTGCCGAAAGCGTGCATGACTGGTTCGGCGATGCAGGTAATCTGCAACTCTGCGACAGGCTGCGAACTGCAGGCGTAAATACAGAGAATCACGCGCCTTCCCGATCTGGACCCGCTGATGAACGTTTCGAAGGAAAGCAGTTTGTGTTGACTGGAAAATTGACCGCTTTCAGTCGTGACGAGGCGCGGGCGATGATTGAGGCAAAAGGTGGTAGAGTTAACTCATCGGTCAGCAAGAAAACAGATTATGTGGTGGCTGGCGAAGAAGCCGGCTCGAAGCTCGACAAAGCAGTCGAGCTTGGAGTGACAGTGATCGATGAAGATGAGTTTAAGAAGTTGGTTGGGTGAAAGCAGGAGAGCAGATGCCGCAAAACCTTAAGTTGATTTACACGTTGTTATGTGACGACGTCAGACTCGAAGTTGGAAACAAACTCTCGTTCATGGGAGTGTTTCAAAACATCATGGTCCAACATCTGCCTATGCCGCTCTTGAAATTCGCCGTCGTGAACCACTGGGAGGGGCAGGGAACTTATCTTTCCACCATACAAATACTCACTCCGGATAAAAGAGAGGCCATAGTTGTCTCGCAGCCCACCAGCTTCGACGTTGCGACTGGAGGTTTCGCCGACAACATAAGCTTTTTTGTTAACGTGACTTTTCCGCGAGCGGGACAGTACTGGGTTCAGACCCTGATTGATTCCAATCTTTTCGCCGAACAGCAATTAACGGTCTCCGACACCACCGCTCCAGAAATGGTCGGTGGGTCGGAGTCAGTTAACTAGCGGGTCTCAACCAGCCTCTTCAACTTCAATGCTGAACAGCTTGATCTTAGAATTAAGAGTCGTGGGCTTAATACCGAGCAGTCGGGCCGCCTTTGCCTGGTTACCGCCAGTCTCAGACAGCGCCATCTTTATCAGGTGGGTTTCGAATCGCTGAACTTCGTCATAGAAATTGATGCCAGCCAGAATGTCCAATGGCTTAAGCTTAGTGGCCTCGTCTGTAAAGGCTTTGTCGCGAGCCAGTGTTTCCGCTTCGTTGAGCAGAGCATCAGCAAGGTCGACAACACGTTGAATACGGTCACGATCGGGCCTTTCGGCTAGTTTTAGCCGTACAGTCCTTTCAGGCATGTGATTACCGACGGCAGCTTGTCTCAGGTTTTCAGAATCCATCAATGCAGCTTGGTCGACGTTCATAATGCTCCCCTTTCGGACTAACCTCTTATAGGCAATACACCAAGCATTCGAATTCCGTGACAAGTTTTTTGGATTTCTTGCTGGTAGTTGTTTGAACGAATAAAAACGCGAGTCCAAAAAAGGCACTCGCGACGGTTTAATGCTGGAAAATTGGTGCGGATGAGAGGACTTGAACCTCCACGATGTTACCATCACAGGCTTCTGAGACCTGCGCGTCTGCCAGTTCCGCCACATCCGCAAAACGGGGGACGGTCATTATGCGAGCGAGCCCCAGACCTGTCAAGAAAGCCGGATTAATGATCAGTTCTAAATTGATTTTTGATAATTACTACCTGGGGAGGCTTTGCACAAAAACTCTAA
>Ga0207674_10005106_pt1 | contig 15669 bp, 12 predicted proteins | sample KBSCornC72_FD_184303 | JGI IMG/M metagenome (GOLD analysis project Ga0207674, IMG submission 184303) | Corn rhizosphere microbial communities from Kellogg Biological Station, Michigan, USA - KBS Corn C7-2 (SPAdes) (version 2) | ecosystem: Host-associated > Plants > Roots > Rhizosphere > Soil ... | reverse complement strand
GAATTATCCCAACCTGCATCGGCAAACCCAACATATCGCCGCGACGCAAATTCGTGCCGCCAGTCACTTGTCCAGCCGGGAACGTCGTTACCAATTGCCACGGAGCGACATTATTCGACCGTTGATAAAACATAAAATTCGTCCCGCGAACCCGGTCCATTCTCAGCCAATAACTTCCGTTCGGAAAACCGCCTGGATTGATCTGCGCTACTCCGCCATTCACTTCGTTGCGCAAATAATTCGGATAATTGAATTGATCGAACCGCGCCCACGACACGAAATTCTCGCGCCCACCGTATGCATCCCCTCCCGCAGCAAACGCTCGCGCCTGCAATCCCGCCGTATTGTAACCAGTGTTATCGTATGGGCTCACCACATGCACTGACATCGAAAAATCTCCCGGCACAACTTTGTACAAGAAGAAACCGTCATCATCCGCGTTTTCCCACGCCGTGCCGGTGGTCTGCAGAGTCAACGTGTTCGCCGCGCTAATACCCGCATCACATTGAATTGTTGCCCCAACTCCCCCGCCGCCTACTCCCGTGTTGTTGAATTCCCCGGCTCCAAAATAAATCCCATCCCACACCGTTCCCGCCACTCCGCTCGTCAGATAATCTCGCGGCGTATTAAAATTGTCTGAGTAGCTGACCTGTCCTTGTGATTGGGCCGTTGGAATGAAAAAGCAAATGCCGGTCAACAGAAGCGCGGCTGTTCGCGTGCTCGCATTCTTTGGCATGGTGCCAAATCTACATGCGACCCTCTCTCCGCGCTTGGACCCAAATGACCTTTCCTCTGTGAATTTCGACCTATTCCCAACGCGAATGTCTTATATCGAACGAAGCCGTGAGGAGGGCCGATTTTCAAAGTTCAATGTTCAATGTTCGATGTTTCAGTTTCTTCTCACGGCGTTTCTTCCATTGCTTCGCACCCTTGCCAGGTTTATCATGTTCCGGCCCTGTGAAGTCCGACATCCTAACACTTTCCAGTGCATTCGCGGAAGTTCCTCCGAGCGTCTCCGCCGAATTGGGCATCATTGAACAACTCTTCGACCACGTCCCCGACACCGCATTTTTCATCAAAGACGCTCGCGGCCGTTACATCGCCGTTAACCAGTCGCTCGTCGAACGATGCGGTTGCCGCGACAAGAAGGAACTTCTCGGTCGGCACGTTCAGGAAATCTTTCCCAAGGAACTCGCCGCACTTTACGCTATTCAGGATCAGACTGTCGTTCGCACCGGTCGCCCCATTATCGACCATTTAGAGCTTCATTGGTACGCACATCGTCGGCCCGGTTGGTGCCTGACAACCAAGCTTCCGATGCGTAATCATCACGGCGTCATCGTCGGTGTGGTCGGCATTTCGAGGGATTTGCGTGCTCCCGGCGACCGCGAAAGCATCCCAACCAGCCTCGCCAGCACATTGGAATACCTCGAGGCTCATTGCGACGACCCCATTTCCCCAAGTTCCCTTGCGAAACGCGCCGGCTTACCTCCAGTCCGATTCGCTCGCCTTATCAAACGCATTTTCCGCGTCACCCCCAACCAACTCATTATGCAGACGCGCCTTGCCGCCGCTGCCCGTTTACTCGTTGAAACAGATCGCCCTGTCGCGGATATCGCTTACGATTGCGGCTTTTATGATCATAGCGCTTTAACTCGTGCTTTTCGCTCCGCCACGAACCTTACCCCGACCCAGTTCCGAAGTTTAAGGAAACCGAATTAGCGAAACTGGAAAGCACATCTGGTTTATAATAGGCGGTCCAACGCGTCGGTGATTGGAACGTTAAAAGGTCAAATTTAACAGTCAAACTGTCATTTCCAGCCAAGACACTTTGGCCGATCAGCCTAAAATTGCTTGGTACGAGCAAAATAGATGAATCCCGCCCCTATCATATCCCGTCTTCTGCATAGATCTGAGTTCTTGTAGCACTATGAGCAACCCTTTCTGGCACGGCGTCTTCCCGGCAATTACTACCCAATTTAAAAAGGATCAGTCACTCGATCTCGATGCCACCGCCCGTCACGCCGAAGCGCTCATCGACTCCGGCGTCTCCGGCCTCATTTTTCTTGGTTCCCTGGGCGAAAATCAGGCCCTCACCGCTGACGAAAAGCGACGAGTCATCGAAGCCATGGTGGAAGCGGTCAATGGACGCGTCACTGTTCTGAGTGGTGTCGCCGAATCCAGCACTGCCGAAGCCTGCCATTATCTGCGGGATGCCGAGGAACTCGGCGTGAACGGCTGCATGCTCTTGCCCGCCATGCTCTATCGCGGTGATCCAACTGAAACGATAGCTCATTTCCGAACCGCCGCTAAAGCTACTGGCTTGCCAATCATGATCTACAATAACCCGATCAGCTATGCGAACGACATCACTCCCGAGATGTTCGCGGAACTGGCGGTTGAAAAGAATTTCGTCGCGTTGAAAGAAAGTTCCGGCAACACACGCCGCATTACGGACATTCGCAATCTCGTTGGTGATCGCTACGCCATCTTTACCGGCGTTGACGACCTCGTCCTCGAAAGCGCCATCCTCGGAATTGACGGTTGGGTCGCTGGGAGCGGCATCGCGTTCCCTGCTGAGAATCAATACCTCTGGGATCTGACCCGCTCATGCGAATGGGACAAGGCTCGCGAAATCTATCGCTGGTTCACGCCTTTGCTCCATCTTGATGTCCATACGAAGTTCGTCCAATACATCAAACTCGCCGTTCAGGAATGCGGCCTCGGCTCGGAGTGGGTCCGCGCCCCTCGCCTTCCTCTCACTGGTGCCGAACGCAAACAAATCCTGAAAATCATCCACGACGGCATCGAAAGCCGCCCAAAAGCACCGAAACCTTCTCGCATCGAAGGTAATGGACACTCTTCGTCCTCGAGTCAGTTTAATGTCGCCAGACGCTCGAAAAAACTCAAAACGGCTCTATGAACAGTTCCTTCCCCATAACATCGGCCTTTTGTTCAAGCGGAACCGCCCTCGTGTTGTGCGCTTCGAAGTTCGATGTTCGATGTTCGATGTTCGATGTTTTTGCCGTATGCGAGGAGGATTTTCATTCTGCGTTCTACATTCTGCATTCCGCATTTCCCCAATGAGGCGCGTTTCTGTCATAGACTCCCACACCGGCGGCGAACCGACTCGGGTCATCGTCGGCGGCGGACCCGACCTCGGCAGCGGCAGCATGGCCGAAAGGCTCAACACTTTTCGCGAACAACATGATTCTTTTCGGTCTGCAGTCGTCAACGAACCGCGTGGTTCCGATGTCGTCGTCGGTGCAACACTGCTCGAACCAATCGATCCATCCTGCGTTGCGGGCGTCATTTTTTTCAACAACGTCGGCTACTTGGGAATGTGCGGCCATGGAACCATCGGCCTGATTGCCACACTTTCTCACATGGGCCGCATTAAACCCGGCAAACACCGCATCGAAACTCCCGTCGGCATCGTCACAGCTACGCTTCACGAAAACGGCGAAGTCTCAGTCGATAACGTCCCCAGTTGGCGCGCCAAAGGCTCGTTCACAATCGAAGTTCCCGGAGCGGGGCCAGTCCGAGGTGACGTCGCCTGGGGCGGTAACTGGTTTTTTCTCGCCGAACGAAACGGCCACGATTTGTCTCTCGCGAATGCCGAGCAGTTGACCGAATATAGCTGGCGCATTCGCCAGGCCGTAAATAACCAGGGCTTTCCCGAAGTCGATCATGTCGAACTTTTCGGCCCTCCAACAGTTCCCGGTGCGCACTCGCGAAATTTCGTTCAATGCCCGGGAAAAGCGTTCGACCGCTCGCCTTGCGGCACCGGCACCAGCGCCAAACTCGCCTGCCTCGCTGCCGACAAAAAACTCGAAGAGGGTGAACCTTGGGTCCAGGAAAGCATTCTTGGCAGCACCTTCACCGGCCGTTTTCGCTGGCTCGATCGCGCCGCCGGAAAAATCGCCCCAACCATCACCGGCACCGCTTTCGTCAACGCCGAATCCACTCTGCTCCTCGACGAACGCGATCCCTTCTGCTGGGGCATCCGGGACAATGTCGAAAATCATAAATGATTGGGAGCGACTCGCGCACTTACGAAGGTTGCGTGATTCTTTCGTGGCTCTCACCTCAGAATCGTAATCGTATCTGTTTCTCTTCTTTCCATTTTGAAATCTGAAATATCAAATTTGAAATCCCGGCCGCTTCCTTGCCTGTTCCCAGCGACCCTCTTCCGTTTTGACGTTTCAACATTTCAGCGCTTTTGACACTCCTCATGCCCGAAACCTTCGACCTCATCATCGTCGGCGCTGGAATCGTCGGCGCCGCTTGCGCCGCTGAATGCGCCCGTGCGGGTCTGAAGGTCCTTGTTCTTGATCGCGGACCCATTGCTGGAGGAACCACGGCTGCCGGCATGGGCCACATCGTCGTCATGGACGACTCCGAAGCGCAGTTCGCCCTCACTCATTACTCCCGATCTCTCTGGCAGGAACTTGCTCAGCGCCTTCCGACTGACGTCGAATATGATCCCTGCGGCACTCTTTGGCTCGCGGCCGATGAACAAGAAATGGTTGAGGTCCACCGCAAACAAAAATATTACAGCGAACGCGGCGTTTGCGTTGAAGTCCTCGACGCCGCAGGCGTCGAACAAGCCGAACCGAATTTGCGTCCAGGAATGGCTGGTGGCCTGCGCGTCGTCGATGACGCCGTCCTTTACCCTCCCTGCGCAACTCGTTTCCTTCTTCAAGAAGCTGCGCAACACGGCGCGCAAACCCGCACCGGCACGACCGTTACCGCATTACTTGCCGAAGGTGGAGTTCAACTCGCCGACGGTTCCCGCATCTCTTCTCATCGTTCAGTCAATGCGACCGGCCCCTCCTCTCCAACTCTAACGAGCGGATTACTCGTTCGAAAACGAAAAGGCCATCTCGTTATCACAGACCGTTATCCCGGCTTCGTTCATCACCAAATCGTCGAACTCGGTTATCTCAAAAGCGCTCACAGCACCAACAAAGACTCTGTCGCCTTTAACATTCAACCGCGCAAGACCGGACAAATCCTTATCGGCTCGTCTCGACAATTTGATGCGGACAGCACGGCAGTTGATCAGCATATTCTCGATCGCATGCTCAATCGCGCTTTCGAATACATGCCCAGTCTAACCAGGCTTTCCTCAACGCGCGTCTGGACCGGTCACCGCGCCGCAACCCCAGACAAATTGCCACTGATCGGTCCAAGCCAATCAAGCGATCGAATTTGGCTCGCCACCGGTCACGAGGGCCTCGGAATTACCACTTCCCTCGGCACTGGTCGAATCCTGGCCGATCTGCTCCTGGACCGTCCGATAGCAATTCCAGCCGAGCCTTTTTATCCTGGGAGATTTGCCAACGGTTATGCCCATCACGAGTGACACCGTTCGGATAAGAGTTAACAACTCGTCCATCAAAGTTCCCATCGGAACTGTCGTCGCTGCGGCTCTTGCCTACGCTGGTGTCACTCAATTTCGCCGCTCCGTGAGTGGGCAGCCTCGCGGACCACTCTGCGGCATGGGCATTTGCATGGAATGCCGCGTAACCATTAACGGCCAGCAGAATTGTCGTAGTTGCCAAATTGTTTGCGAAGAAAACATGGAAATAGCTTCAGATGCCTGACCGAGTTCTGAACTACGATCTCGCCATCGTTGGTGCTGGCCCAGCGGGCCTCGCCGCCGCATGTGCTGCAGCCGAAAGCGGCGGCAGCATTGCGGTCATAGACGAAACACCATGGCTCGGCGGCCAAATTTGGCGCGGTGCGAAAACTCAAACGGCAAACTCACAGGCGCGCAAATGGATCGAGCGCTTTCGACGAACTAACACAACCATCCTGGACGGAACCATCGTGATTGGCTCTCCAAAGCCGGGAGTTCTTCTGGCTGAACGCGATCAAAGACCTGTTCAAATCCATTTCAAGAAACTCATCCTCGCCACCGGCGCTCGCGAACTGTTTCTCCCTTTTCCCGGTTGGACGCTCCCGGGCGTAATCGGGCCGGGTGGGCTCCAATCTCTCGCGAAAAACGGCTGGCCTGTGAACGGAAAACGCGTTGTCATTGCCGGCAGCGGACCACTTTTGCTGGCAGTAGCCATCGGATTGAAAAGACTTGGAGCAACGATTGTCTCAATTTCCGAACAGGCATCCCGAGCGAACATCACAAAATTTGCGTTGTCACTCGCTCAACATCCGGCAAAGATTTGGCAGGGAATACAATTGAAGCTCCAACTCACTGGCGTTCCCTATCGTTATGGTGTGTGGCCTGTCCGCGCCGACGGCGATCAAGAAGTCAATCGCGTTACTCTGACCGACGGTCAACAGACCTGGACTGAACAATGCGATTACCTCGCCTGCGGCTTCGGTCTCGTTCCCAATATTGAGCTTCCGCTCGCCCTTGGTTGTGAACTCAAAGACGGCTTCGTCCGGGTCGATACGAATCAAGGGACCAGCGTGCCTAATGTTTACTGTGCCGGCGAACCTACCGGCATCGGCGGCGTTGACTGCGCACTCGTCGAAGGCCAAATCGCTGGCTACTCCGCGACAAACAACAACTCCAAAGCTCAGGACTTGTTCAGCCAACGCGCCTCATGGCATCGCTTCCGCACGACCCTCGCCACTGCCTTCGCCTTGCGTCCCGAACTCAAATCCATCGCCACCGACGATACCCTTCTCTGTCGGTGCGAAGATGTCACCTTGGGCCGCGTCCGCCAATTCAACGGCTGGCGCGATGCCAAGCTCCAAACTAGATGTGGGATGGGTCCCTGCCAGGGACGAATCTGCGGTGCAGCCTCCAAATTCATCCTCGGCTGGGGTATGGAATCGGTTCGTCCGCCAGTGCTTCCCGCTCTGGTTGGCAGCCTGGTTTCCAATCAAGTGGAGTTGGCCAATAACCCAGAAATAACCTTGCCACGTCCCAGTCCGATTACTCCTGGCATAAGCCATTTGCAGCCAAGCGCTCACACGTAAACCGAAGTGTTTTTTCAAATATGAGAACTTTGGACTCCTCGTGTAGCACCCTGTAACACTTTGTGGCACCTTGTGTAGCACCCGGGATCGTGAGTTTGTACAAGCGGGCTAGGCAGTGTAGTCCCGAAAGCTTTCGGGACAGCACCGTGTACAGGGGGTGGAGGTGGGTATGCCTATTCCCCCCACTCTTCATACTCTCCGTCTCACTTCTTCGTGCCTCCGTTCCCTCCTTGCTCCAATCACCAATTACCATTTTGCCCTTGCATCCGACTCGGAGAAGCATATGTTTAGCCCGCCCGAACTCCGCGTGTGCGGATGTTCATTGAGGCTGAGAAAAAAAAGTTAACCAGAGTACCTAACCCTCAACCTCCGTTGCCGTTGCAACGTCTGGTCCGTTAGGCAATGGAGTCTTCGAAATCCCGGTTCCGGGATGGTTAAGTCTCCCGTTGGTTTATGAAAAGTTAAGTTAGTTCGTTATCGTTACTGTTATGCTGACAATGGAAGAGGCCCTGAAGCAGTCGGGCACACAGCCCTTCGCCGCGGGCAATATCGTCAAAGGCAGAATCATCGAAGTCCGTCCCAAAGAAGCCCTGGTGGACATCGGTTATAAAAGTGAGGGCGTCGTTTCCGGAAATGAATTTGAAGACATCAAAGCCGTAAAAGTCGGCGATGAAGTTGATGTCCTAATCGAAAAACTTGAGGACAAAGAAGGCATGGTTGTCCTCTCCAAGGAAAAGGCTGAGTTCAAGAAGAATTGGGAGCGCATCCTCAGCATCTGCAACGAAGGCGGAACGATTGCCGGCAAAGTAAAGGCCATCGTCAAAGGTGGGCTGCTCGTCAACATCGGCGTCGAAGCATTTCTCCCTGCATCGCAAATTGACGTCGCCACACCCAAGAACCTGCAGCAATACGTCGGCAACACCTACGATTTCAAGGTCGTTAAAATCAACCAGGAACGCCAAAATATCGTTCTTTCCCGCCGCGAATTGATCGAACAGGAACGCACTGAACGCCGCCAAAAACTCCTGACCGAAATGACCCCGGGCGACATCCGCAAGGGCACGGTCAAGAACATCACCGACTTCGGCGCATTCATCGACCTCAACGGTATCGACGGCTTGCTCCACATCACCGATATGAGCTGGGGCCGCATTGGTCATCCCTCCGAAATCCTCAAAGTTGGCCAGGACATCGACGTTGTCGTTCTCGACATCAATCGCGAAAAGGAACGCGTCAGCCTCGGCCTCAAGCAGAAGCTGGCCAATCCGTGGGACAACATTGAACAGAAGTATCCTGTCGGTGCGAAAGTCAAAGGCAAGGTCGTCAACCTGGTGCCCTACGGTGCATTTGTCGAACTCGAACCGGGCGTCGAAGGTCTCGTTCACGTCACGGAACTTTCCTGGACCAAGCGCATCGCCAAGCCTTCCGATGTGCTCAAGCAGGAGCAGGAAATCGAAGCAGTCGTGCTCGGCATCAATCGCGAAGAGCAAAAAATCTCGCTCGGCTTGCGGCAGCTTGAAACCAATCCATGGGACAAGGCGCAGGAAAAATATCCACCGGGAACGAAGGTCAAAGGCAAGATCCGCAATCTTACCAGTTATGGCGCTTTCATCGAACTGGAAGAAGGTCTCGATGGCATGATCCACGTCTCGGACATCTCCTGGACGCGCAAGATCAATCATCCTTCAGAAGTCCTGAAGAAGGGCGACGAAGTCGAAGCCGTTGTTCTCGAAGTGGACAAAGCGAACCAACGCATCGCTGTCGGCATCAAACAACTCGGGGAAGATCCGTGGTCCAATATCGACAAGCTCTACAAGATTGGCGATCTCGTCACCGGTCAGGTAACCAAGCTGGCAAGTTTCGGCGCATTCATTGGCTTGCAGCATGAGATTGATGGACTTGTCCACATCTCGCAAATCAGCGAAGAGCGTGTCGATAAGATCAAAAACGTACTCAAGGTTGGCCAGGAAGTGACCGCGCGCGTGATCAAGATTGATAAGGGCGACCGCCGAATTGGTCTCTCAATCAAAGCCGCCAATTACTCGAACGAACAACTCAAAGCGGAACAGGCCGCTTTGGATGCGTTGAAACCGGGTGAAGACCTGGTCGCGCTCCAGCATGCTTTCGACGCCGCCGACGAAGCGACCAAGCAGGAAGAACCGAAGCCAGAGTAATCGATTCCCTCAATTGAATTCAGAAAGGCGAGCCGGAAACAGCTCGCCTTTTTCTTTGGACTCAAAAACGCTCAAGGCTGTTCGATGTCTTCGAGTCCGGGATTAACGACCGGGGAATACAGGGCGGGATATTTGTCCGGATGCGCGATGATATCTTCCAAGTCTAATTTCTTCCGTTTGGTCCATTCCACCAAATTGGCAGGGCGGTATTTCGGATTCATTTGGCAACGCCGGAACACGGAAAGGTCGATCCGTTCATTGACGGTCTTCACCGTGCCTTGCGGTATCCATGTTGTCCCCTTCCAGTGAGCTTCTTTTGTCACCGGATCGGACTTTACCCAACGCACATAGCGTTTTCCTAACGTGAGTACTTTCCAAAGGCCGCCAAGAAATTGCGCGTAAGAATCGCAGGGAGTTTCAGTCATATCTTCATCGGTAGGGACGACTGTCGAGCGGAAGCTCAATCCGCACGCCCGCGCTTTTTCCTGCAGCCACGCCAGCGGCCGCTGCGATATCAGGTCATTACGATATCCGCCGCCGACATTGCAATGCGCGCCGGCGAACCAACGTTGCTCGACCATTCGCTCGTCCACGTGGGCTTCCTCTGCTGGATCGCTCTGTGCAGGCACAAAATTCGTCCACAGCATTGCCCAATACGGCTTGCGTTCTTCATCCAACGCAAGCGCCTGATAGGAATGCTGGACAATCTTGCTCAGATTGGTGTTGTGGAACCGCAAAGTGCGCGCGCTGACGCCGGGAATGTTGCCGAACGGAATTCCAAGTGAACCGACCGTATCCCAAACGCCGATCATTTTGATAAAATTGCGCTGATAATATGTGAAATTCAGCAAGAGCTTTTCTTCAAAGTCGAAATTCGTTTCTCCGTGCCGCTGAAGATATTTCAGTTTATACAGCGGGCGAACGGTGTCGCCTTTTTGATAGCGCTCATACAATTGCAGGAACGACATCGGAGCATCGGGCTTCAACAGGCCGCACCTTGAAATCACTCCCGCAAGACTTCGCGCCGTGAAGGCGCCGCGGCTAAAACCAAAGATGTAAATTTCATCACCGGGATTGTAATGTTCCATTAACCACCGATAACCGCTGCGGACATTGGAGGAGAGTCCAGCGCCAAACGCGCCGCCAGTCAATCGATCGAACCAATGCGTCCCAACTCCTTCGTCGTAGAATTTCTCCTGCGGCACGCCATCGGCTCCACGCTTGGCCAGCATCAGGGACAACCGCCAGACATTGGTGTTGTTCTCCGGCTTATTCCATGTGCCATCGAAGAATAAGGCGAGGTGTTTTGCAGGTAGTGGCATGAGAGGGAGGTTAGCATGCAGTGCAGTTGTGCGCCAGTGATCGCTGACGGTGGGATTGGAGTGGGTGGGCCGTTGCTCACTGGAGAGGATGGATATGGATATGCATACCCCCCTTCCCCCCCTCTGGAGCCGCAACATCCGCAACATCTCGGTAAACACGAGACGAAATTGAGGACCCGCAGCAAAGCCGCAACAAACGGGCAACACCAGCCGCCACAAACGAGCTGTGGCTAAGGCTTGTCTGGAACTTCGATGACGTCACCGTCCCGAAGCCAGACAGAGGGTGGTTGTGGCGTATCGCTGGTGCCGAGGGTAAAGGCGACCTTGGAATAATTGGCATCCGAACGCCGAACTTCTATTGTATCGAGGCGTGGCAAATCAGAGATGGCTCCATGTGCCTGCAAAAGTTTGATGACCTTGTCTCTGGGCGGGCCAGACCTAACAGAGGATGTGCCAGGATTGATCAATCGATTGAGAGCGGTTTTTCCTCCACCGTCTTGAAGATTCACGTCTGCGCCGGCTGCGAGCAACGCCTCGGTGATTTCGGGTAGGGTCTCGATTGGATAAGTATTGGCATTGAAGGCGAGCGCCACGAAGTGAAGGGGGGTGAATCCTGATGGGTTCTTTGCGTTCGGATTGGCTTTGTGCGCCAGCAGAAGCTTAACAAGATCTTTGTCTCGCCGTTCAACCGCGCGCATTAATAGGATCCTGCCGTCCCGTTGGGGCAAGTGAGCCATGGCTCGGTCCGTTTTGGAACGACGATACGCTCTCAAAGAGAGCGTTTGTCACGGAATTGTAAACTCTAATAAATCGACAACTCCTTTCGGAATTCCCGATCAGCGCTCTTCCGGCACTAAATGTCCCCAAACTTTGCCCTTACACATTTCCCTCTCCTGTGTGACGATCCAAAGGCAAATTAGGCACAACAATTATGCGAAAAATTCAAAACAAATGGCGAGCTACCCTCACGATTTTTGCATCCATGATTTTGCCATTTTTTCTTATTGTCCTCTGGCTTTCCAGCCTTTGTATTTCAATTAACTTTAACGTTACCGGTGCGCGACGTTGCCACTTTGTGATCGGGTTTTGCATATCTCACGGGACAGATATTTACCATCCCACAACCATGGAATTCCAGTTCCGAAAGAGCCCGCAACGATGGGTGGTCATCTCCGCAGACGCCGCCTTCAATTGAGGATACACCAATCAAAAGCCGCGCGTTTACTGGGGGTTTGCACGGCTACGCTGAGCCGCTGGGAGTGGGACACTACATACCCTGCCGGGAAATTTCATTGCCGGGTTGCCGACTATCTTGGTTACGATCCGTTCCCATCCCTTGAGCTTTGCAAGCCAAAACGCAACGAATCCGGTGGCGTTGCCAATTTAACACGGGAAACTGCCGAATCCTTCGGGCTTTGGCTGCGAAAACATCGCATTGCATCAAGAAAAAGTCAGAAAGAATTCGCCCAATGTCTGGGAGTTAATGCCAAAACTCTACGCGACTGGGAGGTGAACAACCACGCTCGCTTTCCGATCAAAAAAGAAGAGATTCTGCGCCTGACCCGCAATTTGGCAAAGGCATGATCTCACAACATTAGCGTGGCCAACCAAAGCTCAATCCGGTTTCCCTCCCTAGGCTTGCGCCTAGGGGTTTTTGTAAATATGGCCAATGACTCCATCGCATGCGTTCCACCGAAATCTGCTAAAGTCTTCTCTGAAACCGCGGAAGGTCATTATCCGGACTGATCGCACGAATCGCATATCAAGCCCTGTTCCAAAGGACAAGCGGCGGTTATGATACCGGTTACGTTTCAAAGTTGCCCAATGTGATCACATGGGCAAAACCATATGGTATCGAGGATCTGGTTTGCGGTGCAGCACGAGCCTTAGGCAACATACCAACGCTAGACAAGCCGTCGCGGGCAACCCGAGAGTTAGCACAGGTGTAGCTATGCCAACCATTTTTGTTTGATGAGAAAATTGGTTCAACTTGCCTCTATACTGTGTTTCAGTGCGCCGCAAAATACGAAGAGTACAAGATTGCTTACACCCCGTTTACCCAAATGTGTTTTACCGTTAGCTCTTTCGGCGAGGTTCGGGGCCATGAGCAGGCAAAAACTTTGATCTGAGTACAATGACCTCCTCCCCGCATTCTCGTGCGGGTTTTCCTTTGGCGGCATGAGGATTCAGAAAAGCCGGGACTTCTGGAGCACGTCCTTCATTGACAGCCAGGCGATACATCTTTGCGATTGCATAAATACTGAGCAGTTATTTCGGTATTGTCGTAACGGGCAAACTCTCCAGCCGGCAATCACCTAAGGAAGTGTAATCGGGAGCCGCGCCCAAATGTAGCGTCAAACGGTTCTCGTTCTATTGTGGCAAGAAAGTTTTGCCATCAATATGGCAGCCCGATGGAGGAGCAGTGGGTATTTTTGACAGCTTTAGAATCACCCACTGTGAAGTCTCGTTGAATTGTGTTCTGTCCTTTGCTTTGACTCAAAAACGGATTTCTTTAGAATCGACCACGATCGAATATAGTTGAACGATGATACGAACCTGTCTTGCGGTCGTTTCGTTATTTATTTTCGTCTCAGTTTTGCATGCAGAGGTAACTATCCATCCTCTCTTTTCTGATCATGTAATCCTCCAGCGCGAGATGGTAGTCCCTATCTGGGGATGGGCTAAGCCACGTACGAAGGTGACAATTAATTTCGCCGGTCAAACCAAGTCAACAACCGCCAATCTTGACGGCAAATGGTTGGTGAGATTGAAGCCCATGCGCGCTTCCGCCGAGCCACGCACCCTCACCGTTTTCTCCAGGGCGGAACAGGTCCTCGTCGTCAACGACGTGCTGGTTGGCGACGTGTGGCTGTGCTCCGGACAATCCAATATGGAGATGGGGATTTGCCTTTGCAATGCGACCAATGACATCGCCACGGCGAACTTTCCCAATATTCGTTTGCTTACCGTTCCGAAGCGCGCCCTGGCCGCTCCCACTGACACCCTGCAATGCGCCTGGCTTCGCTGTAGTCCAGAAACCATCAGTCATGGGGGTTGGGGCGGGTTCTCGGCAACAGCTTTTTTCTTTGGCCGGGAATTGCACCGCGAGTTGAAGATTCCAATCGGCCTTCTTCACAGTTCCTGGGGTGGCACAGTCGCGGAAGCATGGACAAGCCGCGAGGCACTCGGCGCAATGGATGACTTCACCAACGCCCTTGCGTGGATAACTCATCTGGCTTCTCAGAATGACGATTCGAAATACGGTGAAGCTTATGATAATTGGTTTCTTAAGCGGGACACCGGCACACAGGGCAAGTGGAGCAAGCTTGAGATAACCGATTCCAATTGGAAAGACGCAACGGGTCTGAGCTTCGAACAAAACGGCCTCGGAGCCTTCGATGGGGTTGCCTGGTTTCGAAATGAATTCACGGTCCCCGAGAACTGGACGGGCAAGGAACTGCGACTCGAACTCGGACGCATCGATGACTACGACACCACTTACGTCAATGGTAGCAAAATCGGCCAGACCTTTCGTGTCGATCAAAAGAGAGATTACACCATCCCGGCGAGTATTCTCAAAACGGGCAAAAATATCCTCGCGATTCGTGTCCTTGACATTGGTGGTGATGGCGGCTTGATGGAACGCCAACCGCGCATCAGCCTGAAGCTCGATCCCCGCACCGCTCCTCAGACTCTTACGAACGCATGGCAAATCCGCAAGTCCACCACACTATCGCAACTGTCGATGCCATTAATTGCGCCGAACTCCGGCAACCCTAACGTTCCCACGTTTCTTTATAATGGCATGATTTCGCCGTTGCTGCCTTTCGCCATCAAAGGTGCCATTTGGTATCAAGGTGAGAACAATACCGGGCGCGCGAACCAGTATCGACGGTTGCTTCCAATCATGATCAAGGATTGGCGCGCACGTTTCGGCGTCGGCAATTTTCCTTTCTACATCGTTCAAATAGCTGCTTTTCGGCCCGGTGCTTCGGAACCGCGAGATGATGCATGGGCAGAACTGCGAGAAGCCCAGGTCTTCACCGCGCGCAATACGGTCAACAGCGGTTTGGCTGTGACGATTGACATTGGCGATGTTTATGATGTGCATCCGAAGGATAAGCAAAGCGTCGGTCAACGCCTTGCCTTGAACGCGCTCGCTCAAACATACGGTCGGAAAATTGAATTCTCGGGTCCGTGGTATCGCTCTATGAAAAGAACATCAAAAGGCATCCGGCTCGAGTTTGACCATGTTGATGGTGGGCTGGCTGCGAAAGGTGGTGCTCTGAGAGGTTTTGCCATTGCGGGTGAGGATCGAAAATTTGTCTGGGCTGAGGCGGTGATCGACGGCAAGGCGGTTTTAGTCTCTTCCACATCCGTTCCCAATCCCGTCGCTGTGCGCTACGCATGGGACAGCACGCCGAAGTGTAATCTCTATAACGCATCGGGTTTGCCTGCAGTCCCTTTCCGCACGGATGACTGGCCAGGCACCGAAGCAAGGGAACAATGAGGGTGAGTCAGCCGTAGGCTGCAGGCATGCCCCTCACATAGTGTTTCACCTGGCAACTTCCAGCTCAATCACCGCATACGCATCCATCGGAGGCACGTTAATCGTTTGACCGTCAAGGCGCAGCGGCGTCGGAGCGTCTGACTTTGGCGTGCGCATTATTAGATTGCGCGACGTTGCTGCCAGTCCTGCAGGTAAATTCAACCGCCAGTTTTTGGTCATTTTAGCACCATGGTTGATCACGTGTAAGACCACCCGTCGGCGGCTGCGCGACGCGTACGGCTGAACTTCGACCTGGCCAGCATCTAGACCCTCAATTTTGAACACTTCGTCGGTTCGACCGACGATTATTCCGCTTAACTCCCCACGGGACGCAACGATCAATTGGCCTTTGCCAACGCGCATCGTTTTCAATTCATCGACTCGCAATGATTCGATGAGTTTCGATGCAACGCGCCTTCGCCCAATCTCATCGTAAGTCGCAAAGTCCGAGGTCGCTAAAAATGTGCCTCCCTTGCGCATCCATTTTACCAGCATCTGCACGGTTTCAGGAGGCAGGCAGGTTGCATTTTCGGCAATGATTAAATGAAGATCACTAAGCTCCTTTGAATTCAGCGTCAAATCGTAGAGACCGACATTTGCAACTCCCAGTTCTCGCAGAGCCAGTACATGGGGCGGAACCACGGGGTTCGTGGGGCCAAGACAATTGTAACTG
>Ga0207674_10005105_pt1 | contig 15670 bp, 8 predicted proteins | sample KBSCornC72_FD_184303 | JGI IMG/M metagenome (GOLD analysis project Ga0207674, IMG submission 184303) | Corn rhizosphere microbial communities from Kellogg Biological Station, Michigan, USA - KBS Corn C7-2 (SPAdes) (version 2) | ecosystem: Host-associated > Plants > Roots > Rhizosphere > Soil ... | reverse complement strand
AGACCAAAGCGCGGCGCTGGTGGTTAATTACGGTTTGACAGGGAGCACAGCTGTGAACGGGACCGATTATCAGAATCTGCCTGGCACAGTGACGATTGCAGCGGGCAGCGCAACAGCGGACATCATCGTCACGCCGATTGCGGATGCGAACTACACGGAAGGCAATGAGACAGTGCTGTTAACGTTACAAAGCAGCGGCAATTACTCCGTGGGCACTCCCAACAACGCGACAGTTACAATTGGCGATAGTCCAAAACCCACCATTTCGGTTACAACAAGTGCGACGTCAGTCAACGAAGAAGGCGGCAGCTCAGCGCAGATTACCATCACAAGAACCGGACCAACTGTTGTGTCATTGCCCGTATCGTTCGCCATGGGAGGCAATGCGGTCAATGGTGTTGATTACGCGACAATTTCCAGTCCGATTTCGATACCTGCCGGGAGCCCGTCTCAAACGATCACTTTTGCTCCGATTGATAACACCACATTAAATCCTGCGAGGTCAGCCGTAATGACCCTTTCGACAGATCCTAACTACATAGTTGACGGTGCGGCTTCGAGTATCCAAATAGACATTCAAGATAATGAGGTACCTGCGATCAGTGTATCCGCCACGGATGCCAGCGCTAAAGAACCCAGCGACACTGGGACTTTTACTGTTTCCCGCTCGCAGAACCTGTCACAACCCCTGAGCGTTTACTACAGCATTACCGGCACTGCAAGAAATGGGATTGATTTCCAGCCTCTGATCGGACAGGTGGATTTCGGCGCCGGTCAAAACAGCGTGCCAATTCAAGTTCAGCCTATCGACAATACTGAATATGATGGCACGAGGAGTATCGTTTTGACTATTTTACCTGGAGTGGATTACCAGCCAGGCACGCCGTCAGCCGCGACGGTGCTTTTGGCCGACGATGACGTCCAGCCAGTAAGTGTCGCGGCAACTGTTGACACAACGACTGAAGGAGGAGCTTCACCTGGTGTTTTTACTTTTCAACGGGTTGGCAGCCGCGCTTCTCCCCTGACAATATCGTTTACAATCACGGGCAACGGCGTTGATATTCAATCAGTTCCGACGACCATCACGATTGCGGCGGACGACTCCGAAGCCAACCTCAGTGTCACCGCGATAAGCGACACGATCGCCAAAGGTAATCGAGATATTACACTCACTATTCTACCAAACTCTTCGTATGTGCTCGACCCTCCCTTCGACACAGCAACGGTAAAGCTGATTGATGATGATCTGCCAACTGTGACGATCGGAGTTGTTACTGCGAATGCAAGCGAAGCTGGACCAACCAAGGGAACCTTCCGCCTTACTCGATCGCCAGTTGCAGCATCCGATCTTACGGTATTCTACGCTGTCGGAGGCACTGCTACAAACAACATGGATTATAGCTTTCTGAGTGGTCAGGCGGTTATTCCGGCAAATCAGGCTTCGGTCGACGTGGATGTTATGCCGATTGATGACAGCGATGCGGAATATACCGAAACCGTGATTCTACGCCTTCGCGGGAGCACCGAGTATGTTGTTGGCACTGCTTACCAGGCGACTGTCAACATTCTGGATAACGAGCCGTTGGCGTACGATTGGAAGGCGATCCGTCCCACCGCGGTGGCAACAGTTAACACGGGCCTGCCAATTCCAGCGCAAACGGGAGTAGCGGGAGAGATTGTGGTCTGGCGCGTAGGCCTACTCCCATCAACAGCAGTTACCCTTACCTTTGACGCGCTCGGAGGAACTCCCAATTTCACCCATCGCCTCCAAATGGAAGGCTCAGTGTTGACTTATTACGAGCCACCAACGTGCCCGACTTGTCCAATCCCGACGATGACCTTTCCGGTTGGAGCCAATGAAGTCCATATCCCAGTCGGCAAGCATATCACAGCGAGCGCTGCCCCGGGACAAGGGCAAGTGGCCTTCCCTAATGCAGTAGTTTACTTTCAGATCCCAAGCCTCTTTGGGACTGTATCGCAGCCAATTAACTTCCAGGGACCCGGTCACGTTTTCAGTGTTTCGAAATTGGGCACTCACGTCGGTGAAGGCAGTTCCGCAGCGCTGATTCGCATCTCACGGACAGTCGATGGTGATTTGCCTTTCTACGTGGGATACCTTTTGGACGGAACGGCTTTTTCAGCGAGTGATTACAATTTAACTTTGGCCGGCACGCCTCTTACCGGCTCTGTTTACTTCAACACAACAGACCGTTTCAAGGACATTACAGTTCAGGCCGTTTCGGATAGCAGGGATTATGAGGGTTGGGAATCGATAGATTTTTATTTAGATCCTATAAGCTCACAAGTTGTGCTGAGTCGAACTCAGCCGACCGATACAGAGGTATTCATTCGGGATTCGACGCAACCGGTAAATGCGGTTCCGCCGGTGGATACAGACAAGGATGGGCTCACTGATGCATTTGAACTGGCTAACGGATTCGACATGAATGTTCCGAATGGTGCGACAACGGACACCGACCACGACGGAGCCAGCGACATTGAGGAGCAGACCTTTAACGTAAACCCAAGGGTGAGTGATAGCAACGCGGATGGGGTAAGCGACGGAGCCCAGGTGGCGAAAGATATTGGAATCGTTCCGAGTCTCGACACGGTGCGAATCAAGTTTGCCGCCGCGAGTTGCATAAAATGTCATCAAACGACGCTGTCTGTCGGACTTTATGAAGTTACGAGCAAGCATCCAGCAACCCGATTGAGTGATTCGCCTTCGACCCGTCTTGAAAAGATTTTAGATGTAAAGATCGGACAGAGTTATCCGATACAGATTAAGGGACCTATACGCGCGGACGTGTTGAGCACGGATACGCGGGCAACATATACGGCTGAAATTTTGCCTGAAAACCCAAATCAACCAGGGTTCATCCTCGATGACCCCAACGGACTGCTTGGGGTGGATCGGCCTACGAGCGGAATCGACACGAAAACCGCAACACTTATTGTTCCAAAACTCGATTTGATATGGGAGGCGAAAAAGGATGCAACGATTGGGGACAACTTGCCTATCGAAGACAACAATGACCTGGTTAACACAACCAGACCATTACCTGGCGGAGGTAAGCGAATTTTTGTGGGCGCGAAAGCGCAGACTTCTCCTGAAGTAACTCGCCCGCGTAATACAGTAATCTTGCATGTAAAAACCACACCACCGCTGCCAAATCGGTCGATAATGTTGAAGTCCTTCGATGTTGATGACACGACCGAAGAGAGGTATGACAGAGTCAGATTGCAAAGCATTATTGACCTGAATGGACGGGCGGGTGATGACAATCTTCCCGATTCGCTCGGGACGCCCAAAGCCGGAAAATTCACCGTGGGCGGGCTCCAAACGTTAACCACGACGCTGGATGCAAATGGGGAAGCATTGGTTGAATTTCAGGTCGGATTGCAGCCTGGTAATAATTATCGCATCGCAGCGACCGTAATCCCAGTAAACAATCTTGCCTCGCTCCAGGCAGGTGATCCTGCAGCAAACTATTTCGTTTCGGCTTATACCGATGTAGTCAAGGGAGGCTTTAATGGCTCTCTCTCTCCCGTGCTAACCGTCTGGAGGAAATTGTACCTGGAAGTCGATTCGATGACCGCGATTCCTACGACCGGTCCGCAGATAGACCACATGACCGGATCAGCCATCAAAGTCCGGCAGAACTATCCAACTGCGGGACAAACTATGTTAAGCATAAATCGCACTTCAGGATTGATTGTGTCGCCTCGTAATACGTTTGAGAACGGCCAGGTCTCGATAGCATCGAGTGTTTACAACATCAAGGCGAGCTATGTGCGGGGAAGTAGTGGCACGGACATTGTGGTCGATGGCATCGTTCCGACCTCCGCCACGAGTGCGGTCGTTACCGATGACGACGGGCGTCTAGTTTCCGTTGCCCACTTCCCACAGTTACCAATGGATAATCAACACGCAAACGTCGTCAATGGCTTTAATCCGTTCTTCGGAGGCACGCGGATACCCGGCATGCTGGAGGCATATCAACGTGCCTTTATACAGGTTGTGGATGCGAATGCGTTGGCGTTAAACACTCGCCCAACTGTGTCATTTTTTGTGAATCAAGCGGTTGACACTGGTGTTTTTAATAGCTGCAAGGATTTGACTGACAGCACGTACTTTTGGGCCCATACTTTAACGATGGGTTTCCAACCAGACGATGACGAGGACGGGGACCCCAATTCTTTACCTACTCTGGGCCAGAATGAAGAAAATTTGGGCACGGCCGCGGGCTATAGTGCAATTTGGGTTGAGGCCATTAGGGATGCGACGGCAGAACAATGGTATCCCCTCAGCGAGCCCCGGGGGCACGAACGAAATTTCTGGAATTATTTCTTAGGCACATGCGCTCATGAAACTGCACATGCACCTGGCGGGGCTTTCGGCACTACTGATCACGGAGAAGGAGGGTTGATGCAGGCTGGGGGTGTGGGTGGCATCATGGGTGGCATTAACAGTTTTTCGCCAAAATCTATCCTCCGATTCAGAAAGGCTCGTTCTTGGACGCAATGATCTGATTAGCGATTCAATATGGTCTGGCGCAGATTGCTCTTAATACTTTGCCTGTCAGGCACCATTACATGCACTTACGGGCGGTCGGCGCTTGAGCAGACCGTTGCCCTTCGCTTGAGTGGGGGAGTACAGCACTTTCTCTTAACCAATTCCAACATCTGGCCTACCCAATGGAATGAGCTTGGACCTGCCGTACAAGATTGTAACAATCTGCTACTTGCAAGTGGGCAACATCAGGTGCAGGCCCTGTTTATCTTTTTCCCTCTAGAATTTCCTGCGATGGATCTACCAAATGGCAAGATCATTCTTGGACGTTACGAATCGATAAGAGCCCACGGCTTAAAAGGCCGATACGTCATTTACGAAACTCCGGAACACGAAGTCGGCGTCACTTGGCTCAGCGACGCTGACTTCAAATATATGTTAACTGCTTACCGCAAGAAGCTTCCCGAACCAATTCAATGGTCCGATATCGTCAAAGAACGGTCACGCAGGAATCTATTCCTTGCGTGCATGCTCTTTGTTCTCGCTACCGGGGTAATCGGTTTTAAGCTGTTCAAAAACATCCGGAAGGAAAAAGGGCCCCTTCTTGGCTCTCCACCCTGACTACAAATTCAGGGGTCTCAAACACGTTACTGGTAGTCCGACTCACTATTGGATAAACACTTACCTTATGTTCGAATGCACCAAACCAAGATAACAATGCGGGGCTGCTCTGCGAGAATTTGCTTTACCTGTGCATTTGTTTTGGGCTTTGATGAAATGCCAATTGGCAACAGGCGGCGGTACTGCCGGGGGCTGAAACAAGAACACATCTAATCTAACCACTATTCGTATGGGAAAAACCATGGACAAAGCGACCGTTATCTACGGCGCTGACCAAAAAGTGAATCTGACCAATATCAATTGGGAGGCGATGCAAACGGCCATCCTGGCGGAGATCGGCGATGAACCGATCGGAACTGCCATAGCAGGCGCGAAAAAGGCCATCGATGAGGCGAAAAAGGATAAAGGCCTGCAAAAGCCTTACGTCAAAGTAGGCCTGGTCGATGGCAGTCTGGTCATGCGGATTAAAGATCCCCGTCCACTGATCGACAAGGAACTGGACACCGTGCTGGTGCGGCAGTTTAAACAGAAGAAGGACGCTTATCAAAAGATGCTGGCCAAAACCGGCAACGGGTCGGACAGAGGAGTTGTGGTTTCGCTGGATCCGAAGGATAAGGTCATCAAAGAATCGGCCGACAGTGTCGCGAAGCAGCGAAAACTGGGAGAGGATGCGCCTTTGCGGCGGGTGGGAGAAGATTATTCCGACAGAGACAAAGCGCACACTGGCAAAGCAGTGGACGACGAGAAATTGAAGGAGACGCCGTTCGCCAATTCATCGGATGCGCCGGTGGTCATCCTTGCGCACGGCACGCCGCTCGGAAAAGTGGGCAGCGGAAAAGTTCACGCGACGGAGTTTGCGAACAAAAAGCCGGCTGAAATTATCACTTATCTGAAAAAGAGTTTGCCAACGACTTATGCCGGCGTGGTTTACCTCGACGGCTGTTACACTGCCGCGGGCAATACACCGCTCAATTTCGCCAAACAGGTCTATGATGGGCTGGTCAAAGCGGGTTACTTTTACCTGCAGGTCAAGGGTAATCTCGGGATGGCCCGCACGGTCAATGGCAAAGAGTGCGTTACGCCAGCCGAAATCGAAACGGCGTACGAAGAGGCGAAGAACGAAAAAGAGAAGCTCGAGAAGGACCAAAAAGTTCTGGCTGTGCCGTACGATAAAGCGATTGGAGTGGCGATAGACAAAGAAAACAAAATCAAGTTAGAGGCGCGCATTGCTGGCCGGAAGTCGCCGGACCAGTATAACGATGATGACAAGAAGAAACTCCAAGAGATCGACACGGTCCTCAAGGCCATTAAAATAAGGCGCGCGAACGATCCCAAATTAGGGAAGATCGACAAACGGATCGTCGAACTCGCCGCCATCATCGCGAAGCCCGAGTACAACATTGAAGCCCTGACCGGGACGTGGGGGCCGGAGAAGATGGCGCCGAAGAAGTAGGCCGAAGATTTTGGCCCGACGTTTGGATAGGCGTGACAACTTGAAAGCTATCGGAGGACGACGCTTTAGATTGGCGGACTGGGTATGTGAGCCAAAGCGGCGGCGCCGCTACGCTTTGCCGGCGCACTCCAAATGAGGGCACTTGCAAGATACGCCGGTAAGCTTCTATCCGGGTAATTTCGGATAGACATTTTTTGCCCAATCCGCGAATGTCGTCGCTCGCAATGGGTCACCGCTTGTTCTGCGTGACGGCCACTTATCGGGCTTTGACGCCAATTTTCACAAACCAGTTTAGTGCGAGTGGCGGCTTTAGTTATACCAATGTCGTGCAGCCTAACCTGTCCGCGCAATATTTCCGTGTCATCCAACCCTGAAACCGCTCCTGGGAACCTATGCTTCTAATCAAACGAATACTCTTTGGTGGTCTTATATTGCTTGGCGTGCGATGCTTGATGCCGTCGGTCAACGCCGCCACGTTTTTCTATTTCAGCAGTTCGCCAACCGCCTGGGTTGGAGGCGGGCAAACACTGACCAATACGAGTGTGTCTGACAGTCGCACGGGTAATCTGGGTGCCTATACTGATTCGGTGCATTTCACCGCCGGGGGATATGAGCTGGTCATCGTCGGACCGGGCCCGACGTTGGCACATACTGGTTATTATCCCGGTGCCACCCGCTGGCCATTCATGGGTTCTGGACCTGGACTGTCGTTCACCTCGCCCGGCCGGGGCGACAACACACTCTCGGGCTGGTTCAATGTGTTGCAGGCGGATTATGACCAGTCCGGACAACCGGCAGCTTTTGCGGTTGATTTTGTGCAATATGACGAAGGCAATGTGACTCGATGGAATCGGGGAAGTATCCGATTCAACTCGGACATTCCCGCGCCGGGTCCGCCCCCGCCAATGTTGATCAGCAAATTCGTCCGGACCAACGGCATCGTGCAGTTCACAGTGATCGGTCCCTCGGATACCAACTGCATCATTCAAGTATCGTCTAATCTCGTGACGTGGATGCCGCTGATGACTAATGTCATTTCACCGGTTGGCTTGCTCACCATCTCCGACCCTGGCACGGCTGGTCAAGACCGCCGTTTTTATCGGGCCGCATACTCGTCGGGCGGAGGCGGAGGCGGCTCCAATGACCAATTCGTCAATCGGACGCTAATTCCGTCCTCTGGCGGAACCGTGACGGGAGCAAACACCAGCGCGACCAAGGAAACCGGTGAACCGAATCACGGCGGAGCACCCGGTGGGAAATCTGTCTGGTGGAGTTGGACGGCGTCGGCGAGCGGCATCGTTTCAATCAGTTTGGACGGCAGTTCTTTTGATACTACCCTCGGAGTTTATACTGGCACGACAGTCGGCAGCCTGACGTCCATTGCCCAGGATGACGAGGGTGGTGTGGGGTCTTGCAGTCGCGTCGTATTTTACGCAGCCGCCGGTGTAACCTATCAGATCGCCGTTGATGGGTACTTCGGCGCGAGCGGCAACATCAATTTGACGGTGAAGCCGGGCCTACTTAATGATGCCTTTGCCAATCCGCTGCAATTGACGGGCACGTACGATCACGTTGTGGGATGCAACATAGGCGCGACCGTGGAAGTGAACGAACCGTATCATTGGCAGACCACCGGCTATGAATCGGTCTGGTGGCGATGGCAGGCCCCGCAATCCGGCATGGTCACCATCTCCACCGCCGGCAGTTCCTTTGACACAATCCTGGCGGCTTATGCGGGCACATCGCTGTCCGGTCTTTCGTTGATGGCCAACAACGACGATTACGGGGATTTCACCAGCCAGATCAGTTTCTACGCCACCGCTGGAACGGTGTACCGGATTGCAGTGGACGGTTATGACACGGCATCCGGGTTCATCAGCCTGGCTTTGCAACAGTGATGTTGAAGGTGGAAGCCGTCCTGCTCTTACGTTGTAGGAAACAACGTAAGGAGAACCTCCAAACTGCAGAAAAGAGCAGCATGGGCTAATGAATGCGGGACTGGCGCTATTCCTAGTTGGCATCAATGAAAGCGGCAGCCCTATGCCGCTTTGCCCTGCGTTGATTGGAAAGACCCTAAGTTTCGAGAGCCGGAGCCATAGCAAGCTTCGCATGTGTGCAATCGGACCTTCACGACAATGAGTTGGACTGCAGGGTAATCTGCTATGGGTGAAAAATTTTCCGTAGTGTATAGCGAAAGGTGGTGAGTTAGTCAGTGTTGAGAAGCGACAGCGGCAGTGGCAGTGCAAAAATGAGACAAAAGTGTCTGGCGTTTAGTGGAAAAAGAGAGATTTGGCGCAAGTTTACCTCGAAAAACGCGAATCTGATAATCTGGCCGAAAGTTTGCTATTACGAAGCCGTCCTGTGACTGATGCGCGTTGAGAAGCATGGTGTAATGAGCAGCAGAACGGATTTTGCATGGTAAGCACATTAAGTACGAGCGAAGAAGCCCAACTGGCCCAGACGATTGAGATGTTTGAGGTTATTACTCAATCTCAACCACAGGATTATCAATCGCTGGAAATTCTTAAAGAAGCTTACGCGAAGCTGGGGCGCGACAAAGACGCGATCAACACTTCCAAGCGGATTGCTGAAGCGTATGTCCAAATGGGACAGCTTTCGTCAGCGATTCTGGAATACGAAACGATTCTCCAACGTTGTCCTGACGATCCGGATGTTCAGGCCGCATTGCAGCGGATTGAAAGCAAGGCAACGAATTTTCCGATGGAGCAGGCGCCAGCAGAGGTGCTGACTGCGAAACCAGCTTCTGGCGCCGCAAAAGTCGTCAAGCCGATGCATCGGGCGGCGCCGATGGATTACGAAGATGGCCGTCGGAAGATGCAAAAGATTTTTGTCGAGAGCAAAATTATTACGGCCGGTGACTTCGACCTTTGCTGGGTAAAGCAGGATCTTTCAGTGCCACCCAATGGGGTGATAGAGCCGTTTGTTCAACTCATGTCCGACAAGGGAATTCTGCCGCTCGAAAAATCATTGAAAGTCGTTTGCGACCATTCGCGATTGGGTTATATCCCGATGCAGAGTTACGATATCGACATCGATCTCGCGCGGACTTTTCCCGCTGAGACATGTCAGCGCTGGTGCATCATGCCGTTCGATCGGATGAGCAAATGCATCCTCGTCGCCACGACCAACCCGTTTAATCAACAAGCTGCGAAAGAATTGTCGGAAGCGACGCCCAACCGGCTGCTTTGGTACATCGTTTCACCCACGGAATTGATAAAAACGCTCCGCAAAGCTTTCAGGTAAAAACAACTCGAATCCAATTCACCGACTTAACGTTTTAACGATTTAACGCTCAGACAAAGATGCCTTCTCCAGTCAAAACATTTGGCGAACGAATTGCCGACGCTCTGGTCGAAGACGGCCTGTTGAGCGCAAAGCAGGTCGAGGAACTTCTCGGGCAGCAGAAAAAAGAAGGCACCCGGCTGCTGAAGTTGATTCTGGAAAAAGCCTACGTCAGCGAGCAGGACATGACGGTCTCGATCGGGCGTGTCTTGAACACGCCGCCGATCAATCTGCCTCGGATCAACATTCCGCTCGATATTGCGGATCTGTTGCCGCGTGAGATGGCGCATACGCATAAGATCGTCCCGGTCTCGCGCATCGATAACAAACTTTTCCTTGCGATGGCGGATCCGTTGAACGTCCTCGCAATTGACGACGTTCGCCGAATAACCCGCCTGGATGTCGCGCCGATGATCGCCTCGGAGAAGGCGATTGTTGATAAGCTGAATAATATCGATGCTGCCAAAAGCGGCAGCATGGAGGACATCATTCAGGATGCCCAAAAGAAGGCCGATGAAGACCCGGATTCGGACAAGATTGAGGTGTCGCGCGAGACGCTCGAAGAAGTCAATCTCGATCAACTCGCCGCTTCGAGTGAAGAAGCTCCCGTCATCAAATTGGCGAACCTGATATTGGTCCAGGCGGTAAAGGACCGCGCCAGCGATATTCACATCGAGCCTTTTGAAAAATCCCTTCGCCTGCGTTACCGCATAGACGGCGTGCTCGTGGACGCAACACCGCCGCCGAAGCAAATGCAGCTTGGTCTTGCTTCGCGCTTCAAGATCATGAGCAGCCTCGACATCGCCGAGCGCCGCCTTCCGCAGGACGGACGTATGCGCATTCGCGTGGGCGGGAGAGATTACGATCTTCGTGTCTCGATCATGCCGACTGTGCATGGCGAAAAGATCGTGCTGCGCGTGCTGGATAAATCGAATCTTTCGGCGAGCATTGATAAGCTGGGTCTGGACTCGGAAACGTTTGCACAATTCAAGACAGCGATCGACGCACCGCATGGTTTGATTCTGGTGACTGGCCCAACCGGTTCCGGCAAGACGACGACGCTGTATTCAGCGTTGAATGAACTGAACAATCCGACTTACAACATTGTTACGGTCGAAGATCCAGTCGAATTCCAGATCCCTGGCATCAACCAGGTGCCGACGAAGAAGGAAATCGGGCTTACGTTTGCGAATGCTTTGCGCTCGATTCTGCGGCAGGACCCGGACATCGTCATGATTGGTGAAATTCGCGATACGGAAACGGCCGAAATCGCGGTTGAAGCCGCTCTGACGGGTCACCAGGTGCTGAGCACGATGCACTGTAATGACGCGCCGGGCGCTATCGCACGCCTTGACGATATGGGCATTGCGCCATTCCTGATTTCATCTTCGGTCATTCTGGCTTGCGCGCAGCGATTGATGCGCCGCATTTGCTCTCATTGCAAAGAACCGGTCACCTATCCGGCAAAGATGTTTTCGGACCTGAACATTGATCCGGGCATCATGGACGGCGTGACGCTGTATCGCGGGCGCGGTTGCGAACGTTGTAAGAATACGGGATATGCTGGTCGTCTGGCGATCATCGAAGCGATGACTGTCAGTGATGAGATTCGTAAACTTGTCATTGCTCGATCCAACACCCGCGAACTCTCGAAGGTGGCGATTAGCCAAGGAATGAGGACTCTGCGGATGGTCGCGCTGGATCGTGTTCGCGACGGAGTCTCAACGCTGGAGCAAGTACTGCTCGTGACTTCGGCGCATTGAGCGCACCGCGCGTCAATATTATTTCTTCCGACGTTTTAACGCTTCAACGCTTCAACGCTTCAACGTATCATGCCGCATGCTTCAATATGAAGAAGCTTTGGCGCGCGTGCTTGCGGCAATCCCCACTCCCAAGAGCGAACAAGTTGCTTTTGGCAATGCAGATGAACGCATCCTCGCGGAATCGGTCGCGTCGCCGATTGATCTTCCACCTTTCGATAATTCTGCAATGGATGGATACGCCGTCCGGGCATCCGATGTTGTCTCAGCTAAAATCGAGTCACCGATCCGTCTGCGTTTGATCGGACGAGTTGCCGCTGGCGAAAGTTTTTCGGGCAAGATTACAACGGGATGCTGCGTCCGACTTTTTACGGGATCGCCGCTGCCTGCCGGCGCGGACGCAGTGGTGATGCAGGAAGACACAAAAATTCAACCTGCTGCTCCGGATGAAATTCTGGTACTCGACGCAGTCAGACCCTGGGAAAACGTTCGTTTCCGCGGCGAAGATGTTAAGCGCGGAGCTATGCTTGGGGCCAAAGGAGACGCGCTGACGGTTGGTCGCCTTGCGTCGTTCGCGGCGACGGGTTGCACGGAAGTCATGGTTGCTCGTCGTCCGGAGGTCGGCATTCTTGCGACAGGTTCGGAGTTAAGAGAGGCCGGTCAAACACTCGAACCCGGCCAAATTTATGAAAGCAACCGGGCCACCGTTGCCGCGATGGTCCGTAAATGCGGAGGCATACCAAGAATTTATCCGATCGTGACGGATGTTCTCGAAAATACCCGGCTCGCTTTGACCGATGCGTTCAATCAATGCGACATGGTCGTGACCTCCGGCGGTGTCTCCGTTGGGGAGATGGATTTTGTAAAGCAAGCTCTCGCAGAGTTGGGCGGTGAGCTTCAATTCTGGAAGGTCGCGATTAAACCTGGGCGGCCGTTTGTTTTTGGGTGTTTTCCAACTCCCAACCATCGAGCATCAACCGCAGATCATAAGCTTTTTTTCGGTCTTCCGGGCAATCCCATCTCGGCCTTTGTCACATTCGTCCTGCTGGTCCGACCCGCGATTCTGCAGTGGCAGGGTGCTTCCGAGGTTGGCTTAATGCAACATGCAGGCGTTCTCGCTGAACCGCTGGGGAATCAGGGCGAACGTCGTCATTTCATGCGGGTGAGAGTGAACCAGGAGGGAAAAGTCTATTCCGCAGGATTTCAAGCCTCTCATATTCTGAGTTCGCTGGCCACTGCGAATGGATTGGTCGATGTGCCTCCGCAAACTACGTTTGCGTCGGGGACGACTGTTCAGGTGTTGCGTTGGGACTGAGCTTCTGCTGACGAATCAATCGTTCAAGGTTTTCAGAACGATCTTCTTGGCACGCTGAAACTAACTGGTGGCGGCAACATCTTTGGCGGCTCAGGCTTGGGCAAAACCGGCGCCAGACTTGGAGCCTGATGAATTTGCGCTCCTTCTGGCAGCAAGTTCAAGTTTGCGATGCCCCCAGACGCTGGTTGGGTCGCGAAGATGCTCTGCTGTGAAGGTCGGCCCAGGGAATCCATCGTTGAGATCGGGCCTAAGGCCTTTGGCGAAGCGCCGAGCATGTCGCGGTATTGCTTCAAGGGATCGTTTTCGATTCTTGGGGAGACTGGTAATCCAACCAATTCTTTGTATTTATCCATGCGCTCCCTTTGTATTTCAATTTCATCACGGGAGGGCTTGCTTTTGCCGAGGCCGAACACGTCCGAAAAGAAGTTTCCGCTTGCTTCACCATAGGTTTCTGCCATGCGCTCCTTCGAATCGAGCCTTTTCCTGATTTCTCGCTGGGTTTCTCGAATGCCGGCGGGCAGGTTTGCATCATCATCGAAATCCGATTGGTCGGTTAGCCTGGCTGGTTTCAGCGAGTCATAAATGTCGTCACGCTTATTTCCTTTGCTGGAAGGTTCCTTCTTGTTGTAAAGCCGTTCGTAAAACCGCTCTACCGGCGATAAGCTCGATTTCTCGTCGTAGTCCTTGTCACTGTTCCGTCCGCTTGTAATTTTATCGTTTGAAGGCCCGGCCAGTATCTCTTCTGGCGTTTCAAAAACCCAATTCTTGCGATAGTCCAGCAACTTTTTTGCCTGTTTTCCTTGAACCGGCGGAGGGGCTTGTGGCTCCATTGCAGGCGGCGCAAAAGCATCCTGGAGCGATCCTTTAGGCGCAATCCGGTCGAATGGTTTGAACAAATCCTGTTCCAACTGTTTCAGCCCATTTTGTTTTGGTTGGACCACCTGTGAATTGGTGGCTGTCAGGCTGCTGTTTGCCCGCGATGATTTAACCGGTTGTTCACCGTTCTTTTCCTCCGCTCGCCCCACCTGCAACCCTGACCCTGCGAGAGCAAAAACCGCAATGAATAACAGGGTCAGGCGTGATGCATTGAAGCGCATTTTCAGCTCCTGATAGTAAATCAAATCGCGCATTCCGTCAAAGGTTCATTAGCGCTCAATTTGGCTGTCTGGCATATTCAAGCTTCCCTCGCATCTTTTCAATCTTTAGATTTTTCGGCTATGACGTTTAACTCCCTGATTCACTGGATTCATATCCATGTGTTTTTGGGAGATTTTAAGGAATTCATTCACTTGGCGCTCCGTTGGACGCACGTATTCGCCGGCATATTGTGGGTGGGCACAACCTATTATTTCACGTGGCTCGATGGGCGTTTTACTGAACTCGAAGCTCAAGCCGGCGGTTCCGGATCGGAACCAGGTAGTGAAAGGAATGTTTGGATGGTCCATAGCGGAGGTTTTTATCGGGTCGAAAAACAGAAGGTTCCGAATGTCATTCCGGAAAAGCTGCATTGGTTCAAGTGGGAAGCGGCGTTTACCTGGTTGAGCGGAATCCTGCTTTTCATCGTCGTGTATTATCATGGCAAGATAATGGTCGATTTCGAAGATGCGCGGATGAAGGAAGGCATGGCGGTGTTTTGGAGCACGTGCCTGATTGGATTCGGTTGGGTGGTGTATGATCTTTTGTTGTCAAAATTATTCCTAAAGAGCGAATTGATGGGGGTCGGCGTCTGTTATGCTGTAATCGTTGGCCTTGTTTATGGCCTGTTCTATTACTTTTCGCGTCGCGCCGCCTGCCTGCAATTGGGTGCAATGTTTGGGACGATTATGACCGCGAATGTTTGGATGCGTATTCTGCCTGCCCAACGGCGGATGGTTGCCGCACTCAAGGAAGGCAAAGAGCCCGATCAAGCCGAAGCTCGCCGGGCGAAAACGCGCTCCAAGCACAATACATTCATTGTCATTCCCGTAGTTTTCCTGATGATAAGCCCCCACTTTCCGGGCGCGTATAATTGGATAACTGTATCGCTTTTGATTCCTGTTGGTTGGGCGGTGGCGAAATGGCTGCGGCGGGCCTGATTCAGCTTGAACACTGTGGACACAGGCGCGGCCGATCTGTTACTCCATAAAAATGCCCTCGCAATCCGGCTCAATAGATCATTTAACTTTTGTTGAGCCTTCGCCCATTGCGCGGCGGCTGCTTTGGCATCTTTATTCGATTGGTTCGCGCCGATTGACTGACCCGGACCAGCATCAATCGTTTGAAAAACCAGGCGCGCATTTGTTTTGGGTGCAATCCGGGGAGGGCGAACTCGAACACGAAACCGGCCACTTCGCATTGCGGCGCGGAAAAAAAGTCTGGCTCGTGGACATGAGCAAACCGCGGACTTATTCGCCACTTCCGAAACGGCATTTGACGATCGCCGGATTTCGGTTTGGCGGTCCCGGACTGGAATTCTGGCACGAAGAAATTCGCGGAGATGAAAATTCGGAATTCACTCTCGATGATTTTGGATTCGTGAAGCAAACGCATAATGAACTGTTGCGGTTGGTTCGCCGCAGGCCAACCGGCTGGGAATGGCAAATCCATGTTGTGATTACGAACATGCTGGGCAAGTTGCTGATGTCACGAAATTTATTGGTGTCGCCGCAATCGGAGCTTCCAGAGGCGGTCTTGCGGGTGCTGAACGCGATTTCCGCCAATCCTCT
>Ga0207674_10005103_pt1 | contig 15673 bp, 15 predicted proteins | sample KBSCornC72_FD_184303 | JGI IMG/M metagenome (GOLD analysis project Ga0207674, IMG submission 184303) | Corn rhizosphere microbial communities from Kellogg Biological Station, Michigan, USA - KBS Corn C7-2 (SPAdes) (version 2) | ecosystem: Host-associated > Plants > Roots > Rhizosphere > Soil ... | reverse complement strand
AGCTCAGCGGCTCGCAGAGCCAGCCGGTCAGCTGCAAGATGGCCCTGAGCTCAGGCAATGGCGGCAAGCTCAATTACACCGGTCGCTGCTCGCTCGGCGGCGCACAGCTCTCGGTCACCGGCACTATCGCCTACTCCGACACCAACCACCGCTATGAGGCCGTGATGAACTCCGGCATTGGCGGTTTCCGCGGCGTCGCCGTAGGCCAGAAGCAGGGCGACAAGATCGTGTTCGATCTGCACCAGCGGGCCGACGACGATCAGGGCAACGACATCACCATCGCCGCGAGCGTGGTCCTGTCGGGCGGCGACTCGCTCATCTGCGACTTCCACGCCGTGTTCAACGACACGGGCGACAAGGTCGACGCCAAGATCCCGTTCAAGCGCGCCTGAGCGATCGGACCTCGAAATTCAAAGGGCGGCCCTGGGGCCGCCCTTCTTGTTTGCCGTTGGCGATTTTCGTGTCGCGAGATACTCAGCCGCCGGACTCGATGGGCGACAGCCAGGCATTCGCCGGCGTTACCATGAGCAGGAGATTGTCCCGCTTGATGCCGAGCTTTGCCACCTCGTCCGAGATCGCCGTCAGTCCGCGTTTCATCTGTTCCGCCGAGTAGCTCGGCGAGCCCAGAATCTCGATGAATATGATGTCCGCCCGGTCGGCCTTTCCCGGGTGGGTACGGCTGAACACGAGTTCGCCGGGTTGGTGCAGGCGGAAGATCTGAAACAGATCGTCCTCGGGCATGTCCAGGCCGCTGACCATTCCCTTGAGAATGGCCGCGCTGATCTCGGCCATTCGGGGTCGCAGTGCTTCGTGCATATCGATGCGGGCGTGGGGCATATGTTTCTGTCTCCTCTTTGTCCCGGCGAGCGATCTTGATCTTCGTCTCGATCATCAACCGAAATCACAACTCCGGTGTATTAACGTTTAGACGATCCGATTGCAAAAAGGGCCCGACATGCGGACCCTTCATTGCCTGAACCGGCGTTGCGTCAGAACGGGATGTCGTCGTCCATCCCACCGGACTCGAATGCCGGCGCACTGGCCGCCGGCCGGCGACCTTCCGAGCGGGTGGTCGGCGGACCTGAGAACCCGGCGGAATCCCCGCCATTCTCGCCGCGCCCATCGAGCATCGTCAGGTTCGAGTTGAACCCCTGCAGCACCACCTCGGTCGAATACTTGTCCTGGCCAGACTGGTCCTGCCACTTGCGGGTCTGCAGCGCGCCCTCGAGATAGACCTTGCTGCCCTTGCGTAGATATTGCTCCGCGACCTTCGCGAGCCCCTCCGAGAAGATCACCACGCGGTGCCACTCGGTCTTTTCCTTGCGCTCGCCGCTGTTCTTGTCGCGCCAGCTGTCCGACGTCGCGACCGACAGGTTCACGACCTTGTTGCCGCTGGGCAGCGTCCGGACCTCCGGATCGGCTCCGAGATTGCCCACCAAAATCACCTTGTTCACGCTGCCAGCCATGGCTCGTCCTTTCGCTCTTACGCCGCTTCCGTGGAATGCGGCCGGCACCTTATCCGACCGCTCGATCCCCTCTGAGCCCCCCTGGGGGCTTTGCACAGAGCAATGTAGAGCGTTCCGCTTTCGTTCTCAAGGGCCGTCAGAGCCGCAGGTGCATTCGCCGCATTTGCGTGACATTGAGAAGTTCGGCCCGATCCAATAGTTTCGGGATCAGCACAAACGACGAGTCAGCTTTGAGCGAGACCACGCAAGACGAAAACGCGGGCCCGGCACCGCGCCTGTTCAACTCGCTTGTTGCAACACGCGCCGCCAATACCGTGCGCTACTCGATGATGAATATCTTCATCCTCGCCGGCACCTACGCCATGGCGTGGGGGGGCGCGTTCACGTGGACGGGGATGCTGTTCTCTTTCGTCCTGTTCGGCTTCGTCGATGAGCTGTTCGGCGATGCCGGCGACAAGGAGGCCATGCCGCCCGTCTGGTACTGCCAGGCAATGCTGTTCCTCACCTTGCCGCTGCTCATCTTCACCACCATGGTTACGATCAGCGTGACCTCCGCCGGCGGCATTCCGGTCATCGACTGGCTGTCGCGGGCCATCGGCATCGATCCTGTCGCGGCGCGCACCGCGACGCACGCGCTGAACGGCCTGGTCTTCGGTCACGGTGCCTGGGTGAGCCTCGGCATGTATTACGGCGCCGCCGGCGTGAACGTTGCCCACGAACTCGTGCACCGGATGGACAAGCCGTTCGACCGGCTGGTCGGCCGCTGGCTTCTGGCGTTCACCTGGGACACCGGCTTTTCCATCGAGCACGTCCACGGCCACCACCGCAACGTCGGCACCGAGCTCGACCCCGCCACCGCTTATCGGGGCCAGTACATCGTCCACTTCGTGTTCTCGTCCACGATCGGCCAATGGCTGGCGGCCAAGCGTTATGAGGACGAGCGCCTCAAGCGCAAAGGCATTTCGAATACCCCATGGAACAACCGGTTCTGGCGTGGCCAGTTCATGACGCTCGTGGTGGTTGCGTTCTACGTCTACTTCCTCGGGCCGATCGGCATCCTCTATTCGGCCTATGCCGGCTTCATCGGCAAGATCTACCTCGAGGTGGTGAACTACATCGAGCACTATGGTCTGGTGCGCATCCCGGGCACCCGTGTCGAAGCGCGCCACAGCTGGGACAGCCATCGCCGCGTCTCGACGGGTATGTTCTACAATTTGATGCTCCACTCCAATCACCACGCGATCGCGACGCGCCGGTTCTGGGAACTCGAGCTGTCCAAGGAAGACCAGGCCGTCACCCTGCCCCGCGGTTATATGGCGATGATCCTGTTCGCCTTTCTCGGCCCCCCGTTCTTCCGCTACATCGACAAATCGTTGGCGCGCTGGGACCGCGAACTGGCGAGCCCGGACGAGGTCGCCTACCTGAAGGCCAAGGGCATTTATCTGGGCGACCAGGTAGCGTAGGGCTGCCGCGGAACGCTTCGACCTTTCAGGTGTTTAGCCGAAACGGCGGGCGTCGCGTCGTGGAGGCAAATCCATGCTCAAATGGGCACTTATTTTTCTCGTCATCTCGGTGATCACCGGGATGCTCGGCTTCACCGGCATTTCGGCCGCGTCGGCCGGTATCGCCAAGATCTTGTTCTACATCTTCCTGGCGCTGCTCGTGCTCACCCTGATCGTGGCACTGGCGATCGGCCAATTCGTGTTCTAGCCGGATGACCGCTCCACCCACCTGGCGCGCCACTCGGGTGCCGGGAAATCTGGAGCAAAGAACGTCCGTGTGGATGCGATCCAGGTGCCTCTGAGGGTGTAGAAACCGATGATCCACCAGCGGCTCCCGTCGGGGTAGGTCGCGCGGATCGTCGACACGCCGTTGTCGCCCGCCCCTTCGACGCGCACCACAGCAAAAGTCGGCGCGACTGCCCTGAAGGCATCAGAGGGCTTCACCTTCAGCGTCGAAATATCACCCAGCGACATATCCGAGGTTCGCCCCGGATAGTTTTCAATGATCGAGATGAGATTCGAACGGCCCCGCACCACCTCGCCCGACTGCGGGTACTCCTCCACGTAGTCCTCGGCGAGAACCTCGGCGAGCAGGTCCATCCTGGCCTCGCTCAGGGCCTTGCCGTACCGCTCTATGATCGCACGATGATCCACCATGCCCGTCCTCCTCAGGAAAGCTGTGCCTGTTCCGCTGCCGTGAAGGCGATGGTCTTGAGCCGGGCAATCGCCGTACGCTGCGCCGCAAGGATGCCGGCCAGGGCGGCCTTGCGCGCCTCGTCCGGATGCTCCCGTGACTGCCGAAGCTGCTCGTAGCCGATGTGCGACATGTAGGCGGCGGCTACTGCCGAAAGGTCACCCACGCCGAGCAGATTTGCCAGCTGCGGGAGGAGTTGTTCGTATGCCGAACGGGACAGCGGCATCAGCTCACCGTAGCTCAGGGCCAGGTCGATATTGGCGCGGTTGAGTTCGAGCTCGAAGAAGACGGCGCGAGCCGCATTGCGCGCGCCCACCCGCGCGGCGCGCCGGTTCAGATAGAGGCCGACAAACAGCCACCCAAGCGAGCCGAAGCACGCGCCGAGCAACGCCGAGAGCAGTTGGCTGACTTCCATCGGGGCCCTCTCGCCGACAAAGACAGTCGCATAGGGGTTCCGAGCGCCACAAGGGCTTGACCGACTCCCTCATGTTCCGCTTATGTTCTCGTCGACGCGCCGGTCTGTGAGATGACACTGCCGACGCGTCGTGGTTAGCTTGCGGATGCGGCGGGCCCTTCCTATTTCTGTGGCTTCGCCTCTCCACACCTCAAACACTGACAGATGCTGACGGACCGTGCCGATATGGTCCAGCGTCTGCCGATGGATTGCCCGATGCCCGTCAAGTCGCCCCCTGCCCAGAACCGTGAGATCGTGATCCGCGGTGCCAAGGAGCACAATCTCAAGAACATCGACCTGCGGCTGCCGCGCGACAAACTGATCGTCATGACCGGCCTCAGCGGCTCGGGAAAGTCGTCCCTCGCTTTCGACACCATCTATGCCGAGGGCCAGCGTCGGTACGTCGAGTCGTTGAGCGCTTATGCGCGACAGTTTCTCGAGATGATGCAGAAGCCCGACGTCGAGCAGATCGACGGGTTGAGCCCGGCCATCTCGATCGAGCAGAAGACGACCTCGCGCAACCCCCGCTCGACGGTTGGAACGGTCACCGAGATCTACGACTACCTTCGCCTTCTGTTTGCGCGCGTCGGCATTCCCTATTCGCCGGTCACTGGCCTGCCGATCGAGAGCCAGACCGTCAGCCAGATGGTCGACAAGGTGATGGCCCAGCCCGAAGGAACGCGGCTCTATCTGCTTGCGCCGATCGCCCGCGGCCGCAAGGGCGAGTACAAGCGCGAACTCAACGACCTGATGCGCAAGGGCTTCCAGCGCATCAAGATCGACGGCGAGTTCTGGGACATCGAGGATGCCCCCAACCTCGACAAGAAGATCAAGCATGACCTCGAGGTGGTGGTCGACCGCATCGTCGTCGGTCCCGACATCGCGCCGCGCCTCGCCGAGAGCTTTGAGACCGCACTGAAGCTTGCGGACGGCATCGCCTTCGCCGAGTTCGCCGACGAAAAGGACGATAAGGGCGAGGTTAAGCGGCTGATCTTTTCCGAGAAGTTCGCTGACCCGATCTCTGGTTTCACCATCCCCGAGATCGAGCCGCGCCTGTTCTCGTTCAACAACCCGTTTGGCGCCTGCCCGGTCTGCGACGGCCTGGGCACCGAGCAGAAGATCGATCCGGACCTGATCGTCCCCGATGTGACGCTGTCCCTGCGCGACGGCGCCATCCTGCCTTGGAGCAAGACCAGCGCGCCATACTACCAGCAGACCCTGCAGGCGGTGACCAAGCACTTCGGCGCCTCGACGGGCACAGCCTGGGAGGAACTCCCCAAGCAGGTGCAGGACGCCGTGCTTTTCGGCACCGGCACTACGCAGATCCAGTTCACCTACGACGACGGCCTTCGCACCTACAAGACCAAGAAGGCCTTCGAGGGCGTGATCGGCAACCTCGAGCGCCGCTACAAGGAAACCGAAAGCGCCGGCATGCGCGAGGAAATCGAGAGGTTCATGTCCTCCAAGCCCTGCCTCGCCTGCAACGGCTATCGCCTGAAGCCGGAAGCCCTGGCGGTCAAGATCGACGGCCTGCATGTCGGCCAGGTCTCGGAGATGTCGATCCGCGCCGCGGCGGAGTGGTTCATCGGCCTGCCCAAGCGGCTGACGGCGCAGCAGAACCAGATCGGCGAACGCGTCTTCAAGGAGATCCGCGAGCGCCTCGGCTTCCTCAACGACGTCGGCCTCGACTACCTCACGCTCAGCCGCGGCTCCGGCTCGCTGTCGGGCGGCGAGAGCCAGCGCATCCGCCTCGCCAGCCAGATCGGCTCGGGCCTCACCGGGGTGCTCTACGTCCTCGACGAGCCGTCGATCGGCCTGCACCAGCGCGACAATGAGCGCCTGCTCGAGACCCTCCGGCGCCTCCGCGACATCGGCAATACGGTGATCGTGGTCGAGCACGACGAGGATGCCATCCTCACCGCCGACTACGTCGTCGACATCGGCCCGGGCGCCGGCGTCCAGGGCGGCCATATCGTCGCCGAGGGCACGCCCGAGGACATCCTTCGCAACAAGAATTCGATCACCGGGCAGTATCTGAGCGGCAAGCTGCAGATCCCGACCCCGCCGGAGCGGCGCAAGCCGGTCAAGGCCAAGAAGATCCACCTCGACGGCGCCACCGGCAACAACCTCAAGAACGTCTCGGTCGACGTCCCACTCGGCCTGTTCGTCGCCATCACCGGCGTCTCGGGCGGCGGCAAGTCGACGCTGATGATCGACACCATGTACCAGGCGATGGCTCGCCGGCTGAACGGCGCCCGCGTCAACCCGGCGCCGCACAATCACCTGACCGGCCTCGAATTCCTCGACAAGATCATCGACATCGACCAGTCGCCGATCGGCCGCACGCCGCGCTCCAACCCCGCCACCTACACCGGCGCCTTCGGGCCGCTGCGCGAGTGGTTCGCCGGCCTGCCCGAGGCCAAGGCGCGCGGCTACGGCCCCGGCCGCTTCAGCTTCAACGTCAAGGGCGGCCGCTGCGAGAAGTGCGAGGGCGACGGCGTCATCAAGATCGAGATGCACTTCTTGCCCGACGTCTACGTCACCTGCGAGGTCTGCAAGGGCCACCGCTACAATCGCGAGACGCTCGAGGTGCAGTTCAAGGGCAAGTCGATCGCCGACGTGCTCGACATGACGATCGACGAGGCCACCGACTTCTTTGCCGCCGTCCCCTCGATCCGCGAGAAGTTCGCCACCCTGCAGCGCGTCGGCCTCGGCTACGTGAAGGTCGGCCAGCCCGCCACCACGCTGTCCGGCGGCGAAGCGCAGCGCGTCAAGCTCAGCAAGGAGCTGAGCCGGCGCGCCACCGGCCGCACCCTCTACATGCTCGACGAGCCGACGACGGGCCTGCACTTCCACGACATCGCCAAGCTGCTCGAGGTGCTGCACGAACTGGTGGACGCCGGCAACACGGTGGTGGTGATCGAGCACAATCTCGAGGTCATCAAGACCGCCGACTGGATCATCGACATGGGTCCCGAGGGCGGCGACGGCGGCGGCGAGGTGGTCGGCATCGGCACGCCCGAGGACATCATCGAGAACAAGCGGTCCTACACCGGCAAGTTCCTCAAGGACGTCATGGAGCGCCGCCCCGCCAAGCCGCGGCGTCCGGCGCGTCAGGCCGCCGAGTAACGCGTGGGGCAATTCCGCCCCACGGTTGCCGTCACAGTGTCACGTTCTGCATAGCTCAACGCACCATCATGGCAGCCTGATGAAGTTGCCATGCGTGCGGCGCATGGAGCGGATGATCATCTACCGGGTGGAATGACCCGGCAAATCACCCGATGTTCCGGCTGTCCTGCAACCACCCATGGAAGGTCCACCCGTGTTTGTTCGAGCCATATGGCGGGATAAGCGGCTGGTCGATCTAAGGCCGACTTTGCGGGAAATTGGAGCTCCGCCGAAGCGAAACGTCGATATTCTGGGCGCTTCGCCGGCCGACTTCCTCCGCATGACCAGCGGCCTGTTCGACCGCCAGCCCTGACCCGCTCAAGAGATCTCGCGACGGCCGCCGGTTAACCATCCGGCGGCCGTTCGACTCGCCGATCTCTTAATTCCGGATGAACAGGGTCAGAAAGAGCCATGCATTTTTGGGACCTCCCCCTTGAGGTTTCCCCCTCTGCTCAGACTCCCTCCGCGCGACTATCTCTCCCCCTGTAGCGAGCAGGAAGGTTCCGGCAGCTACCAGAAGGAGAAATGAAATGGGTATTCGTCAGACGATCAAGAAGTGGGCCGCTTATCAGCAGACCGTCCGTGAGCTCGCCGCTCTCGACACCCGTCAGCTGAACGACCTGGGCATCGCGCGGTCCGACATTCAGAAGATCGCCCGTGACCATGCGCGCAGCCTCTAAGGGTTTCGCGCTTGGCCGCACCGCGGCTTCGATCCAAACGCTCGCTTCCTTCTAAGGCAGCGGGCGTTTTGATTTTTGGGGTCCCGAACGACCTCAGGCCGTGACCCGTCCGGCCAGTTCCGAATAGTCCACCTCCACCGCCTCCCGATACGCCGGCCGCGCCCGCAGTTCCTCGTGCCAGCGCGCGACGTTGCCATGCGTCTGGACCAACGGCAGCCCCATGGTGGTCCAGCGGAACATCGCAATCCCGGCCACAAGATCGGCGTAGGTCAGCCCGCCGCCGGCGAGGAACCGGGTCTTTCCCAGCTGCCCATCGATGATGGCAAAACAGCGCTCGGTCGCCGCAACCAGCTTCTCGACCACCGCCATGTCCCGCTGCCCCGCCGGCGTCCGGTAGAATTTCCAGAACACCTCGATCCAGGCCGGCTGGAAGGTCGTTGCCGTCCAGTCCGTCCAGCGGTCGCATTCGGCACGGATCACCGGATCCTCGGGCCACAGCCGTCCCGCGCCATAGCTCGCCACGAGATAACGCACGATCGCATGGCTCTCCCACAGGATCAGGTCGCCGTCGCGCAGCGTCGGCACCAGTCCGTTGGGATTCATCGCCAGATAATCAGGGCTCTTGTTGCCGCCATATTTGCCGCCCAGCGGAATGTGCTCGTAGCCGAGCCCAAGCTCCCCCAGCGCCCAGCGGACCTTCTGCACGTTGGCGGACGTATCGCGTCCCCACACAGTGATCGCCACGATGTCCTCCCGGTTGCGAGCTTTCCCACCGGCTGTTAGGACGCGCGCCATGTCCGATCAACCCATACATATTGTGGGGGCTGGCCTCGCCGGCTCCGAAGCGGCCTGGCAGGCGGCCGAGGCCGGCGTCCGGGTCATCCTGCACGAAATGCGCCCGCAGAAGATGACGGAGGCGCATCTCACTGGGGGCTTTGCCGAGCTCGTCTGCTCCAACTCCTTCCGCTCCGACGATCACGAGCACAACGCCGTCGGACTTCTGCACGAGGAGCTGCGCCGCTGCGGCTCGCTGATCATGCGCATGGCCGATGCCCACAAGCTGCCCGCGGGTGGCGCCCTGGCCGTCGACCGCGTCGGCTTTTCGGACGCCATCACGGCGGCGGTGCGCAATCACCCCAATATCGCGGTCGAGTTCGGCGAAATCGTCGGCCTCCCGCCCGCCGAGTGGTCCAACGTCATCATCGCCACCGGCCCGCTTACCTCGCGCCCGCTTGCCGAAGCGATCCAGGCCCTCACCGGCGAGGCGGAACTGGCGTTCTTCGACGCCATCGCTCCGATCGTCCATGGCGAGTCGATCAATATGGACATTGCCTGGAAGCAGTCGCGCTACGACAAGGTCGGACCCGGCGGCACCGGGCAGGATTACCTCAACTGCCCGATGGACGAAGCCCAGTACAATCGCTTCGTCGATGCGCTGCTGGCGGGCGAAAAGCACGTCTACCACCAGTGGGAAAACGTCCCCTATTTCGACGGCTGCCTGCCGGTCGAAGTCATGGCCGAGCGCGGCCGCGACACCCTGCGCTGGGGACCGTTGAAACCCGTCGGCCTTACCAATCCGCGCGATCCGATGGTGAAACCCTATGCCATCGTGCAACTGCGCCAGGACAACGCCCTGGGCACGCTGTGGAACATGGTGGGCTTCCAGACCAAGCTCAAATACGGCAGGCAGGCCGAGATCTTCCGCCTTATCCCCGGTCTCGAGAATGCACAGTTCGCGCGCCTGGGCGGCTTGCACCACAATACTTTCCTCAACTCCCCGAAGGTATTGGACCGGCAACTTCGACTCAAAGCTCAGCCGCGCCTGCGCTTTGCCGGCCAGATCACCGGGGTCGAGGGCTATGTCGAAAGCACCGCGATCGGACTCGTGGCCGGGCGGATGGCGGCGGCGCAGGCTCGCGGCGAGGCGGTCGAAGCTCCTGTGGCGACCACCGCGCTTGGTGGATTGTTCGACCATATCCTCGGCGGCCATCTGGCGGCCGACGGGGAGCCCGGCCCGCGCAGCTTCCAGCCGATGAACATCAATTTCGGGCTGCTGCCGCCGGTGAGCGTGAAGAAGCCCGAGGGGTTGGTCGGGCGCTGGAAGTCGACGGAAAAAGCCATGGCCAAACGCAAGGCGATGAGCGATCGCGCGCTGGCCGATATTGCCGCATGGGCCTAAGGATCAACGGAGTCCCTGATCCGTTCCCACCCACAGGGTCAATTCTCGCGAAAGCGGGAACCTCTGTTGGCCCCATCGCCAGTCGGCGTGGTGGTTTGTGCCGGGCGTCGCCCAGCTCTGAACCACTTCCCCCCAGCAGGCTCCGCAAACTGAGGTCCGCGCTTTCGCGACCCAGTAGATAGTTTGCAAATCAGTGCGTCATGCGCCACCAGCTCATCGCGACGAGTTTGCGCCAATCGGCAATGTCGTTGGGGCGCTGAAACGGCGCATCGATGTCGAGGCGCTTCAGCTGCAGGCCGAGCACCGACCTCGGCGCGAAAATCGCACGGACGCTTCGTGGGAGCGCCGCGATCCCCGCATCGGCCCTCAGCAAATGACCGGCTGCGATTTCGCTCAGCTTGGTGAGGGCGACGGCAATCCCATCGGACTGCTGCCCGGCGAGCACCTCACCCTCCTTCACACCGCAGATCTCGAACACCTGCCAAGGCAGGAAGATGCGGCCTTGGCTCGCATTATACCCGAAGGCGCGCAGGTGTCCGGTCAGCGCATGGGCGACCCCGAGGTGACCCGCCGCGTCGCCCGGTTCCACCGGCTTGCCGCCATTCATGATCATGGCGCCAAGCTGATAGAGCGCCGATACAGTCTCGCCGGCATACCCCTCGAAGGTCGGCAGATCCGGCATCGGATCCTGATAGAGGTCGAAGCGCCGCGCCGTGATCATGCGCGTCAGCGGCGGCACCGGCAGCCCATATTCGGCGACAACCGACAGCAGGGCATCGGCGAGGGGGTTCTGCCGGACGTTGCCATGCCCGGACCCAGTCAGTGCATCCGCCCACCACTGCAGCCGGATTTCCCCCGCCGCCGGCTCCCGGGCTCGCTCCCGGACCGAAGCAATGTCGGCATTGAAGGCATAGAGCGCCACAACCGCCTCACGCTCCTTGGCCGGCAGCACCAGTGTCGCGAAATAGCGATCCCGGTCGTTGTCCTTCAGATACTGGCTCGCATAGGCCGCGGTGTCAGGCGTCACCGCGAGGACTCGACCGCGATCAGCGCTGCACCGACCGCCCGGTTCTCGCCAAGCAGGATGTTGTATGTGCGCACCGCGCCACCCGTCGCGACCGCCTCGACGATGATATTGCGCTCGCGTAGCACCTGCCGGATCGACTTATCGAAGCCTGCAATCTCCTTGCCCAGGCCGACCAGGAGAACGTCGATCTGGTCCGCGGCCTCGAACACCGGGCCGAGGTTGTCTAGACCGATCTCCGCAGGGTTCGTTGCCGCCCAGGCGTGCATGCCGGTTGGCAGGCAAAGCAGCGAGCCGCGATGGCTCATGCCGGCAAAGCGGAAACCGCCATTGCCGTAGCCCTCGATCACCGCCTGGTACGGGTAGAACCCCTGCCCCGGCTCTGCCATCGGACGCCGCCCTAGACGGCGGCGCCGTCGGCGCGCTTCGGGATCTTGGCCGCCTTGCTGTCCGCCGGCGCATCGCTGCGTGCCTTCAGGCCGAAGTAGATCAGGATCGGACCTCCGATGAACACCGAAGAGTACATGCCGAAGATCGAACCGAACGTCATGGCGATGGTGAAGCCTCGGATGGATTCACCCCCGAAGAACACCAGCGGGAACAGCGCCAGAAGGATCGTGAACTGCGTCAGCGAAGTTCTCACGATCGTCTGGTTGATCGACAGGTCGATCAGCTCGGGCAGCGACATCTTCTTGTATTTGCGCAGGTTCTCTCGAATTCGGTCGGAGATGACGACCGTCTCGTTGAGACTGAGGCCGACCAGTGTCAGCACCGCCGCAATCGATGAGATGTTGAACTCGAGGCCGAAGACCGAGAACAGCCCGATTGTCATGATGACGTCGTGCGAGGTCGTGGTGATCGCGGCGAGCGCGAACTGCCACTCGAAGCGGAACCAGACATAGATCAGGATGGCAAACAGCGCGACGATCACCGCGATCACGCCTTTGCTGGTCAGCTCGCCGGAAACCTGCGGCCCGACCGTTTCGACGCGGCGGATCGTATACTGGTCGCTTTCGAGCGCCTTGGTCACCTTGGTGACCGCGACCTGCTGCTCGGCGTCGCCGCCCGGCTGCGTCTGCACGCGCACCAGCACGTCCTTGGGCGTGCCGAACTGCTGCACCTGGATGTCGCCGAGGCCTAGTCCCTTGAGGTCTTCGCGGATCTTGGCCGGGTCGGCGTCGCCCGCGCCGGTCTTCTGCAGCTCGATGGCCGAACCGCCGATGAAGTCGATGCCGAGGTTGAAGCCCTTGGTGAAGGCCGAGCCGATCGCCAGCAGCGAGATCACGACCGAGAAGATGATCGCGTAGCGCGAGATCTTCATGAACGGGATCTTGGTGCCGTCCGGAATGAACCGGAACACCTGGATCTTGAGGGTCTTGGGGCGACGCCAGCGGTACCAGGCCCCCACGAAGTAGAGCGTCACCGTGTACGACGTGAACAGCGAGGTGAGGATGCCCAGCGCCAGCGTTACGGCGAAGCCCTGCACCGGACCGGAGCCGAGGAAGTACAGCACCACGGCCGCGATCAGCTGCGTCAGATGCGAGTCGATGATGGTGCCCCAGGCTCGTTTGAACCCAGCATCGATGGCGGCAAGGATCGATTTTCCCGCCTTCAGCTCTTCGCGAATGCGCTCATAGATCAGCACGTTGGCGTCCACCGACATGCCGATGGTCAGCACGATACCGGCGATGCCCGGCAGCGTCAGCGTCGAACCCAGCAGCGACAGCGAGCCGATGATCAGCACGATGTTGAGCACCAGCGAGATGTCGGCAAAGAAACCGAACAACCCGTAGGCAACGACCATGAAGGTGACCACCAGGATGCCCGCGACCACGCCGGCGAGCACGCCGGCATGGATCGAGTCGGCGCCCAGGCTCGGACCGACGCTGCGCTCTTCGGCCACGTCGAGCGTGGCGGGCAGCGCGCCGGCGCGCAGCAGAACCGCCAGGTCGTTGGCGCTCTGGGGCGTGAAGTTGCCGGTGATCTGGCCCGAACCGCCGGTGATCGGCTGCTGGATGGTCGGCGCCGTGATCACCTGGTTGTCGAGGACGATGGCGAAGCGCTTGCCGACGTTCTTGGCGGTGATTTCGCCGAAGACGATGGCGCCGTGCGTATTGAAGCTGAAGCTGACGACCGAGCGGCCGGTCTGCTGGTCAAAGCCGGGCTGGGCGTTGGTCAGGTCCTCGCCGCCCAGTTCGATGTTCTCGTTGAGCAGCTCTTCAGCCGGCCCGCTGGCGCCGTCGGCGCTGGGCACGATCTCGTAGCCGGCCGGAATGCCCTGTGCCTTGGCCTGCTCCGCCGTCATCGTCGGATGGACGAGGTGGAATTCGAGGCGGGCGGTCTTGGAGATCAGCTCCTTGAGGTGCGCCGAATCCTGGAAGCCCGGCACCTGCACCAGCACGCGGTCGGTGCCCTGGCGCTGGATGATCGGCTCGGTGGTGCCGACTTCGTCGATGCGCTTGCGGATGACTTCGATCGACTGCGCGATCAGCGACGACATGCGGTCTTTGACGCCGGCGTCCGATAGCGTGACCGTCAGCTTGCCGTCGGGCGTCTCGCCGAATTCCAGTTCCTGCGTGCCGCCGAGGCCAAGCACGCCATTGCCCGTCTGCAGCTTCTGCAGCGCCGTCTGCGCCGCGGCCTTCTGCGTCGGATCGGTGAGCTCGATGGTGAGCCCCTTATCCGTCGTCGTGATGATGTTGCCGATGCCGTTCTCGCCGGCGAGCAGCTGACGCGCGTCACGCCGCAGCGTCTTCAGCCGCTCGGTAATCACCGACTGCTGGTTGACCTGCAGCAGCAGGTACGAACCGCCCTGCAGGTCGAGGCCCAGCGTCATGCCGTTGTGCGGCACCCAGCCGGGCCATGTAGCGGTGGTATCTTTGCTGAAGAAGTTCGGGACGGCGAAGGCGATGCCCAGCACGGCGACGATGAGAATGATCGCGGTGCGGATGGGCGTGAACTGCAGCATGCTGGGACGTCGTCCTTACTGTCGAAAGCCGAAAGCTTCTTACGAAGCCTTGTTGTCGTTGACTGGATTGGCCTTGTTGCGGACGTCGGCGATCATGCCGCGGACCAGCTTGACGCGGACCCCCTGCGAAATCTCGACCTCGAGGTCTTCGCCATCGACCGCCTTGGTCACCTTGCCGACAATGCCGCCGGTGGTCACCACCGTGTCGCCGCGCGAGATCGCCGAGAGCATTGCCTGCTGCGCCTTGGCGCGCTTCTGCTGCGGGCGGAAGATCAAGAGCCAGAAGATCACGACCAGCAGCAGGATCGGGGCGAACTGGATCAACAGGTCGTTGATTCCACCGCCGCCAACAGCGGGGGCACCGGTGCTCTGCGCGAGAGCGGGTGTCACGAACATGGTGTACTCCTCAGATGGGTTGTCGGCTTGTCAAAACGCCGCGGTTGATCGCATATAGGCTGCGTTTCCGGCAATGGAACAATCCATCCGGTCAAAAGCGCGCGGACTATATAGTCCGGCCCGATTCAATGCAAAGCCGTTCAAGGCCGATTTCCGGCCAATTCGACGCAGGAAATCCCGCAAATCATGGCCGACGACACCCTCACGCAGATCGCCGCGTCGCTTGCGCGTATCGCCGATCGGCTCGAGGCGCTCGCCCCCACGGCCGAGCCGAAGGGCCCCGCTCTCGGCCCCGAGAATGCCTACCATTGGGATGCCGCCGCCAACCGGCTGGTGCCGGTGCCCAAGGTCGCCCGCGTGCCGTTCGGCCTGCTCAAGGGCATCGACAGCGTGCGCGACACGCTGCTCGCCAATACCCTGCAGTTTGCAAAGGGTTATGGCGCCAATAATGCGCTGCTCTGGGGCGCGCGGGGGATGGGCAAGAGCTCGCTGGTCAAGGCCGTCCATGAAGAAGTGTCAGGTCATGTCGCGAGCCGGCTGATCCTCGTCGAGATCTCGCGCGAGGACATCGAGAGCCTGCCCAAGCTGATGCGCATGATCGCCCGGGAGCCGGCGCGCTTCATCGTCTTTTGCGACGATCTGAGCTTCGACAAGGACGAGACCAGCTACAAATCGCTCAAGGCCATCCTCGAGGGCGGCCTCGAGGGCCGGCCCGAGAATGCGCTGTTCTACGCCACCTCCAACCGCCGCCACATGATGCCGCGCGACATGATCGACAACGAGCGCGCCACCGCCATCAATCCCGGCGAGGCGATCGAGGAGAAGGTGTCGCTGTCCGACCGCTTCGGCCTCTGGCTGGGCTTCCACAACTGCGACCAGCCGACCTATCTGAGCATGATCCGCGGCTATTGCGACGCCTATGGCCTGGTGATCGACGACGCCACGCTCAACGCCCGCGCCATCGAATGGGCGCAGACCCGCGGCGCCCGCTCCGGCCGCGTCGCCATCCAGTTCGTCCGCAACCTCGCCGGCGAGATGGGCAAGGCGATCTGAGCGAGCAGCGAGCAGCGAGCAGCGAGCAGCGAAAACGACGAAGGGCCTGCCGACGGCAAGCCCCTATTCGCTACCCACTATTCGCTACT
>Ga0207674_10005100_pt1 | contig 15681 bp, 13 predicted proteins | sample KBSCornC72_FD_184303 | JGI IMG/M metagenome (GOLD analysis project Ga0207674, IMG submission 184303) | Corn rhizosphere microbial communities from Kellogg Biological Station, Michigan, USA - KBS Corn C7-2 (SPAdes) (version 2) | ecosystem: Host-associated > Plants > Roots > Rhizosphere > Soil ... | reverse complement strand
ATGGCGGTCACGGTTCAGGGCTATCTCGCGCTCGACCTCGTCAAGAAGAACAATGTCGAGCTGGTGAAGGGCGTCGACCGCGCTTCGACCACGACCGTCGCGGCGCTGCGCACGGCGGTGACCGTCGCCCAGGCGATGAGCAACCAGAAGCTGGTGCTCGAGCAGATCGGCGCGCTGAACACGACGACCGCGGGGATGATCGATTCCACAGGCGAGATGCTTCGCACGCAGACCGGCGCGATCCACGAGCAGGCGGCCTCCTCGACCATTCCGATGGAAACTCTGCAGCGCGCTTTCCAGAACATCTATGACACGATGGACCAGATCGATCAGTTCAAGATGCAGGCGCTCGGCAACATGAAGCAGACGGTCGAGACGCTCGGCAAGGAAGTCGAGAAATCGAAGGGCTATATCGCGCGCGCCGAGGGCGTGAGCCAGGGCAAGCTCGCGCCGCCCGCCGCATCGCCCTTGGCTCCGCTCGAGGCGAAGTGACCGACGTCACCGACAAAGTGGAACGGGCGATTGCCCGGTTCGACCGCGTCACTCAGCAGCTCGATCAGCGCGATGGACCTGCCCGCGCAGCCGCGCGCCGCGAGCGCCAACGGCTGAATGCAGGCCTTGGGCGCACTGCGGGTCGCGCGGCGATTGCGCTCGTCGCCCTGTGGGCCATCGTCCTGGTGCTCGGGCTGGTCAAACCCATTGGGATGTTGGGTTTCGTTATCGCGCTGCTCGCAACTGCGGTCCTTGCGGCCGTATTTCTCGTTCGCGGCGGCCGACAGGCCGTCTCGCCGCCGGCGCCCTCTCCCGATCTGCCCAACGGAGCGATGGTCGACCGCTTCGATTCCTACATCGTCCGCGCGCGTCGCGCCCTGCCAGCGCCGGCTCAGGCCCAGCTTGATTCGATCAGCGCCGTCCTCCCGTCGCTGAAGCAGAGCCTGGAGCGGGTCGAGACGCTCGATCCGCAGGCGCAGGATGCACGACGGCTGATGTCGATCCACCTGCCCGGGCTGATCGATCGATACGCGAACGTCCCACCCGCCTACCGCAATGAGCGCGACGGCGAAGGCAAGACGGTCGACGAAAGGCTGGTCGAAAGCCTCGCCGCCGCCCGCGCCGCCTTGTCCGAAGTCTCCGAGCAGCTCGCGCGCACCGATCTCGCTGCGTTCGAGACCCAGGGCCGCTTCATCAAGTCGCGCTATGGCGAGCAGGGTATCGAGAGCGAAGACGCCTCAAGCACTTAGCGATTGCTTGCGGCCCTCGCGCCGCCCATGATAGCGCAAAGTTAACGGTGGCCGGAGCTGACGGGGGATGCAGCTTGCCTTGCCCAGGACCGATCAGACGCTGAAAGGTAGCTTCCGGCTGCCTCCGGTCGTTCCCCCGTTCAACACCCTCACCTACCGGCTGTTCACGGCGCTTTGGCTGTTGACCTTCGCGCTGGCGGTCGTCGGGCCGGTGGTCGGTTTCCACCACCGCTACACCGAGCCGTCCAACAATTCCCAGCTGCTGCTCGGCAGCCGCGCCGGCTTCGCGGTGTCCCCGCGTGACGCGACCCTGGTCCGCTTCACCGTCGGGCCAGATGCGGAGAAAGCCGGAATCCGTGCCGGCGACCATATCCTCGCGATCTATGGTCTGCCCCTCCCCAAGACCATGCCGGTCAACGAGGAAGCGCTCGCGGAGCACGCCAACGATCCCGCCTATATCGCGATGGGCAACCTGCTCTTCGGCGGCGACCAGTCCGAGGTGCCGCTGACTGTCCGCGATTCCGACGGCAGGGTGCGCGATGTCACCGTCACGACCGGCGAGCAGCATATCGACGCGGGCGCGCGCGCGCTCGGAATCTCGCCCAAGCTGCTGAGCTTCATCGATCTCTTACAGGTGCTGTTCTATCCGTTCCTGCTGTGGGCGGCGTGGCTGCTGCACCGCCGCAATGCGCGTGACGTCGTCAGCTCGCTGCTGTCGCTCGCGGTGCTCCTGAACATCGCCGCCGAGCAGCCCTCGTCGGTGTTCCTCACGACCATCGGCATCCCGCGGCCGGTCAACGTCGCCATCTACGACATCGGCAACGTCCTCCTGCTCACCGGCATCATGCTGTTCCCGCACGGCAATTTGTCATGGCGCATCCTCGCGCTGATCGCCTGCCTACCGCTGCTGATGCTCATGCAGGGGACGCCGTACCACAGCTATTTCATCTGCTGCATGATCGTCGGCGTGCTGATGATGGTGCGGCGGCTGCGCCAGACGGACTCGAGCGATCAACGTCAGCAGATCCGGTGGGCGCTGTTCGGAATCAGCGCTTATGCGGTGCTGCGCTGCGTCTCGATCATTGCCGATTATCTTAAATGGTCCGCCGACAGCTTCGGGCACCAGCTGCTGATCGAGATGTCGGCCGGAGTGGCGTTCGCGCTCGCGGTGTTGCTGCTGCAAATCGGTCTTCTGATCGCGTTGCTGCGCTACCGGCTTTACGACGCGGAGATCGTGATCAGCCGGTCGGCGAATTTCGCGCTGATCACTTTGGTCATCGTCGCCGTGTTCGCCAGCCTCGCCGATGCGCTCAAGCAGATCATCTACAATTATTACGGCAACACCAACAGCGAAGGCCCCGTGATCATCGCCGCCGCAATCTCCACGGTGATGGTCAACCCGGTCCAGGAGCGGATCCAGCGATGGTCCGAGCGGCGATTCCAGAGGAACCTGTTCCTGCTGCGCGAGGACCTGCCGGAAAGCGTCCGCGATCTGCGCGAGACGGCATCGCTCGAAGACATGCTCGAGGAAATCCTCGTCCAGGTGGATCGCGGAGTGCGCTCCGTCCGCGCAGCAATGATCGTCAACGGGTGCGTGATGAGCGTCCGCGGGTTGACCGTGGACGAAGTGGAAAGCTGGCGCACCTCGGTGTTCGCCCAGGATTACAAGAGCGATATTTGCGAATCCGCCGACAAGTTGTTCCCGATCCGCGTCCCGCTCGTCCCGAGCTCCGACAAGGAGGAGCCGATTGGTTACCTACTCGTCGGGCCTCGCCCCGACGGCTCGATCCCGAGCCGCGAGGAGCAGAAGGCATTGAAAGATGTCTCCGAAGGCATCGCCCGCGCCATCCGCACGGTGATCAAGCGCGAGGCGCGCGAGGCCGAGGTCGCGGACCTAATCGCCGACAATTGTCGGCGGATCGAGGCGCTGGAATCGATGCTGGGCCGTGCCGTGACAGGCAAGCGAGCACCGCGAACCGCTTGAACTTCGAAGAAATTTGACATGCTTTAATTGACCCCGCGCAAACGCAGGGATAATTGTGACGTCAAAGCCACATTTGGTTCGACTCGGCCGCTGCCCGATGGGCGCGGGGCAAATTCGACTGCTGCGAATTAAAGAACGAGGGAGCTTGAAGATGCGTGGGAAAGCAATGCTGTGGGGCGCAGCGCTTGCGTTCGCTCTCGGATCAACCGCTGCACTGGCCAATGTGGTCGTCGTGAAATCGCTCGGGCCTTCGGCCAAGGCGTACCCGCCCGGGAAGACGCTTCCTCCGAGCGCCAAGATCACGCTCCAGGGCGGTGACGTCGTCACCGTGCTCGGCCCGAGCGCGGCGCAGACGCTGCGCGGACCGGGCAGCTTCGATGCGGGGCAGGTCAGCCTCGCCTCCGCAGCGGGTCAGCGCGGACGTTTCGGCGCGCTGCGTGCCGCCGAGGTCGCGCACGACCCGAGCATCTGGGACATCGACGTGACCCAGGGCGGACGAGTCTGCGTGAACGCGGCGTCCAAGCTGAACTTGTGGCGCCCCGACAGCGAAGCGGACACGAAGATCACCATCCGGTCTCCCGACGGCAAGTCGCAGGAGCTGAGCTGGGCCGCCGGCAAGGCGCTTGCCGCCTGGCCGTCGGCGATGCCGGTCAAGAGCGGCGCGAGCTACCAGGTCGAATGGCCGGGCACCGGCGACAGCAGCAGCCTCGACGTCGTCCTCATCCAGTCTCCGCCGACCGATCTCGTCGGCGCCGCCCAGGTGCTGATCGCGAACGGCTGCGAGAAGCAGCTCGACCTGCTGGTGAAATCGGCGTCGGCGAAATAGCGCTCTAGCCGACCGCGCCTTCGGCCCTCAGCCGCGCAGCCTCGTCCGCGGCGACGCTGAGGCTCGCGAGCACCTCGTCCGTATGTTCGCCGAGCGCGGGCGGCGGCAGGTCCGAATCCGCGCGCGCGCCGTCCAGCCGCACCGGCGAACCGACCAGCGGGATTCCGGCGATCGTTCGGACCATTTGACGGTGCTGCGCCTGCACGTCCTCCAGCGCCTGGCTGATCCTGTTGATCGGCCCCGCGGGAATCCCGGCGGCCTCGAACTGCACGAGCCACTCTGCCGCAGGCTTCTGTTCAATCGCGTCGGCGACCAGCCGCACCATCTCCTCGCGATGCGCGACGCGCGCGGCGTTGGAGACGAACCGCTCGTCGCCGGTCCATTCAGGATGGCCGCACATCTCTGCCAGCCGCGCGAACTGTCGCTCGTTGCCGACCGCGATGATGATCGGCTGATCCGCGGCATCGAACGGCTGATAGGGCACGATGTTCGGGTGCGTATTGCCCTGCCGCGGCGGGTCCTTGCCCGAGATCAGCGCGTTCGACGCCTGGTTGGCGAGCATCGCCAGCTGCGTGTCGAACAGCGCCATGTCGATGTGTGCGCCCTCGCCCGTTTTCTCCCGTTGGTAGAGCGCCGACAGGATCGCCACGCAGGTGTACAGACCGGTGAACAGGTCGACGACCGCGACCCCGACGCGCATCGGGCCGCCGCCGGGAACTCCGTCGGGCAAACCAGTGATGCTCATCAGGGCGCCCATGCCCTGGATGATGTAATCGTAGCCGGCACGGTCGGCGTAGGGGCCGTCCTGCCCGAAACCGGTGATTGAGGCATAGACCAGTCGCGGATTGGCGGTGCGCAGCGACTTGGCGTCAAGACCGAACTTCTCCAGGCCTCCGACCTTGAAGTTCTCGATGACGACATCCGACTGCTCGGCAAGCTTGCGGACCAGCGCGGCTCCGTCAGGCCGGCCGAAATCGATCGCGGCCGATTTCTTCCCGCGGTTGCAGCTGAGGAAATAGGCCGCGACCCGCTCATCGCCTTCGCCGTGCCACGGCGGGCCCCAATGCCGCGTGTCGTCCCCGGCTCCGGGGCGCTCGATCTTGATGACTTCGGCGCCGAGGTCAGCGAGCAATTGCGTGCACCACGGCCCCGCGAGCACGCGGCTGAGATCGAGGACGTTGATCCCTTCGAGCGGCTTGCTCATCGCAGCCACCCAAACCCGCTCATGCTGAGTAGCCGCTGAAAGCGGCGTATCGAAGCACCGCTCGCCCTTCGATACACGCCTTCGGCGCTACTCAGGGTGAGCGGAGGGAATTTAGGCTTCATGCCCTTCGCCGCCATGGTTTGCGATCGGAGAGTACCGCCTTCGCCGCATTGTGGCCCGGAGCGCCCGTAACGCCGCCGCCGGGATGAGCGCCGGAGCCGCACAGGTAGAGGCCCTTCAGCGGCATCCGGTAATCGGCCGCGCCGATCATCGGCCGTGCGCTGAACAGCTGATCGAGACCCATTTTGCCGTGGAAGATATCGCCGCCGATCAGGCCGAAGCGGCGCTCGAGGTCCAATGGCGAATGGATCTGCCGCCCGATCACCGATTTCGCGAACCCCGGCGCATGTGCATCCACGGTGGCGATGATCTGGTCCGCGGCCTTGTCCCGCTCCTTGTCCCAGCTGCGGCCTTCGCCGAGATCGTAGCGGAAGTGCTGACAGAACAGGCTCGCGACGTGCTTGCCCTTGGGCGCGAGGCTCGGATCGAGCGTCGAGGGGATCAGCATCTCGATGATCGGCTGCTTGGCCCAGCCGTCCACCGACGCGTCGAGCCAGGCGCGGTGCATGTAATCGAGGCTCGGCGCCATGATGATCCCGGCGGTCAGGTGATTGCCCTTCTTCGGCAGCACGGTGAACTTCGGCAGCTCCGACAGCGCCACGTTCATCCGGAAGGTCGCGCTTTCGCACTTCCAGCCGTGCATGCGCGCCGCAACGTCCCTTTCCACCGCGCCCTGCGGCACCAGCCGGTCGAACAGAAGCTTCGGATTGACGCCGGCGACCACGCTGCGCGCTCGCCAGGCCTTGTCGCCTGCGACCACGCCCGCCGCACGCCCGCCGTCCACGATCACTTCCTCGACCGGCATGTTGAGGACGATGTCGACGCCCGCCTCGCGGCAGGCGCGCGCCATTGCCTGCGTGATCGAGCCCATTCCGCCGATCGCGTGCCCCCAAGCGCCGGGCACTCCCGCCGCCTCGCCGAACAAATGATGGAGCAGGACGTAGGCGGTACCCGGCGACTGCGGAGAAGCGAAATTGCCCACCACTCCGTCGAACCCGAACAGCGCCTTGGTGAGGTCGCCGGTGAAGTGCCGATCGAGGATCTCCGACGCGCTCCGCACCGCGAAATCGTGGACGATGCGCGTCTCGGCCAGCGAGAGCCCCGCCATGTCGCGGCCGAGGCTCAGCAGCTTGGGGATGGCGCTGATCTTCCGCCCCACGTTCGGCGGCGCGCGCAGCAGCCACTTCTTGAGCAGACGCACCACCGTCTCGAGCTCGGCGATGTAGCGGTCGTACGCCTCGGCGTCGGCCTTGTGGTGGCGGGCGATCTCCTTGCGAGTCAGCCCGTTGCGGCCGGCGAGCAGATAATCACCGTCGCCGGGAAGGAAATTGTCGGTCTTGCGCAGCACGACCTTAAGCCCGTGCCGCTCCAGCTCCATGTCGCGGATCACCTTGGGCTGGAGCAGGCTGACCGTATAGCTCGCCGCCGAATTGCGGAAGCCGGGGAGGAATTCGTCCGTGACCGCCGCGCCGCCGACAGTACCGGCGGCTTCGAGGACGGTGACTCTGAGCCCCTTCTTCGCCAGATAGTAAGCGCAGGTCAGACCATTGTGGCCCGCGCCGATGATGATTGCGTCCTGCAAGAGCCCTCCCCAATGTCATTGCGAGGCCGCATGGCGGCCGCGGCAATCCAGTAGCCGCAGCTGGATTGCTTCGCTACGCTCGCAATGACGAATTAGCGCATCAGCACCAGCTCTTCCGCCATGGTCGGGTGAAGCGCGATTGTCTCGTCGAAGTCGCTCTTCTTGAGCTTGGCCTTCACCGCGACCGCGGCCGCCTGGAGAATCTCCGGCGCGTCGGGGCCGATCATGTGGATTCCGACGACCACTTCGCTCTCGGCATCGACCACCAGCTTGTAGAGCGAGCGCTCGTTGCGGCCGGCGAGCACGTTCTTCATCGGCCGGAAGTCCGAGGTGAAGATCTTCACCGGCCCGATGGTGTTGCGCGCGTGGCCTTCGGTCATCCCGACCCCGGCGAGCGGCGGGTGGCTGAACACCGCGCTCGGGATGCAGCCGTAGTCGAGCCGGTGCGGCTTGTTGCCGAAGAACGTGTCGGCGAAGGCCTGGCCCTCGCGGATCGCGATCGGCGTGAGCTGCACGCGGTCGGTGACGTCGCCGACGGCGAAGATCGACGGGACCGAGCTGCGGTTGTCGGCGTCGACCTTGATTTGCCCGTTTTCGCCGATCTCGACGCCGACCGCTTCCAGGCCGAGGTTTTCCGTGTTCGGATTGCGCCCGGTCGCGATCAGCAGCTGGTCCGCCTCGATGTCATCGCAGCCAGTCATCCTGATGTGCAGCTTGCCGTCGTCGCCGCGTTCGACCTTGTCGATCGTCGCGTGGAACTTGAAATCGATGCCCTTGCGTAGCGAGATCTGGATCAGCCGGTCGACGATCTGCTGGTCGTAATGGCGGAGCATCACGTCGGTCCGGTTCACCAGCGTCACCTGGCTCCCGAACTGGTGGAAGATGCCGGCGAACTCATTGGCGATATAGCCGCCGCCGGCAATGACGATCCGCTTCGGTAATTGGTCGAGATGGAACACCTCGTTCGAGCTGATTGCATGTTCGACGCCCTCGATCGGGGGCATGGTCGGACGCGCTCCGGTGGCGATCAGGATCTTGTCGGCGGTGACCTCGCGACCCCCCGCCAGCTTCACCGAATTCGGGCCGGTGATCACCGCGCGCTCGTGGAAGATCGTGACCTTATGGGTGTTCAACGTCTCGGTGTAGGCGCCCTCGAGCCGCGACACCTCGGCGAGCACATTGTCGCGCAGCACCGCCCAGTCGAAGCGCTTCTGCGGGATGTCCCAGCCGAACATCGCGGCATCGTCGAGGTCCTCGGCGAAGTGCGAGCCATAGACGAGCAGCTTTTTCGGAACGCAGCCGCGGATGACGCAAGTGCCGCCGACCTTATATTCCTCGGCCACCGCCACCCGCGCGCCGTAGGCCGCAGACATGCGCGAAGCGCGCACCCCGCCCGAACCGGCGCCGATCACGAACAGGTCGAAGTCCGCCACTACACCCCTGCCCTTTCCATCAGTGCGCGCGTGGACGCGTCGAGGCTGCTTTCGTCCGCGCCTTCGGCCAGCTGCCGTGCAATCGCCTTGCCGAGCTCGACCCCGAACTGGTCGAACGGGTTGATGCCCAGCAGCACGGCATTGGCGAAGGTGCGGTGTTCGTAGAAGGCGATCAGCGCGCCCAGCGCACGCGCATCGAGCCGCTGCAGCAGCACCGTCGCGCTCGGCCGGTTGCCGGAATAGCTGCGCTGCGGATCGTCGCTCACGCGGCCCTCCATCAGCGCCGCGCCCTGGGCGAAGGCGTTGAGAAGCAGCAGCCGGTGATGCTCCGGATCCTGCGCGTCATCACCTTCGCTGACGGCAACGAACTCGACCGGCACGAGCACCGTGCCCTGGTGGAGCAGCTGGAACACCGCATGCTGCGCGTCGGTGCCGGTGCCGCCCCAGGTGACCGGCGCCGTCGGGCGGTCGACCGGACTGCCGTCGCTCGTGACCGATTTGCCGTTGGACTCCATCTCCAGCTGCTGAAGATAGTGCGGCAGCAGGCGCAGCCGCTCGTCGTAAGCGAACACGCCGCGCGTCTGGCAAGCGAAGTCCTCGACATACAGCCGGTCCGCGAATGCCGCGATCAGCGGGACGTTTTCGCGTGGCTCCACAAAACGGAAGTGCCGGTCCATTTCCGCCGCGCCTTCGAGCAGCGCTTCGAACCCGTCCCATCCGAGCGCCAACGCGGCCGTGAGGCCCACCGAACTCCACAGTGAATAGCGGCCCCCGACGCCCTCTCCGAACTGCAGGATGCGGCTTTCGTCGATGCCTTGCGCAACCGCAGCCTCGGGTTTCGCGGTGACGGCGACGAGGCGTCCGTCAGGGTCGGAAACGCCAGCGCCGCGCAACCATTCGCGCGCGGCTTCCATGTTGGTCAGGGTTTCGAGGGTCGAGAACGTCTTCGAGGCGACCACGACCAATGTCGTCGCGGGATCGAGCGGCTTCACCGCATCGTCGAACGCCGCGCCGTCAATGTTGGAGAGAAAGCGCACCGTCAGCGTCGCCGAAGAGCGCCCCAGCGCATCGACCACCAGCGCCGGACCGAGGACCGAACCGCCGATCCCGATGTGGAGGATGCCGGTGAGCGGGCCGAATGCGCCGGCCTCGACAGCGTCGACCAGCGCGCGCAACCGCTGCCGCCGCGCGGTGGCGAGGTCGACCGCGTCGGGAGCGCCGCTGCCGCGCTCCGCGACATGCGTCGCGGGCCGGCTTTCGCTGACGTTGACCACCTCGCCTGCGAACAAGGCGTCGCGCGCCGCCGCGAAGCCCATCCGCTCAGCGCGCTCCAGGAAGCCCGAGATCACGCGCTGGTCGAGGTGCGTCTTCGACCAGTCGAAATAGATTCCTGCGGCCTCGAAGGTCAGCCGGCTCAGGCGGTCGGGTTCGGCGGCGAAGAGCGCCTTCAGCGTCTTCGCTCCTTTTGGCTGCTGTCGATCGGCCATTGCGGCGCACATAATGGGGCGACGCGCAAATACCACCCCGGCTTGACCTCACGCGAAGCCTCGCCAAACAGCAGAACGGATGCGCTCTCACCGTTCCCGCCGCGCGGCCAAGCCGCACAAGCAGGAGAGCGCCTGGAGCCTCGCGCGGTTCATTCTGGGCCTGATCGTCTTCGCCTGGGCGCTGAGGAGCTTCGTCGTCCAGCCGTTCAACATCCCGTCCGGCTCGATGCTTCCGACGCTCTACATCGGCGATTATCTCGTCGTTGCGAAATGGCCCTACGGCTATTCGCGCTACAGCTTCACCTTCGGCTTCCCGTCCTTCAGCGGACGCATAGCTCCGCATGTGCCGAGGCGCGGCGACGTCGTGGTCTTCCGCCACCCGACCGAGGATGAGGACCTCATCAAACGCGTCATCGGCATCCCCGGCGACACGGTCGCGATGGTCAATGGCCAGCTGATCCTCAACGGCAAGCCCGTTTCCCGGCAGCCGCTGCCGCCGTTCAAGATGCCAATCAGCGACAACAGCCCGTGTCGCGTCGTTCCGCCAGCCGTCCCGGTGCAGGTTGAGCATTCAGGGGAAGCGTTCTGCGCCTACCGCGCATCTCTCGAGACCCTACCCGGAGGCCCGTCCTACACGATCCTCGATCAGGTCGATCACGGGCCCGGCGACGACTTCGCACCCGTGCGAGTCCCCGAGGGCCACGTGTTCCTGATGGGTGACAATCGCGACGACAGCCTCGACAGCCGTTTTCCGTCGTTCCAGGGCGGCATCGGCATGGTTCCGCTCGACCATATGATCGGCCGCGCGCTGGTGACCTTCTGGTCGACCGACGGCAGCGCTTCTTATGTGAAGCCGTGGACCTGGTTCACTGCGCTCCGCGCGGGCCGCATCGGCAATGGCTATACGGGGGAAGCCGAGTGACAGACGTAACGGCGTTCGTACGCAACAAGCTCGACCACGAGCCGAAGGACCCGAAGCTGTTCGAGGTGGCGCTGACCCACAAGAGCGTTGGCAAGGGCGACGATTACGAGCGGCTCGAGTTCCTCGGCGACCGGGTCCTCGGCTGCGTGATCGCCCGCGCTCTCTACGAGCGGCACCCGAACGAGCCCGAAGGCTATCTCTCGCGCCGCTACAATGTGCTGGTCGCGCGCGAGACGTGCGCCGAGATCGGCCGCGAGCTCGGCATTCCCGCGCTGGTGCGGTTAGGGAAGCAGGCGCGCGAGGACCGCGCGAGCGAGAGCGAAAATGTCGTCGGGGATGTGGTCGAAGCGCTGATCGGGGCGCTGCTTCTCGACGGCGGCATCGAAGTCGCGGAACGCTTTGTCCTGCACATCTGGGAGCCGCACCTCGCCGGCCAGCGCAAGGCGCCGCAGCACCCCAAGTCCGCCCTCCAGGAGCTCGCCGCAGCGCGCGAATGCAAGCCGCCGATCTACGAGGTCGTCAGCCGCACCGGCGCCCATCACGCGCCCAAGTTCACGATCCGCGTGTCGGTGGCGGGCCTCGGAGAAGCAACGGCGGAAGGCACGAGCAAGCAGGAAGCGGAAACCGAAGCCGCCACGGCGCTGTTGAAGCAGCTGCAATGACCGAAGGTGAAACGAGGGCCGGTTTCGTCGCCGTGATCGGCGCTCCGAACGCCGGCAAGTCGACCTTGGTGAATGCGCTCGTCGGACAGAAGGTCGCGATCGTCAGTCCCAAAGCGCAGACCACGCGAGCTCGGCTGATGGGCATCGCGATCCACGGGCCCGCACAAATACTGCTGGTCGACACGCCCGGCATTTTCGAACCGCGCCGGCGGCTGGACCGGGCGATGGTCGCTGCGGCCTGGACCGGAGCGCAGGACGCGGACCTTGTTCTGCTCGTCATTGACGCCTCGCAAAAGGTCAGGGATGAGATTTTCGAGGGGCTGGGAAAGCGCGAGCAGCCGCTGTTCATCGCCCTCAACAAGATCGACCTGGTCAGGAAAGAGACGCTGTTGGTGCTGGCGACCGAGCTAACCGCGCGTCTCAATCCCGAAAAAGTCTTCATGATCAGCGCGACGCAAGGCGACGGCGTGCCCGATCTCAAGGAAGCGCTCGCGCAGGCCATGCCGGCTGGCCCGTGGCTCTACCCTGAAGACGAGGTCTCGGACGCCACCGACCGCATGATCGCCGCCGAGCTGACGCGCGAGCAGATCGTCAACCAGCTCCACCAGGAGCTCCCCTATGCGACGGCGGTCGAGACGGAGAGTTGGGAGGACCGGCCGGACGGGTCGACCGTCATCAACCAGCAGATCCTCGTCGAGCGCGACAGCCAGAAGGCGATCGTCATCGGCAAGGGCGGACGGCGGCTCAAGGCCATCGGCGCCGCAGCGCGCGCCGAGATCACCCAGCACCTCGGCCGCCCCGTGCACCTGTTCCTTCACGTGAAGGTGGAGCCCAAATGGGGCGAGGACCGGTCGCTCTACAGCGACATCGGGCTGGAGTGGGCTAAATAAATCGCTCCTCCCTGCGAGCGTAGGTCGTGGGGAGGGGACCGCTCGACGAAGTCGAGTGGTGGAGGGGTTCGGCGCCGGCCCCTCCACCATGCAGTCTTCGCTGCATGGTCCCCCTCCCCATCGCTTCGCGACAGGGAGGAGCTAAGTGCCCAGCACCTCCGCCACCCACTGCGGCACCAGCTCCCCTGCCGGATCGACACGGCTTTCCTCGAACATATAGCTGCCGAGGCTCGGCTCGAGGTTCATCTCGAGCGTCCGCGCGCCGCAGTAGCGCGCCGTCTGCACGAACCCCGCTGCCGGATAGACCGCGCCCGAGGTGCCGATCGATACGAACAGGTCGCATTGGCGGAGCGCCTGTTCGATCCGCTCCATCTCGTACGGCATCTCGCCGAACCAGACGATGTCCGGCCGCACCATTCCGCTCGCGCCGCAGCTGGGGCAGATATTCACGAGCGTGCTTCGAGACGGCACTTCGGCTTCGCTCAGTGCCTCCTCAGCATGAGCGGTTGTTTGGTCCCGCTCATCCTGAGGAGCGGCTGAGCTTGTCGAAGCCGCGTCTCGAAGGACCTCGCCCATCGGCCCCGCCCAACCGAAGCGCTCATTACACCGGAGGCACCAGCCCTTGGTCAGCTCGCCATGCATGTGGATCAGGCGCTTCGAACCCGCGCGCTCGTGCAAATCGTCGACGTTCTGCGTGACCAGCAGCAGCTCGCCCGGCCACTCCGCATCGAGCCGCGCCAGCGCCTGATGCGCCGCGTTCGGCGCGACCGTCCCGAGCTTCGCCCGCCGCGCATCGTAGAAGGCGTGGACCAGTGCCGGATCGCGCCGGAACGCCTCGGGCGTGCACACGTCCTCCACCCGATGGCCCTCCCACAGCCCGTCCGGACCGCGGAAGGTCGCGAGCCCGCTTTCCGCCGACACCCCCGCGCCGGTGAGGATAACGATATTGCGGATGTCCATCGTCCGAGCATAGAGCGGGCGCGCGATGAGCGAAGGGCAAATCCGCATCGGCATCGGCGGCTGGACCAACCCGCCGTGGCGCGGCGTCTTCTATCCCGACAAGCTGCCGCAATCGAAAGAACTCGAATACGCATCGCACGCGCTGAGCGCGATCGAGATCAACGCGACCTTCTACGGCCGGCAGAAGCCCAAGAGCTGGGAAACATGGGAGAAGGTCGCGCCGGACGGCTTCCAGTTCGCGATCAAGGGTTCGCGCTTCTGCGTGACGCGTTCGCGCCTGTGCGAAGGCGCCGAAGGGATCGGCAATTTCTTCGCGCAGGGCTTCGCGGCGCTGGGACCGAAGCTCGGACCCATCCTGTGGCAATTCGCACCGCGTCGGAAGTTCGACGCAGACGACATCGCCGGCTTCATCGACCTGCTCCCGGAGAAGCTCGAAGGTCTGACGCTGCGGCACGCGATCGAGCCACGCCACGACAGCTTCAAGGACGACAAATTCTTCGACCTCTGCCGCGCCCGCAACATCGCGATCGTGTTCGAGGATTCCGACGATTATCCATGCATCGAAGCCGACACCGCGGACTTCGCTTATGCTCGGCTGCAGCGGATGAACGAAGAGATCGAGACCGGCTACGACAGCGCCGCGCTCGACGGCTTCGCCGAGCGCGCGCGCAAATGGCGGGAGGGCGGCCGAGACGTGTACCTCTTTCTCATCAACGGCGCGAAAGTCCGCGCGCCGGCGGCGGCGCTGGCGCTGCAGGAGCGGCTTCGCTAGTCACCGCCAATGCGCACCGCCGACCAGCCGATCCGCATCAGCCTGTTCGCTCCCAACGGGCGCATGAGCAAGGCGATCGCGAGGGTCGTCGCCGACGATCCCGGCTTCGAAATCGACCAGGATCACGGCGACGTGCTCGTCGATTTCTCCGCGCCCGATGCGCTGGAGGCGAGCCTCGACCGGGCGCTTTCCGCACAAGTTCCGATCCTCGTCGGCACCACCGGGCTCGACGACAGCGCGAATGACCGCATCGCGGCTGCGGCGAAGAAGATCGCGGTCCTGCGGGCTCCGAACACCTCGCTGGGGATCACGGTGCTTGCCCAGCTGGTCGAGCGCGCGGCCCGGCTGCTCGGTCCCGACTGGGACATCGAGATCGTCGAAACCCATCACCGGATGAAAGCCGACGCGCCTTCCGGCACCGCGTGGCTTCTCGCCCATGCAGCAGCGACGGGGCGGGGCACGGACCTTGACCCAGAAGTCGGCCGCTGCGGCACCGGCCTGAGCCGCAAGCCAGGCGCCATCGGCATGGCCTCGCTGCGCGGCGGCACGGTCGCGGGCGAGCACGACGTGATGTTCCTCGGCGAAAAGGAGCGCGTGGTCCTGTCGCACCGCGCCGAGAACCGCCTGATCTTCGCCCGCGGGGCGCTCGCCGGCGCGCGCTTCCTGGTCGGCAAGCCGGCGGGCCTCTATTCCATGCGGGACGTGATCGGCGCCTTGTGAAGGCACCCGGCACCAGCTCGCATGGGTTAGCCCGCCGCCTGGGCCTGTTCGACGCGACCATGCTGGTCATGGGCGGGATCATCGGATCGGGCATTTTCGTCACTCCGGCCGAGGTCGCTCGGCACGTCACCACTCCGTTGCTGATCGTCGGCGTCTGGATTCTCGGCGGCTTGGTCGCCCTCGCCGCTTCCTTCGTCTACGCCGAGCTCGCCGCGCGCCGGCCCGAGGTGGGTGGGCAATATGCCTATCTGCGGGACGCCTATGGGCCGATGCCGGCATTCCTCTACGGCTGGGCGCTGCTGCTGGTGATCCAGTCCGGCGGGATGGCGGCCGTTGCGATCACCTTCGCCCGCTATTTCGCCGACTTGGTGCAGGTGCCGCTCGCCGACAGCGTCGTCGCGGTCGCGGTGCTGGCGCTGCTGACGCTAATCAACTGCATGGGCGTGCGGTCAGGGAGCAATGTCCAGAGCGGGCTGATGGTGCTTAAAATCCTCGCGATCGTGGCGCTGGTGCTCGCGGGACTCATTTTCGCGCCCGCGGCGGCCGGACACGTGGCGCCGGTCACCTCCGAATCCGTATCTACCTTCGCGGCGATCGGCGCGGCAATGACGCCGGTTATGTTCTCCTACGGCGGCTGGCAGACCTCGAGCTTCGTCGCCGGCGAAATGCGCGACCCGCGTCGCGATCTCGCACGCGGCCTGCTGCTAGGCGTTGCCGGAGTGGTGCTGCTCTACACGCTCGTGGCCTTCGTGTGCGTGCATGCGCTCGGCCCCGCCGGTCTCGCGAGTTCGAAGACCCCGGCTACGGACGTGATGCGGCTCGCCCTCGGTGAAAGGGCGCGACCTTCATCGCGATCGGAGTCGCGATCTCGACCCTCG
>Ga0207674_10005099_pt1 | contig 15682 bp, 24 predicted proteins | sample KBSCornC72_FD_184303 | JGI IMG/M metagenome (GOLD analysis project Ga0207674, IMG submission 184303) | Corn rhizosphere microbial communities from Kellogg Biological Station, Michigan, USA - KBS Corn C7-2 (SPAdes) (version 2) | ecosystem: Host-associated > Plants > Roots > Rhizosphere > Soil ... | reverse complement strand
AGAAGCTGGTAATCGAGCCCGCGCGATATGCGATGCGGCAGACCGGCGTGATGGACTCCTTTGACGTGCTCGCCAACGTGATCCTGTGCGCTCCCAGGCACAAGGCAGACCGCATCTATGAGCGTATGGCGGCCGATATTGATCTTGTCGACGGGATAGCGTTCGGCGCCTGCCGTTTGCCCAATGATGCCGGCCTGATCTTCAAGGTGTTGGGGCGCGAAACCGCGCAAGTGAAAGCCAAAGTGCGCGAGTTCTGGAGTGTGGTGCGTCAGGAGATCATCGGCGCCACGTTACCGCCGCCCTATCTGTGGCGCTAGCGAATCGACAGTACCAACGGGTAATCTCCATCGGCCGGCGTCGACACGTTCGAGGAGGCAGCAGTGGAAACGATCTTGACCAAGTGGGAAAGTCTCGCTGCGTCGTCAGGCATAGCGCGGTTCCTGGACATCAATTTGCGCAGTGTCGGGCAAGTCATGTTTCAGAACAACGCGCTAACCGGGCTGCTCTTTCTGGTCGCAATCGCCTGGGGCTCGTACGCAGCCGGCGTCCCCCGCGTAGCAATCGCCGGCGTCGTTGCTGTCGTCGTCGCAAACCTGACAGCCCAATGGCTCAACGTCGATCGGGAGGCGCTCCATTCCGGGCTCTATGGCTTCAATGGCATCCTTGTCGGACTCGTGTTGGCCTTCGTCATGAATATCACCGATCTTGAATTGGTCTAGGTGCCGAGCCTCTTGGTCGAGGATCACCGTCGCCATCTTCATGACCACAGCTTCGGCTGGTTGGATCTTATAGTTCAGGACCGCTTGTCGCTTGGGACACCGAACAAATCCTCCATCTGGAGTAGCAAGGAATCCATCGTTTCGATCGAACTCTCGCTCAGCATCTTTAATGGACTGTTCAAGTCCGGGGGTAACATCATAGAACTTCTGACGTATAAATGCGCCAAACGCCTTGTCACGTCCTTCTGCCGTTGCTCCAAGCTTGGGATCCATTGCTCCGAAGATGAAAGCATAGAAACAATTTTTCGTAGGCTTACGGGGGATGCCAATTAGGTCTGCGTTTTCTTGATGGGGGTCAGGACAAAAGTCAGTGTCCCAGTATCGTCGTCCATTGTTGACGTCAGGGAGTAGGTTGGCGAAGAGTCGCATCTGGATAGACTTCGCATCATACCCCACCACACATCGCCGGACAGTGTCAGCGACCGTCCAAAGTTCACGACACTCGTGACCAAATCGCGCTTCGTTACCAGGAATGTTTGCTGTGTTTGGGGAATTGTGGATCATCCTTCGGCTTGCAGCACCACAGCTGTCCACGTATCCACGCATACGGCCGTCGGGGCTGACGTTGTTGAGCCACGTCTCAATCATACTGGACCGGCCGTTGAGGACCAGCCAGTCGGCAATCAGGCCAACTCGCTCGTCTCCGCAGGCTTTGGCGAAAGCAACGATACTTTCTTCGTCAGCTTGAGGTTTACCGCCTTTGGTCTTTTTCTCCGGCTTCCATCCGTAAGACAGTAAGCGCTCAACTCGTTGTTGTGGAGAACCAATATTGAATTCGCGTAGGCTATATACATCGTAGGTCTTACCCTTTAGGTCGACCTTGTCCCACTCTTCGAGGTGACGTAGGTACGAACTGTAAGGTGTCCCGTCCTGTTTGACACGATACTCGAAGCTCTTGACAAGGTGTAGCTCGGGCGGGAACAACTCCCGGATGCGACCACCAACTCTTTCTTGTTCAAGCCGAAGTTTTTGGGCCAGTTGTTCAGCTCGGTCGGTGTCAAAGTACCAACCAACGGTTCGTTGCTTGTCGATGATGACACGTACTCGGTGTTCGAGCTCGCAAGACTTTTCCGAGAAACCCCTCGCCGCCATCCGACCAGATAGCCGATGAAACACCAGCACGCCGAGTTCAACGTCACGACGGCAATATCGTAGCATATCATCGCTGAACTGTGTAAAGTCATGGAAGTCGCCTTTGGCAAGTTTGAGACGGACGCCCCATGCCTCAAGGCTGTGACCACCAAGCATCTTGGGGTCGTACAGCTTACTGAGGACTAGGGTGTCGACAACGCGGTCGGTGGGGATGTTAGTGCCAAGTAGCCGATTGACGACAGGAATGTCGAAAGATATGGCGTTATGACCCACCCAATAGCAATCCCGATGAGCCAGAGCATAATCAGAAAAGCGGCTAAGTGTTTCCCCGTAGAATTCTGCACGTTCTTTAGTTCCGATGTTATAACAGACGATCAACCAAATCCGGGTTGCCGGAATGGGATCGGTTTCGATGTCGATGTAGATGTACTTCGACAGATCAGGATGCGTTAGATACAGTTAGGGTCTTCTCCGAAGAAAGCGTGTTCCCAGCCTTCTCGCCACTCAAGGTAGTCGTAGCCGTCGTCCAGCTTGGCGTCTTCGAGGTATGGGTTCTTACGCTTGTGCAAGCCCAGCTTACAGCTGTAGTAGCCCTCCCACCAGCTAAGGGACCTCGTCACCGACAAGCGTGTATCGGGAGTTGCGGGTTTCAATTTCGTTGCCTTCGTGCTTTACGACCCAAGAGGTCCTGATCCAGTTGCTGAAACGTGGATGACCGTCAGGCCAGCCAGTGATTAGATACCCAAGACCAGGAGACTCCTTGTAAATCTCGTGACATCGGGCGATCTGATCTTCGGTGAGTGGAAGCTTTTTCCACAGGTGGATGTTTCCCTTGTGAGGTTTCACAGGTCCCACTCCCAATTTGCTTGATAGATTGCCAAGTCGATGGAGTCTCCGTGTCGGATATCGTACAGAAACTCCGTCATCCATTCGACGAGCATGTGGTTCTGCTCCGCCCAAAGCATCGCGCCTTGGATCTTCACAACGTCGGCCCTGGACACCTCAACAGCGTCCGGATCACCAACGACTACGATGGGTTTGTCTACCACATCTCAACTCCCTTAACGTTCTCTTCGTACTGCTTGATTTCCTCGGGTGTCAGCTCTTGGAGCCGCCCCGTCTCAGGCTGGTAAAAGAGATACACCGCCGGCCCTGTAATGCCACAGAACCGATTCTTCTCGACTATGATCTTGGTGACGTTCCTGCGCCACGGATCATCCGAAGTTTTATCCCGAAACGCCTTGAGTACGATATTCGCCAGCTGTTCAACACCCGCAGTACCACGAATTTGTCCCTGCCGATTGATGTGGATGACAGCGATAACAGCGATGTTAAGTTCCATACACAGCGTCTTGAGCTTGGTCGTGATTTCATCTAGCTGTTTCCGTTCGTCGCCAGATTGGTCAGAGACCACGATAGACAGGTGATCAAGCACAATGTACTTACAGCCCAGATTATGCATATGCCTAACCTTGGCCAGAACTTCGTGGATCGAATTAGACCCGAAGTGGTCCCAAATAACAACACGATCATTGTTGACCACGCTGTCAAAATACCTACGAAGTTCATCAGGGTTTACTCCCGCACGAACGTCCGGTAGATGCAGAGGCTTCCCAGCATCAATAGACATAAGACCCAAGGCGGTATCGGAGTTGGGCTCTTCGAGGTGAAGGAAACCAATCCCGCGCTTAGAGTTTCGAAGGATGAAATACTCAATCTCCTTCAGAATACTTGTCTTGCCGACACCAGTGTCAGCAGTAAGTACAACAAGTTCAGAAAGGCGAATGCCGTAAGTGGCACGATTGAGGCCAGCCCAAGGGTAGTCCACAGTCTCGTAGTTCTTCGGCGTCGAGATCTCGTCCCACATATCCCTGCCGAGCTTGAGACCGGCCGGAGTGTAAACTGGGGCTGCCCACCACTCCTTGAGATAATCAGCCGCCTTACCTCGGAGGAGGTAGTCATTGGCGTCCTTTCCATTCTTTAGACTGAGGACCCGGACCTTACCGATCGGAAACATGTTAGCCACAGCGATCGCGGCTTCCTGACCAGGATACCGGACTTCACCACGTTCATTGACCTTAGCCTCGTCCGTATCGAAACAGACGACGATAGTCTCAAACGCGTTGAGGTACTCAAAAGCCTTAGCGACAGACTTTGGCGCGTTTGGAGCGCCAGCAGGGATTGATACACAGGGCCATCGGCTCCCCTGCATCTCAAAGGCCGCCATTGCATCACATTCGCCTTCCACGAGTGTGATCGTCTTAGCCGACCCAGGTGGGAATAGTTGCTGCCCAAACAGCGTGCCTTGATCAAACGGACCCTCAGTTCGGAAGTCCTTTGTCGCGATGTCACGTATCTTGTTTGAGACATGGTGCCCATCCAGGTTGAAGTACGGATAGTAGTGTTGCGTCTCAGTCCCAAGGACACCGTACTTCCGCGCCGTTGCTGCGGAGATACCTCGGTCTTTGAGGTCTTTGAAATTCTCGGCGATTGGCCGGATATTGAGTGTCTTCTCAATGGTTCCGACCGTTCGCACTTCGAAGTCGTCCGGCCCTTTGATCACCTTATTGCAGTGACCATGGCAGAAGATGTGCCCGTCATCATAGAGACTTCCACTATCGGACGACCCACACGACGGGCACGGTACATGCTTTAGAAACTTAGAGACCAAACTTCTTTAGAGCTTTCAATTCTTCGGACGTCAATTTGGAACGTCCCTTATCCGCAAGTGCCCGTTCTTCCCGAGCCTTTCGTTCGGCCCGAATGCGGGCTTCGTCCTCAGCCTTGTGTCGAGCCCACCAATCTCGTGTGGTAAGCGAGAGACGGTGAAGCAGATCAGACTGTTCAAGTACCCGACAGGCTTCGCACAGTTGCGCTGAGCGCTGATCAAGACGCCTCTTGGTTTGAGGGTCTTGGACGTACTGAACGCGATCGGACTCGTAGTCACGACACGGCATCAGATTTCTCCTCGACGATCAGCTTGAAGGAATTGTTCAGGTCACGGACGAACAGGGTGATCTTCCCAGTCCGGGCGAACGTTGCGATGGCGCGGAAGCCCCGATCCGTTACTGCCTTGACGATCCGGGGCGAGCCCATCTGCGTGGCGTTGAGAACGACGAACTGGACCTGAGGTCGCATCTGCTCGTTCTTGTACACCTGATTGTACGGGACCGACTCAAGGACGGCGTCCAGCTGCTTGTGCAGTTCATCGTCGTCGATGCCGGGTACGTGCTTGAACCCCGAGAGGATGGAAGCCCCGCAGCACAGCGGCCACAGGTTCAGACGCATTTCTTCGGGGTACGGGTTCAGATTATTATCGGACATTCTCTAATGCTTTTTCGATGTTGGGAAATAGTGGTAGAATAATGTCACGGGTCGACTCCGCAATCAGCCGGTGCTCTTTCTGGGTCTCCGGGGTGCACCTCACCCGCCAGTAGTGGATCCACGAACGGAGATTACCGTTCATGTAAAGGTTGGATGGAACCAAGCCTTCCGGTAGCAGTGCCCGGGCGACTTCCTTAGCCACTCCTCGACTGAGTGCAGATCGGTAGGCATCGAGGCTTTGAAGTCGAAGTACCCCCACCAGGGATTCCCACCACTGTTGAAGGTCCACGTCAGAATTGCGAAGCGACGACTGCCGATTTGTGTGATCTTGTAGCCGTAACTCCCGTGCCGTTTCCAGGCCACTATAGGCAGCGTACCGCCCTGAGAATTCCTGGAAGCTGAAGCTACGATGTCGAAGTAGCTGCCGGCCGACATCGCGAGTGGTTTGAATTTCAACACAAGCGTTAACCATCTCGAACGGCGACCAGTGATCATGACTGATCAGGTACCGAATGAGCCTTTCGTTAGTGGCTTTATTGTCTTGGTTAGAAGGGTTGGAGACGCGGGCCATATAGGCCACAAGATCGTCTCCGTTAGGGGTAGACCAGATAAGTTTAGTCGCAGTCACAATAGGTTTGGGTCAAATCTTCAATGAATTCACTGTCGCGCTGTTCACGGTCGTAATCGTCTACCGTCTCAGCAATTACTTCCTCGCAGATCGGACAAGGCCGGGCTTTACCGTCCCGGCTGTCGATACGAACGAGACCTAGTTCTCTATCACAAATGAAGCACTTCACCGAAATTCTTTCTCAGAGCGTCTGCGTACAGCTTCACGGTCGTACCCTCAAGCCCCGGTGCGGAGTTGATTTCAAGGACGTACGCCTTGCTGTCCTTCTCGTTGTAGATCACGTCGACCGCTCCGAACTGGAGATCAACCGCGTCCATTGCTAGAAGCGCTTGGTCGATGCAATCTTGCGGGCACAAATCCCGCACACCATTCCTGACGTAGATGAAACCTCCACTGTGATTGCGGATATGCCAATCCACTTCGCCCTTGAAATCGGGGCGCTTGATCTTCCGCTGGATGTCCACGACGTCGGAATTGACGATGTGGATGCGGAACTCGAACTTCTTGGGGATATAGACAGTGTACAACGGAGCGTCGACAATGTCAACTTCTTTCTCGATCAGCACGATCCCCTTGCCCGAATGCCCATTGAGAAGCGTCCGGGCCATCACCTTCTTGCCGGCGACGAGCTGGGTCTGAACCAAGCCCTTGTCGGTGAAGTGTGGGACCGTGCGACACACCGGGTGGGCCTGATCGAAGAACGTCAGCTTGTTCGATACCCGACGAATGCACAGAGGCTCGTTCAGGATTTGCCGAGCATACTTTTGGTGCTCCATGGGAAGGTTGGTGCCGCCCCAATTGATGATCACGTCACCTTGTTTTACCTTGGTGCCGATGAATGAATGAGGAATTCGCTTGATGCCCAGCTCTCGCGAGAGAAGCTTCGCACCATTGCTGAATTCGACACCAGACCAAATCCATGCAGTCAACGTATTACACTCCAGGAATGCCGGCGGGACGTTCCCACAGACGGTTTCGACAGATCACTCGTTGGACAGTCGCGGGTATTGCAACCCAGTTAGGTTCCATAGCTCGTCCGTCAGGCCAGCGTCGGACCCCGTTGTGCCAGGCACCGGCCCTCCGAACACCCTGATCCAGGAATGCCGCGGTTTGGGCGGGGGTAATAGGTAGTCCTGGAGGAAGTTGAGGACCCGCCGCCGCGTTTGCTCCACCGGCGTTAATTCCTCCAAGGGGAGGTGGTTGCCCTACGGGAGGAGCCGCATCAGCGAACGGCATAGTATGGAGAATGTTAGCGGTGTTAGCCTGAACAGCAGGCCCAGCATACTGTTGCCACACTGCACCAAATCCTGCCGGCACTGGTTGCGGTGCTCCAGTGGCCACAGGTCCTCCGTCGTCCATGTCATCCAAGACAACAAAGGCATCCGACCCCACAGTATCGTCGTCGGCAGCTACAGACACCTTTTCGGCTTGCTTGGACGGCTTGATCCAGCTGGGCCGGGCGAATGCGATGTCTTGGGCGATACGCATCCCATACTGCATACTGGCCTGCCAGCCATCATGGAGCAGAACCTTATGGTGTTTGGGGAACAACTTCCGCAGAAATTCTTCAGGTCCCAGGCTGCTGAAATCCATGATAACATCTTGCGGGTTCTCCCACATAGAGCACGAGCGATCGCACAGCTCCAGCAAGATGTTGACCCACGTCTCGATCAGAGCCATGTCCGTTGTCGACCGCATGGTGCGGAATTCAACGGACCCGAACTTAGCCAGAGCCGCGACGTTCAGGGCGCTGTACCGAACATTGTCACCGGCCCGGAAATTTAGGTAGTTGTCGTTCCGAATGCACATGCCGATCATGCTGGGCAGGTACTCAGCGTCACGCATCCGTAAGCAGAACATGTTGCCGATCCGCTCTTCGCCGCAGAAGTGCACGAGTGCGTCTTCCACGATGGAGTAGCAGACGATGGTCTTGAACAGCTCTTGGAAAGTCTTGAAGCCGTGGTTGATGTGGACGTGAACGCTCGCGCGAGGACCGTGAACGATCTTGCTGTCCTTCAACTTGCCTTCAAGATACTTCAAGACCTTGGGAACGTCGCCGCGATTGACGGGACGCCTAAGGACGAACTCTTGAGCGGTGCCGCCGGGCGGAGGCCGAAGGGAGCCATCGGCGTGGGTCTCCCAGTAGTACTGGACCGTCTCCGGAAGGTTGTAACCCTCCAGTTCGATCTCGATACCGACCTCGCCCGGGGTGATAGCCCTGCCGAAGTACCTCGCGATGGTATCGTTGTAACGCTGAGTCATGCCAGCTTGACGCCTTTCTCGTCCAGAGTTTCCCGAAGATACTTGAACTCGGGCTTGATATTGAAGAACTTGTTCCCGTAGCCGATAGGTGCGCCCTTGTAGATGAGCAGTATATCGTCACGGAAGCTGTCACGCTCGAAGGCCAGCGAGCGATCGAAGGCCACACTGTGGATGCCCTCGACTTTCTGTACCTCGCCGTATTCGTTGGGAACGATCTTCATCGGAGCCGACTTTTGGAACCGATCCAGAACTTCACCCGGTGTGGGGTATTCTCCACGGAACATATCCGTGAAGCCCTTCACACGCAGGAGGTTCTGGTAGTCAGTGCGAACCATGCCGGGCAGAGACGCAGGCCGCTCGACCGAAAGGTTCTGGTCGTAGATGCCCTGACGGTACCGACCACGATTGGGGATGCGAGATGCCCACACAGCCACAGGCCACAGGGTGTGGTTGATGTAGCCGAGGCCGGAGAACACAGCCGATAGTTCAGGGTCGGACAGCTTGACCGCCTGTAACTCCGACTTTGGAAGAGGCAGCGAAGCCAAGATCAAGGTGATGACCCCAGCGTTGTTGTTGGCCTGCTGTACGTAGACTGGCTCTTTCCTGTAGAGAATGATCGAACCTGCCAGCCGATGGTTCGTCTCTTCAGCACTTTCGAATTGTTGGAGCATTTCACGCCATCTTGATGCGGGGCGGATTGATCAGGCCGGTGTCGAAGTCGCCGATCTCCTGCCAGTTGACCACGTTGTCGTTTATGATTTCCTGGGCCATGTTGCCGTATTCGAAGCCCTTGAAGTCACCGCGGTCGTAGTCTTCCATGGCCTTGATCGCCGCCCGATAGATCCAGCGCTGGAGCATTTCGGAGTTGAGCCAGGCATTGGACAAGACCCGATACTCCAGACCGTATGGCTTGGGTCTGAACGCACCCGCCTTGCCGTACAGCGAGCGCCGACGATTGTCCGGGTCCCACAGCAGACTGTAGATGCCGAGGTAGAAGTCGAGTTGCTTCGCCCGATCGCAGCATTCCGCGAAGAACAGCTTGTCCAGCGGATCTCGGTTCTCGGTCCAGCCGATGTGGATGTGGCCCGACCCGGTACGAATGGGACGCTCCGCCATTTCGCGGTTGATCACGTTGACGCCGCCGGTCCATGCGTTGTAGTCGGGATCACACCCCAGCTCTTTGGAGTTGGGATCGGTCGCCGACCAGATGAAGTCGGAGAACTCGCAGGTTGGTACGGCGTCGAAGCGGTACCCCGGTTGGAAGTTTCGGAGCTGGCCGAACACCTCGCGAATGTTGGTCACGAAGGCTTCGGCATCTTCCGCAGGGTCGATGTTGAATTCAGCAGCCATGCCGTCGACCTGTACGGCACCTAGCTTGACGCCCCACGGGGAATGCTTGTCCCCCGGAATGAGACCCATCGCACCGACGTACTCGCCGCTGTTCGGGTTCATGACGAAGACCTCGGGGTCAGCGCCGATCAGATACTTACCCATTCACTTAACTCCGATGATGTCTCTTGTTTCTTCGTCCATGAGGCAAGTTTCACAGACGAATTGCATTTTGTTCCTGTCGTCCTTGCCAAGGAACGCTACCCTGTCGCCCCAGACGTTATCGACGTTGGTGCACCATGCACAGCCCTCGCTGACGTACTGGTTAAACTGTGGACGAGTGACAGGCATCCCCGAACCTTGGTCCTTGTACGGGGGCTTCCACTTGTCCGTCATCCAGAGCTTCTGGACTCCCTGCGCTGCTTTCTTATTTGCTTCCGCAATAGCTTTTTCTGCCTGCGAGTCAGGAAATCGAGGCTCACGTTCACCCAAATGGGACGTAGGTCCCGATGCGGCCCCTAGTCCAGGTAGGGATGGAGTCCCATTTGAAGCCACTGGTACCAAGTGGCCTCGTCCTCCACCCATGGCGGTGGATCCAGTTCCGCTGTGTTGCCCTACAGAGTCTCCCGGGCGATAGCCACCGACGTAAGGCGGTGGGGTGTACACCGGGATACGGCGCTTGGTTGGCACAGCGTATTCGCCGTTGTGATCCGGCATCGACCACTTGTAGTGGACGTTCTCCTGCACGCCCATGATCTTGTCGCACTTGATGTCCCGACGGGCGAGAGCAGCGCGGATCATCATGGACTCACTGGCGAAGAAGACGCACCTGCCGTCGTCCACCACGCCGTAGCACAGCGGCCGCTCATCGTTCCGGATGAAGTTGAGCGTCTTGTCGTCGGAGTCGTACCAGACCAGCGCCCACGCACCTTCCAGCTTGGCCATGGTGTCTTCGAGACCCACAGTTGCCAAGGAATAGATCAGGGCTTCCGAGTCGGTGTCGAACTTATGCGAGTCCTTCAGGTTGGACCGCCAGGAGCCACGAAGCGACCCGTTGTGGACGCCAGTGATGGCTCCGTGGCTGAACGGGTGAGCATTCGAATTCTTGATGCCACCCATGGTGGCGTGACGACCGTGACCGATCAGCACGTACTTGCCGGTGTTCACCACCGAGTCGTACTGTTTCATGTCCATGAGGTCACACGGAGGCCCGATCCTCTTGATCATCTGGCCTTCAGACGCCCTGTGGGTGAACCCAGCGACGCCTGTTGAGTGATTGCCCCGGACCTGATTAAAGGTCAGCATATCATTAAAGGCACCCACTTCCTTTCCGAAGAGATTGCCAGTAACGCCTACAATTCCGCACACTTCTTAATCCCTTCAAACGATGCAATATCTGTTTTTGTGCGGGCCTTCCACCCGCTCGCTCAAGTATTTCCTGGACCCTGAGTAGTCCTGCCGGCCGGGCCTCTAAAATTCGTGACTGATCAGGCCGCCACAGTCTCTGCGTTGTAGTTGACGTACCGCTCGACGAGGCGGTCGCAGTAGTGGGTGAACTCCTGCGGACCAAACTCGGGGTGCCCTTGGACGCAGATCGACCGCGTCTTTGGGTAGTAGCAGACTTCGACGTCGGGGTCGGGATTGTTGACGCCAGCCTGCCACCGTGCACCTTCGGCGAACTTCTCGGTTGCCAAGTTGCAGACGCCGATAACGACCGCTTCGTCCGTGACCCGGAACATCTGGTGATGTACCGAGCTGGTCGTTACGGTCTCGCCGGTGACGATGTCCTTGATGTGGTGATCGCGACCGTGGCCGACGATGTGCTGCCACAGCTTGCCGCCGTTGAAGACGTTGAGCAGCTGGCCACCACGACAGATGCCGAACATCAGGATGCCCATCTTGCTGGCCTGCTCGATGGCAGCCCATTCGGCTTCGTCGCGACTGGTGTTGTACCAGCCCTCGAAGATGGGCTCCTCGCCGTACAGGCTGGGGCTGATGTCCGCGCCGCCGGTGAGCACCAGCATGTCGGCGTCAGCGAGGTCCTTCACGCGGGTGTACATGGTGGGCCGACGTTGCAGCCAACGCTGCCAGACGTACTCCGCACCGGGTTCTTGGATGAATACCTTAAGCAACTTTGGCTTCCTTCTTGTAAGGGTGAGTACGGTAGACCATGATCTCGTGATTTATGATCTGTGTCGGAGGAAGATCTTCCCTACCCAGAGCGGAGAGGTACCGAGCGTATGCAGGATCTTTGCTGTCGTGGTTGACGTCTGGCCACGGCACGTTGACTGTCTCAAAGCCAGCAGCTTTGAGTACATTGTGCCAACGAGTCCGTGTGTACTGGCACAGGACGGCGATGATCAGACCCCCGAAACCAGTGGCATGGCACAGAGCCTTGATGTCCGTCGCACCTGTCGGGGTGCGATTGGGCAGCAGAAGGAACGCCCCGCCGCAGCAGCCGAACATCTTCGCAAGGCTGGGCTCGAATGCGAACGCCGGCATGCGGCCAGGTCCGATCCAGCTGCTGGTGATCGGGTCCATCCTGATCAGGAAGTTGGGATTGACACGGCAGAACAGATGCAGCAGGGTGAGACCGTTGTTGGGGTTGTGACCTGAATTGGCGTACGTCCAGCCAGCCTTGGCCAGAAGCACACACAGATCGTCCATTGTGAGGCTGAGCTGTAGCCTCTGAATGTCAGTGATGACGGTGAACTGGTACAGGTCTTCGCTGTTGTCCTGTACCGCCTTGAGGGCAGCGACGCCGCTAGTAGGTCCCCACCCGAACAAGGTCTTGGTCACTGCCCACGGGTATCCCAACCCCTTCTCCGCGTCCGGCCTCAGAACACTGGAGAAATTCGTGCGGGTAAAAGCCATCTTTCTTTATCCTCTTGAACGATTCATCAACGGGAAAGACACAGCCAGCCCACAGGAGTTGGCCACTTGGAAGCTCAGCGAGCTTAATCCAACGCGGATCGAGCCGGCTCAGGTCGGACTTACCGATCCAATAAACCCAGGCTCGATTGAAACTTTCGATGGCGGGCCACCGCAAACCGTCGACCATGGTGATGACGGACTCATCCCTTATGACTCCGTTGAACCGACCAGCCGCATCACGGGTCCGAATGAAGACGTCAACAGGCGCAATAGACCCAACGTAGTTGTCATTGACCATCACATCGCCGCATCCCGACGACAGATACGATGCGGTCGCATTCCAGAATTTCGACCCTGTGAGCTTCCTCATGTCGTCGATTGACGGAGCCTTAACCGACCGTGGATTGTGCCACACGTACAGATGAAGATACGTACCGTGATCATGCACCGGATTGGATGAAGTCGCTACGTGCTTGAAGCCGAGCGCCTTGAACACCTCAATGGTGTCCGGGTACATCCCAGCGGTTGCTTTTGTGATCATCGTGTAGATGACCGACTGAGGGATGTGCTCAAGAAAGTGTTTCAGGTTGGCAAACTTCTGAGACGCTGCCATCGTCTCTATGCCGTATTTCATATCGTCCCCGTAGCAGGTGTTCTGCGACAACAGGCCGACACTCATGTCAGCGGCTGGGACGGAATAGCCGAAACCAAGAATGCAAGGCTTACCGCTGCCCATCTCAATCGTGGGCTTCAAATCTGTCTTAAACATATAGGGTTTAACTTTCCTCAACCACTAGGGTTAGGGTAGCATGGAAAATTCATGCTGTCAAGGAGAAAATCAGGAACCGTGAATGACGGTCTGAAGGATCGAGTGGGCGAGCGCCAGTTTCGGGTTGAACGCTCCAGCCCAGGCCCATGTGTTGAACAGCCCGTAGCTGCCAGTCACGAACCCACAACCAAGAACGCACAGGAAGACACCGGGGACCACTAGGCCGTTGTCATCTTCCGGGTCCGACATAGAGTCGTATTCCTCCCGCTGGGCGGGTGTCGGACTTCCCCAACATGCCTTCTTCAGCGTCGCGTACCGAGCTATCTGCCGATTGTACAGGAAGTTCATGTGCAAGGCGGTGAAGAGAAAGGCGAGACCAAGGATCAACGCGAACCCGGCCCGAAGCAAGTCCCCGATGGCTCCGACCTGAACAACACTTGCCGCAGTGTCGTACGCAGACGGGCCATACTTCTGCATGGCTTGGGCCAGCTGTGCCAAGATGGCATTGACGTCGATGTTGATCTCGCCGAGTTGCATGATGCACACCCTTATTTTCGTGACTTATCAGGCCGCGTCGGCGACCACTGGATCGGGCCTGTAGCTGTCGACCAGCGTACGAGCCAGGATCATGGAGTGAGCCGCCGACTTCAGGATATCCAGTTGCGACTGTGCACGGGATACCGTGGCGTGGTCGTTCGTGGGCTTCCTGATCTCCGCCTTCAGCTCTTTGATGGCGCTGTCGAGATCGTGCTTCGACCGACGCCAGCGGGTACGCCAGCACAGGAATTGCTCCCTGCCGATCTCTTCACGGCCGATGATGCGCCGTCGATCTTCCTTCGTCATGATCCGTCTCTCCTCTGTTTGACGGGTTGAAGCTCAGAAATCTTGAACGGGTACGCTTTATCACTCAATCCAGTGATGGTGACGTACCATTTGTCCGGTTCCGTTGGGCTTGGACCGATCACGTAGCCCGTTGGTTCAGCATCGTCGAATGCTACAGTGCAGACGAATACCTGATCACCCGGCTTGGGTGTCCAAGGCTTGCGCTTCACCGAGATATGGTTGTCGCTTCGTCCAGCGTCCAGATTGAGGTTCTGGACGGTCCCGCTCATGGGATCGAACGCCCGAATGAATCTCTCCTTAGCGTAATCATTATGGAGAGCGTCCTTCGTCGTGCTGGTAGCCACGACGTCAAGCTCAACGACGATCTTATCGCCGACTTCCAAGCCAAGTTCTGCGAGTCTCATGGTTCAACCCTCTATGAATTGTCGGGCAGATTTTATGACGTACCCAGGTCACTGATGCGCTACCCACCGCACAACGACAGAGACCAGCCTGTTGGGCCACCCTTTGGAGGGGCAGTTGGCTGGTGGTCGGTGCTGGTGACACGAAGCAGCGCATATCACAGGCAGACTTCACAAACTCGGAGACGAGACAAACGTGGGCTTTCTCGGCCATCACGTATGGTCTCTCTAGCGTGCCCTTCCAAGCGCCTGGTCGCGGGCTCACCACCCTTGACGGACTTGGCCACCCACACCACCCGAGCGTGAGCTATCCAGTTTGTGATAACTTACCTGTGAATTCTATTGAGCGTCGAACCAGCATTCATCGCAGCACAGCCAGTGTCCGATCACGTTAAGTCGGCAACACCTGACGCAAAACGCAATGATTTTCATGACTGATCACGATCCTGTCTGAATTGCGACCGTTGATTGCTAATGTTGGCTCAACGGACAAAGCCTCAAATGGGGCACACCCACAGCTAGTGCAGTCCACTCAGCTTAACCTGTTAGCCTTGCGACTATGCAGGCCAATTGCCCCAATCTTTAATGCGCTACCACAGAGTGATTGCGCTCGCTGCCAACGACAGAGTAAACCCCGTCGATGACAGTGATGTCCGCCGCCGGCCTAGCCACCTTATCAGTGTGGTGCCGACGCCGGGTTTGTACCGGATTGACCTGCCGCAGCAAACGCTGCTGCTCGAACCGCGTGTACTTGGCTTCGGTGTTCAGCTTACCGAGCATGTAAGCGTATACAGCCACGAAAGCCCACACGATGCTCGACCAAATAACAGGCGTCCAATCCATAAGACTATTCCCCGATACTTTCCAGGAGAGCCTCGATCTCGGGCTCGTCCATGCTGATAGCGTCGCTCACCATGGCCCAATCAACGTGGTCCAAGGCAAGCTTGATCAAAGGCTTGATCGCTGCGTCGGAGACGTGCATGAACCCTTCAACGTACCTGCGAATGTCGCTAGGTGCGTAGTGCCACGTACGCAAATGCCCCCACAACGTGGGATACTCTTTGATGTACCGTACAATGGCTGCGGTCTCCAACGTGTGCATGGCTTATCCTGACATGAATTGGCGGCTGTGATCCAGAATGTATTCGACGCGCTTACCGATCATCTGCGCTGTGCTGGAGGCGTCTCCCAACGCGATGACGCCGGTTTCCCGGTTCAGCCACCGATTACGCACGCTTTCGGCGTTCATCTTGGCTTGAATGTGATCCTTGCGGGCGCTATCCAGCACCGCTTGAAACTGCGTTCCCATAACGTGTCCTCCAACAAGTCAGGTTAAGTATGTGCACAAGCGTGGATCACCTATGCACACACCAAACATGAC
>Ga0207674_10005098_pt1 | contig 15683 bp, 13 predicted proteins | sample KBSCornC72_FD_184303 | JGI IMG/M metagenome (GOLD analysis project Ga0207674, IMG submission 184303) | Corn rhizosphere microbial communities from Kellogg Biological Station, Michigan, USA - KBS Corn C7-2 (SPAdes) (version 2) | ecosystem: Host-associated > Plants > Roots > Rhizosphere > Soil ... | reverse complement strand
GCCCGGTCCGCTTCGCGAGTCGGAACGCGAGCCACGTGTACGCGAGGTCGCCGATCATCACCCCCAGCGCCGTGCCGGGGAACATCTTCGTGAACACGATGTCGGCCGGAAAGCCGAACGCGCCCACGAGAATGCCCGCGAGGATCGCGAGGTTGACGACGTTGTCCAGGATGAGCCCGAAGAACGCGTTCACGTCGCCGGGTGCCGCCCAGCGATAGGCGCCTAACGGGTGTGGCGAGCTGGGCGGACCACCTGATGGTGGGGCCGGCGGGCTGGAAGGGTGCACGCGAAGCTCCTGGGCTGGGCGGCTCACAGACGACACCGACGGCGACCGTGGTCAGCCGGCACGGCCGCCAAGGTAGGCCGTGGGTCTAGCTGGCGGAAGAACGCGTTACCACGCAGAATGATCCCGACTGCATCCGAGAGGCTTCGTGTTCGATCATCGACGACGTGGCGCCTGCGCTGCTGCGCTGATCCTCATCGCCTGCGGCCGCGCCGCGGCTGGTCCGGCTGCCGGCGGTGCCCAGGTTGTGCCGTCCGCCGACGGTGCGACGAGCCAGGCCGCATCGTCGCGGATTCCGGCGTCGCTGAGCGACGCCGATTTCTGGCGCCTCGTCACTGAGCTCTCGGAGCCCGGAGGCTTTTTCCGCTCCGACAACTTCGTCTCGAACGAGACGTCGTTTCAGTACGTGATCCCGGAGCTGCAGCGCACGACCAAACCTGGAGGCGTGTACCTGGGAGTCGCCCCCGACCAGAACTTCAGCTACCTGATCGCGCTCAAGCCGCGGATCGCCTTCATCGTCGACATCCGCCGCCAGAACATGATCCATCACCTGATGTACAAGGCGATGATCGAGATGGCGCCCGACCGTGCCGGATTCATGTCGCTGCTGTTCGCGCGTGCGCGTCCCGCAGGGCTCGATAGCGCGTCGACCCCCGAAGCGCTGTTCAATGCGTACGGAAACGTGACAGCGGACACGCTGCAGTATGTGAAAAACTTCGCGGCGATCACGGACTGGCTGACGGAGCGTCATGGCTTCGCGCTGACGGGGACCGACCTGCAGGCGCTCGACTACGTGTACCGCGCATTCGCCACTGCAGGTCCGGACATCACGTATGCGTTTCCTGGCGGCGGCGGTCGCGGGTTCGGCCGCTGGCCCTCGTTCGCGCAGCTCATGCTCGAGAGCGACGGTCAGGGGATGAACCGGAGCTATCTCGCGTCCGAGATGAACTATCGCGCGCTCCGCGAGTTACAGACGAAAAACCTGCTCGTGCCGCTCGTGGGCAATTTCTCGGGCGACAAGACGTTGAGGGCGGTGGGTCGCTACGTGCGAGAGCACGGCGCAATCGTGACGGCGTTCTACACCTCGAACGTCGAGCAATACCTCTTCCAGCAGGGCGACGACTGGAATCGGTTCTACGCGAACGTCGCCACGCTGCCGCTGGATTCGACGAGCACGTTCATCCGCTCCCTGTCGAACGGCAACGGCTTCCGCCCCGGCAGCCCGAACTCACGCTCGGTGCAGCTCCTATCGTCGATCCAGGAAACGCTGAAGGCGGTGCAGGACGGGCGGGTGCAGACGTACTACGACATGATCCAGCTGGCCAAGTGATGGCGAGTTGGGCGGGACTGCCGACTGCCACTGGTGACTGCTGCTTCACGACCCTGACTGACGACGCTGTACGCGCGCGATCCGACCGTGTTCGCGCGCTACCCGACGACCCTGTTCCCGCGCTACCTGACGTACGCGCGCACCAATCGATCGAGGTTCGGATAATCCCGGTCGAGATGCGCCTTGCCCTCGGTCATCATCCGCGCCTGCTTCCCGGCGCGCATGCCGCCGCCCGCATTCTCGCCATACCCGCCGTACAGCCGGTCCACGACGTCCATCCCCTCCACGACGCTGCCTAACGGCGAGAAGCCCTGCGCGTCCAGCCGGCTATTGTCCACGAGGCTCACGAACAGCTGCGTCGTGCGGGTGTTGGGCCCCGTCATCGCGAACGCGATCGTGCCACGCACGTTGCTCGTGCGCACGGAGTCGTCCACGATCGCGCGATCCTTCCATACCTGGGCGACCGCCGGGTCTCCGGCAATGCCGAACTGCGCGATGAAGCCTGGCACGACGCGGAAGAACCGCGAATCGTCGAAGTAGCCGGCCGTGACCAGCTGGTGGAATCGATCGACGCCGCGGGGCGCCAACGCGCGATCGATCGCGAGGACGAACGTGCCCTTCGTCGTCTCGACCACTACCCGGAAGTGCTGCGGGGCCGGCTGGCTCCAGTGACGGTCCGTCGGCAGCAGGAGCACCGCGCGCCCGGCGTCCGACGTCGGCGGCAGTCCACCACCTGCGCCGCCGCCGTGGCAGCCCATATTGGTCGCCACCATCATGACGGCCGCCAGCGTGAGGGTCGTTAGGCGCGCCGCAGCCATCATGGTCGGGCGGTGGCTACGACGCGCGACGATGCCTCCTCGTACGCCCGCCCTGCGCGCAGCACGCGTCGCTCCGCCCAGGGCGCGCCGACGATCTGCAAGCCGATGGGAAGCCCCTCGGACGACGTGCCGCACGGCACCGACAACGCGGGCAGCCCCGTGAGGTTGAACGGCGCCGTCAGGCGCGTGAGCAGCGGCGCCATCGTCACCGCGTCGAGACCGGTGATGAGCGGCGCGGTAAAGGGCGTCGTCGGAAGCATCACCACATCCAGCGAGCCACCGTGCTCCACGAACCAGGACTCGAACGAGCGACGCAGCATCGTCTGCCGCCGGCGCGCGTCGGCATACTCAGCGGCCCCGTGGGCGGCGCCGCGCCGCAACCGCCTGAGCACGTCCGCCCCGAAGTCATCGGGTGCCTGCTCCATTCGCTCGCGGTGAAAGGCGGCGGCATCCGCCGTCGTCATGAGCCCGTTGAGGCGCGCTGCCTCCGGCAGCTCGGGGACCGCCATCTCCTCGATCCACGCGCCCGCTGACGCGAGCGCGTCCACGGCGGCGCGAACCGCCGCCCGCACGTCGGGATCCACGTCGCCGAGCCACTCGTCGGCAATGACGCCAACGCGCCAGCCCGAGATGCCGTTCTCCAACTCGCCCACATAGTCATCGCGCCCGACGCTCGCCGATCCCGGGTCCGCCGCATCCCACCCACCGATCACCTGCAGCAGCTGCGCGACGTCCGCCACGCGACGCGCCATCGGCCCCACGTGGTCGAGACTCCAGCTGAGTGGCACCACGCCGCGCGTGCTCACTCGGCCATACGTCGGCTTGAGCCCGACCACGCCGCATAACGAGGCCGGAATGCGGATGGATCCGCCGGTGTCGCTGCCTAACGCGCCGGCGCACATCCCCGCCGCGATGGCGGCCGCGGAACCGCCGGACGACCCCCCCGTGATCCGGTCGAGCGCGGCGGGGTTGTGGCACGCACCGAAGTGCGGATTGTCGTTCGTAACGCCAAGCGCCCATTCGTGCATGTTGAGCTTGCCGACCAGTACGGCGCCGGCCCCGCACAGCTTCTCGACGACCGTGGCATCCCGGTCCGGCACCCGGTCAGCGAAGAATCGGGAACCCGCGGTGGTCCGAATACCGGCGGTGTCGAACAGATCCTTGAGCGCGATCGGGACGCCGGCCAGTGGGCCGGGCGCTTCACCCTGCTCGAGCTCCAGCTCGATGCGGCGAGCAGCGGCCATTGCCTCGTCCGCCATGACGGTGATGAACGCGTTCACCTGCGAGTCGAGCACAGCAATGCGCTCGAGGTACGCGGCCGTCAGCTCGACGGGCGAAACGCCGCCGTCGGCGATCCGCTCAGCGGCTTCGACGACCCCGAGCGAGTTGAGTTCTCCGGGAGCGGCCATGACGGAGAACGTAGGAGGGCCAGAGTACCGGGGGAACTGGGACCTGGAAACCGGCAACCGGGAACTGAAGCCGCGCCTGCTCGCTGCGAGCAGCTGCTAGCCACTCGCCGACGGCCGCGTGCTGGTGCTCCGAGCTGCTGGCTGCTGCCACCAGCCGCAACGAGCCGAGCACGCAGCGGCAGCTCGCAGCCTCAGTTCCCGTCTCCCGTCTCCCGTCTCCCGTCAGTCTCGGTACAGCTCCGGAAACCGGGCTTTGAGATTTTCTACCTTCGGCTTGTCGTGGTAGACGATGTACGGGTACGTCGGGTTCTTCTCGGCGAAATCCTGATGGTACTCCTCCGCCGGATAGAACGCGTCCAGCTTCACCACCTGCGTGACGATCGGCCGCGGATAGACCTTCGCCTTCGTGAGCTGGTTGATGTACGCACGAGCGGCCTTCGCTTGTTCCTCATCGGCGAAGAAAATTGCAGATCTATACTGCGGGCCAACATCCGGGCCCTGACGGTTCAGTTGCGTCGGGTCGTGGGCAACCGAGAAGAACACCTGCAACAGCGTCTCGAGCGACACCTGGGAGGGATCGAACGTGACGCGAACCGACTCCGCGTGGCCCGTCGCGCCCGTGCTCACGGTCTCGTAGTCGGCCTGCGCCTTCGTGCCGCCGGCGTAGCCCGAGACCGCGTCCTTGACACCCTTCACGTGTTCGTAGACCGCTTCAATCCCCCAGAAGCAGCCTCCGGCAAGCACGAGCGTTTGGAGGCCGGCCGAAGGACGGCTGACGGTGACTGGCGCAGGCACTGTCACTCCGGGGGTCGAAGACCGGTGAGACAGGGCAGCGAACGATGAGGCGACAACGAGCGCGAGCGCGCCAGGAACGGCGAGGCGGTGCATGAGTGAACCCTATTCCGTGTATGGACAGGACGAAGCTGGTACGACGGGATGACTGCAACCTTATGAGTCCCAAACGGAGCGCAAAGGTTCCGGCTTCGCAACGGCGCGTCATGGCAGGTCCGACAATTGCCCTGGTAAGCGCGCTTGCCCTAAACCAAACGTCCGGCGCCGCCGAGCCTGGCTTCTGTGTCTCGGCGCGGCCCGGCCGCGCCAAATCCCGCAACGCCGCATTCGCGCATCCGCCGCACGTCCGACCGGCGAAGCACGTTGTCGGAGCACATGTATCGAGGAGACCTATCGTGAGCGCTTCCACCAACGCGGTCATCCCGCGCGTTCTCAAGTCACATGAAAGCGATCTCATCGCGGAGTGGATGCGTGAGCAGATGAGTGTGTTCTCGCGCTCGACGTCTAAGGTCAAGGAAGCCGACCTGCGGCACCAGACATCCGAGTTTCTGAACCTGCTTCAGGTCGCCACGGAAGGTGGCGCCACCGACATCAACAGTGCGGACTTCTCCCGCGTGCGCGACATGCTCAGCGACCTCTCGCGCACGCGGTCCATTTCGGGATTCTCCCCGTCCGAAACGGCGGCATTCGTGTTCTCGCTCAAGCGCCCGCTGTTCTCGTGGCTCCAGAAGGAGATGGACCGCGATGCGGAAGGGCTCGCCACCGTCACGTGGGCTGCCACCGAGCTGCTGGACAAGCTCGGACTGTATACGATGGAGGTCTATCAGAAGACCCGCGATCAGGTCATCGCGCGCCAGCAGGAGGAGCTGCTGGAGCTGTCAACACCGGTCGTCAAGCTCTGGGACGGCATTCTCGCGTTGCCGATGATCGGCACGCTCGATAGCGCGCGCACGCAGGTCGTCATGGAATCTCTGCTGCAGCGCATCGTGGAGACCGGCGCGGCGGTGGCGATCATCGACATCACCGGCGTACCCACCGTCGACACGCTGACCGCGCAGCACCTGCTCAAGACCGTCACGGCCGCGCGCCTCATGGGTGCCGACTGCATCATCAGCGGCATTCGCCCGCAGATCGCGCAGACCATCGTTCACCTGGGCGTCGACCTCGGCGCGGTTACCACGAAGGCCACCCTCGCCGATGCGTTCCGACGCGCGCTGGAAATGACGGGTCAGCGCGCCACCGTCACCGCGCCACGAGCCTGACGGGAGGCTCGAGCGTGGACCGTATCCCGATTCTCAGGCTGCGCGACCTCCTGCTGGTCACGATCCAGGTGGACATGCATGACCGGCTCGCGATGCAGCTGCAGGATGAATTGACCGCGCGGATCAGCGAGACCGGTGCGCGCGGCGTTCTCATCGACATCTCGTCGCTCGACATCGTCGACTCGTTCATCGGACGGATGATCGCGAACATCGCCGCAATGGCACGCGTGCTCGACGCGCAAACCGTCGTCGTCGGCATGCAACCGGCCGTCGCGATCACGCTCGTGGAGCTCGGACTGACGCTCCCGGGCGTTCGCACCGCACTGAACGTCGACAAGGGCATGATGCTCCTTGGGTCGGAAGCTGGGCGCGCACCGACCAAGATGGAGCGGGATGCCGACGGTACGCACTGAGATGGTGGACCTTCGGTCCTCCTCCGATGTCGTCTCCGTCCGCCAGATCGTTCGCACCTGGTCGATCGAGGCAGGGTTCTCGCTGGTTGACCAGACCAAGATAGTCACTGCCGCGAGCGAGCTCGCACGCAACACGGTCGACTACGGCGGGGGCGGGACGGTGCGCCTCGAGCTCATGAACGACGGCATTCGGCGTGGACTGCGTGTCACGTTCGAGGATCAGGGGCCCGGTATTCCCAACATCGAGAAGGCCATGCAGGATCACTACACCACTGGGAAGGGTCTGGGCCTCGGGCTCGGCGGAGCGAAGCGGCTCGTGAACGAATTCGAGATCACGTCCCGAGTTGGGGAAGGGACCCGCGTGGTGATCACGCGCTGGAAGTAGTGCGCATGTCGCAGGACTTCGAGACCGGGATCACCGTCGCCATCGATGACTCGAGTCAGATCGGCGAGGCGCGCCGCACGGCCACTGCGGTCGCGCTTGCGGCGGGGCTGACCGAGACCGACGCCGGAAAATTTGCGCTCATCGCGACCGAAGCTGCCACGAACATCACGAAGCACGCGTCGCGCGGCGAGATCGCGTTGCGGTCAATCGTCGGACAGGGCCTGCGAGCGGTCGACCTGATCGCCATCGATTCCGGACCGGGCATCACGGACCTCGACCGGGCGCTGACCGACGGCTACTCCACAGCCGGGAGCCAGGGGAATGGTCTCGGGGCCATGGCGCGACTCGCAACGGATTTCGACATTTTCACCGGTGCCGGGGTCGGGACGGTGCTGGCCGCTCGCGTGGAGAGCCGCCGTGGCCCGACCGCTCCGCAAGCGGCATTCGACGTTGGCGTCGTTCGGGTGCCGAAGCGTGGCGAATTGGAGTGCGGCGATGCCTGGGGAATGGGGAGCGACGACCATGGGCGCGCGACCTTCACCGTGGCCGACGGCCTGGGCCATGGTTCGTTTGCCGCCGAGGCGTCGCGGCGCGCCGTGGACCTCGCCGGGGAACATCCGACGGAGCGGCCGGCGGCCGTGCTTGGGGCGATCCATGCGGGACTTCGCGCAACCCGGGGCGCGGCGGTCGCCGTCGCGGAGGTGGCCGGGGATGAGGCAACGGTTCGGTTTGCGGGACTGGGAAACATCTCGGCCGCGCTCGTCGGTCCCACGGCCTCGAAGAGTCTGGTTTCGCACAACGGCATCGCGGGCCACGAGATGCGGAAGATCCAGGAGTTCACGTACGACTGGCCGCCCGATGCGCTGCTCGTGATGCACTCGGACGGCATCAGCGCGCGCTGGGACCTCCAGCGATATCGTGGGCTCGCCCAGCGTCACCCGAGTGTTGTGGCGGGCGTGCTCTATCGCGACTTTTCCCGTGGACGCGATGATGCGCTGATCGTGGTCGTGCGTCCGACGGCTAGACCGAGGAAATGATCGCGATGCCGAAGGGGCTGTTGATGACGGTGGAGCTGACCCGTGAGAACGATGTCGTGCTCGCTCGGCAACGCGCGCGGCAGCTCGCCGCAGGGCTCCTGCTCGATCCGCAGGATCAGAACCGGTTCGCGACCGCGGTGTCCGAGATCGCGCGGAACGCCCACCAGTATGCGGGTGGCGGGAAGGTCGAGTTCCGCGTCGACCATGACGCGCCGCCGCTGCTCATCGCGCGTGTCATCGACCGCGGGCCTGGCATCGACCGTCTCAAGGAGATCCTCGACGGACGGTACGTCTCGTCGACGGGCCTCGGACTCGGTGTCGTTGGGGCGCGACGCCTCACGGACATCTTCTCGATCGAGTCCACGCCCGGCGTCGGCACCGAAGTCGTGATCGGCAAACGGATTCCGGCGAGCGTGCACGTGACGCCGGCGCTGATCAACAGGATGATGGGCGCCATCGCGGCCGCGGCGTCGCTCGATCCGGTGCTGGAGATGCAGGAGCAGAACCAGGAGCTCCTGCGCGTGATGGCCCGCCTGCGCGAGAAGCAGGCGGAGAGCGAACGGCTCGCGCTCGAGTTGGCGGAGACGAACCGCGGCGTCCTTGCGCTCTACGCGGAGCTCGATGAACGCGCGCTGTACCTCGAACGGGTGAACGAGCTCAAGACGCGCTTCCTGTCCGATCTCAATCACGAGATTCGAACGCCGCTCAACGCGGTCCGCAACGTGGCGCGGCTGCTGCTCGATGGGTACGAGGGCCCGCTCACCGCCCGCCACCGCCGCGCGATCGAGATGATGCGGGCGTCGACGGATACGCTCGGGGACCTCGTCAACGACTGGCTCGATCTCGCGAAGATCGAAGCCGGCCGCACGGAGGTGCGCACCGACACGTTCACCGTCGAGAGCCTGTGGGGCGCGCTGCGCGGCGTCTTCCGTCCCATCGAGACCGACGAGTCCGTGTCGCTCGTATTCGAGCCGATGCCGCCCCTGCCGCTGCCGCTGCTGCACACCGACGAGTCGAAGGTCGCGCAGATCCTGCGCAACTTCATCTCGAACGCGCTCAAGTTCACGGAACATGGCGAGGTCCGCGTTTCCGCGCGTGAAGGCGACGGCCGGACGGTGGTCTTCTCGGTGTCCGACAGCGGGATCGGGATCGCGCCGGAGCACCTCGAGCGCGTGTTCGAGGAGTTCTCGCAGATCGACAATCCCTTCCAGCGGCGGGTGAAGGGCACCGGACTCGGCCTCCCGCTCTCGCGCCGGCTGGCGCGCCTGCTCGGTGGCGACGTCACGCTCGAGAGCGAGGTCGGCCGCGGGTCGACGTTCTCGCTCACGTTGCCAATCCACTACGTCCCCGCCGGTGAGACCCGAACACTGCCTAACGACGTCGCCGACTCGGCACCCGAGGTCTCGCATGCCTGATCGGCCCGTCATCAGCGTGATGGTGGTCGACGACACGCTCGCCAACCGGTGGGTGCTGGTCCGTGTGCTCGAGGAGGATGGCTATCGCATCATCGAGGGCGAAACGGCAGCCGACGCCGAGCGACTGGCGGCGCAGCGGCCCGATCTGATGGTGCTCGACGTGCGGCTGCCCGACGGCAGCGGTTTCGAGCTGGCAAGGAAGTTCAAGTCGCAAGCGCGCACCGCGGACATTCCACTGCTTCTCATCTCGGCCAGTTTCACGTCACCGAGCGAGCGTGCGCGCGGGCTGGATGCCGGCGCGGACGGGTACCTCACTCACCCCGTGGAGCCGCCCGTGCTGCTGGCGACGGTCCGGGCTCTGCTCCGCACCCGCGAGGCCGAGGCGGCGCTGCGCGAGAGCGAGGCGCGGTTCCGCAGCATGGCCGACTCGGCGCCGGTGATGATCTGGGTCACCAGCGAGAACGGGAAGCCCGAGTGGTTCAACCGCTCGTGGCTCGAGTTCACCGGGTACACCCTCGAGCAAAATATCGAGCTGGGCTCGGCACCATTCGTTCATCCCGACGACCTGGGCCGCGTCGTCGGGGAGTACACCAAGCACGCCGCCGACCGGACGCCGTTTCGCGTCGAGTTCAGGATGCGCCGACACGACGGCTCGTATCGATGGCTACTCAACTCGGGCTCGCCGCGCATTACGGAGAGTGGGGAAGTCGCCGGCTATATCGGCTCCTGCATCGACATTACGGACCACAAGGAGGTCGAGGCGGAGCGCGAGGCGTTGCTCGCGCGCGAGCGAGCGGCGCGGGCCGACGCCGATCTCGCACGCGTCGCTGCCGAGCACGCGAATACGGTGAAGGCGCAGTTTCTCGCCGGGATGTCGCACGAGCTCCGTACGCCGCTGAATGCGATCGGCGGCTACGTCGACCTGCTGGAGCTCGGCATTCGCGGGCCGGTGACGGAGTCGCAGCGAGAGGATCTCGGCCGCATCCGCCGGAACCAGCGCCACCTGCTCGGCCTCATCAACAATGTCCTGAACTTCGCCAAGATCGAAGCGGGTCATGTCGAGTATCACATCGCGGAGACGCGGCTGCACGAGATCATGGACGCGATGTATTCGCTCGTGGCGCCGCAGGTGCGCGCTCGCGAGCTGACGTACGAGTGCGTGCCGTGCGATCCATCGATCGCCGTGCACGCGGACGCCGAGAAGGTGCAGCAGGTGCTGCTCAATCTGCTGTCGAACGCGATCAAGTTCACGGACCCGGGCGGAAACGTTAGGCTCGAGTGTGCGTGTACGGACACGACGGCGGGCGTGCGCGTGGTCGATACCGGACTCGGGATTCCCGTCGAGAAGCTGGAGGCGATCTTCGAGCCGTTCGTGCAGGTCGATCAGTACCTGACGCGCGAGGGACACGGCACGGGACTCGGGCTGTCCATCAGCCGCGACCTCGCGCGCGCCATGGGTGGGGACATCAGCGTCGAGAGCGTGCTGGGCGCTGGCGCGGTGTTCACGCTGACGCTGCCGCGCGTGTTGAGTGACGTGCCGCTGGATGACGGGATCGTGGGGCTGTCCGCGCCGATCTGATTGCCGTCGTGATGGCGGCCGGGCGTGGGAGGCAAGACCTGGTCTCCGACGTGTGACGGCTCGTCCCAGGTGGATTGACGGTCCTCGCGTCACTGTCCAACCTTCGGCTCCTCCCGTGTCGTTCGTCGGAACCCTTCAGAGGTCGCCATGACGTTCGTTCCACTCGCTCGTGCCTGCCGTGCTGCCGTGCTCGCCGCGGTCGCCGCCGCCCTGCTCCTTCCCGCCGCCCGCCTAACGGCGCAGGCATCGACGACGCCCAGGACGGGCGCCGACGTGCTCGAGGCCATGCGCGCCGCGTATGCGGGCAAGTGGTATCACACGCTGACGTTCAAGCAGAAGACGACGATCCATCGCCCCGACGGCGTGCAGGAGCAGACGTGGCACGAGACGCTGTCGCACACGGCGCAGGGGACGAAGCTCCGCATCGACATCGGCGATCTCGCCCTGGGCAACGGCATCATCTTCACGCCGGACTCGTCGTTCCCGGTGCGTGGCGGCAAGGCCGCGCCGCCACGCGGCTCCGGCAACGAGTTCCTGCCGCTCATCGAGGGCGTCTACGTGCAGCCGGTCGCGAAGACGGTGAAGGAGCTCGCCCAGATGAAGGTGGACATGAACCGCGTGAGCACCGGCACCTGGGAAGGCAAGCCGGTGTGGATCGTCGGCGCGAGCTCGGCGTCCGACTCGACGTCGCCGCAGTTCTGGATCGACACCGAGCGCAAGCTGCTCGTCCGGATGATGATCCGGCCTAACGAGACACAGCCGCCGCTCGACGTCCACCTCGGGGGCTACGTTCGTGTGGGCAACGGCGCGTGGCTCGCGACGAACATCCAGATGAGCCAGGGCGGCCGCCCGATCCAGGGCGAGGAGTATTCCGACTGGAAGGTCGACGTCCCGGTGGATCCTGCCCTGTTCGACGTCGCGCAGTGGACGACGGCGAAGCACTGGGCGAAACCGGGCACGAAGTAGGGCGTCGGGCTCGCGGCGATTCTATTGCGATTGCGAGATCCAGGCTTGGCTGGATCGCTCGGCTGGCGGTGATTTACCGCGGAGAACGCGGAGTGCGCAGAGCACGGCGTTCATGCCGTGAAGCAATCGTTCGCTCGACGACAAAAATTTGATTTCTCTTTAGAACGACCTCGGGACGCTGGATCCTCCCGAGGTCGTTCACCAAGAAGTCCAATCGTTGTCGGCCAGCACAGGGTTGCCTCGCGGTAACACGCCGTGCTCTGCGCCCTCCGCGTCCTCCGCGGTAAATCACCGCGACGCGAACGATCAGCTAATCGTGCACGTCGGGCCGAGCGCGAGGTGCGGGCGTGCCGTCGTCCGGGCCGGGCCGGCGCGGGCGAAAGCCCTGACCGCCCATTCGGCCGCCATGCATCCCGGAGCCGCCGCGCATGTGCATGCGTCGCTCGCCGGCGCCCCGGCCGCCGCGGAAGCTGGCACGGTCACCGCGTCCGGACCGCGCGACGCGCTCCCATGCGCGCGCCTGCTGGTCGGGCGTCAACACGGCGATCGCGTCACGGCGGTCTGCCAGCGACTGTTCGCGAAGCCGCTCCATCTGCGGCCGCATCTGATCGAACTGCTCCCGCATGCGCGCGCGCGTGGCGGAATCGGGACGCTCGCCGCGCGCGCGCTGCGGACGAAGCGAGTCCATCTGAGCGCGCAGCGCTTGCCGCCGCTCGGCAGATCGCCGGGCGATCGCCGCGAGTCGCGTGACCTGCGCGTCGGTGAGCTTGAGCTCGCCGGTCTGGGACAGGAGAAATTGCGCCGGGTCGTCGACGGCGCTGCCGCCTCCGGGTCCACCGCCCATCGCTCCCGGGCCAGGCATCGGAGGCCCGCCACCGGGACCCTGGGCGCCAACCGTCAACGCCGTCAGCGCTGACGTGCTGCAAGCCATCATCGTCGCGAGAAAGAGCCGTTTCATCGAGTACGCGACCTCCACAGATGGGCTCCCGAGGAGCCCTTGTTCGTAGGGTGCTCATCGAGCACCTGGTAACATCGATCTCGACAGATGAGACGTATGTGTACGGCGGCCGTTAACGCCCATTTGCCGCTCCATTCACCAGATGTTACGCTCTCACGGCTGTCGGCTCCTTTCGGCCGTGTCGCCCAAGCTCACGCGGAGTGTCCATGTCCCGCTCGTCGCTCGTCATTCGTCCGCTGGTCCGCCTTGTCGTGCCAGCCATTCTCGCGGCTCCGGCGCTCCACGCGCAGGCGAAGCCAACCATCGAACAGTATCTGAGCCCGGCGTCGCCGCTCCAGGTGACGTCGGCGCGGAAGGCCGATCGCGTGGCGTGGATGACGTACGATCGCGGCCTTCGAAACGTCTACACGGCGGGGACTCCGGATTTTCGCCCCGTCCGCCTAACGCGCTTCCTCGAGGATGACGGGACGGACCTGACCGATGTCAGCCTCTCGGATGACGGCTCGCTGGCGGTCTTCGTCCGCGGCTCGGACCCGAACCGACAGGGGTGGATCGCGAATCCGTCGCACGATCCGGATGGTGCCGAGCGCGCGATCTGGGCGGTCCGGACGAGTGGCGGGGCGCCGTGGCGGATCGCGGAAGGCGGGGCGCCCGAGCTGTCGCCCGATGGCCGGTTCGTCCTGTACGTGAAGGATGGCCAGATCTATCGTGGCCGCGTGAACCCGGCGGCCGCGCCCGACTCCATGGATCGCGGTCAGAAGCCGTTCATCAAGGCGTGGGGGCGGCAGAGCAACCCGCGCTGGTCGCCGGACGGGTCGAAGATCGCGTTCGTGTCCGATCGCGGAAACCACGCCTTCATCGCGGTCTACGACAGCAAGTCGCGGTCGGTGAGCTACCTCGCACCGGGCGTCGACTTCGACGGCGCGCCGACCTGGTCGTCGGATAGCAGACAGGTCGCGTTCACCCGTCGCCCCGGGACGCCGTTCGGCGCGCAGACACAGGAAGGGCAGGGCGGCATCGGCAATCCGCCCGGACCGGCTGGCGGCGGTGCCGCTGCACGGAGTGTCTGCCCGCCGGGTTTGGCGAACCCGTTCGGGCCGGGCGGCGGGCAGCGCGCGCGCGCCGATACGACGCCGTCGCGGCCGCTGATCCCCGGGCTGTGCCGGTCGACGTTCGCGGGTGGGCACACGCTGGCCGTGATGGTCGCGGACGTATCGAAGGGCACGGCGCGCGAGCTCTGGCACAACGCGCCTAACGACTCCACCATCCCCTTCATCGCCCGGCTCATGTGGGGGAGCGATCGCATCGTGTTCCCGGTGTCGCCGCTCAACGACGAGTGGGAGCGCTACTACTCCCTCGACGCGAATGCGAGCTCCGCGAAGCCGGTGCTCCTCACCACGACGAACGGCCTGATCGAGGACGCGACGTCCGCCGCGTTGTCGGCGGACGGCAAGACGCTCTACTACTGCACAAACGCCAGCGACATCGAGCGCCGGCACATCTGGGCCGTGCCGACGGCGGGCGGAACGCCGAAGCGCATCTCGACCGGCGAGGGGATCGAGACCTCCCCGCAGCCGCTCGCGTCAGGCAAGCAGGTCGCGGTCCTGTATTTCGATGTCAACACGCCGGCGTCGATCGGGCTCGTGCCGGTGGACGGCGGCCAGGCGCGCGTGGTCTTCCCGACGCTCGCGAAGAGCTTCCCGAAGGCCGAGCACGTGAAGCCCGAGATCGTAGTGGTGAAGGCGCCGGATGGCGTCGAGGCGCACAACCAGCTCTTTCTGCCGAAGGACCTCAAGGCCGGCGAGCGCCGTCCCGCGATCATCTTCGTGCACGGCGGCCCGCCGCGGCAGATGATGCCGGGTTACCACTACATGCAGTTCTACCACTGGTCGTACGCGGTGAACCAGTGGCTCGCGAATCAGGGGTACGTGGTCCTGTCGGTGAACTATCGAAGCGGCATCGGTTACGGCCGCTCGTTCCGGCAGGCGGCGAACACGAACGCTCGCGGCAACTCGGAATACCAGGACGTGTTGGCAGCGGGCAAGTACCTGCAGGGGCGCGCGGACGTCGATCCGGCCCGGGTGGGCATCTGGGGCCTGTCGTACGGCGGGCTGCTCACGTCGCAGGCACTGGCCCGAAACTCGGACATCTTCGTCGCGGGCGCGGACCTGGCGGGCGTGCACCTCTACGGCAGCTCGCTCGACACGGCGTCGACGTCGTACAAATCGTCGGCGATCTCCGCGATCGACAGCTGGAAGTCGCCGGTGTTCCTCGTCCACGGCGACGACGACCGGAACGTGGACTTCGCCCAGACGGTGGGCCTGGTGCAGCTCCTGCGCGCGCGCGGCATCTACTACGAGCTCGAGGTCGTCCCGGACGACCTGCACGAATCAATGCTGCACCGGAACTGGGTCGGCACGTTCGGCCGCATGGGCGACTTCCTGCACCGGTTCGTGTGGAACAAGGAGTCGGCGGCGGCGACGAATGGGAGCAAATAGGGAAGCGGGAGACGGGAGACGGGAGACGGGAGATGGGAGACGGGTAGCGGGTAGCGGGTAGCGGGTAGCGGGTCAAAAGGCGGAACCCTCGGGATGTCTCTCAAGAGAGAGAATGGCATCCCGAGGGTTCGTCGCTTCCCGTTTCCCGTCTCCCGTCTCCCGCTTCCCGACTTGCATGGACATCTGTTCCCGCTATTCTACACACCCCGAACAGATGCCGAACTTCCATGCCCACCCAGCCCAAGGACTCCGAGATCGACCGGCCGCGAGCCGCTGTCGAAGGTCAGCAACCGGCCGAGCTGGCCCCGGTACCGGGGTGGGTGGGGATAGTCAGGATCGCGTCAGCCGCCGCGGCCGCGTCGGAGCCGCCCGGGTCGTTCCTCTGCCGAGCGCGGTGGGGGCGACTCTGCTGGTACGACGTCCGCGGGTCGCGGGCGTTCGTCGAGCTGCTCTGGGCGCTCGAGGAGCTGTCGGCCACGCTCTGCGAGGTCTGCGGTGCACCGGCCGTTGCCCGGGACACCTGGGAGCGCGGTGTCCA
>Ga0207674_10005096_pt1 | contig 15686 bp, 12 predicted proteins | sample KBSCornC72_FD_184303 | JGI IMG/M metagenome (GOLD analysis project Ga0207674, IMG submission 184303) | Corn rhizosphere microbial communities from Kellogg Biological Station, Michigan, USA - KBS Corn C7-2 (SPAdes) (version 2) | ecosystem: Host-associated > Plants > Roots > Rhizosphere > Soil ... | reverse complement strand
GTCGAACGCGAACGTCCCCCTGGTCGTGACGACACGGCCCTCCGGCTCGACATGGCCGGCACGCGCGCCGAAGATCACGTCGATCCGGTTGTCCTGGTAAAAGGCCTCGCCGCGCAGGGGCAGGCTTTCCGCGTCCACCGCGCCGGTCAGATATCCCTTCGAAAGCGGCGGACGGTGATAGGGCAGGAACGCCTCTTCCGTCAGCATGGTGATCGCGCCGTCGAAGCCATGCTGCCGCGCGGACGCCGCGATGTTCAGCCCGGCATAGGAGCCTCCGATGATGAGCAGCCCGCTCATGTCAGAACTGACGTTCCGGCACCTCGACGCTCAGCCCTTCCAGCTCATCGGTCACGATGATCTGGCAGGACAACCGACTGTTGCCGGTCCGTTCGGAGGCGGTGTTTTCAAGCAGGTCGTTTTCGACGTCGTCCATGGCCGGCAGACGGCTCACCCATTGCGGATCGATATAAACGTGACAGGTGGCGCAGGACAGCGTCCCGCCGCAGTCGGCATCGACGCCCGGAACGCCGTTCATCGTCGCAGCCAGCATCAAGGAACGCCCGGCAGCGACATTCACCTCCCGCACATCGCCGTCATGGCTCTTGAACGTCACTTTTGGCATCATGATCATCCTGTACTAATTCCCGCCGGAACATCCGGCGAACGGCCAGTCCGGCCAGCCGGTCCATACAATGAGCGCCATGCCACCGCCAGCCGCCGTCCTGCCCGACCCTTGCTGTATGCGCGGGCAGCTTCCTCGACATGGTCCAACCGGACGATGGATCAGCCGGGGTTGCCCGAGACAGGAGCTGGACCCATACCGCCGCACGCGCCCGGAAGAAATGCCCATGACCATTGATACGTTGAAGCGTCCCCAATTGCTGGAAGAACGCTGCCTCATCGGCGGGCAATGGGTGGAAGGCGCGGAGAAGATCGCCGTCCGCAATCCCGCCACCGGCGAGGTGATCGCGAACGTGCCACGCTTTGGCCGTGCCGAAACCACCCGCGCCATCGAGGCGGCCGCGCGAGCCATGCCGGCATGGGCCGGAAAGACCGCGAAGGAACGCGCGGTCATCCTGCGCCGCTGGTTCGACCTCATCATCGCCAACACCGATGACCTGGCGTCCATCATGACCGCCGAACAGGGCAAGCCCCTGGCGGAGGCGCGCGGCGAGGTCGCCTATGCCGCCAGCTTCATCGAATGGTTCGCGGAAGAAGGAAAGCGCGCCTATGGCGATGTGATCCCCGCGCACGACAAATCGATGCGCCTGCTGGTCGTCAAGCAGCCAATCGGCGTCACTGCCGCCATCACGCCGTGGAATTTCCCGGCGGCCATGATCACGCGCAAGGCGGGTCCGGCTCTGGCGGCGGGATGCCCCATGATCATCAAGCCGGCCAGCGCGACGCCGCTCACTGCCCTCGCGCTCTGCCGCCTGGCGGAGGAAGCCGGCGTTCCACCCGGCATTCTGTCCTGCGTCACCGGCAATGCCGGCGAGATCAGCGACGCCTTCTGTTCCAACCCGCTGGTACGCAAGATCAGCTTCACCGGATCGACCGAGATCGGTCGCGACCTCATGGCGAACGCCGCGCGGCATATCACCAAGCTCAGCCTGGAGCTGGGCGGCAACGCGCCCTTCATCGTGTTCGACGACGCCGATCTGGACGCCGCCGTGGCCGGGGCGATGCAATCCAAGTTTCGCAACGCGGGCCAGACCTGCGTGTGCGCCAACCGGCTGTATGTGCAGGACGGCATCCACGACGCCTTTGTCGAGCGGCTGTCCAAGGCGGTGGGCGGCCTCAAGATCGGCAACGGCTTTGACGAGGGCGTCACCATCGGCCCGCTGATCAACGAAGGCGCGGTAGCGAAGATCCAGAGCCATATCGATGACGCATTGGCGAAGGGCGCGACGCTGACTGCGGGGGGACGCCGATCCGACCTCGGCGGCTCCTTCTTCGAACCCACGATCATGACGGGGATGACCAGCGACATGCTGGTGGCGAAGGACGAAACCTTCGCGCCACTGGCCCCGGTTTTCCGGTTCAGCGACGAAGCGGAAGTCGTGCGCATGGCGAACGACACCTGTTTCGGCCTTGCCGCCTATTTCTTTGCCCGCGATCTGGGCAAGGTGTGGCGCGTGGCGGAGGCGCTGGAATATGGCATCGTCGGCGTGAACACGGGCCTTATTTCGACCGAGGTCGCGCCTTTCGGCGGTGTCAAGGAAAGCGGCCTGGGCCGGGAAGGCTCGAAATACGGCATCGAGGACTATCTGGAGATCAAATATATCTGCATGGGCGGCGTCTGAGCGTCCGTTGGAAATGCGGGAGAGCGCATTTCAAGAAACCGCACCGGATGCGCCAAGGGCGCGTTTCCAAACGGACTCCTGGGCACTGCCAGGCGCTGCCCCAAGGGGGACGACAAGGCGCGCGGCGCCTGTCTACGTCCATTCGATGAGCAGGCGGCTGAGCGTCAAATGCGCGATCCGCCATTCCCCTTCCGCGATGCGCCGATAGCGTTCATGATAATAGCCATAGCCCTGCAGTTGCCGCACCGGACTGCCTTGCGGCATCACGATGATGTCCCGCATGGGCCAGATCCCCTTCGCCTCGGTTTCCGACAGGATATCGATTTCGCCCATATGGCCGTGATGGACGGTGATCGTCTCCATCAAGGCGCTCGACATCGCCTTCAGGATCGCCGGACGCCCTTCCAAGAGCCCACCTTGCCGTTCCACCGCCATGCCCGCATCCGCCAGGGCATCCATTTCGGACCGCATGTCCATCACGGCATCCTCGGAGAACACGTCGACCATGGCATCCCAGTCCCGCCGGTCCATATTTCGGAAATAGCCTGCCTTCAGCGTCCGGATCGCCTGGACATGCGCCAGATATCTTTCCGTCATCGGCATCGCGCTGGGCATCATCGTCTCCTCTTCCCGTCGATCCCCAGCGGTGCCTGAGCCTGCGGGCGGCGCGACGTCCCAATGGACGATGTGACGCGGCCATCCCTCATCCCACAGACCTGTCGGCGGTGTCGCCAACAGGAGAGAGACGATGTCGGAAACGCTGGCACCCCATCACCGCGCCCGCAAACGGCCCTATATATCCGCCACCATCGTGCTGCTGGCAGGGCTGTTCTTCCTCGTCGCGGGTCTGCAGCTGCTGCAACTGGGCGGGTCGGCCTATTATATCGTGGCCAGCCTCCCGCTGCTTGCCAGCGCGGTGCTGCTGTTCCGCCGCCGACGCTCCGGCTATATCCTCTATGCGGCTTTCCTGGTCGCCACCGCAGTCTGGGCCTTGGCGGAAGCGGGTTTCGTCTTCTGGCCGCTCTTCGCCCGGCTGGGCGCCCCCCTCGTCGTCGCCGTCGGCATGGCGCTGCCCTGGCTCTGGCGCCGTTTCGGCGCGCCCCGGCTTGCAGTCGGGACTTTGCTGGTCCTGCTTCTTGGCGCTGCCATATGGGCGGTGACGATGCGCCTCCCCAATCCGGACGATGGCCCGGTGCCGGCGGTCGCGCAGGCGCCATCGGACTGGGCTACCTATGGGGGCGATCTCGGCGCGAGCCGCTTTTCCACGCTTGGCCAGATCGGCGGCGCCAATGTCGGCAGGCTGGAACCGGCATGGGTCTATCGGACGGGGGATCTGCCCGGTCCCAACGACAAGCAGACCGCCTGGACGTTCGAGACGACACCGCTGCAGGTCGGCAACCGCCTGTTCCTGCGCACCGCCCACACGCAGGTCCACGCGATCGACGCCACCACCGGCCGGCGGCTGTGGATGTACGATCCCAAGGCCAGCTATGGCTGGTCGCCCCTCAAGGCGTGCCGGGGGGTCGCCTATTATGCCATGCCCGATGATCGCGCAGGCAGTGGCGAATGTCGGCAACGCATCTTCTCGCCCGTCGTGGACGGTAGCCTTCAGGCGCTCGACGCGCTTACCGGCCGCCCTTGCCCGGGCTTCGGGCAAGGTGGGCGCATCGATCTCAAGCAGGGGCTCGGCGGCGTCCGTCCGGGCTATTATTTCACCACGTCCGCCCCCCTGGTCGTGGATGACAAGGTGATCGTGGGCGCCAACGTCATGGACGGCGCAGAAGTAGGCGAGCCGTCCGGCGTCATCCGGGCGTTCGACGCCGTCACCGGAAAGCTCGCCTGGGCATGGGATCTGGGCGCCGACGATCGCGCCGCGATCAATCGCGAAGATCCTGACGCGGGGGATTATGCGCGCGGCACGCCCAATGCCTGGGCGCCGCTGACGGCGGACGCGCGGAATAATCTGCTGTTCGTGCCGCTGGGCAATCCTACGCCAGACTTTTTCGGCGGCGGGCGCAAGCCGGTGATGGAGCGGTTCGGCAGTTCGCTGGTGGCGCTCGACACGCGGACCGGCCAGCTGCGGTGGGCCTTCCAGACCATTCACCATGATCTGTGGGATCAGGATCTGCCGGCCCAGCCCAGCCTGATCGATCTTCCGACAGGCCGGGGCGCCGTCCCCGCGCTGGTCCAGCCGACGAAAAGGGGCGAACTGTTCGTCCTGAACCGTTTGACCGGCAAGCCCCTGACCCGCGTCGAGGAACGTCCCTCCCCCGGCGGCGCGGTGCCGGGTGATTTCACCGCCCCGACGCAGCCTTATTCGGTGGGCATGCCGAGCCTGGTCGGGCCAAGGCTCACCGAAGCGTCGGCTTGGGGAATGACGCCCATCGACCAGCTCATCTGTCGGATCAAATATCGCCAGCTGCGCTATGAAGGCCCGCTCACGCCCCCTTCGATGCAGGGGACGATATCCTACCCCGGAAGCGCCGGCGTGGTCAGCTGGGGCGGCGTCACCATCGACCGGCAACGCGGCATCCTGATCGTTAACACCAGCCACACGCCGTTCAAGACGACACTCATCCCCCGCGCCAAGGCGGACGCCATGGGCCTCAGCCGCGCGCCCAATTCGACCGGCGCAGGCCAGGCCAGCCGGGGATCGCCCGAAACAAAGAGCGGCGCGGACGCGGGGTTGCCGCAAGTCGGGACGCCTTATGCCGCGCAGGCAGTGCCCTTCCTGTCCCCCCTCTTCGTCCCCTGCATTCAGCCGCCATGGGGCAGGATCAGCGCCATCGACCTCAAGACCCGCAAGCTCCTCTGGCAGCACCCCTTCGGGACATCGAGCGACACCGGGCCGCTGGGGATGAAGGCGGGCCTTCCGCTTCCCATCGGCGTGTTCAACACCGGCGGCTCGGTCGCGCTGTCCAGCGGGATATTCTTCATCGCGGCCGCGCAGGACCGATATCTCAGGGCCTATGAAAGCGCGACGGGCCGCGAGCTGTGGCGCAGCCGCCTGCCGGCCGGCGGGCAGGCCACGCCGATGACCTATTATTCCCCCGCCAGCAAAAGGCAGTATGTGGTCGTCGCGGCCGGGGGCCACGCCGGCATGGGAACCCAGGTGGGCGATTATGTCATCGCCTACCGCCTGCCCTGATCCCATAAAAACGGGGCGGACCGCACAGGCCCGCCCCTCGGCTCGCCGTCATCTGAAACTCGATCCGCCCTAGGCAATGCGGACGCGCAGGCTTTCATACCCTCGCACGAACGCATCGCGAAGCCGCGGCTCCTCGACGAGTTCGAGCACCGGCAATCCGGTCACGACCCCACGAAGCATGATCCGCGCTTCGGTGCGCGCCAGCTGATTGCCAAGGCAGAAATGCGGCCCGCCCGCAAAGGCAAGATGCCGGTTCGGATTGCGCTGAATATCGAACATGTCGGGCTGGTCGAAAAGCGACGGGTCCCGATTGGCGGCGAGCAGCGAGAGAAGAACGGGCTTTCCCGCCTCGATCGGCACGCCGCCCAGTTCGACATCGACCACCGGCTCGCGCGGAAGCGACCATTGCGCCGGGCTGCAATAGCGCAGCATCTCCTCAACTGCGCCGTCGACCAGTTCGGGCCGGTCGCGCAGCAGCGCATATTGCTCCGGATGCCGCAGCAGTTCGTACATGCCGTTGGCGATCAGATTGCCTGTCGTTTCATGGCCCGCCTCGATCAGCATCTGCAGCGTGCCGAGCAGTTCGACCTCGCTCAGCCGGTCGCCCTCGCTTTCGGCGTGGATCAACAGAGACACCAGGTCATCGCCCATATTCGCGCGCCGTTTGCGGACGAGGTCGCGGAAATAGAGGAAGAAATTGCGATGGGCATCCTCGACCGCCTTCATCGTGGCGGGACTTGGCTCGTGCGTGCGCGCTGCGGCGACGATATCCTCGGTCCATTTGCCCCACAGGCCGTGATCTTCCAGCGGCACGCCCATCAGTTCGCAGATCACCCGTTCCGGGAGGAGGAAGGCCAACTCGCGCAGGAAGTCGAACTCCGCCCGGCCTTGCACATTGGCGATCAGTTCATCGGTGATCGTCTGGACGCGGGCTGCCCATTTCCTGATCTGGGTCGGCTTGAACGCGACCTCCAATATCTGGCGCAGGCGCTTATGATTCGGCTCATCCGCGTTGATCAACATGGCGGTGGAGGCTTCCCAGGCCAGCTTCAACGTCTCGTCCCGGGCGTTGCCGGCCCCGTGCGCGTTGGCTTCCGCCACCGCCTGCCTGTAACGGCTGAAGCGCTGGTCGCGATAGCCGGTCAGGACATCGTCGAAGCGCGTCGCCACGCACATGCCATTGGCCTCCGACACCGGATCGACCTCACGCAGTTCGGCATAGAGGCGGTCGGGCCGGCCGAAGCCGACCTGATCGCTCATCGCGCGCTGCAAATCCCGACGCAGGTCCGCTACCCTGCTCTCACCGTCGTCCGACATATTGCTTCATTTCTCCGGCCTGCTGCGACTGAACGGCAGGGCATGGTTCCCCGCACCCCTGCCCGGCTTCGCCCTTCAGCGCTTGATCTTCAGTCCGCCGGGCGCTTCCGACATGTGGCGGCGGTCGCCCATATTCGCCCGAAACGCATCCTCCAGCGCCTTTTGGGCCGGCGGCAGGTTATGGGCCTGTTCGGCGGTGAAGCGGTTGGTGATCGCCGTGTAGCAGGCGATGCCGATGCTGCCCGGTTCGACGAACGGACAGTCCAGGATCGTGCCCGCCTGCGCCAGATGGCTGTCGAGGCTTTCGACCGCGACCATGGGATCGGCGATGTGGTAGACAGCGGAAAATTCATAGCGGGGCACGGCGTCGATCAACTGGATATCCGCCGCCTTATACAGCTCCCCGGCGACAAATCCCGTGAGCCGCGAGGTACGCGGCAGATAATCCTCACGATACCATTTGATGAAGTCGCTTTCCCTGCCCTTCTTCGCATTCATGCGGATGAGCAGGACATCGCCGTCGCGCGAAGCATAGGTTTCGACAGCCGTCTTTCCCGCGACTGTGGGGACATAATAAAAGTCCTCCGCCTTGTCGATACGCTGGGCAGAGGTGATCGGCATGCGGTCGCTGAAGCACTGTTCGATGTGATCGTCGATATTCTGCTGCGTATCGTTTAGTTCATAGATGCACAGCCAGCGCTGCTCAGGGCCGACGTGACCCGCGTTGTAGCGCAGCTGATAGGGAGAAAGTTTCCATCGCTGCACTGCCACGCTGCCTTTCAGGCGCATCGTGTCATGGCAGTGGATGTTGGTGTACCAATCGTTGAACTCGTCCTCCTGGCCTTCGAAAGCCTCGGTCATGACGATGAAGATGGAGGAGAGCGCCTGACGCTTGGGAGCTGAACTCGCGCTTTGATCCAGCGTCGTGGCGGCGCCCGGTTTCACGGCCTTTACAGTGTCGGTCATGGCTCTCTCCAGATTTCCGGCGCCCATGTCGGCGTCCGCTACAACAGCACGGAAAGCCGCGACCTGGCCGCGCTCCCGCTATCCGGCATAGCAGCATAGGCTTGCCCCAGCGGCCACGTTCGATCGGACGATGCCGCGGCAAGCCCGATGCATCATTCAGAACACCGAAAAACAGCAGGAGAGCGGGATGGACCCCAAAGTGCAGCGCCTCGTCGATCATTTCGAGATTCGCGAAGTCATCGAGGCCTATGTCCACGCCTGCGACCGGTGCGATCGCGACGCCGTGGAGGATGTCTATCATCCCGACAGCTGGGACGACCATGGTCCGATGAAGATGACCGGCCCGCAGTTCGCCGATGCTGTCACCGAGTCTTTGAGCACGGTCTGGAAGGGTGCGACGCACCTGCTCGGCCAGTCGCGGATCAGGGTGGACGGCGACATGGCGGGCGCGGAAACCACCTTCTTCGCGTCCTTGACACGGGACGATGAGGGCACGGAAATGCTCGACCTCATGGTCGGTCGCTATGTCGATGTCATGGAAAGGCGTGACGGCGTCTGGGCCATCAAGGATCGCCGCTGCATCTCGGAATGGTCATCGAGCGGCCCCATCGGCGTGGACTTCATGCGCGGCGACCTGTTCATGCACGGCTCCCGCTCGGCCGAGGATCCCTCCTATGAGGTGCTGAAGCTGGTCGCCGGGCGCGCCCGCATAGATCGTTAGGGCGCCATCGGGCAGCCGGAGAGACTGGGGTTCCCGCCCGGCAGGTGGAACGTGCAAAGGACAGCCGTGATATGAGCATCTATATCGACGCCAAACCCTATCATGTCGCCCATGTCGTTCCCGATCTGGACGCCGCCGTGGACCGGCTGCTGGCCTCGGGGATCGGCCCGGCGCATTTCATCCGCGGGACGCGCATGTCCGCGCGCTATCGCGGCGAATTGATCCATGTCCATGTGTCGGCCGCGTTCGTCGTCATCGCCGGGCAGTTGACGGAACTGGTGAGCCAGGACGACGACACCCGATCGACCTTCACCGACTTCCTTGTTCGTCACCCTTCGGGTGCCCTGCATCATGTCGCCTATTACAGCGACGATTTCGACGCCACGGTCAGGGATGCGGAGGCGCGCGGCCTGCGCCTGAAGCCGCACATGGAATATGTCGATGACGCCGGAAACAGTTTCGAAGCCTATTTTGAGCCGCAGGGCGATCCAGACGCGGTTCTGTTGCAGTTGGCGCTGCCGAGCCCGCTCGACCCCGTCTATCGCGAGATAGTCGAGATCGCGGCCCGTTGGGACGGGTCCGATCCCCGTCGCGATTTCTGGGCGTTGGTCCCCGAAGACGCTTTCTGACCCCGTCCTCCCCGCTAAGAGGCGATTATCACGCCCGATAGTCAGCCCGACCGGGGCCAGACCAGCTTCAGCTTCCGCACGGAATTGACCATCCCGCGCTCCAGGACCGCGCTCTCATCGGCGGCAACATCGAAGTCGGGAATCCGCTCAAGCCATTCCTCGATGAAGATGCGCATCTCCAGCCGCGCCAGCATCGCGCCGATGCACCGATGCTTGCCCTGCCCGAAGGTCGCGTGGCGGACGTCCTTGCGGTGGAAGTCGACGATTTCCGGACGGTCGAAGCGACGTTCGTCCTGACCGTGGAACATCGACTGGACGAGGACACGGTCGTCCTTTCGGAACAGCAAGCCGTCATATTCGACGTCGCGCGTAACCACGCGCGCGGTTCCCGTCGCTCCGTAGAAGCGCATCAACTCGTCGATCGCCCGTGGTATCAGGGCAGAATCCTCCCGCAGCTGTCGGCGATGATCGGGATGGGTGGCAAGGAAGCGGGCTATCACGCCCATGGTCGCCATGACGGTGTCCAGACCGCCCAGCAGGACATTCAGGATCATGCTGTGTCGTTCGGCATGGGTCATGTCCCGGTCGAAGACCCGGCCGCGCATGATCATGGAAATGACGTCGTCGCCCGTGCCGTCCGCGCGCTGCGCCATCAGTGCTTCGATATAGGCGGACATCTGGCCATAGCCCCAGACGCGATCCTCCAGCGTTTGCGGGTGAACGGAGGCGTCCGCCCATTTCATGAGGTCGGTCTTGTCGGATCGGGGCAGATCGGCAAGCTGCAGGAAAATCTCGATGGGCAGGATCGCGGAAAATTCACTGACGAACTCGCATTCGCCCCTGCCCGCGAACCCGTCGATCAACTGGACCGCCAGGGCGCGGATATCGCGTTCCAGCTGCATGACCCTGGCCGGGGAGAAGGCGGGCTGCAGGACGTTGCGATAGGCCGAATGGTCGGGCTCGTCGGTTTCCAGCGGGATATTGATCAGCGGTTTCGCGCCGGCGGGGACGACCACGTCCTGCATGGAAAACAATTCTCCATCCCGCTGGCACATGTCGATCTCCCGCGCGCGGGCGACGACCCAATGCCCTCCGTTGCGCGGCGTCCAGAAGATGTCGGGCGCCTCCCGGTGGATGCGACGGACGATATCAATCTGGTAATCGCTCGAAATTGCGCGGGGCGCTTCGTAGAGGTCATAGTCGTAGACGCGGTCGGCCGGCACATGATCGGGCCGAACGGCATCCATTGTCTCGTCTGCCATGGTCATCCTCCAAATATTCCGGTCCCGGCGCGTTCCACCCGTCGGGAGGCCGCGCCAAACGCCGCATCAGTGCAATGTCGTCAGTGCCTCGGCGGAATAATTGCCCAGCTTATCCCACTGCCGGTGGCGCAGATCGCGCGTCCAGTCCGGATTGGTGATCATCGCGCGTCCGACGGCGACCAGATCGCACTCGCCGCGCCGGAGCATGCCGACGACATGCTCGACGCTGCGCGGGCACCGGCCATGCACCTGCCGCTCGGCCGGCCTGTCGCCCTCTTCCTTGCTCGGCAGCGGATCGTGGTCGAGCGAGATGGACCCCACGGTGACGGTCGGCTTGCCGGTTATCCGCTTGGTCCACCCGGCAACGTTCAGCGGGCTGCCATCGAATTCGGGCTCCCACACCCGACGGGTCGAACAGTCGAAAACATCGACCCCCGCTTCCGACAAGGGCGTCAGGAAATCCTCCAGCTCAGCGGGGGTCCGGCACAGTTTCGCCCAATAATCCTGCTGCTTCCACTGGGACCAGCGGAAGAAGATGGGATAATCCTCGCCGACGGCGCCGCGCACCGCCCCTATGACCTCCGTCGCGAAGCGCGTACGGTCGATCAGGCTGCCGCCATAGCCATCCTGCCGCCGGTTCATCTTGTCCCAGAAGAACTGGTCGATCAGATAGCCGTGCGCGCCGTGCAGCTGTACGCCGTCGAAGCCGATGGCTTTGGCATGGCGCGCGCTGCTGGCGAAGCCTTCTATGGCCGCGTCGATCTCCTGGACCGAGGCCGGCTCGGCCACCCGCCTGACGGCCGGCTTTTCGCCGAAGGATTCAAAGGGCAGATACAGGCCCGAGGGGCTGAGCGGAGCGAGGTCGCGATTGGGTGATGCGCCGACCTCGCGGACGGTGCCGCAATGCACCAGTTGCGGGATGATTCGTCCCCCTGCCCCGTGCACCGCCTCCACGATGCGGCGGTAGGAATCCAGCGCATCCTCGCCATGCAGGCGTGCATAGCCCGGATGCGCCTGCGAAACAGGATGGTCCACTGAGGCCACCTCTGTGATGAGCAGGCCGGTGCCGGCGGCGGCGCGTCGGCGGAAATAATCGACATAGGCTTCGCTCGGCACGCCATCGTCGTTGAAATGGCGGCCCATGGCCGGCATCACGATGCGATTGTTCAGCGTCAGACCGCGGATTTCGAACGGCTCGAACAAGGGGCTGAGATCAATTTCCGGCACGTCCGATCCATCCCCAGCCATCGCCATCCACTTTCCTCTTTCTGTCGCCCCCCGCAGTAGAGTGGCCGGACGCGGGCTGTTTTCCCTTCAGGCCGCGATCAGGCCGCCTCGTTCCTCGACCACGCAGACCCGCGTTTGAGAGCGATCGAATATGCGTTCCTCATCCTCCGCGATCAGGTCGCTGCCGGGGGGCTGAGTGGCAAGCGCCATCGCCTTTTCGAAGGCGGCCTGATCGGCAAACCAGATTTCCGTCACCACGTCGAAACCGCCAACGGACTCAGGAAGAAAATTGCGCCGGTAATCGACGACTCCCGGCATGATGCTGAGGGCCAGGGGCACATGGCGGCCTTCATATTCGGCCATGAAGGCTGCGCGCGATATGCCTTCCCTGGCCTTCAGAAATGCCATCATCTTTACTGGCATAAATCTCTCCCGCTCGCCTTTTTGGCCGAGAACTTTGGTAGGGTCAGAAGCATATTGCTACATGGTCCGTAGAGACTATGGCGCGTGCAACGAGGGCGCCGCGCCATGGATCAGTTCACGCGCAGAGCCTGGCCGTCGATCGCCGCCGCCTGGGGGAGGAAGAGCAGAAGAGCGGCATTCGCCACGCGCGCGACCGCTTCCTGCGACAGTTCAGGCCCTTCAGCGACGACCAGAGCATTGCGCCGGATGCCGTCGCCCGCCGACCGGCGCATGGCCGCCTCGTCTCCTGACGCGACGATGATATCGACAATCGCGCCAGACCGCCCGCTGGCCGCTATTTGCGATGCGCCGTTCCATCGAACAGGGGAAGCCGCTTCCACAAGGATGTTCACCACATGATCGAGCCGCCCCATCAGGTCGACAGTGGCGGACGGCGCATCCTGCGCGGAGCAGGATATGGCGACGGCCTGCACTGCAGCCGCGCGAAGTGTCCCGACCAGGTGCTCGCGCGTGGCCTCCGTGCCTCCGCTCACGACCACCCGCGCGCCCGCTCGCGCCAGCAGTTGCGCGCAGGCATCACCGATCGAGGAGCCCCCCGTCTCGACCAGCGCGACGCGTCCGGCCAGTGGCAACAGCAGCGGAGCGTCCAATGCCCCGTCCTGCACGATGGCGCCCACGTCGGCCTCCCCCCAGAAGGCGCGCATCTCGATAATCAGGCCTGAATCATCGAACCGAAAACTGTCGAAGATTCGCACGACATGCAGGTCTGCCCCCACCCCTATGCAAGCGATGAACGAGAAGGCGATGGCCGATTGCGCCACCCGGCAATCCCCGGAATACTGGAGATAGGACGGCTGGTCCTGATATTGAGCGTAGAAAGCGCGGATAGCCGCCCTGCCGCGCACGACCTTGCTATCCACCGGGTCCTCCAGGGTCGCATCCTCGGCATATAGCGACGCCACGCTGTCCAGATCACGCGCGTTGAAGGCGCGGACATAGTCGCGGATGAACGTGTCGATATGCGGCGGCAGTGCCATATGCGTTCCCAGCCATCCTGATCTTGGGCGGGACGAGCTAACACCGAACCTGTGCCGCCCCTTCGTCCGGGCAGACTAGGGCAGCGTTTGCCCGGATCGCCTCAAAGCCGTTCCGGGCAATGTTCCCCCATATAAAAATCTCCGCCCGAAGTCACTTCGGGCGGAGACATGTCAGGTCAGAACTTGAAGCCGAGCGTGGCACCATAGGTCCGCGGCTCGCCCCAGCGGCAAGACGCATAGCCAATGCTGTAGAGATTGTCGGCGCAGTACAGCTTATGCTCCTTGTTCGTCAGATTCTGTGCCCAAAAGGACAGCGACACCGGCTGTTCGAACAGGTCGTTGAAGGACAGTCGACCACCGAAAATACCGAAGGCCGGTGTCTGGTAGACGCCCTGCGCGCTGAGCCCCTTGGTCTTGCTGCGATACGAATAGTTACCGCTCAGCGCAACCTTCGCAAAGCTTTCGGGGATGAAGCTGGCCCGGTAGGTCGCGGACACATTCAAAGTAGTCCGGGGCACGCCGGCGAATTCGACACCATCCAGATTGACGCCGCCCGTATAGTCGATCGGATTCGCGCCGAAGATCGGCCTGGTCGCATCCGTCGGCTGCGGCAGGACCGAGCCCTTGCCGTAGCGGCCCACCTGGTACGAATAGCCGACATCCAGCGTCAGGCCGGAAAAGGGCTTGACCGACGCCTCAACTTCCACGCCCTTGATGGTCGCCTGCCCGACATTGAACACGATAAGGTCCGTGTAAGTGCCTTGCGACGCGCTGCAATTGAGATTGTCGCTGCAGAAGGTCAGGATATTCTGGGTCTGAATATTCTTATACTTGCCGATGAAACCCGCAACGTTGAAGCGATAGGGGACGGAACCAAAGCGCCCCTGATGCTTGAAGCCAAGCTCGTAATCCGTGATCCGCTCCGGGCTGAAGAAAGCGAATTGCGGTGCGCGCGTGGTGGGGTTGGGGCTACCGGCCTTGAAGCCGCGACGGTTGGCAAAATAGATCAGCGTCTGCGGCGTGACCTGATATTCAAGCGACGCCGTCCACGTCAGGGCCTTGTATGTCCGCTGGCCGGAAATCGAGCAGTTGCTGCCATTGTTGACGCCCGTCACGCCGCCGAAGCTGCCGTTCAACTCGTTGCAGATCGCGCCGACGGAAGAAGCGAATTGCTGCTGAGCCTCGTTACTCGTGGAGAAGAAATTCTCACTGGAATAATCTCGCTTGTCCCACGTGTACCGCGCGCCGGCAGTCAGACGAACGCCTTCCAGCCCCAGGTTGGAGAAGTCATAGGTGCCCTGCGCGAAAACAGCATAGGAATCCGTTTTCGTGGTCGCTGTGGCGTGCCGTGTCTGCAGCGGATAGAGGGAAATCGGGCCGACCGTGAAGTAGGAGTTAACGGTGTAAAGCAACTCTCCATGACTATAGAAGCCGCCCGCGATGAAATTCAAACTGTCGGTTTTGCCGATAATTTGAAATTCCTCTGTCAATGTCTTGCTATTATTGAACAAATTCGTGTTGTTGTTCGAAAACTGCCCTGGCAACGGCGATGGCACCCCGCCGTTGCAACTGCCCGTGGGATCGATCACACAGTTGAGGAACAGAGACGTGTTGACCGTTGCACCCGAAATACCTGCGGGATCGGAATGATCCGTCGCGCGCTCTTCGCGGTATCCGAAAATATTCTTCAGGGTAATCATGTCGCTCAGTTCATAGGTCGAGCTATTGGAAACCCCCCAGGTTCGAACCTTCGACCCAAAGCCATTGACTGGCGTGATGGGCGGGACGCCGGGCGCGATCGGCCCAATCCCGGGAATGACGCGATCGATGCCCGTGAGCATGTTGACCGCGAAGGGACTTCCGGTCCGCACCAGCAGATTGCCCTGAACCTGCGCCGTACCTCCGCCCAGCGCGCTCTGTTGCGCGACGACCTGCTGCGTGAGGTTCGATACCAGCGCCGCGAAGCCGGTCGCGTTAAGCGGCGCGGCCTCGATGATGGCGGGATAGGGAATTTCGTTCCGGTGCTGATAATCGACGGTCAACAGATTCTCGAAACGCGTGCTGGGCTGCAGCAACAGCGTGGCGCGAATGCTGTTATTGTCCCGATTGCCGAGATCCTGCATGCCCGGATAGGCGTTCTTGTAGACGCCGTCCCTGCGTTCGACCTGCCCGGCAATACGCAGCGCGGCAACATCCGTCGCCAACGGCAAATTCAGGACACCGTTGAATCGCATGAGATTATAGTTGCCATAGTCAATAGTGGCTTCGGTGCCGAAGTCATATTTTGGCTTTGCCGTCGTGAAAACCATGGCGCCGCCCATGGAATTCTTGCCGAACAATGTTCCCTGGGGCCCTTTGAGCGACTGCACATTCTCCATGTCGTAGAGGATGAGCCCTCGCGTGCCCTGCGGGACGCCGTTGACATAGGTTACAACGTTCTCGTCGGTGTAGAGCACTTGACGCTGACCGCGCAGGATGAATTCCACCTGCGAGGGATAGAGCGTGCTGGGTTTGATCTGAAGGTTGGGGACGTTATATTGCAGGTCGCTGACCGAGCTCACATTGCGTTCACGCAGAGCGCTTGCCGTGAGCGTCGTGACGGCCACGGGGACTTTCTGCTGATTTTCCTCAACGCGCCGGGCCGTAACCACGA
>Ga0207674_10005090_pt1 | contig 15693 bp, 8 predicted proteins | sample KBSCornC72_FD_184303 | JGI IMG/M metagenome (GOLD analysis project Ga0207674, IMG submission 184303) | Corn rhizosphere microbial communities from Kellogg Biological Station, Michigan, USA - KBS Corn C7-2 (SPAdes) (version 2) | ecosystem: Host-associated > Plants > Roots > Rhizosphere > Soil ... | reverse complement strand
GATGCCGCCGGGGGTGGGCGTCTCGGGGCTGGAGTCGGATGGCGGCGATCGATTCTTCTGCGGAGGCGCGAAGAGTGGGAAAGTCAGAGCCATCCGCCGGCCCAAACGGAACTGACCGCACAGGTTACAGGTTACTGGAATTGGTTACAGGTAATCAGAACCCTCGGGATGCCGTCCTCTAGCGAGATGAGCATCCCGAGGGTTCAAATAACCAATAACCAGCTCCAGTAACCAATTACCAGTGGTGGTTGCGTTGTTACGCGCAGCGCGTTAGGCGGCGCCATGGCGATGGGCAAGACACTGTACGTGACCAACCGGGATGAATGGCGCGATTGGCTCGCGAAGCACGGCCAGTCGGAGACCGAGGTTTGGCTGATCTATTACAAGAAAGACTCCGGTCGGCCCCGTATCCCCTACGACGATGCGGTCGAGGAGGCCCTCTGCTTCGGCTGGATCGACAGCATCGTCAAGCGGATGGACGACGAGAAGTTCGCGCAGAAGTTCACTCCTCGTCGCGATGGTTCCCGCTGGTCGGCGCTGAACACGCAACGGGTGCGGAAGCTGATGCGTGAAGGTCGAATGACCGAGGCCGGGCTGGCCAAGCTCGACCCCGCGATGCTCGGCGACAAAGGACGGGCTAAGCGCGATTCGGGCGAGGTGGAACTCCCTCCGCTGGTCAAACGGGCGCTCATGGCCAACGCGACGGCCTGGAAGAATTTCCAGAGCCTCTCACCATCCCGTCGCAGCGCCTACGTCCGCCTGATCACGGACGCAAAGAAAGAGGAAACGCGAGACCGCCGCGTTCGAGAGGCGATCTTGCGCCTCGAGCAGAACACCGGCGATCCGGATGACCTCCCTCGATTCATGAAACAGGCGCTCCGCGCGAACGCCAAGGCCTGGGCGAATTTCCAGAACCTTGCGCCCTCCTATCGCAGGCACTACGTGGGATGGATCATGCACGCCAAGCAACAGGAGACCCGCGATCGGCGGCTGCAGGAAGCCATCTCGCTACTGGAGAAGAACCAAAAACTGGGCCTGAAGTAGCGTAGCGTTAGGCGTTACGCGTCCTCTGACATCCAGCATCCCAGGACTCCGAGGTGGGTTCACCCTTCCGCCCTCAATGCCTCCGTCGGATCAATAGCGAGCGCGCGTCTCAAGGGCACCGCGCACGCGATTAGCCCGACGACGAGCATGACACCGTCCGCCGCAAGGAGTAGCAGCATCTGACGCGTCGATCCGAGGCCCACCAGCGCCGCCAGGGCACTGCCCACCAGGACGCCCGCACTGATCTGCAAGAGCGCCCGTGAGAAAATGCTGCGCACGATCCGGCCAGAGCTCGCGCCGAGTGCGGCGCGAATGCCGATCTCACGCGTCCGCCGCGCGACCGTGAACGACATCAGCGAATGGATGCCGGTCGCCGACAGGAGCAGCACGATGAACGAGACGAGCCACGCAACACCGGTCAACGCCCAGTTCGTCTTCGCTTCACCACCCCCCGCCTGCGCGAGCGGCTTGACACCGGTCATGCGAATCGTGGGATCCACCAGAGTAGCAACCGTCCGTAAGCGCGTCGCAAACGCGCTCGGATCGCGCACCCGCACGACGACCTGACCCGCCCGCCCTACGAGCGGTAGGGACGGGCGATACATGGCCGCCTGCTCCTGCGGCTCAGGCAGCTGCCACCCGAAATCCTTGACCATGCCGACGATCTCGTACCAGTCCTTGCCGCCAACACTCTCGACCTCGCCGGCGACGATACGGATGCGCTGCCCGATCGCGTTCCGACCGCCTAACACGTAGCGCGCAAACGATTCGTTCACGATCAGCACACGGCCGGTCTCGAAGTCGAGTGGGGCGAAGTCCCTCCCGGCAATCACCGACGTCCCGAACGTCGAGAAGAAACCGCGGGAAACGTGGACGAGCGTGCTTCGACGCATGCCGTTTGCCGGTACACCCGTCGTCGTGTCGACTTCGATCTGGTATTTGAACTGGTCCTCGACCGGCACCCGATCGGCAAACGCCACGTTCTCGACGCCAGGCTCCGACCGAAGCCGCCGTTCCAGCTCGTTGGCGCTCGCACGCGTCCGCGCCGCGAACGCGGCTGAATCCATCACGTAGTCTTCGCGGTCCAGGCCGACATCGGCGATCAGGTATCGCTCTGCGTGGATCCCCTCCGCTCTCTGGCTGAACCGATTGGACTCGAACACGCCGCCGCCGGCGAGGGGAAGGAACGCCACTGTGATCGCGACCTGCATGACGATCACCGTGGTCCAGAACCCACCGAAGCGAAGCCCGGAGCGCGCCGCGCTCTCGTTCCGAAGCGCGTCCTGCACGTTGATGCGCGTGACGCGAAGCGCTGGCAGAATCCCAACGATCGCGGCGCCAATGAGCGTGAGCAGCGCCGTATACAGCACTGTCTTCCACGACAGACTGTCGTTGATCCAGTAGGGCAGGGCATCACTGCCGGCGAGCAGGCTCAATCCCCAGCCGAGAGACACCCGAGCGAGAACGAGCCCGACCACCGCCGCAACGCCGGTGAGGACCAGCGCCTCGATGAATAGCTGTGAAATGATGCGGCCACGGTTGGCGCCGAGCGCCGTTCGAACCGTGATCTCCCAGCCGCGAGTGGCCGTGCGCGCGAACACGAGCGTCGCCACGTTCGCCGAGACGACGCCCAACAGCATCAGAAAGACGCCATTCACGATGTACAGGATTCGCCGGAGCACGAGCCTCTCGCCACCCTCGGTGAGTGGCGTGGCGTACGCGGTGACTCTCGGGCTCAGGTGTCCGTGCGTCTGCGGGTAGCTCGCCGCCATGCGTGACCCGATCACTCGCAGCTCGGCCCGGGCCTCGTCGATCGACACGTTAGGGGCCAGCCGTCCGAACACCGACACCGCCGGACCGGAGCGCGCCGCGAGCGCGGATCCATCCACGCGGAGCGGCGTCCAGATGCGTTCGCGTCGTGGGAATCCGAAGCCTTCAGGCATCACGCCAACGATCGTTGCCGTAACGCTGCCCAGCTTCACCACCCGGCCGACCACTCGCGGATCACTGTTGAATCGGGTCTTCCACAGCGCGTGAGAGAGGACCACCACCGGGGCCTCGGCCGGCCGTTCATCCTGCTCGGCCAGCGTACGACCGAGCAGTGGTCGCGCACCCAGCATGCGGAATGCACTCGCAGAGATCTCCGCTCCCCGCACCGGCTCCACGCGGCGGTCCTCGGTGGCGAGGTTACGCTCGAAGATGACTGCCGCGCCAAGCTGGTCGATCGTTTTGACCTGCTCGCGCCACAGGGAGAAGTCGTGCAACGCGCGTCCCTCGGGTACGGACGCGCTGTCGTCCCAGACGCCAATCGAGACGATGCGATCGGCGTCCGCTATCGGTAAACGCGGGTGCATCCACTTGTCGAGCGCCTCGAAGTAGAGCGTGCCTAACGCAATCGCGACCGCGATCGCTGCCGTGCTGACGAGCGTGAGCCCGGGATACCGGGCCAGCATCCGGACCCCGACCTTGAAGTCCAGCCACGAAAAGCGGAGCGAACGCGGAGCTCTCATTCCTTCACCTCGATCGGCTCGATGTTGTCGCCCTCTTCCCAGTCCAGCAGGTTGTACGGGTCGATGCCGCCGCGTGCGGGCTTGCCTGGCACCGTCACCGTGATCGTCTGCCTGCCAGAGTGGATCCGATGCTTCTGTACGTAGAGTGGCTGGCCGAGAGATTCACCCGGCTTCGCTTCGGCGAAGACGCCTAACTCCACCCATTCATTCATCGGCACTTCCGTTTCCACGCCAGCGCTGTCGACGACGACCTTTCGCGCGTCGATGTCGAACGCCACTTGCCAGGCGCCCGACGCAGTCTTCACCGCCGTAGCACGCTTCGTATCGAACGTCCAGAATGCGTTCACCTCGAAGAAGTCATGCAGCAGCGGTTTGAGCGAGTCCGGCGTGACCGCCTGCAGCTCACGATACATGTCGAGCGTGGTGGCCAGCGACGACACCTTCGTTTCCACGAGCGTACGCAACGCCGCGTTCACCTGGGCCTCGCCCACGTACTCGCTGAGCGCGTGCATGACGTATGGCCCTTTGCGGTAGTTGGCCCAGGGATCCATCGCCCGGAGCAGCGGAAGTCCCGTGCGGATCTGCGGCCACGGGTTCGGCTCGCGCATGTTGTGCATGAACCGCCGCAATGCCTCACGGCCCTTCGTGTTCTTCACGAGCTCCATCGCGGAATACCACGCGAGGCTCTCGGAGATGACGCCGCCGCCCTCGGCGAAGGCAGGCTTGAGCTGCATGCCCCACCACTGGTGGCCGATCTCGTGTGCCACGATCTCGAAGATCGCGTCGAACCCGTCGCCCTGTGGGTCCAGCAGGAAGAAGCCCTCTCCTCCGGTGACGACGCCGCTTCCGTCGACACCCATGCCGAGGAAGTTGCCGGGCTGCTCGACGACCTGCAGGAAGCGATATGGATAGGGACCGAACTGGGCCGCGTAGTAGTCCAGAGATGCTCGTACACCGCGGAGCAGGCGGTCGAGGTGCTTCGCGTGTGCTGGGTGAACGAACACCTGGAGGTCGATTGCCTGCCCTGAGCCTGCCGAAGGGTTCCGCTGTTCGCGGTGCACCGCGTAGTCGGCGGAGAAGAACACATCCATGCCGTTGATCGGAACGTCGCTGACATACTGGAAGTAGCGGCGGCCGCCATCGCTCCACGTGCGACGCAGCTCACCTGGCGCAACCGCGACCTGGTCGCTGTCGGTGCCGACGACCGCTTCGAATCGAGCCGCGGCACTCGACGCGATACCGGGATCGATGTCGGCAGGCGCAGGGAGCGTGACCTGCCTCGGGAGGTCATAGCGTCGGCGGTCGTCCGCGCTCCAGAGCTCGCGAAGCGGCTGATATCCGACGACCGGCAACGCACCGCTCGTGAAGTAGGTGCCGTTCTCGAGAACCGCTATGCCTGCGCCGGCGTTGCCAACGCCGCTGTTGCGGAAGCCACGTCGCTCGAGTTTCACATCGAAGTCGAGGGTCAGCGAATCGCCTGGCTGGAGCGGCTCCTGCAGCGCGTAGATGTCGTGACCGTGCTTCGCGTCCGCGACCACCTGGGTGAACGCGCGATCGAACGTGACGCGCGTGTCCACGTAGAATGCCGGCTCCAGATGCACGGAGTCGATCACCACGGTACTGCGGTTGACGAGGCGGTAGCTGCCGTGGATCGTGGCGGTTCTCTGGGCGGGATGGATCTCGATCCGCAGGTTGGTGGCGACTCGCGTCGGCTGCGGAATGCCCTCGTACTCTCCATACAGTCGCTCGTAGTCGGCCCGACGCCGCGTGAGCTCGTCCTTGGTGATGTACTCGTTCAGTACATTCGTGTTGTAGAAGATGAAGCCGCCGACGACGAGCATCAGCGCAGCGGCCGCGGCGGCCACGCCAATCGTCGATCGCGTTAGGCGACGTCGAGCGTCTCGAAGCCGAGCGCCGAGCCGCGACTCCTTCCCACGCGGCCAGAACACTCGCGCCGCCACGGCGAGCAGCAGCGCCCACGCTGCCCAATAGAGCTCGAACCAGGCCCAGGGACCGAGCGTCGCGCCGAATCCACGCATGTCCGTGAAGGACCACTCTGGGGTGGCGCCGTAGACGAGCAGCTTGTGCTCGATGCCGAGAAACGAGGCGAAGATGATCAGGAAGTAGGCGATGAGCGCCACCAGCATGCCGCCATACTTGTGGTTCACCCCCGCATGCACGGCAAAGGCAAGCGCCGCGAAGATCAGGTATTCCGGGAGCTGAAGCGCCAACAGGAGCTGAACGTACCGGCCGACCTCGAAGTCATGGTAGCCCATGATCGATTGGGCAATCATTCCGACTACCGTTAGGCATGCCATCAGCGCGGCAAGCACCAGTCCGAGTCCCAGGTACTTCCCGAGGAAGACGACCCATTCCGGCACCGGCGTGGCGTCGATGGTCTCGCTGAGCCGGGCGTCGCGTTCCCGCCAGATCAGCTCACCGGCGAAGTAGATGACGAGGAGCGGGATGATGACCCGGAAGTCCGAGGCCTGTGTGAGTGGCGCCGTCAGGTACTTCGACACGATGTACCCGGTCCGCGGCACTAGCGGGATGCGCCAGTGCTCCGAGCTGGTGACCAGCACGAGCGCCACGAACGCGGGGTAGACCACGAGCAGGAAGAGACCGGCCAGACTCTTCGCGATCATCAGAAACGAGACCCATGCGATCGAGAGCGCCTGTCGCCCGTGCGTCGCGAGACTGTCATCCCGAGCCGTCAGGCTGCGGGCGTCCCTGGCTGCGCTCGGGACGACGCGCGTTTTGCCGTCGCCCGTCGCCCGTCGCCCGTCCCCGGCAGTCATCAGCCGCCAGCCGCCTGCCGCCGTGCGGTGCGCGAAGCGGAAGCGCGAATACACGACGGCCATGGTCGCCACAGCGATGCCAAGCCAGAGCAGCCGATTCCACAGCATCGACCCCTCCAGCGTGAACATGCGCACGTTCTTCTCGACGAGCGTCCACTCCGTCATCATCGCGTTCATGATGGCGAACATCCCGATCGGGTCCGCCAATAGCGCCAGCTTCGGCTGTCCCGCCGCCACGTACAGGAAGAAGGGAACCGGGAAGGTGAAGAAGAAGAGCACCACGCTACCGAAATAGCTCGCCAGGCTCCGGCCCGTCAGGAGCGCCGACGAGAACTGGACCGTGGTTGCAATGACGGCGTTAGGCAGCGCGATGAACGCGTACGCTGCGATATAGGCCGCCGGCCTGAATGGCCCGACGATGGCGGGATCGATTCCCGGCGCGTACACGGCGAGAAGGCTGCCGATCTGCACGCCGAGCAGGACCAGGGCATTCAGGGTGAACGCGGCGAGGAATCGCCCGCCCAGGTACGCGGCCTTGCTCACGGGCATCGCGTACGTGAGCGACTGCATACCGGTCTGCACGTCCCGCGCGGCGGCATCGCCAGCCATGACCGAGCCGACCAGCAGCCAGATCAGGCAGCTGATCACCGAGACGGCCGCGATGATGAAAGGCGAGTTGAGAACGAAGTCCTGAGGCAGCGTGACCGGGAGTATGCCGATCCTCGTCGTGAAGAACGCGAAGACGACGAGCGTGCCGAAGGACAACGAGGGCCAGGGCCGGCGTATCTGGTAGAGGAGCTCGAAGCGAAAGATCTCCCTGAGCTTCATCGCGACGCCGCCGGTTCCGCCCGTCGTCCTACGTGACCGGCCATCGTGCTGAAATACACGTCTTCGAGATCCGGCTCCGCCGGCTCGAAACCAGCGTCGGGAGCCATGTGGCCGTAGACGCGTACCACCGTGCGTCCTGCGAGAAGCTTCGTCGAGATCACAGCATACTCGCGCTGCAGCGCCTCGAGCTCCGACTTCGAGATCACTCGTCGCCAGATCTGACCGCGCAGGTCCGCGACCGCCCGCAGCGGCTCGGCCTCGAGCAGGATTTCTCCCTGGTCGATGATGGCCATGCGCGTGCACAGCTCGCTCACGTCATCGACGATGTGCGTGGACAGGAGCACGACGCTATTCTCACCCAGCGCCGACAGCAGATTGAGAAACCGTACACGCTCGGCCGGATCGAGCCCCGCAGTGGGTTCATCGACGATCACGAGCGACGGATTGCCTAACAATGCCACCGCGACGCCGAACCGCTGACGCATGCCGCCCGAGTAGCCGCCGAGCTTCTGCTTGCGGACTTCCCACAGGTTCACCTGATGGAGAAGCGCCTCGACGACGTCACGGCGCGCGGACCGCGCTGCGATACCCTTGAGCAGCGCGAAGTGACCGAGCAGCGCCTCGGCACTCACGTTAGGGTAGACGCCGAATTCCTGCGGCAGGTAGCCGAGGGTCTTGCGGACCTCCTCCTTCTGGCCCAGTACGTCGATGCTGCCCAGGGCAACGCTCCCGCTGTCAGCCTCCTGCAGCGTCGCGAGGATGCGCATCAGGGTCGACTTGCCGGCGCCGTTAGGCCCGAGGAGGCCGTACATCCCCGCCGGAATGGTCAGCGAGACGTCCTTCAGCGCGTGCACGCCGTTGGGATATGTCTTGGAGATGGCGCGAATCTGCAATTCCATGGATGCCCGAACGAGAGGTGAAGCGACCGGCGGCCGCCCGCGCTGAGAAGTACTTTATAACACAAAGATGAACGAACGCAAGTGCGGAATCGCTTTCGCGTCAGGCAGGTGCGGTAACGGTGGTGCCTGAGTTGTCCGCCGCCGGCGTTAGGGGCGCGTCACGACCCGAGGAACGCAAGCACCGCCGCGGTGAACCTCTCGGGCTGCTCCATGTGAAGCACGTGGCCCGTGTGTTCGAACACCACCCGCGTTGCGCCAGGCACGTCGCGCACGATCATCTCGACGATGCGGTGGATGTCGGGCACATCGCGATCGCCGATCATCACCAGGGTTGGCACTTTGATCTCGCGCAGACGACCGACGGCAGGGGCGGGCGCGACACGCTCGCTGTCCGCGTTGACCCACACGCGCGCGTTTGCCACCGCGAGCTGGCGCAGCGTCGGGGCTAGTGCCGGGTTCTCCATAGCGGGAGCCATGTACGGGTGCTCCAGCCACAGCAGCGCCGCGCGCACCGAATCGCGCTTCGCAGCTGCAGCGGCAATCGGCCGGAAAGAGCTGTCGTTGCTCCACTCGTAGCCGCTGAGACCAGGGCCAGCGAGCACGAGCGCGTCCACCATCTCCGGGTGGGCGAGCGCAAAGTCCAGCGCAATTCGGCCACCGAGCGACAGGCCGACAATCGATGCCCGCCTAACGCTAATCTGTTGGAGCAACGCGTGAAGGTCGTCGTGCGCCATGTAGCCCGCGGCGTCGGCGGGGCCCGATCGCCCGAATCCGCGGACGTCGTAGCGAACGACGTCGTAGTGACGGGCAAGAGCCTCGAACTGCGCATCCCACTGCTCGAGCGCCAGATTCGCGCCGCCGATGAGCACGACCGGTCGTCCCCGGCCTCGACGCTCGAAGTAGAGCGTGGTCCCATTGACGTGCGCCAGTCCGGCCGTGGCGCCGGATGCCGTCGTCCACGTTGAGTCCGTCGCGCCTGGCGGCGCGGCGGCGCGTGACGTTTGGCCGCGCGAGCACGCGACGATCGCGACTCCTGCCGAGATCAGTTTCCAGCGTCGCATGCGCGAAACTGCGAGATCCACGCGAGCCCCGCCAGTTAGGTAGCTCCCAATTGCAGGATTCGGACATTCGTCAGCGGGGAGCATTGCAAGTGCCGGCCACGCTGCGCTGGCCAGCGTTAGGCACTGACAGTGTGACACCGGCAGAGGACAGGACGAGGTTGCTTCGGACGGACACCTGGTCAGGCCAGCAAAGGCACAACCGTTGACCCAAGACACACCGCGGCAACTGCTTACGCGTTGACCCCACTCTCGGCCGCGCTCTTGCTTCGCGCGCGCGTAGTTACCGCTACAAGCTTCTCCGAGAGGTCACATGCAGTCGCAGTCTGTACGCTTCTCAACCGCGCCCCCGAGTGGACGCGCGGCCGCCGCGGCACTATGCGCCGCAGTGCTCTGCACCTCGCACGCGCAGGCTCAATTGTCCGTCGGCTCCGTCAAGATCGACGTGGGCGGAGCCGCTCAGTCGAGCGCCACAGCACGAACCATCCTTGCCGCGATCGGCGCGACGCGAGCAACGTCAGCGTCCCGCGTGCTTCCGACAGCCGAGCGATATCTCGGAGTTCCGTATCGCTGGGGTGGGACTTCCCCAAGGACCGGCTTCGACTGCTCGGGATTCGTGCAGTATGTCTTCGCGAAGCACGGAACCCGGTTGCCGCGCACGTCGCGAGAGATGGCGTCGTCAGGTCAGCGCGTTCTTCCAAAGTGGTCTGCGCTCAAGCCGGGCGACCTCGTGCTCTTCGCGGAACCGGGCGAGCGGATTAGCCACGTGGCCATCTATGCAGGTAGCCGGCGCATCATCCACGCGTCATCGAGCGGCCGGCGCGTACGCTACGATGCGCTCGACACCAAGCGAGGACGATGGTTCACCCGACGAATCGTCGCCGCTCGGCGCGTTTCGCCCCGTGGCGCGGCGCTGGTGAGCGACCTGCTTGCTCAGCGCGCCATCGACGCGGTCATTCCGGGCCTTCCGCTCGACCCGCCGGATCACGCACCGTTGCCGTGACGGGCGTCATCGGTTCGCTCGATTCATGCGATCGATGCGGCCTCGCGCCTCAACCACGCGTGGCTGCAGCTCCGGGTCGGCGCTCTTCCAGAGATCCACGAACCGGCCGTAGTATTCCGTCGCATGCCTAACGTCACCGGCGTTCTCGTACAGCTCGCCCAGGCGGAACAGCGTCGGCGCAAGCCAGTAGCGATCGATCAATGTGCGTCCGGTCCCGGCCATCTCGACGTACCGCGTCAGGTACACGCGAGCAGAGTCGGCGTGGCCGCCACGGTCGAACGCTTCGCCGGCGAGGAAGGGCAGGCACACGGTGCAGCCGTGCGTCGGCAGGCCGTCCGCGTCGCTGTCGCCGCGTCGGAAATAGGCAACCGCGCTGTCACTTTTCCCCTCTGCCAGAGCGATCGCACCGCGAACCCTCGCCACGAAGGTCGCAGCCTGACGACGGCCTAACGGGTCCTGCCGCCGCTCCCACGAGTCGAGCACGGCCTGCGCTTTCGCTGGAGCCCCAAGCCGCGCGTAGGTAAGGGCGAGGAAGAGGCCCTGGTCCCGGTTGAGTGGCACCGAATCCGGTGACAGCACGCTCACCGCCTTGTCGAGCGTCGCGAGACCGCGCGCGGGGTCACCTCGGAGCTGTCCGTCGATTAATGCCTGGAAGACTGCAACGCTATGGGGGCTTACTGTGTCGCCGCGCACACGCGCCTTCGCCTCGTTCACCTGGGCGTTACGACGCTCGGCTTCGCGGAGACGGCCGCGCAGCACGGCGAGCCAGACAAGTCCGTCCTGCGCACCCACGGCTCGACGCGGTTGTGACGTGTCCGCGTTCGTGCGCGCGAGCCGCTCCGCTCCATCGTACTCTCTGCGGACCCAGAGATCCTCGAAGCGGACCGGGCCGGTCGGGAAGGGCACACCGGCACGCTCGACTACCGCGATGACGGAGTCGAACGCCGCATGCCGTCCCATCTCCGTGTACATCCCTGCGACGTTCGTCAGGAGCGTCGCGTTCCCGGGGTCGGCCGCGAGCGCGACCCGGTACGCACGCTCGGCGCCCGCGTAGTCGCGGACGTCGGTGAGCGTGACCGCGAGCGAATTGGCGGCATCGACGTTCGACGAGTCGAGCTCCACCGCGCGCCGCAACGCCGGGATCGCCTTGGTCCGATCCGGCTCCGCTGCCAGGTAAAACGCGCCCTCCACATTGTACCGTTCGCGCTCGGGCAACCGATCACGCAGGCGAAATGCGGTCGCCAGCGCCACCCTCGACTGGGCGAATCGTCCGGGGCCGCCGAGCGTCTGAAGCGAGTATGCGAGCTGCACGTACGCCATCGCGAACGTGCTGTCCTGTCGGATGGCGTCGTTGAAATACTGGACCGCGGTCGGGTAGTCACCCTGGATGTCGTTGGCGCGGAGTCCAGCCGTATAGCTGCGGAGCGCACCTAACGACCCGGTCGTCACCTGGTCGAGTCGCGGCGCGTCGCGCACGGCCTTGAGCGACTCGCCGATCCTTCCACGCAGCGCCTTCGTCACGCGATCGACCGCCGGAATGAGATCGCCCGCGTCCTTCGCCGACTCACGGTACGACGCGAGCTCATCGCCCTTCTCGGCCGCCACGAGCCGCGCCGTCACGATGTAGCCGGTTCCCACTGGCGCCACGCTTCCCGCGACAACGGCTTTGGCGCCGGTGCGCTGCGCGAGTTCTCGCGCCGTCGTGAAGTCGATGCGCGCGGTGTCGGGACGCTTCATCTGCTCGAGCGCCGCGACGATCGCGCTCGTCGGCACGAGGTGTACGGCCTTGCTCTGCGAGAGGTTCGTGCGCACCGCCTCGGCGATCGTGGAACCCAGGGATGAATCGGCAGCGGGCGCATCGAACGCGGCGACGAGCACCTTGTCGCTCGCGGAGAGCTTGCCGGCAGCGAGCAGGGAGCCAGCGGGCCCGATGCCGAACGCACGCAGGATCATGTAGCCAACCACGAGAAGCACGAACGTGCTCACGGCGATGACGCCGCCGCGCGCCGCACGCTTCCACGAGACATGCGGGCTCGCCTTCACCGCGAGCGCCGCCATCGTCCCTTGTGCGGGCGCGAGCGTCGGCGTACCACCTGGCGTGAACGTCGGCGTCGCGGCGGCGAGACGATGCGAGACGTACTGGGTGTAGGCCGTGAACAGAATCACGGGCAGCCCGAGCGCCATGACGGCAAGCGCGCCAGGGAACACCCAGTCGGGAAGGCCGATCGCGATGATCGCCGCCTGGGCAACGATCGCGACGCCAATGAACGCAGCCGCGTACAGCCCAAGCGCGCGCCACAGCATCGCTCGACCACCGAGGAGGATCGGCGGCATCGCCGCGCTCGGCATGGACGGCGACGCGACGGCATCGAGGCGCTCGAGCAGCTCGGTCGCGCTCGCGGGGCGTGCCGCGGGATCCTTCGCGAGGCACTGCATAGCGAGCGACGCGAGGGCCGGCGGACAGTCGGACCTGAGCTGCGCGACCGGCTTCGGCGTCTCGCTCATGTGCGCGACGAGCAGCTTGTGCGGCGGCAGGCCAGGGAAGGGTGACTGGCCCGCGAGCAGCTCGTACGCCATGCACCCGAACGCGTAGATGTCGGCGCGGTGATCGGTCGAGGGGTCACCCGCGGCCTGCTCGGGCGCCATGTAGGCCGGCGTCCCCACCGCCGTGCCGAGCTGCGTCAGCGTCGCCCCCGACGGCGCTTCCGCTGCCGCCGCGATCGCCTTGGCAATCCCGAAATCCGTGACCACGGCCGTACGCCCGGAGAGAAGCACGTTGTCCGGCTTGATGTCCCGGTGGACGACGCCCCGCTCGTGCGCATACGCGAGCGCGCGCGAGACGTCGCGCAGGATGCTCACCGCTTCGGGGATCGGGAGCGGGCCGCGCGCGAGCCGTGCACGGAGGCTTTCGCCTTCGACGAACGGCATCGTGTAGTACGGCAGTCCGTCGGTCTCGCCGGCCGAGAGCACGGGGACAATGTTGGCCTGCTGGAGCGAGGCCGCGACGCGGATCTCGCGCTCGAACCGGGTGGCCGACATGGCCGCCGCCAGCTCGGGCGAGAGCAGCTTTACGACGACTTTACGACCAAGGCGGTGCTCGTCGGCCACGAACACCTTGGACATGCCACCACCACCGAGCTCGCGCTCGAGGGTATAACTGCCAGAAAGCGACTGCTGGACGCGCGATCGGAGGTCCGCCATGTGTCCCGGGTGGTTGGCCGGCGCCAATTCTACGTCCGAATCGACTACCTGACCAACACTCGGCGTCACAAGTTGATACGTCTACGTCATACGCTTCCACCAATACTTCACGCCGACCATGCATTCACGCCGTGAATTCGTCAGGTCGATGGGAGCATCGATCGCGGCCGCATCAGTCGCTGCGGAGTCGCTCGCCGCACAGTCGGCAACCGCGCAGCGCCGCTCCGCGTCGGAACGCCTTCTCGTCGACAACCCGCTGCATCCCGCGCCGGCGCCGATCGGGTATGACCGACTGCCGCTCGAGTGGTACAAGGCGCAGTCGAAGAAGCTTCGCGACCGGGCGCGCGCGCGTGGCGCCGACGCGGTGCTCCTCCAGAGCGACACGAATCTCGTCTACTTCACCGGCTGCTTTCGCGGGAGCGGTGAGCGCACGACCTGGGCGCTCCTGCCAGTGAACGAGGCGGACACCGTTTACTGGTTCTCCCCGGCGATCGACCGCGACCTCATCACATCGTGGTGGTGCACTGAGAACGACTACTACTTCTGCTATCCGCACGCCGAGGGCGGCTTCCCGAATCGCGGACAGCTCGCTCGCGGCAAGCGGGTGGATCTCTGGGAATGGGTCCTCGGCAAGCTCTCGGCGCGCGGGCTCGGCGACAAGACCATCGCGCTCGACCGCGAGCTCGGACCATCAGCGCAGGGAACATGGAGCCGGCTGTTGCCATCGGCGCGCGCGATCGACGTGTCGGACGACTGCCTCGCGATGCAGGTGATCAAGACGCCCGAGGAGATCGCGCTTACGCAGCGCGCGTACCGGTACTTCGACCACATCCACGCGTTCGCTCGCGACTACATCCTCGAGCACGGCACGAGCACCACCGACTACCAGATCGGCCAGGCGCTGTCGTCGTACGGCATCAACCTCATGATGCGCGACGTTAGGCGCGACGGGAAACCTCATAGTGCCGTCGGCATGGATGTGACAGGAAATTACGTGCGCACCGGCGTGGCGACGGCGTACCCGCATCCCAACCAGTTCTTCCATGCGAAGGTCGAGCGCGGGAAGCCGCTCTATGTGAACTGCGACATCCTCCTCGGCGGGTATGGCGGTGAGGGCTATCGCAACTACATCCTGCTTCCGTCGACGCAGCAGCACGACCGTATGTGGCAGGTCGTCGCGGACACGGTGCAGATGATCGTCGAGGAGGCGAAGCCCGGTGTGGTCTGCTCGGAGATCGCGTACAGGGTTCACGCATATCAGATCAAGCAGGGGATGCAGGAGTACATCTATCACCGTCCGGGACACGGGCAGGGCCAGAACTTCGTCGGGCACCAGCCGCCGTTCCTCGCCCTCGGCGATGACACGGTGATCGAGAAGGGAATGACGTTCTCCGTCGAGCCGGGCTTGTACGATGAGAAATCGGGGATCGGTATCAATCCAAGCGATCGGCTGCTCGTGCTCGAGAATCGCGCGGTGTTGATGAGCCGGATCCCATTCACGAAGGAGTGGAGCTACCTCCGCGTATGAAGATGGGTCTTCCGCGTCGTGCCGCGCTCGCGGCCATTGCTCTGGTCGTTGCCTCTCGTCAGGCAGCGGGTCAGGGATCGGCGGCGCGTGCCGCGCAGGCGACATCGGCCACGACGTCGCGTTTCGTGCTCGACGCCGATCGGGCCCGCGATACGATCAGCCGGCACATCTACGGCCAGTTCGCGGAGCACCTCGGGCGGCTCGTGTACGACGGCGTCTGGAATCGCTCGTCACCTTCGGACGCGTGGCGCATGCGCGATGATGTCGTGGATGCGCTGCGAAAGATCCGGGTGCCAAACATCCGATGGCCGGGCGGTTGTTTCACCGATTACTACCACTGGAAGGACGGTGTCGGCCCGCGTGAGTCGCGGCCGAGCGTCGTGAACAACAATTGGGGTGGTGTCACCGAAGACAATGGCGTCGGCACGCACGAGTATCTCGCACTCACGGCAGCGTTAGGCGCCGAGCCGTTCATTGTCGCCAACCTGGGGAGTGGGACGGTCCAGGAGATGCACGACTGGTGGGAGTACGTGAACCACCCGGGTTCGAGCCCGATGGCCGATCTCCGACGGCGGAATGGTCGGGACGCTCCATACAACGTTCGCTTCTGGGGGCTCGGCAACGAGGCGTGGGGATGTGGCGGCAACATGCGGCCGGAGTACTACGCTGATGAGCTCAAGCGTTATGCGAGCTTCCTGCCGTCGTACGGAAGCGTCCGGCCCTTCCTCATCGCCGTGGGTCCGTCGGACGGCGACTACAACTGGACGAAAGTCATCATGCGCGAGGCGGCGCAGGTGATCGATGGCCTCGACATGCATCACTAC
>Ga0207674_10005086_pt1 | contig 15700 bp, 10 predicted proteins | sample KBSCornC72_FD_184303 | JGI IMG/M metagenome (GOLD analysis project Ga0207674, IMG submission 184303) | Corn rhizosphere microbial communities from Kellogg Biological Station, Michigan, USA - KBS Corn C7-2 (SPAdes) (version 2) | ecosystem: Host-associated > Plants > Roots > Rhizosphere > Soil ... | reverse complement strand
CGATCGGCGGCGAAGCCACTCAACGGCTCCCGATAGAGCAACAGGCAGGTGGATTTTTCAGAGCCGCGCCCGATGCGTCCGCGCAATTGATGCAATTGAGCGAGGCCAAAACGCTCGGCGTTCTCGATCACCATGATCGAGGCCTCGGGCACATCGACGCCGACCTCCACGACTGTTGTGGCCACCAAAAGACGGAGTTCGCCGGCTGCAAACTGCGCCATCACCCGGTCTTTCTCGCTACCTTTCATTTTTCCGTGGACGAGGCCGGCCTGATCGCCGAAGCGTTCCCGCAAAGCTTCAAAACGCTGGGTTGCATCCGTCAGATGCTCGATGCCTTCGGCCTCGGATTCTTCCACCAGAGGACAAATCCAGTAGACACGCTTGCCGGCGGAGAGCGCCCGGCCGACAGCATCGACGACTTCACTCAGGCGGCTTTGCGGTATCGCGCGCGTATCGATCGGTTGCCGGCCGGCGGGCTTTTCCCGCAGTTCTGAAACGTCCATGTCGCCGAAATAGGTCAGCACCAGCGTGCGTGGAATTGGGGTGGCGCTGAGCACGAGCACGTCCACCGCTTCGCCTTTGCCCGTCAGCGCCAGCCGTTCCCGTACGCCGAAGCGATGCTGTTCGTCGACGATTGCCAGTGCCAGCGCCTTGAACGTGACGTCGTCCTGAATCAGAGCGTGTGTGCCGACCAGCAGATCAATTTCGCCATCCGCGAGACGTTGAAGAATGTCGCGGCGTTCCCGGCCCTTTTCGCGACCGGTAAGGATAGCCACCCGCAAGCCGGCACGGGCGGCGAGCGGCGCGATGGTCTTGATATGCTGCCGCGCCAGGATCTCGGTCGGCGCCATCAGCGCGGCCTGCTTGCCGACCTCAGTGACCGCTGCCGCCGCGAGCAGCGCCACCACCGTCTTGCCCGAACCGACGTCGCCTTGAAGCAGCCGCAACATGCGGATCGGCTGTTGAAGGTCTTTGCTGATGGAAGCCGAGGCGGCCTGTTGTGACGGGGTCAGCGCATAGGGCAGGGCGTCGATTATCCGGTGACGCAGATCGCCATTGCCGGCATGTCGTTCGCCAGCTGGCCGGCGCAGTTGCGCCCGCACCAGCGCCAACGCCAGTTGACCGGCCAGCAATTCGTCAAAGGCAAGCCGCGACCAGAACAGACGATCGGGGAGAATGTCTGTGGGATCGAGCGGCTGATGTACCCGCCTCAAGGCCTCGCCGAAGGGCGGAAATCCGCAGCGGCGCAGAATCGCCGGACTGATCCATTCGGGAATTACGGGCAATTTCTGTAGCGCCTGCGCCACTGCGCGGCGCAACGAGCCGAGCGCCAATCCCTCGGTCAATGGATAGACCGGATCGATTGCCGGCAGGCTGGCAAAACCCGATTCGTCGACCACGCGATCCGGATGTACGATCTGCAGCGTACCGTCGAACATCTGTGCGGTACCGGAAACAAACCGGCGCGCGCCGACTGGAAGCAGTCTTTCGACGTAGCCCGGCTTGGCGCGGAAGTAGGTCAGCACGACGTCACCAGTATCATCGCTGGCATAGACCAGATGCGGGGCGCGGGAGCGTCCGCCCGGCGCTGGGCGATGACGATCGATGGTCACTTCCAGCGTCACGATGGTGCCGGGAACGGCGTCGCGAATTTTGGGCCGAGCCCGACGATCGACCGCGTTTGTGGGAAGATGCAGCAGCAGATCGACCAGCCGCGGGGTGTCGTTGCGTCCGAGCAAATAGCGAAAAAGCCCGTCCTGTTTCGGACCGACACCGGACAGGGTTGTCACCGGTGAAAACAACGGATTGAGCAAGGCGGGGCGCATGCAGCGACCCTAGCGCATGATCCGAAGCGTTAGCATTGCTTTTCCCGCGTTTTGCACGCCGAAAGGCTCCAGGGAACGAACATCGGGCATCGAGCGTAACTCACCCCAAATCATCGAGAACCATGCTGACTTCCGTTTCGACGAAGGCTATATAACCCCGCCCGGCACGTCCGGGCTTTTGGCGTTGGACTGGGAATAGGCAAATGACGGGATCGACACGATCAAGCGCGGGCCTCGACGACCGCCGCAAGCGGCTGTTGTTTCATTGCTGGCACCGCGGAACGCGGGAGATGGATCTGATCCTTGGCCGGTTTGTTGACGCCGAAATCGCCGATCTCACCGAGACCGAACTGACACAATTGGAACAGCTGATCGAAATTCCGGACCCCGACCTCTACGCCGCATTGACAGGCGACAAAGCCCTGCCTCCTTCCCACACCAGCGATCTGTTCGAGCGCATCAAGGCCTTTCGGGCAACGGACGGCGAGGCATGAAGGAACCGGCCAAGTCCCCAGGAAGGTCCCCAGCTCAGTTGCTCACGCCGGGGCACGTGTTGACGCTGGCCAATGTTGCGGAAGGCGCAGAGGGCCTGGTCGTCTCCGACCTGGCGCGCGCGCTGGCGGCCAGGCCCAAACCATCGCCTGTCAGCCTGGCAGTTATCTGCCGGGATGGAGCCCGCATGAATCAGCTGGCGCGGGCATTGGAATTCTTCGCGCCGGACTTGCCGGTGCTGCAGTTTCCGGCCTGGGATTGCCAACCCTATGATCGCGTCTCGCCGCACGGCGGGGTACTGGCGCAACGCGTCACCACGCTCGCCCGGCTTGCTCGCCTTGCTGGCAGCGACAAACCGCTGATCGTGCTCACAACCGTGAACGCCATCGTACAGCGGGTGCCCGCCCGCACGGCGATGGCCTCGCAGGCTCTGTCGGTCGCACCAGGACACGTCGTGCCGATGGACTCGATCGTCTCGTGGCTGGAGCACAATGGCTACAATCGCTCCTCGACCGTCCGCGAGCCCGGTGAATACGCCGTTCGCGGCGGCATCCTCGATCTATTTCCGGCCGGGCTGGACCTGCCGGTGCGTCTGGATTTCTTCGGCGACAGCCTTGAATCGATCCGCAGTTTTGACGCGGAAACGCAGCGCACGCATCTCGACATGCGCTCGCTCGATCTGGTGCCGGTCTCCGAATTCCAGCTCGTCACTGAGACCATTCGCCGCTTCCGAATGGGTTACGTCGCGACCTTCGGAGCGCCTCAACCCGGCGATGTCCTGTATGAGGCAATCAGCGAGGGGCGGCGGCATCCCGGCATGGAGCACTGGCAGCCGCTGTTTGTCGAGCGGATGGACACCTTGTTCGACTATCTGGAGGGTGCGGCGATCGCCATCGAGCCGCAGTGCGAGGACGCAGCCCGCGAGCGATTCAAGCAAATAACCGACTATTACGAGGCCCGGCGCGAGGCGCTCGATCATCCCGGTGGCGGCGCGATCTATAAACCCCTTCCGCCGGATCGGCTCTACCTGACGGAAAGCGAGTGGTCGGATAGCCTGAAAGACTCGGCGATCGCGCGACTGACGCCGTTCGCGCTACCCGAGGGAAGTGCCGATACGATGGATGCCGGCGCGAGGCAGGGGCGCAATTTTGCTCCCGAGCGGGCCGATGGCAACGTCAATGTCTTCGAAGCTGTTGTGGCTCATGTCCAAGAGCTGCAGGCACAACGAAAGAAAGTCGTCATTGCGCTGTGGAGTGAAGGCTCCCGCGACCGCATGGGGAGCATGCTCAAGGACCACAGGCTCCTCAATCTGACCAGCGTCAACAGCTGGCGGACCGTTCAGGCCACGCCGCGCAACGAAGCCATGCTCGCCGTGATCGGCATGGAATCGGGCTTCGAGACCGCCGATGTCGCCGTCATCAGCGAGCAGGACATTCTTGGCGACCGTCTGGTGCGTCAGCGCAAGCCCAGCCGTAAGCTCGACAACTTCATTTCGGAAGTGACGAGCCTGACGGCCGGAGACCTTGTGGTCCATGTCGAACATGGCATCGGCCGCTTTGTCGGACTGCAAACGCTCGATGTCGCCGGTGCGCCGCACGATTGTCTGGAGTTGCATTATGCCGCCGAGACCAAGCTGTTTCTGCCCGTCGAAAACATCGAACTGCTGTCGCGTTACGGCTCCGACCAGACCAATGTCGAACTGGACCGGCTGGGCGGAGGCGGTTGGCAGAATCGCAAGGCCAAGCTCAAGAACCGCATTCGCGAGATCGCCGGAGAGCTGATCAAGATCGCCGCCGAGCGGCATTTGCATGAGGCGCCGAAAATGCCCGTGCAGCAACAGCTCTACGATGAATTCTGCGCCCGGTTTCCCTATGACGAAACCGAAGATCAGTTGACGGCGATCAACGCCACACTGGCTGACCTCGAAAGCGGCCGGCCGATGGATCGGCTGATCTGCGGCGACGTCGGCTTTGGCAAGACCGAGGTGGCGCTTCGAGCCGCCTTCGCGGTTGCCATGGAAGGCAAACAGGTCGCCGTGGTCGTTCCTACCACCCTGCTGGCGCGTCAGCACACCAGGAATTTTGTCGAAAGATTCCGCGGATTTCCGGTCCACGTCGCCCAGGCCTCGCGCCTGATCGCGGCCAAGGAGCTCACCAAGGTCAAGAAAGGTCTGACGGACGGTTCCGTCGATATCGTGGTCGGGACCCACGCGCTGCTTGGCAAGACCATCAAGTTCAAGGATCTTGGCCTGCTCATCGTCGATGAAGAGCAACATTTCGGCGTTTCCCACAAGGAACGGTTGAAGCAATTACGTGCTCAGGTGCACGTGCTCACCCTGACAGCCACGCCAATTCCCCGTACGCTGCAACTGGCGTTGACCGGCGTTCGCGAGCTTTCGATCATTGCCTCGCCGCCAGTGGATCGTCTGGCGGTTCGCACCTTCGTGGCGCCTCACGATCCGCTGATGATCCGGGAAGCGCTGCTGCGTGAGCGTTATCGGGGCGGCCAGGGGTTTTACGTCGTTCCCCGGATCGAGGACCTGGCGGGCGTCAAGGATTTCCTCGACAAGAACGTGCCGGAGATGAAGGTGGCGATCGCCCACGGCCAGATGCCGCCCGCGGTGATCGAGGACATCATGTCGGCCTTCTACGACGGCAAATATGACGTGCTGCTCTCGACCACCATTGTCGAATCCGGGCTCGACATCCCCTCGGCCAACACGCTGATTGTGCACCGTGCCGACATGTTCGGGCTGGCCCAGCTCTATCAGCTGCGAGGCCGGGTCGGCCGTTCGAAACTGCGGGCCTATGCGCTCTTGACCTTGCCGGCGCAGCAGAAGATCACCGCGCAGGCCGAGCGCCGCCTGAAGATACTGCAATCACTGGAAACGCTGGGGGCAGGTTTCCAGCTGGCTTCACACGATCTCGATATCCGTGGCGCTGGCAACCTGCTCGGCGAAGAACAGTCCGGTCACATCAAGGAAGTCGGGTTCGAACTCTATCAATCGATGCTGGAGGAAGCGATCATCAACCTCAAGGCCGGCATCGTTGAGCCCGTGGCCGACCGCTGGTCACCGCAGATCACCATCGGCATGCCCGTGCTGATTCCGGAGGATTATGTCAGCGATCTCCCAGTTCGCTTGTCGCTCTACCGAAGGCTCGCCGATCTCGACAATGAGGAGGACATCGACAGTTTCGCCGCCGAGATGCGCGACCGGTTCGGCGCGTTGCCCGATGAGGTGCGCTATCTGTTCAAGGTAGCCGCCATCAAGAGCTATTGCCGAAGGGCCAACATCGAAAAGGTGGACGCCGGACCGAAGGGCGCCGTCATCAGCTTCCGCGACAACAAGTTTGCCGAGCCGGAGCGGCTTGTCACATTCATCCGTCGATATGGCCAGGCCGCGAAGGTGAGACCGGACATGAAGGTGGTATTCCTTCAGGAGTGGCAATCGCCGGAAGAGCGGCTAGGCGGCACCAGTGACATCCTGCGCCAGCTTGCCCATCTTGCGGAGAGCAAGAAAGCCGCCTGACTGGGAGCAATAGCGTTTTCGAGCGAAGTGGATACCGGTTCGCGTGAAGAAGACGCTTCAAAACACTAGTGCAGAGTTTCGGTTCGGATGAATTAAAACGGAAACTCCCGACACGCGTTTCAGGACGCGGCGCGCCGGACACCCTGCCGCAGTCGCGACAACAGGGCATCGACCGTATCGGCCGGGAGCAGGGCGGCGGTCGCCACATCCGGGCCCGTTTGGAGTTCCTGCCCGCGATAGGTGGTGTGCCGCATAACGCTGGCAAGCCGCCGCGCAATTCCTTGGGCGGCGCGCGCTTCGGTCTCGGTGAAGACCGCAAGGATCGATAAATCGTCGGGGCAACTCGCGCCGAAATCGGTCTTTCGCATCAGGCGGCTGAGGATCCGCGCACCATCCACCCGGGTCCGTTCGGCCTCAAATGTAAAACGTGTCACCGACAATGCGCTACCTTGCGCCAATGCATCACGAATGGCGCGCGTAAGGTCGCGCTCAAAGGCTTCCCAGGTCAGAAGGCCGGTTCGCGGATCAAGCAGGCCGTCGGCCTCGATCGACTGCAACATCCGACCAAGTCGTACCTCGAACGCGTTCTGCCGGATCAGCGGCAGGGCATAGGCGGCCACGCGCGCCGCGGACCCCGATACGATTTCTAGATTGGGCAACTGATAGCTCGAGGCAAGATGATAGGACGCGACGATCACCGGGAGGTTGCGGAAACGAGCATCTTCGGAAAGTACCGTCAGGAAGGCATCCGTCACGCGCTCGGTAAATCCATCGCCAAGGACGATGCCGTTGATCTCCCGCGTATTGAGGTGTTTGGCTGCAGCTTCAATGCTGAGCGCACCCACGACACCCATTTCCTCGCCAAGAGCGACCGATAATTCCGGATGGGTTGCGCCACGCCCGATCAACAGGACCGATGCATCCCGCGTGGTCTCCCCATTTGGCGACGGCATCTGCTGCGACCCGGGCAGCCGCCTCATCAGCGTGGCATGCAGGCTTCGGACTCGAAGCGACGAATTCAACCTTGCAACGAGACGTTCGGGATGACCGCCTAGCTTCGAAAACGGAATGACATTCTCCGGTAACGTGTCGGCCGAGAAATCGATGCCGATCAGCGGCACATAAGGTTGCCTGTCGGCAAGCAGCAGAGCCAACGATTCCAATGCATCCGCCGGGGCATCCTGCGCGGCCATGACCACGGCCGCTGGATCAAGCTCGACGGCCGCGGCGCAGGCTTCCGGCCAGTCGGTCTCGATAATCGGAAACAGGCCAGCCTGCCTCAGCGCCTGCGCGACGAATGCCTGGTCACCAATCGACACGGCAATAACGGGACCTGGCTGCGACATGATCGGTTCTGGTTGCGTGGGTCCCGCCGCGTTCGCATGCAGGATGATCCTGCGACCCTGTCAGAGGGGTCTTAATGCGGCGTCAACGGCCTAAGTGGGGCCGATACGATCCCTAAAGGCCTCGATCATCAACGGATTAAGCCCCAATGCGGCCAGCGCTTTGCGAGCCCTGGCATTGTCGGGCGCGCGCCCCGCCAGACGATGCCCATTGAGGCGATCGGGCAGAGCGGTCAGCAGCGTTCCCTGGCCCAATCTTTTTGCCCATTCCCCGAGGTCGTGAGCGAGGAAACGATACCCACTTACCGCCATGATGCCTGGCGGCGGTGCGGTGATATGGAGAGACCCGCTTGGGCGATCCAGACGCGCGGAATATCCGGTGTCCACCAGATCTGCTTCAGGGAGCGTCAGCGAGTCGGAATCGAAATTCGACGCGGCGTAGGCCGCAACCGGCACCATCGGCCCCCGCAACGCCAGCGTCCCCTTCGGGGTGATCAGGGTTTCGCCCGCAATCGATGACCCGGCAGCGTCCCGAGGCGCCCCGTGCGGTCCCGGCAGGATAGAGGCTGCCGCGCCATTGGCGGAGCGGCGCGCGCCGAACAATCCGACTTCGCCAAACAAATAGACGTCCGTCAGCGACGAGCAGCCATGGGACCAGGCCGGACTCGTCGCTACTTGTTCGGGGGCCCGCCACAAACCAATGGTGCGGCGCACCGACGGCAAACGCGCCGGCATTCCTGCTTCGTCCAATCGTAGCGCCAATTGCGCGGGCACCACCAGGGTGTCGCAGAGGTGATCCTGCACCTGCCGCTCCAGCACCTCATTGTCGAAGGGATGGTGAAGCATCAGCGCGCCGCCCGACAACAGCCAGAGCCCAAGTGAGGATGTCAGGCCCGCAAAGGAAGCCGGCATGACCGCCGACAGCACCGTTGCGCCTTGCGGCACGTCGCTTTCGAGAAATACCGCCAGTGCGCCGGCAATGAGGTTGAGGTGGGTCCTTGGTACGGCGCGAAATCCATCACCGGTCACGTCGAAGGAAATGATGGCCGCACGCCGTCCATCCTGGGTGACGGTCCGGGTCGTGAAGGATCGGCTTTCCATCGCCAGATCGAGCGAGGCCATTCCCTCTGGCAGGTCCGTTCCGAACCCACAGACGTGGCGGATGGAAAACGCCTCAACGGCCGCATTCAGCGCAAGGTCTGCATGCACCACACCATCGATCATCTTGGAGGTAACGATCGCGCGGGCGCCGGTCCGATTCAGCGCCATCGTCAATTCGGCCTGCCGCCACAATAGCGGAAGCAAAGCCACGATCAGTCCGGCTCGGTGGGCAGCCAGCACGGTCAGCATCAGTTCGACGGTGTTGGGCAACTGAACCGCAATCACCGAATTAGCCGGCAGGCCGGCCTCAATGAAATGGGCGCTGAGGGCGGCAATGGCTCGGTCCGCCTCCGCATAGGAAAGGCGCCGGGCTGGTTGCCCCGTCACCCGCGGCTTGTCAGCGGGATCGACCAGGGCCAGCGCATCCGGCTGCCTTACGAGCGAGCGGCCAAACAGGGCGTCGAGGGTCGGGGACACGCTGGAATGAATCACGGCCTTCCCTGGTGTTGCGAGTCGGGCGTCTGCCACCACGTCTCGGGCAGATAGCCCGTCAACGCAGTGGCCTTTGGCCGTTCTATCCGATTCCAGCGCGCGATCCATTGCTCCCGAACATTAAACAGCGGGATAGCGTAGAACCCGGCCATCAAACTGCGATCGAGCGCACGAACTGCGGAGGTGAAGGCCGGGCGGTCGCGGGCCTGCAACAGCGCGGCGATCAAGGAGTCGATCGCGGGATCCTTGGCTCCCATATAATTGCGGGTACCCTGACTGTCGGCCGCACGGCTGCCCCAATAGAATGACTGCTCATTGCCGGGCGAGAGCGACTGGTCCCACCGGTTCCAGACCACGTCGAAATCGAACTCGATCCGTCGCTGATCGAACTGCACGGCGTCGACCGAGCGCACCGTAACCTCGATACCGGCCCGTTTGAGATCGCGCGCATAGGCAAGCGCGATGCGTTCCTGATCCCGGGTCGCCACCAGAATTTCGAAACGCAGGGGTTCGCGGGTTGCACGTCGCCGCAGGACCGTGCCATCGAGCTCGTAGCCCGCATCCGACAGCAGCGTCAGCGCCTGGCGGAGCGTGGCGCGGTCGCGCCCCGAACCATTGCTGACAGGCAAGCGAAAGCTGCCATCGAGAATATCTGGGGAAATATGCGCGCCCGCCCGCTGAAGAAGTTCGCGCTCCCTATCATCGGCGGCGCGTTCATAAGCAGAAAGCTCCGAACCCGCGAAGTAGCTTGCCGAACGGCCGTAGAGATCAAAAAAATAATTGTGATTGATCCACTCGAAATCGAACAGCTGGATCAGGGCCTGGCGAACGCGAATGTCGGAAAAAATGTCACGCCTTGTGTTGAAGACGAGAAATTCAGATGGTTGCGGCACCCCGATCGGAATCGTTTCCCGGACAACCTGCCCGTCACGCAGGGCTGGGAAATCATAGCCGCTGTGCCACCGCAATGGCTCGGTTTCGATGCGGAAGTCATAGAGGCCGCGCTTGAACGCCTCGAATTGCCCATTCGCCTCCCGGTAGAAATCCAGCCGGATCTCTTCGAAATTCCATAGGCCTTTGTTCACGGGCAGATCGCGGCCCCAGTAATCCGGGTTACGCGTTAGCACCACGCTGGCGCCGGGCCGGACCTCGCTCACCCGGTAGGGGCCTGATCCGATCGGCGCCTTCAGCGTAGTCTCTTCAAAGGTGTCGGCATTCACCGCATGGCGCGGCAGGATCGGCATTAAGCCTAGCACCAGCGGCAATTCTCGATCATCAGCGCCCTTCAAGTCGAAGCGGACCGTCAAGTCGTCAGGCGCGGTCGCGCCGAAGACTTTCGAATAATATTGACGGTGATTGGGACGTCCCTTGTCCCGCAGCAGGGCCCAGGAAAACAACACGTCGTCGGCTCGCACCGGCCTACCATCGGAGAATCGTGCCCGCGGATCGAGATGGAAGGTGACGAAGCTTCTCGCCTCGTCCGTCTCAACGCTCCTGGCCAACAGGCCATACAGTGTGAACGCTTCGTCATTGTTTCGAGCCATCAGGCTCTCGATCACAAAGCCCCGGATAGGCTGGACCGCCAATCCCCGAACGATGAACGGGTTGAGGCTGTCAAAGGTGCCGAGAATGCCTTGTACAAGACGGCCCCCCTTCGGGGCATCCGGATTGGCATAGGGAAGGTGGGTAAACCCCGATGGCAGGACCGGGCTACCATGCATGGCCAGCGCCGAGCCCTCCTCGGCTGCAGCCTGATGTAGTGAGGGCAGGCAAAGGCCCATTAGGGCCCCCACCAGGCCGGTCAGAAGGCGGCCAGGCCACCGCGTAACCCACGAAACTGATTCGGCACGATCCACGTCCCCGGTTTAACACAGCTGGCCGCTTCGGCCCCAACCCAGGCCGCGGAGAGGCCGGCCGGCATTGATCTTTTCATCCGCCCCTGTATGAAAGCGGGCGATTGATCCGGCGGGGCAAAACCTGTCACGTATCCGCCTCAATTGGCAAAGAGACAGCCGCCCCAAACCGCCAGTGTCGCTGCCTTGCGAATCCGGGGGGGCACTGCCGTTCAGAAAGGGTTTTCCGCAATGAATTTCAGCATCATGGCCGCGTCGGTCTTGCCGCGGGGGCGTGCTATGGCCGTTTTGGCCGCCACTGCGCTCGCCGTCACGTCCTGGACCTTGAACGCCCATGCTCAGCAGCCGGCGGCCCCGCCGGCGGCGGCTCCAAAAGCGAAGCCGGCCGCCGCACCGAAGGCGGCACCGAAGGCAGCTCCAGCCCCGGCGCCGACCGCCCAGCAGCCAGCCCCGGCTCAAGGGGCTCCGCAGCAGGCTCAGTCGGCACAATCCAACGATCAGGTGCAGCTGATCTACGCACCCTGGACCAAATTCTGCCTCAAGGGACAGGACGCCAACGCCAAGCAGGTGTGCTTTACCGGTAAGGACGGCCGTATCGAATCCGGCCAGCCGGTGATCGCGGCCGTGATCATCGAGCCGGAGGGCGAGAAGAAGATTCTTCGCGTCACGCTGCCGCTCACCATGCAGCTCACCTACGGCACCCGAATCGTGATCGACAATAATCCGCCGGCACAGGCGCCTTACTTCATCTGCTACCCCAATGGCTGCATGTCCGATTATGAGCTTACGCCGGAATTGCTGGGCTTGCTGAAAAAGGGCCAGGCGCTGGTGGTTCAGGCCATCAACTCCAACGCGCAGCCGCTGACGCTGCCATTGCCGCTGGTGGAACCGGGCGGCGGAGGGTTCGCCAAGGCTTATGACGGTCCTCCGACCGACCCCAAGGTGTTCGAGGAGAACCAGAAGAAGCTGCAGGAAGAGCTGCAGAAGCGTGCGGAAGAAACCCGCAAGAAGCTAGAGGCAACCCAGCCGCAGAGCCAGAACCAGGGCGCCACGGCTAACCCGGCGTCAAAATAAGCCGTTCCAGCAAACCAAATAAAAAAGGCGCCTCTCACGGGCGCCTTTTTTTGTATCCCGATCCTTCGTCACGCCAAGCGGCTCTTCGGCTTACTTGCCGCTCGCCCGTCACGCCTGGGCTAGTTCAGCGATGGATTTCGCGGGCGGTAGCTTCCGGATTTATCTTTCACGAAAATCTCGGCGACTTGCGAATGCCTGATCGGCTCGCCGGACTCGTCAGGAACGAGATTTTGCTCGGAAACATACGCCACATATTCGGATTCAGAATTTTCCGCGAGCAGATGGTAGAACGGCTGGTCCTTTCGCGGCCTGACTTCCTCAGGGATCGATAACCACCATTCCTCGGTATTGTTGAATTCCGGATCGATATCGAAAATCACGCCCCGGAATGAAAAGATCCGGTGGCGGACGATCTGTCCGATCTGAAACTTGGCGGTGCGGGCTTTGATCATGTTCGTCGAATAGACCATGATTGTGGCCGATGCTAGGGGCAATCCCCCGAATTAACCATGCCGGACGCGACCAAGAGGGCGAAAAGGCGGCTCTGCTAGATCGCCCGCCGCTGCCACCAGGAGGGCGCCAGACCTTCCCGCATGGCCAGACGGCGGAGCGGGCCGACCGACCGAAGCAAATGCAGACCCGCCGCGCGAGCCGATTGCGCCGGCAGCCAGTCGCTCAGCAGGGATCGATTGGCCAGATCGATGGTCCAGGTCCGGCTGGTGACGTCAGCGCGCCTTGCCCGATCATATCGCGCGAGCGCCGGCGCAGCTCCCGGATCCTCGCCGGCCGCTACCGCATCTCCGGCAATGCGAGCGATATCCATCGCGTCGCGGAAACCCATGTTTAATCCCTGCGCGCCGATCGGCGGCAGGACATGCGCGGCTTCGCCGGCAAGCGCCACACGCCGCGCCGCAAATTGCCGAGGCGTTTCGATCACGAGCGGAAACAGGTGACGACCGGGATCGACGCTGATCTTGCCAAAAATGGAATGGCAACGACGCTCGGCCATTTCGGCCAGCGCGTCATCGTCGAGCGCACTCAGCCGCTCGGCCTCCGACGGGGAGGTGACCCAGACCACGCTGGCGCGATCACCCGGAAGCGGTACGAATACGCAGGGTCCTTGCCGGGTGTGAAACTCCGTCGAAACATTCTGGTGCGAACGCGACAGGCCGATGTTGAAGGTCAACGCCGTCTGATGAAGATCGCGACTAGTGAAAGCAATGCCGGCTGCGGTCCTGCAAAGCGAGTGCTTGCCGTCCGCTCCAACGACCAGCCGTGCTCGAACGCCGTCGCCCCGGCGCAATCGGATCGTCACAGCGCCGCCAAGCGCGGCCTCCTCGGTATCGACCGCTTCCGCCTGATCATCAATCCGCGTCAGCGTGGAGATCTCGTCCGCTCGCCGCTCCAGCGCGGAAGTCAAATCCGCATTCGCGATATTGTAGCCAAAAACATCGAGCCCGATCTCCGAACACTCAAAACGCACTTCCGGCGCCCTGATCAATCGGCCGGTGTCATCGACCAGGCGCATTACCCGAAGGGCCTCTGCCTTGCCGGCACATCGCGGCCAGACGCCGAGCTGCTCCATAAAGGCCACGGAGTCGCCGAGCAACGCGGTCGTCCTGTTGTCCGCGTAGGGCAGACGCGGGGCGATGAGCGCGGTATTGACGCCTCGTTCAGCCAGCGCAATCGCCGAGGCAAGCCCGACCGGCCCGCCGCCGATAACCAGCACGTCAAAGTTAGCGGCTTCGTTCATGCAAGGCTGACCCTCAGACTGATAAGGAACAATTGAACGTCTCCGAGCGGCTTTTCAAGTCCTTGCCATGTTCGAGTCCTTGCCCTGGACTTCATACAGACCGGCGTGGGCGGCGACTGATCGCCGCAAGGGGCAATGTGCAAATCCGACGATTTCCAGCTAGTCTGTCGACTCGCCTCATGACCGGAACTCCTCAGAGCCAGTTTATCCACCCGAACAAGTAGCGGTCATCTCCGGTCATGGATCAGATAAGCCCAGACACTTCCTCGATCTCCCGTCTGCGGCGGCGAGCGGCCTTTGGCGTGCACATCCTGACGGCGCTTGGCGCGGGACTCGCCCTGGTAGCCTTGCTGGAGGCCGTTCGTGAACATTGGGCGGCGATGTTTGCCTGGCTCGGCGCGGCCCTTATCGTGGATGCCATTGACGGGCCGATCGCGCGCAGACTCGATGTCGCGCAGCTCCTGCCACACTGGTCCGGCGATACGCTCGACCTGGTGGTGGATTTCGTCACCTATGTCTTTGTTCCGGCCTACGCCATCACCGCGAGCGGCCTGTTGCTTCCAGTCGCGGCCCCAATTCTGGGCGCCGGCGTCGCCATATCCGGCGCGATCTATTTTGCTGATCGCCGCATGAAAACCGATGACAATCATTTTCGCGGATTCCCGGCGCTTTGGAACGCCGCGGCCTTCTATCTCTTTCTTCTGCAGATGCCACCGCTCTACTCTTCCCTGGCGGTGGCTTCACTGATCATCATGACCTTCGTTCCTATCCACGTGCTGCATCCGATGCGCGTAGTTAGACTGCGAATCCTAACCCTGTTACTTCTAGCGATCTGGAGCGGACTCGCTATCGTCGCGTTGCTTCACGATTTCAACCCGGGACTTCCGGTCGCGCTCGGCCTTTGCGCAATCGGCGCCTATATCCTGGGAAGTGATGCGGCGATCAAGCTGGTGGGAGCACTTTCCAAGTGATTGAATTATTGACCAGCGCCGAGGCATGGGCCGCGCTACTCACCTTGACAGCGCTCGAGATCGTGCTCGGCATCGATAACGTCATCTTTATTTCGGTTATCGTTTCGAGAATACCGCCGCACAACGCCAAACTGGCGCGACAGGTGGGACTGGCTCTCGCCCTGGTGTTTCGTATTCTTTTATTGAGCGCGCTGGTCTGGCTGATCGCGCTACGAAATCCGATCATCACCATCATGGGTATCGGCCTGTCCTGGCGCGACATCATCCTGATCGGCGGCGGCCTCTTTCTCATTGCCAAGGCCACCCACGAAATTCATGGCGAGGTCGAACTACGCGATGGCAATGGCGGCGAGGGGCGAGCTTCCGCCGCATTTGCGTGGGTTATCTTCCAGATCGTCATCATCGATCTGGTGTTCTCGCTTGACTCGATCATCACCGCGATCGGCATGGCGCAGGACATCGAGATCATGATCGCCGCTGTCGTGATCGCCTGTGTCATCATGTATGTTTCTTCCGGACCGGTAGCACGCTTCGTGGCCGACCACCCCACTACCAAAATGCTGGCACTTGCATTTCTCGTGCTGATCGGCGTAGCCCTTGTGGCCGACGGGCTAAGCTTTCATATCCCGCGCGGATATATCTATTTCGCGATCGCATTCTCCGCCGCCGTGGAACTATTCAACGTGATGGCCAGGCGGAATCGTCACCGGCGCTCGGGGAGGGCAGCGTAAGGCGGGCTTGGTTGACAAGCTTCCGCCAATGGGCTTTCGCTCCTCTTAAAGAATTCTTCTTGTCTTAAAGTATTCTTGGAGTGTCGGACATGACCAAGGCCGTGCGCGTTCACAAGCTCGGAGGACCGGAGGCGCTACAATATGAAGATGTAGAGGTCCCGTCGCCCGGTCCCGGCGAAATCCGCATCCGCCATCGCGCCATCGGCCTGAATTTCATCGACACCTATTTTCGAACCGGTCTCTACAAGGCGCCATCCTTGCCATTCGTGCCTGGCCAGGAAGCCTCGGGGGAAGTGGTTGCCGTGGGCTCCCACGTCACCAACTTCCACCCGGGCGACCGCGTTGCGTATTACGGTCTGCTTGGAGCCTATGCCACGGAACGCAACATGCCCTGGGAGAAGGTGGTCAAATTACCTGACCACATCACCTTCGAGCAGGCCTCGGTTTTGATGCTCAAGGGGCTGACGGTCTGGTATCTCATGCACAAGACGTTCAAGGTCGAGCCAGGGCACCGCGTGTTGATTCACGCGGCCGC
>Ga0207674_10005083_pt1 | contig 15704 bp, 14 predicted proteins | sample KBSCornC72_FD_184303 | JGI IMG/M metagenome (GOLD analysis project Ga0207674, IMG submission 184303) | Corn rhizosphere microbial communities from Kellogg Biological Station, Michigan, USA - KBS Corn C7-2 (SPAdes) (version 2) | ecosystem: Host-associated > Plants > Roots > Rhizosphere > Soil ... | reverse complement strand
CGCACCTTCGGCGACGAACAGCAGGACGAAGGGCAGCACGGGCAACAGATAGCGGGCGTACACGAGCGGATGCTGGATCCATTGCGGGCGCGCCGCGGCGATCGCGACCGCGGTGCCAGCACAAAGGAACCCGACGTAGCCGACGAACGACGCGTCGCGGCGGGCGTGGCGAACCACGCCGAGCGCGCAAAGCGCGACGCATGCGCCGAGCAGCGCGGGCGATGCAATGCCGAAGAGCATCAACGCGGTCCGGTACGTGCTTTGCGGCGTGATGCCGTCGGCACCGGCCTTCAGCGCAAGCTGCGTAGCACTCGCGGCGAATGGCGGCGCAAGCACGACGGCAAGCGGGATCGCGGTCGCTGCGCCGAGATAGACGAGGCGACGGATCACCTGCGCCCGGCGGCCGTCGTGTCGCCGCCGCAGTGCGGCAAGGGCGTAATACGCAAACGGAAGCAGCGTGAAAGGCAGGGTGACGAGATGCAGCCAGCCGGCGAGAACCGTGCAAACGGCGTACGTCGATCCCCACGCCTTCGCATGCGAGCGGGCATTGAACGCATTGCGAAATGCGATGACGGCGACGAACGCGAGCAGGCAGGTGATCGCATACGGACGCGCCGTACGGCTCAGATACACGAGCAGCGGCGAGATGGCGAGCAAGGCCACCCACGCGGCGAGTGCCGCCGGCTGCGCATCGCGTCGCAGCAGCCACGGACAGGCGACGAGCAGCGCGATTCCCGCAAGCAGCATCGGCAAGTGCATCTGCCACTCGGTCAAGCCGCCGTGCAGCGCGAGGAAGCGGTAATAGAGCGTCAGCGGGATGCTGTAGTCGGCGACGCCGAAGCTCGTGACGATGCCCTTCACGTCCGAGTGCAGCAGCTTGTGGATCGCATGCCACTCGTCGTCGAGAAGGATCTGCGTCGACAGCTGCGTGGCGCGCAGGTAGATCCCGGCGCCGATCGATGCCGCGGCGAGCAGCACGCACCCTACGTTGAAGGCGCTCGCGCCCGTGCGCGGCGCATGATGCATCGACGCCTCAGCGATCGATGCCATCGTGCCAGCGGTGCACGAGGTGGACGAGACCGAGCTCGCGCGTGCGGCCCCGCACGACGAGCGGACGCTCGACGTTGTCGAACACGCGCAGCCCCTCGGGATCGGCGGCATGCGCCTTGATCCAGTACTTGCCGGGCTGCAGCGGCAGTGCCGGAAAAGTCAGCGTGAATTCGAACCGGTGATCGTCGCACTTCCGCAATGCAACGCGATCCATGTCGGATGCAACGCCGAAGACCGGCGTGCCGTCGGCGCGCACGATGCCGATCACGACGACCGGCGCGCGGCCGTCGGGCGAATAGACATCGCCACGTACCGACACGTCTTCACCGTGGATGATGTCGTCGACGCTCGCATCGAACGAATTGACCGCGTACGCGCCCGTGGCCATCGCTTCGGCCAGCGGCATCCCCGATTTCGACGTCGCGGCCTTCTCCTCGTGGTACGTGAGATACGCGCGCGTCACGTCCTCCGAGAGTCCGAATTGCTCGACGCGCCCGTCCTTCAGCCACATCGCATGGCGGCACAGCTTCTGTATGTGATACATGCTGTGCGAGCACAGCAGCAGCGTGCCGCCGCCGTCGAGAAAGCGCTCCATCCACGCGATGCAGCGCTTCTGGAACGACTCGTCGCCCACCGCGAGCACTTCGTCGGTGATGAGGATCTCGGGCGCGAGTGCGGTGGCGATCGCAAAGCCCAGCCGTACCACCATCCCCGACGAGTATTGCTTGATCGGATCGCGGATGTGATCGCCGATGTCGGCGAACGCGATGATCTCGTCGCGCTTGGCCGCGATCTCGCGCGGTGTCAATCCAAGCAGCGCCGCCGCGAGCTCGATGTTGGCGAGACCCGTGTAATCGGGATGGAATCCCGCGCCGAGCTCGAGCAGCGCACCCACGCGCCCGTTCACGCTGACGTTGCCGCGCGTGGGCTCGATCACGCCGGCGACGATCTTCAGGAGCGTCGACTTGCCCGCGCCGTTCTCGCCGATGATGCCGAGCGATTCGCCGCGCGACAACGTCAGCGTCACGTCGTCGAGCGCGCTGAACACGTGCGCGGCACCGCGGCCGCGCAGCAGGTCGTACACGAGGCGCAGCCGGCCGCCGCGCGTGTCGACCTTCGCGTAGTCCTTGCCGACATGCGCAAGCTGCATGAGCGATGCGTCGCTCAAACGAAATCCTCGAAGTGCGGCGAAAGACGGCGAAACACCCACCGTCCGCCGGCGAAGAGAAGCAGCGCGACAGCAACTGCAACGACATCCGACGGATGCACGCCAAGCTGGCCGTCGAGGAGCGCCTCGCGCAGGCGGGCCACCACCCAGTTGAACGGATTCGCCGCAACCCAGATCCGCAGGTTCGCCGGAACGAGCGACAGCGGATAGAGGATCGGCGTCAGATACATGAGGATCATCAGGATCGGCATCAGCACGTGCTCGACGTCGCGCACGAACACCTGCAATGCTGCGAGCGCGAACGTGATGCCGACGATGGCGACGACGAGGACCACCCACACCGCAATCGCGATGACGAGGCCCGACAGATGAATGGGCTCTCCCGCCAGCTTCAGCACGAGCAGCACCGCGACGTAGCCCGCGAACTGGAGCGCGAACGTGGCGAAGACCGACGCGAGCACGACAAACTCGTGCGGGAACGCCACCTTGCGGATCATCCCCGCATAACCCGCGAGCGACAGCGCGCCACGCTGCAGCGCTTCCTGCGCCGCAAGCCACGGCCAGAGCGCGACCGCGACGAACGCGAGAAAGCTCTGTCCCGCAAACGACGTCGCCCTGAAGATGTTCGTGAATACGAAGTGGTAGACGGCCAGCATCGCGAGCGGAGAAAGGAGCGCCCAGGCGAGGCCGCTCACGCTGCCGAGATAGCGTGTCGTGAGCTCGCGGCGGAAGAAATTGACGAGGAGCGCGCGGTTGCGCGCAGCCGAGGATTTCGCTGCGCCGGGTGATCGCGTTGCAGCCGGCTCGCTGGTAGCCGGGCGGCTCAAGCGCTCGCGATCATTTGGGCGCGCCCGCCGGCGCCGAAGGCGTGGGGGGAGGCGACGATGCGGACGCGCCGTCGGAACCTGCCGTCCCGGAGGGCGCGACCAGCGCATCGACCTGCGCCTGGTTTACCTGCAGCTCGGGATCGCGATAGATGGCCTCGATGCGTTGCTGGCGTTCTTCCGCGACGAATTGCTTGCGCAACCCCTGCATGATCGAATCGTGCGCCTCGTCGAAACTGAGCGGCTTTGCCGGCCGGCGCTCGTCCAGACGCATCACGTGGTAAGCCGCCGCGGTCTTGATCGGCTGCGATATCTCGCCCGGCTTCAGCATGAATGCCGGATCCACGTGCAGGTCGGCCAGCTCTCTCCTCGGCATGAAGGGCAGCATGCCGCCCTTGTCCCGGGTCTTCGCGTCGTCGGAGTATTCGCGCGCCACGGCCGCGAAATCACCGCCGGCGACAACACGCTCGCGGGCCTCGCGAGCGCGAGCGAGTGCGGCGTCCTCGCCGCGCCCCTTGATCGCGATTGCGATGTCCGATAACCGCACCGCCTCGGGGATCTCGAACTTGTTCCGGTCGACCGCGTAGATCTCGTGTGCGCGCTTCTCGTACTCGGCTTTCCGCGCATCGAAAACCTTGCCGGCATCGGCGTCGATGCGCTGCAACTCGGCCGCAGCGAGGGCCCGATCGGCATCGTCTCCCGGACCAGTGCCGGCGGGGGCCGCCGGTTTCGCTCCGTGGACGCGTGCCTGCGCCGCCAGCGTCTTGGTGACGAGCAGGCTGTTCAACAGGTCCTGCACGCGCCTGGGACTGCTTTCGAATTCACCCCGCAACCGGGGCGGCAGTTTGTGGAGAGCCGATTCGTAATCGGCGCGCGTGAGGTTCATCCAGCGGTTGCGGAGCAGCACGTCGGGCGGCAGTTCCTGGCCGTGCGCGAGCAGCGGCAGCAGCAGGAAAGGGAGGCAGCAAAGGTTGATCCACGGGGTGCAGCGCTTCATCGGATGCGACGACTCGAAGTGACGGAGTGCCCGATTCTACCGTTCATGGAACGGCTTCTCACGGTGCCGCGCAAGCTCGACGCGTGATGGCGAATTGCGCAGCCTGCAATCGGCGCGGCGGCGGGCGAAATCGGGCTCGCCCTGCGCAAAAACGGCATGGCCCCGTGAAGGGGCCATGCCGTCGGCGGCGTGCGACGGCCTTGCGGCCGTGCGCAGATTACAAGCCCGCGGGCGGGACGAAGTCCATGAACATGTCGCAACTACCCACCGAGCACTGGGTCGGGTCGTTCTTGACGTTCAGGTAGTAGTCGGTGTTGGGTTGCAGCACCGGAACCGACTTGCTCGTTCCGCCGACGAGATAGTAGATGCTTACCGTCGTGGTGTCGGCATAGTTGTACGGAAGGAATGCGTGGTTGAAATCGCAGGGCGTATCGGACAGGACCGCGTGACGAAGCTTCGGTCCGCCACCGTTCTCAGCCCCCGCCAGCCGGCCGTTGTTGCCTGGCGACGTGGACCCCGGCGTACGGAAATGGAACACCGCGACACCGGTCGCTCCGAACTTGCTGGTGAAATAGCGTCCGCTACCCCATGCCATTTCGATTGTCTGGACATTGTTGTAGCCCGCAGCCGAGCAAAGTTGCGCAACGGTTCCGCTTGGGGGCGGAGGCGGATTGACCACGCCGGGGGCGGGTTGCGTGATGGTGACGGTGTTCGATGTGCCGCTCGAGCCGGTGACCTGATAGGTGTGCGACGTGCCGGTTGTCGTCGACTGATAGTTGTCGGTGAACGTGGTGCCCGACACGCTGATCGCCGCGCCGTCTTTCGTCCACGACGTGATGGTGCCGCATGACGCGGTCAGCGTGACGCTGCCTCCCGCGGGATCGATCTGGGCCTTGTTGCCCGTCAGCGAGCACGTCGAATTCGTGGTCGGTGTCGTGCAGGTCACCATGATGTTGCCGCCCGACGAGACTGCATTGAATGTGGCGCTCGTGCAGATCAGCTGGTCGGCGGATGCGGGAAGTGCCAAGGCAACCCCGGAAAGCGCAACCGCGGCGGCGAGCACGCGGCGCGTGAATCGTTTCGTATGCATTTCATTTACCTCGAAAAAGCTGCGGCGGTATGCCGCATTGTGCAAAGCAAGGCTTATACCGTTGTCATAGCGAGAAGCGTGCATTCAGCACCGGACCGGATGCGACGCCGTCGGGCAGCGTCTTGTCACCTTCCATCGGCCGATACTCGCTACGATCGTGAGTTGAAGCACATGGTCCGCCGCTCTATCGGCGACTGGACGAAAAAAGGGGCGAGACCGGAGTCCCGCCCCTCGTCAAACACTGCGCAACTGCGTCACCTGTAACGCTGCGAAACTAACCGATCATGGCGCCACAACCGGCAACGTGATAGCGCGCGTTCCCTTGTGGATGAAGTTTCCGCCGTAGTTCGACAGCACGCTGGCACCGTTCACCGTCAGCGTTCCGTTCGTGAACGACTGGACGGCGAATCCGACGACAGGCAGGCCGAGGTACGTGGCCGACGTGTCAACCGAGTTGCCGGTGCCGATGTTCGTCACGGTCGTGAACGGGCTCGACAGCGTATGGACCGGCGCGATCGACGCATCGAAGAAGCCGAGATCCAGCCAGCCGTTGGCGAACGACGTCGGTACGTTGGCGACGTTGAGCGAGCCGAGCACGTTCGAATTGTTGAACGTGACCACGTTCGCTTCCCAGCACAGCGAGTTGCTCGGCGTGGGCGGCGGCGGCGAGAAGCTCAGCGGCGTCGACGTCGTGCGCTCTTCGCGATCGAAGATCGCGAGACTGACGTCGTCGCACGAGCCGTTCGTCTTGTCGAAATTGCGCTGGAACAGGATGCCCGCATTGTTTCCCGTGCCGTTGGCGATGTAGAAACGCTTCGTCGGCATCGTCACGACCCAGTCGGTGCCCGAGTGCGTGGCTGCATCGAGCACGAACTCGTTCATCACCTGGTCGTGCATCAGCACGGCGCTGACCGCATCCGGACCCGGCGCCCAGAACGACTGATAGATGTTGCCGTTCGCAACGACCACGCTCGTCGGCGGGCTCGATTGCGTCAGGTCAGGCGTCGTGAAGCCCGCGGCCGTATACAGCTGCGTGTCCGAGAAGTTGTCGAGCGCGACGGCATCTTCCGTGTAGTCGGAACCCGAGTTCACGTTGATGAGCGTCATGCCGCCCATGAGACCGCCGCTTGGCGCAAGCGCCTCGGCAAGACCCAGCGCATCGGTTTGCTTGGCGCAACCCGGCGGGACACCGTTGACGTGCGTGACGTTGGCCTTCGTCGTTGACGAATCGGAGTACGACGCCATTTCGATGATTTCGACGTAGCCTTCCTGCAGGCGGTCGGCACCGGTTCCGCCGTTGTCGTCGATCGCGAACGTGACGAACGGCTGGCCTCCGGCCGGAAGCTGGTTCGGCAGGACGCACGAAGCGTCGTTCGAGACCACGCTGGCACCGGCGCTGGTCGGGACGATCGCCGCTGTCCACACGTCCTTTTTCGACAGGTACAAGTTGAAGTCGAGCACTTCGCGACTGTTCTTGCCTTCGAGGAAGCGGACCTTGACCGCCTTCGCCGATGCGGTGGTGTTGACCACCGAGAGCAGCGAATTGAAGGCGTTGCCAGCGGCGTTGCTACGCACTGTGTAGTACGGGTAGATGAGTACCTGGCCCAGCCCGTCCGGGTTCAGGTTGACCGCTTGCGCGGCACCAGCGGCACCCAGCGCGCCGATCCCGGCGAGCGCGGCGCACAGCGACTTCTTCTTGAAAATATTCATGGTTGGTGATGACTCCGTTGAGTTGCCGTTTAAAGTGATCACTTTAGAAACAACAGCGACCGAATCTTATTACAGTTGGTGTTTCATTACAAACAAATCGGGGCTACCTCCATCGTGTTCTGTAGGCTTTTTGCAACGTATCACCCTAGCCTCTATCCACGAACCATGCCTGACCCTGCGAGATGATCCATTTCTCGGTGAGCGGCGTCGTGATTTCCATCGGCTCCTTCATCCCCTTGCCCTTGTAGTCGTACGTCAGGCTGAGGTCCACCGTGCACGTATCGGCTTCGCAGTGCACGTCATCGACCTTTACCGAGCGATACAGCCCCACCTTGTGCTTCGCCTTATACAGATCGAGCGGCGTCGTGGCTCTCGACGCGGGGCTCATGTACTCGTACGCACCGGCGAGATCGCTGGCAATCAGCCGGTCCCAGCGCGCCTTCGCGCGCTGCGCCACCACGTCGCGCTTGACCTCCGGAGACGCATCGCCGGAGAGGCCGCCGACGCCTGCACAACCTGCCAGAAGTCCGAAAACCACGACGATCGGCCCGGTCACCGAGTGTCGTCGTTTGGCGACGCCAGCGCGATGAAAGTGCCCGAAAACGTCGCAAAACATTCGTTTAATCCGCGTGCCCCACTCTGTGCGTGCTGCCTCAAACCCCAACGCAACCTGGGCACGGCACACGGCGAAAGCTGAATAAAGCGTAGCCATTTCGAATTTCATCGTCAATCTCGCTGGAGTCAAGCCGGCTCGGGCGACAAGCGTGTTGCAGGTGCGCAACACGCGAAAATCGCAAATTGTCGGGATTTCACGACACTTCATTCAATTTCGACGCCAATCGGCGACACTTTCGACGCGAGTATCGTCCGGCGCGAAGCGACGGTGCTCGACGCCGGAACGGGCGCCCGGTCCCTCATTTCGGCGCCGGCGCGGGGAGCGGCGTCTGCATCGGCTGACCGGCCGGCGGCGCAACCGGCTTCGGCACGGCAGGGTGCGGCAGCTCCCAGCGATACGGGTTGATGCTGTCGTTGAACCGGTCGATGACGCTCGGCGGTGACGCCGGCCAGTTGGGCGTGGCCGGGAATTGGCGGTCGAGCGTTTCCATCCTGCGCCGCAGATCCTCGATCGTGCGGGCGATGTCGTTGCTGTCGGACACCGTGCGCGGCGTGACGAAGAGCACCAGCTCGCTGCGGTCGTTGGATAGCTTCTGGTTGCCGAACAATCCGCCGAGCACCGGGATGCGATTGAGCAGCGGAAGTCCGCTCGTCCCGTTGCTCCTGTTGTCCTGGATCAGCCCGCCCATCACCATCGTCTGCCCGGACGGCACCGACAACAGCGTCTGGATCGACTGCGTGTCGATCGGCGGAGCTTCGCCGACCGCCGCGGGATTCCCGGGATTGCTCACCTCGGCCTGGATGTCGAGGGTGACGAGGCCCCCTGCGTTGATGTGCGGCGTGACTTGCAGCAGCACGCCGGTATCGATGTACTGCGACGTCGTCGTCACCGCATTCACCGTGCTGCCGACAAGCGTCTGCTGACTCACCGGGATGCGCAGCCCCGCCTTGATCGTCGCTTTCTGGTTGTCGAGCGCGGCGATGTGCGGGTTGGCGATCACCTTCGTGTTGCCGTACGTGTCGAGCATCGTGAGCACCGCCTGCACGCCGCCCGGGAAGTTCGCGTTGTTGATGAGGTAGCTGAAGCCCTGCGCGGCGATCGCGAGTCCCGACGCCGCGGCGCCCGCGGCGCTGGTGGGCAGCGGCGCCCCCGGATTGAACGGCTTGTTCTGCACGAAGAGCCCGCCCGCCCCGGAACCGTTGTTTCCGCCCTTGAAGGCCCAGTCGACCCCCAGGTTGAAGCTGTCGTTGAGCTTCACCTGCGCGATCGTCACCTCGATCATCACCTGGCGCGACGGCACGTCGAGCTTGCGCAGCGCCTGCTCGATGACGGCATATTCGGACGGCGTGGCGACGATCAGGACGGTGTTCTGATCCTTGTCGGCGACGACCTGGATGTTGCGCACGACGCCTTCGCCCTCGGCACCGCCAAGCACGCGTCGCGCCGTAGCGGACCCGACCGCGGCACCGGCTGCGGCCGCCGCGGCCGGCGTAGCGCTGGCGGCCGGCGTGTTCGGCGTCAGCGTCGGCTGCGCCTGGAACGTGGGCGGCGAGATGATGCTGCCAGCGGGCGTACCCGGCGCAACGGTCGGCGCAGACGGCGCCGACGGCTGCGTCACCTGGCCGGTGAACGCCTGCTGCAGCAGCGGCGCGACGTGCTCGGCACGCTGGTTCTGCAGGTTGTAGACGAAAAAGCGCACGCCTTCGCCGGTCCCGGCGTCGAGGCGCTCGATCCACTTCTTCGCCTGCTCGATGTACTCCGGGTTGGGCGAGATGACGAGCAGCGCGTTCATCCGCTCGATCGGAACGATGCGCAGGATGCCGGTGAGCGGGCTGCTGTTCTTGTCGCCGATCAGCTTGTCGAGCTCCTGCGACACGACCTTGACGTCGGCGTTGTGCAGCGTGAACACGCCGGCCGACATGCCGGACATCCAGTCGATGTCGAACATGTCGATCGTCTCGCGCAGATGCCGCAGCTCCTCTTCGGTGCCCGACAGGATCAGCAGGTTGCGCGTCACGTCGGCACGGACGGCTTGCGCGTCCTTCGCGAACGGCTCGAGGATTTTCAGCATCTCGCCGACGCCGACGTACTTGAGCGGCACGATCTGCACCGAGAAGCCCGCCGGCAGCGCGCGCGACGAGTTGCCGAGCTGCGGCGTCACGTTGCCGCGCAGCGCCGCCGTCTGCGGCACGATCTTCCACAGCCTGCCCTCGTAGACCATCGTCGCGCCGTTCATCCGCAGCAGCGTTTCCAGCGTCGCCGGCAGCGCTTCCCGCGGAATGCCCGCGGTCGTGCGGATGGTCACCTGACCGCCCACGTTCGGATCGATCGTGTACGACTCGTTGAGGATGTCGCCCAGGATGTTGCGCACGACTTCGCGCAGGTCGGCGCCTTCGAAGTTCAGGACGACCGGGCCGCTTTTCGGCGGCGGCGGCGGGCCCGCGGGCAGCTGCCCGCCCGCACCCTGGCCGCGCAACAGGACCCCACTCCCCTTGTAGACGCGTGCCTGGTCGGCTTCAGCAGGGCGCGCGGCGCCGACGCCGTCGCCGTTTTCCCGGGCACTTGCGGCGGCCGGCGTGGGCGCCGGCGCGGCCACTTCGGACACCGGTTGTTGCGCGCAGGCGGCGAGGAGCGGCAGCAGGGCTGCGCCGAGTGCTTGGGGTACGCGTCGATGGGTCATGTCGTGGAAGAACTCCGGTGACGAGCGGGGCGCGCTCTTGCGATGTGGCGACAGGGACGGGCGGCGCGCGCGTGCCATCATTGCGCGCGCTGCACGCCACCCTGGTTCGCAGCGGCCGCCGCGGCGCGCGCCGCGCGCCGACGCTCGGCGAGGATTTCGCTGACGCTGACGGCGCCGTTGGCACGTGGCGCCGCATTGGGATTGGCAACATTGGGCTGTGCCGCCGCCGCGCCGCGCGCCGCGCGCCCGCTCAGCCCCGGCTCGCCGCTTCCGCCGGCCGGAACCGCGCCGGCCTGGCGCACGGGCTGCGGCTGTCCGGGGACGGCGGGCGCGGGGGCGGCGACCTGGACCGTCGACTTCGGACCGCTCGCGATCTTGAGCTGCAGGTCCTCCACCTCGTCCCCCTGCTTCAACCGGACGTGGTCCGATTTCACGTCGGCGATGACGATGCCGTTCAGTGTTTCGCCCGCGTGCACCGTATGCGATTTGCCGCCCTTCACCTCGCGCAGGAAGGCGGTGGCGACGTTACCGGTCACCGTGGTTCCGGTGAGCGCGTACTGGCCCTTCACCATCGATCCGGCGGCCCCGCCGGCGGTTTGCGGCGCGGGCGGTGCGGGTCGCCGCGTGGGATTGAACAGCACGCGATCGACCGTTTCCTTGCGTGCGTCGACGCCGCCGGCGATCTTGTATTCGGGCAGCAGCGACACCGTGACCGGGGCGGGCGGCGCGGGCCTCGGCGCCGCCGCGTCGCGGTCGATGTCGCGGCCCCAGTCGGTTTCGTAAGCGAGTGCTGCGAGGACGATCGCGAACGCAATGCCCCACAGCACGAGGCTGCGCATGAGTGCCGTGCCGTCATTCATCACGGGTCCCTTTCTTCATGTCGGCTTGGGCGGCCGCGATGCATCCGGCTTGCCCGGCTCGGCGTATGCCCACGCGCCGACGTCGAGTTGCACGTTGAGCTCGGGCTCCTGGCCGGCGGCCGGCTTGAAGCCGCGGAATGCGTTCAGCGGCCGCACCGTCAGGTTCTCGACGATCAGGTACGGCTCGTGCGATTCGATCGCGAGCAGGATCTTCTGCAGCGCGGGCGTCGTGGCGAAGAACTGCACGTTGACACCGATCTCGCGAAAGCGGCCGTCCTCGCGCGGACTCGTGTTCTGGCTCGTCGTGATCCGCCCGGCGTTGCCCTCGATGGCCGCCTTCACCAGTTCCTGCAGCTCGGCACCGGCGAGGTTGGTCGCGGTGTTGCGCAGGAAGAACCGGCGGGCATCGCGCTGCTGCATAGCGGAGAGCGCGACGCGAAGCTCCGGCGCCTGCGCGGCGACGCGCTGGTAGCGGTGCAGCCGATCGGAAACATCCGCGATCGCGGCATCGTAATGGCGGTGCAGCAGGATGACGGGCCCGAGGACGACCGCGAACCCGATGACGAGCGCGGCGACCAGCAGCGCGATGGCGAGCGCGCGCTGCCGCGCGGGTGACAGGTGCTTGATGAGTTGCGGCGTCATCCTCCGGGCTCCTCTGCTTCCGAGCCGCCCGGCGCGTCGGGTTCGGGTGCCGCGCCGCCGCCCGCGGGCGGCATGCCGGCGGGTGTGCGCGTCGCTTCCGTGCGCGTCGGCCTGGCGCGCGCACCCGGCGCGGCGGGCGGCGTCGCGCCGGCGGCGGGCGGCGCCTTGGCGGCACCTGCCGACTGCGCGGGCGCTGCGACCGGCGGCGCATTGCCAGTGGCGCTCGGCACCGGCGCAGCAACCGCTGGCGCATTCGCCGCGGCACTCGCGGGCGCGGGCCTCGGCGCAGCCGCGGCAGCCGGCGGACGCGGCGGCGGCGCCGTCATGTCGATCGGCAGCGGCGTCGGCGCCGGCAGCGGCTTCAAGTGGGCGCCCACGTCGAAGATTTCTCCGGGCCCCGGCTGGATCTTCGTGGTCGGCGAGCGCGGCGCGGCCTGCGTGAACAGCTTCGAATCCTCGAGGAGCGAAACCAGCCGTCCGGCGTTGGCCGATTCGCCGCGCAGCGTGACTTCGCGCTGCGCATCCTTGCCGCGCATCGTGTGGATCTCGAGCTGCGTGAGCCAGGTGTCGTCGGGCAGGATGCGCGTGATGTCGTCGAGCACCTGCACGATGCCGGGAAAGGCGTACTTGCGCTCGAGCGCGAAGTTGTAGTCGCCCACCCGTTGCTCGAGCTCCGTGCGCAAGCGGTCGGACACGCCGGCGCGATCGCGCGCCTGCTCGGACTGCTCGTTCAGCGCGATCGCCTCGGCGCGCTTCTGCCAGATGGGCAGGATAAGTGCGGTAAGCACGCCGATGCCCAGCAGCACGGCGGGAATGGCCACCTGCCAGCGCGCCCAGCCCGGCGTCGCGTCGCGTCGATCCTCGGGCAGCAGATTGATGCGCGATACCGACGCGATCGCCGGTGGGTCGACGGTGACGCTGACCACGCGCGCGCCGAAGCTCTCGGCCTGCTGCACTACGGTGTCGACGAGTGCGCGCCGCGCCGCCGCGAGATCGACGCGCAACGCGTTGTGCACGCTGTCGCGGTCGACGACGACCGCGTCGAAGTACAGCTCTTCGGGCTTGAAGGGCGTGTGCCGGTCGAGGTCGTACGCGAGCGACTGGTGCAGGTGCTCCTCGAGCGCCATCGGCAGCGTGAGCGTCTTGCGCAACGTCGTGCGCGGCGAAAGCGCGACGATGATGCGCGGCGCGGCGCGGTTGGCGCCGATCAGCGGCGCAAGAGCCGCCCGTCCGGCTGCCTCGACGCTCTGCGTGTCGGCGTACAAGGGGATATCGGCGACGGCGACCATGCGCATCTCGCCGCTCGCAGGCGACGCCTGCCACAGCGTGGCGCGGCTGCCGTCGAACGCGAGCACGGGGCGGGCATGCCGGCGCGCAAACGCGCGGCGCAGCGGCTCGGGCATCGCCGCGGCGAGCTCGCGGCGCCACCACTCGCCGAAGCCCAGCAGGCGCAACCGGCGCGCAAGGCTTTTCGGATAGGCGGCGATCTTGAACGACGTCGGGTCAGCGATGGCGGCCATCAGCGTGTGTTCGATGCAAGGGGTGGTGCGGCCGCCGATCGTGACGGCTCGAGCCAGGCGAGCGCGATCAGGGGCCGCGTGGCGTCGGGTGACGGACGCAGTACGGCTTCGCGGACGAAGGTTACACCATCGGGCAGCGTCGCCTCGGCGCGAATGCGCCAGACCTTGATCGATCCGCTGATGTAAGCCTGCGCCGGCGGAAACGGCGGCACGGCAAGATGATTCGCCAGCGCCTGCGTGCGCTGGTCGATGTAGGCATCGACGAGTTCGGCGGTGGCGTTGGGCAACGCAAGCAGCACGCTGCGGCCGGCCGTCGCGGGATTGATCCCGGGCTGGCGCGAATAGACAGTCACCAGCGGCGCGATCCGCTGGAACACGGCGGGCGTCATGCCGAGCACGCGGCCAAGCTCCTCGACGGTTTCGAACGGCGCATTCGCGGGGACGTACTTGAGATTCGCCGCGCGGTACTCGGGCGCCTCGGCGCCGCTCGGGCGCCGCAGGTCGTCGGGGTCGCGCCAGTCGCCGATCGCATCGACAAGTGCCGTCGCCGCGGTGTCGTCTAGACCGCCGACGGCGATCAGCAGATTCTTCAGCAACGCATCGGGTGCTGCGTTGATGTCGATCCGGGCGGCTTCGTCGACGGCGGTGACGACGATCGCTGCGTCGGCATCGTTCCACCGGTGCGGCTGTCCGTCGGGCTGCCAGGCATCGGCGATCTGCGGGCGCATCAGCTCGAACGCCGTGCGCTCGAGCGCCCCGTCGGCGAGGGCACGGGCGCGCGCGAGCGAAACCGCGTTGCGCGTTGCGAGCGCCTCGCTGCGCATGCTGAATGCGAATCCACTCGCGAGGACCGTCAGCAACACGGTGATCCACAGCGCAAGCACGAGCGCAATGCCCGATTGCATTCTGCGGCTGACGATGTGCAGTGCGTGCTTCATACGGCAGCACAATGCTCGCGCGCGATGTCCCATGCGCGGCAGCCCGCCTCCGGCGCCTCGCGCGGCGAGACGTAGAGCGTCGGCCACGGTGCACCGGTCTTCGGCGTGACGTCGATGCGGATCATCAGCGGCAGGCGCTGCGGATCGCTCCACTGGTCGCGCCACGAGGGCGCAACGGTGGGTGCTGCGTCGGCCTCGCGGCCGAAATAGCCGATCTTGAGCGATGCGATGTCCTCGGCAAGCACCGAGCGATCGGCGTTGACGAAATCGGGGAGCGCCTCGGCCTGCAGATCGGGAATCATGCGTTCGAGCACGAGTGGCGAGCGCGCCGTGTCGGTCTTGACGACCAGCCGGTAGTACCAGATGCCGCCACCGGCGACGCGCGCGGGCAGCCTCGCCGTATAGCGCAATTCGTCGCTTGCACCGGCGAAGAGCAACGGCCAGTCGACCATCTTGCGCATGCGCAGCGGATGCTGCGCTTCGAGGTTGGCGCGCAGGAACTGTTCCGCGAGACGCATCGACGATGCCGCGCCGGCACGCTCCTCGCCGCTGTCGGTGCTGCGTCCGGCGAGCTTCACCGAACCGAACAGCACCGCGGACAGCAATCCGAGCAGCACGAGCGCAATGATGAGCTCGAGCAGCGTGAAGCCGCGTTGAGCGGCGCCGCGGCGCGCGCTGTGCATCTTCATGCCGGGTTGCGCTGGCCGATGCGCACCGTCGACAGCGAAACCGTGCGTGGCTTGCCGTCGTCGCCGGCAAAGGTGACGTCGACGCTGATCCGGTAGAGCCGGGTGGTCATCGACTCGCTCGCGCGCTCGAGATCCGGGTTCGGATCGGGGGGGACGTACGGCGTCACCGATGCGCGCCATGCAATGCGCCCGTCGGGCTCGGTGCCCGCGTCGCTCGCCTCGCGCAGCGGCTGCGCCGAAGCGGAGAGCTCGAGGCGGCTCTGCGCGACGAGCAGCGCCCGCGTCCAGTCGCCGGCGCCGCTTGCATTGCGAAGCGCCCCGCCGAAGAGCTGGAACAGCGCGGTGACGACGAGTGCCACGATGATGAACGCGACCAGCACTTCGAGGACGGAGAAGCCCCGCTGCGCAGGCACGGGCCGCGCATCCGATTGGCACGTGCGTGACGGCGGCGCATCCGGTTTCATGGTCAATCGATGATCGCGACACGACCGGTGAGCCAGTCGATGTCGACGTCGAACTTGCGCTCGCCCGCGGCGACCGTGATGCGCCCGCCGTTGCTGCCGCCATCGGGAAAGAAGCGGATCGATCCCACGCTCTCGCTGACGAGGTCGTTCTGGGCGGTGAAGAGCTTGAGCTCGATCTTCGACGACAGCTTGTGCTCGTGCGGATCGTTGTCGACCTTGAACCGCTTGCCCGCGACGTCGAGCACGAGGAACGTCTGGCGCCGCTGCGACACCGCTTCGCTCTGCGCAAGACGCAGGCCGGCCGCGAGCTGGCGTGCCGTCGCGCGCAATTCGCTCGTCGACACGGGGCCGCCGAACATCGGCATCACGAAGCCCGCGACGATCGCCATCAGCGCGAGCACGATCAGCAGCTCGAGGAGGGTGACGCCCCTCATGTCACTCGCCCGCCGCGCTCAT
>Ga0207674_10005079_pt1 | contig 15707 bp, 13 predicted proteins | sample KBSCornC72_FD_184303 | JGI IMG/M metagenome (GOLD analysis project Ga0207674, IMG submission 184303) | Corn rhizosphere microbial communities from Kellogg Biological Station, Michigan, USA - KBS Corn C7-2 (SPAdes) (version 2) | ecosystem: Host-associated > Plants > Roots > Rhizosphere > Soil ... | reverse complement strand
GCATACTCGATGACAACGTTCTATGCATACCTGGCATACTCGTTACCGTATCTCCTGCTGGAGCCGTAGTGGTCAACGTCGGCACCAGGGTATTCGTCACGGTCGGGTTCAATCCTCCCGCTGGAACGGTAGCGGTCAACGTCGGTATCGATCCTCCCGTTGATACGATCGGCGTTGGCGTCGGTGTTGGTGTTGGCGTCGGTGTTGGTGTTGGCGTCGGTGTTGGCGTCGGTGTTGGTGTTGGCGTCGGTGTTGGCTTACTTGTCGCAGTTGGTTTTGGCCGTGTAGTAGCGGTTGGGGCAGGAGCAGTCGCACCAGCAGTCGGAGTTGACGGACAGGCATCATTGATCATTCTGGCAATATTCGTCTGATTTGTCGCTGCATGTGAATTCTTGATCGCTAAAAAAGAGCCAGCAGCAGAAAAGCCGAACAAGGCCAGCACTATAATCAATCCAATTACACGTACCGATGTAATCCGTGTACGCATCCCATGCTTATATTTATGCTCTTCCGACTCTTGCGGCAGGGCCTCATCTGGCCCGGCAGACTGGCCTGGCTCGTTCTTGTTTGCCTTCATACCAAAAATTGCTCCTCGACCGGCCCGCCAGCACCATACCTCTGCCTATTCCCTGCTGAGCCGAATTCTCATCAATGTTACTGTTAGTATAGCCACATTCAGACATAGACATACAGAGAGACAGGAGAAATGGGCCATCTCTTGCCTCGATAAATGGATAAGATTATTGAATGGAAAAGATCAGGAAAAGACCTCTTCGCCCACAGGTGGCCTGGGCGTGGCAAATAAACTGACCTGGGCCTGGCGCATCGCTTCGGCCAGACCAGGATCAAAAGGTACCGGTGCCGCTGCCTGACTAATTCCTCCTCCTGCGCGCGACACGCCTGGTGGAGTACGCCCTCTGGCGGGATTCATGGGTGGCGGCAACGTGTTGACTTGAGAAACAGCGACCGGTCCAGGCGTAAATGGCAGGTTTACCGGCGCTGAAGCAGCAGCCAGGGCCAGACGTCGCCGCCAGCGCACCACAAACACGCCAAGCACCAGCGCAACCACAACCAGCAGCAAACCAACCAGGCCAAGCGGCAGCAGCAGACCACTACTCGTCCCGCCAGTATGCGCGGTGGAATCAGTCGTCAGCGTACTGGCAGTCTGCGTGGAACGCGCAGTAGCCGTGGACGAGGTTGTGGGCGAAGCCAAAGCTGTGGGGTCTGGCTGAACACTCGGTGTGGGAACCGCGACCAGCGTAATCCCATTCACCTTAAAGGTCGTTGCGGCGCTCATAGTTGGCGGCTGCGTGCCACCCGTCGCGGCGGTCAGGGTATACGTACCAGTGTTCGCGCTCCTTGGCACGGTAAACGTCTGGCTAAACGCGCCATTGTTATCAGAAGTCGCTGTCCCCAGAGAAACACTTGCTCCACCATTGGTTGGCTGCCAGATCAGGTTCACATTGGTGCCAGCCGGGTAGAAATTCGCGCCGGTCACGGTCGCCTGCTGGCCCGCATCAGGGATAGCTGGCGTCACTGAGGCTTGAGGTGCATTTGCCGAGAGAACGTGGTACGTATCATTGGAAATGATCGGGCTATCAGAGCCAGGGATTGAGGCACACACGGCGAACGTCCCCGTTCCCGTGCTGCTCGGCCAGCGCAACCAGCCACTAAATGAGCCATCCTTCTGCACCGTGCTGACCTGGCTATCTGAAGCCGCGTTACAGGCGATAAAATCGGTCGTATACCCAAGTTGAATCTGCGTACCTGAGGGTTGGTTTGAATGTGTACAGTTGACTGCCACAATCGCGCCCACCGGTCCCTGCGTCGGACTACTGCTGAGCGAGAAACAGCTTAAGGAACGTTGAGACGCGGCGGAAATGGACACGGGTGCGCGCCAGGCAAAAAGCGCCGCCAGGATCACACAGAACATCCCACCGATCAGCACCAGACGCCAGACAGAGCGTCGGGGAAAAATCCTTTTTTTTGCTGGACTCGCAACACGTTTCATCGCGTTCGCCCTGGCCCTTTCGCAATCTTTCAAACACCAATTGAATTTCAGTATCCTCAAGCGGATCGAAAAAATAGTTGACCTGAAGCCGCCCGACACGCGAGAAAGGATACACCTGTTGATCGAAAAGATCAAAGTGGGAATGCACTAAGGCAAGTGTACCTACGCCGGGAAATCTTTGCAAGCCGCGCGTTCTCGCCCATGACTATCAGGCTATCTCACCTCTTAGCCAAACGCGATCGAATCGCCGCCGAGCGTCAGGGTCAGGGATGAGAGATTGAGTTGCTGATTCGTCCAGAAATCCATAAAACCAACCTCGTCTTGACCTGGCAAGATATCGGGCGAGATTTGTGCCATGTTGGATTGGATCTGCGTGCCATCGCCGAGAACCAGGTGTGTGAGATCAGTATATTCAATGCCAAGTGGCCCATTCTGGCTTTTTGGTGCCTGAACATGCAGGTTCACTCGTAGCACGTACTTTGTATGGGCGTACTGGCTCTTGCCATCATCGGAGAACGAAGCGGCCTGCTGGACGCCGGTCACGGTGATCGTCACGCCCTTGTAAACGATGCTGCGGTTCACGCTCAGCGAGCTGGCCAGTCCAGTCACCGTCACGGTTGGCGGAGGCGAATCTCCCGTAGTGGTATTATCGGTATCATAGTGCGGGCCATATATCACGCCCAACACTACGACAACTGCGATAATGGCAAGACCCAGCAGTGTACGTGTAAGCGGCGACATGGAGGCCAGCCAGCCTCGTTTTGGTGCTTGTGACATGCTCTTTACTTCTCTATGTTTGCCTAAACGGGATTAATCTTTTTCGTATTATAGAGCATGCGCGCCGCTCTTGGCCATAAACAGGACCTTACAAAAAACAGATAGACCTCTCAAAAGCCTGATGAAAGTGCGAGGTTTTTGAGAGGTCAAGCAGTTTTGTCACCGCAACCCTCTATCTCACCAGGCGCACCAGCACTTCAACAATCAGCAGGAAGAGCAGGTCGAGAGCAAGCAGCACGAGCAGCACAAAATTGAGGGCGGCTGAGAAATTTGAGATACTGGTAAGAAGTTGCGTGTTGAAGACCAGCAGACCGCTGATCCAGGTCAAGATAGCGGCGAGGCACAATAGCACCAGCAAGCCAGCAAGGAGCCAGCGCGCACCTCGCCAGTCCTGGCGGCTCGGCCAGAGTTCTGAGGTTACGGTCAGGATCAAATAAGGGGTAAAGGTGAGGGTCCACCAGGGCCAGCCGGGGAGTAAAATATGTTGCGGGCTGGCGCATTGCCAGGCACTTTGCAGCGTGGTTCCGGCGTCTGGACTGGCACACTGCCACGCCTCCCAGAGCGTATGCCCGGTGCCCACCCAATAGAGGAAAAAGAAGGCAGCGATACCACCGAAAAGCGGTGCGACCGCGCTCAGCCCATCGCCGATATAGCTCATCACCTTGCCCTGTGGCCGCACATACTGCACCTCGCCGAGTTGGAGCGAGGTGCGCCCGCCGCTGCGCATAAGACGCCCATTGGCATCCTGCTGCACTTTCGGCTTGATCCTGAAAAACGTAATGCTGGTAATGCGAAAACCACAGGGGTAGAAGAGCAGCACAATCAGCGCATGGCTCAATTCGTGCAGGATCACGCCGGGCGCGTTGAACCAGAACCAGATCAACAGCCCACGCTCACCAAAGAGGCGATAGCCAACCTCGTCCACGCGCCGCCGCAAGAGCTTGCGAGTGACACGCACGAGCGCGAAGAGGACAAAGACAGCGGCGATCACGAACCAGGGTCCGTACAGGGCCAGTTGTTTACTCGTATTCGGGTCCATAGCGTCTCTCCCCATGCTCGTTATACATCAGCAATCAGCGCGTTCCTCCCATATTGTAGACGCCAGCCGAGGCAGAGTCAATGCACTTTCCTATCGGCCAGATAAACTCGCAAAAATCATTATACACCTATTTTATGTTGCCTTAATGCATTTTCACTTGATCTTTGCGGTAAACAAGAGTATCCTTTCTCGCGTGGCAGGCAGCTTCGGTCAACTGTTTTATCGATCCGCTTCAGGATACTGAAATCAGGATACTGAAATTAAATTCTCTGTGCCTCTCGCTCTTCCCGAAGCTGCTGCTCCGGCTCGATTTCGTGGGCACGTGGATGCGGTTTGTGTTCGTAGAAGAGGCTCCAACCGCCGAAGATGGCGACGCCAATAGCCAGCAAATACATGGCGACGGAGAGATTCAGGGCATCACCGATCCAGCCAACCAGCAGGATTACGGGGATCGACGCGCCGTTAAACAACGCCAGTTGCAGCGCCAGCACACGCCCCTTGATCCAATCGGGCGTGTGCTCCTGCATCGATGTATTGGCTGGGATATTGATGAAATCCAGCGCAATTCCGGCCAGAAACATTAGCAGACAGGTGATGCCGATGTGCCACGCGCTGACCGCGAAACCCTGGTATTCCAGATCGTGCGCAATGAACGCCGTGAACGGAATGAGCGCGACCAGAATAGCCAGGGCGATGCAACCAAGCAAAATAGTGCGCGGCTTCCCAAGCACTTTGGTGATACGCGGCATAAAGATCGAGCCGAGAACCAGCCCGACGCCAGCGGGCGCAAAGATAAAGGCCATGAACGTCGGGTCGAGATCGAGCAGCCTTTTGACCAGGGTTGGAGCGAGCTGACCAATCACCGAAAAGAGGACTCCGGCGAACGAGAGCTGGATCACCGAGGCAAAGAGCATCGGGCGACGCCGAATAAAGGTCCACGCCTGCACCATTTCGCGCCAGACCGTTTGCCAGACGTTCAATGATTCCGCAGTGAGTTCGGCGGCGCTCTCCTGGCGCGCCTGGATATGCGATTCAACAAAGCTGCGCTGAGGAATCAGCAGTACCAGCACCGCGCACACGGCATAGAGGATGGCCATCATGACGTAGAGCGATTCGACCGAAGTAAATGTCAGGCCGCCGATATGGAGATCGGGTATGAGTAGGAGCAGGACTGGCCCCAGCACGAGAAAACCGAGCGCATTGGAGAGCATCGAGGTAATCTGAAAGAGCGAGAGCGCGGGCATAAGTTCGTCATCGCTGACCAGCATGGGAATGGTTGAGCCTTCTGCTGGCGCAAAAAACTGGCCGATGCCCGAAATCAGGAGAGTAATCAAATATACAATGACGAGCTGGCCGCTATCAGCAATCAGCGAGACCACAAAGCCGATCATGGCAATTACGCGCAGACAATTGCTATAGAAGAGGACGCGCCGCTTATTGCGCCGATCCACGAAGACACCCGCCGGCGCACCGATAATTACAGCGGGCAGGCTGGCGCAGATAATCGCCAGGCCAACCAGAGTCGTTGACGTGGTTTGTTTGGTAATTAAGACGATCAGACCGTAATTGGCAGCCCAGAAAGCCGTCATCGAAATAAGCTGAGCCAGCCATAAGAGTAAAAAATTTCTCTTACGTAATAGGGTCAGGAAACCTTCCCCGCGAGGGGTAGCTGATGCCATGACAACAACTCCTCGATCTATTTTTGCTCCGTTGTCCGTTCACACCAGCGGCGGAAAAGTCCCGCTATCGGAGGCGTGCGAGAGTATTTTGCTGGTACGCCGTTCGACCTCTGAACGCGGCAGAAGCACGCGCCGTCCACATTGGACACAACGCAAGCCAATATCAGCCCCCAGGCGAATGACCAGCCATTCATAGCTGCCGCAGGGGTGTGGTTTGCGCAGGCGTAAGCGATCGCCTAATTCAAATTGCATGGGCGGCATGAGTATCTTCCTGTCGTTCTGCTCTCCGTCCGGCCTGACGATACAGGCCATGCCGGAGAATATACTCTTCAACAACCTCTGGCGTCTGATATTTGATCGGTCGCCCTTCGGCCACACGCTGGCGCAAATCGGTCGCGGAAATCGCCAGCAACGGACCCTCCAGCAAGATGAGACGATCCTTCAGAGCTGGCAGGCGTTCCAGCAGGCCCGCGCGCACATCCACATAACCAGGACGGGTCAGCGCGACGATCGTAGCCTGAGCGAGAATTCCCTCTGGATCGTACCAGGAAGGCAAATCTTTCAGGCTATCGCTGCCAATCACGAAAAAGAGTTCGGCGCGCAGTCCCCACTCCTGGCGCAACAGGCGCAGCGTCTCGACCGTATAGGATGGTCCAGCGCGCTGCACATCGACCAGCGAGAGTGTGAAATGCGGATTCGTGGCGATGGCGCATTCCAGCATGGTCACACGTTGCTGCACCGGTGTGATCCCAGCTGCCGGCTTATGCGGCGGCAGCCCGGCTGGCACAAAGACCATGCGCGTCAATTGAAGCGCGCAATAGACCTCTTCAGCAATCGCCAGGTGGCCATAGTGGACCGGGTCAAACGTTCCGCCCAGAATGCCAACGCGCTCGCCCCCACCCGGCTCTCTTTCTCGCTCAAACACAAAAAACCTCGCTTGTCCAGCTTTACCGGAAGCCAATCCTCTTCTCATTATAAGGCATAGATTTAGATATCGCCCGCGCTCTCTTTCACGGACAGATCGGCACTGGGCAAAAGCGTACGCAAAGTATACGCTACATCGGTCACGGTGGCAAGTTGCCCGTTATTGATCCAGAAACGCACCAGCAATTCGACCTTCTCTCCCGCGATCCCGCTGAGCGCGACGGTTGGCTCAGGCTTGGCCAGCACTTCATCCAGAGCCAGAATGTTTTCGATGATCTGCGCGGGCGTCGTCTCGCGATTGAAATCTTCCAGCGGCAGCGTAACCACAATGGTTGCTCGGCGTTCAGCATAGTGTGAGTTATTGACGACCACCCCACCAAAGATCAGCCCGTTGGGGATCGTTACATCTTCGCCACTGAGTAGCCGCAAGCGCGTAGCACGCAGTTCAACCGCAACAACTTTGCCTGTATAATCGCCTGTACAAATCTGATCTCCGATCAGAAAGGGATGTTCCAGCAGAATATACAAACCCGCGACCAGGTTCTTGAGAACCTCCTGGATGGAGAAGGTAATCGCGACGGTTAAGGTACCAATCACCGCAACCGGTAACGTAATGGCGACCTGCCAGACAGATAAAGCCCAGAAGGCCGCGATCAGCATGATGAGGATAAAGGTGATACGGTTAAGCAGCACACGCACGTTGAGACTAAGCCGATGGCTGTTAATGCCATGCATAATCAACTTTGAGAATGTACGTGCAACCCCGACGGCGAGTAGGATAATCAAGAGGGTCCAGAAAATATTTTTGCCTCCGTAGATAAGATCCTCTTGGCCAATCCCTGTAAGTCGGGATACCGTGTGCCAGAGTTGGAGCAGCAGATTGAGGCCATTTGTCACGATAGAGGTCGAGCCTGCCGCCGCGATACACAATGGTGGCAGCACGACAATGATACCCAGTGTTTCAGCCAACCATCCATCCAACACGGTCTTCCGCAGACGACGCAGTAGCAGACGGCGCAACAACAGGCCAATCATCAGACCTGCCAGGCCAACCAGGATAGAAAGGGTCAGGCGGATAATAAATTCAGTCGACATAGTAGTTATGGTTCCAATCGCGATGCGGCGCGCACAAAGTGCTGCCCCATTCACAGGCTGTCTCGTTAATTATACCTACTGTTTGCTCAATTTAGTTCGCATTATATCACAGCGGCTTCCGGCATAGCGTTGCATGAGTTTGAGCGCGTCGATGGCCTCACCGGGTTCGCTCAGGCCACAGGAAGCGGCAAGCTGACCAATGACTTCTCCTGGCGTCAGACCGGCAGCTCGTAGGGGCGCGAGTCCTTCACTCTGAATACGTTTGGAGAGGCGGTGTCCGTTTCGATCTAGCCATAAAGGAACATGGGCAAATGTGGGTACGGGCAGGCCGAGCAGCTCAAACAGGAGAATCTGGCGCGTGGTCGAAGAGAGCAGATCGACGCCGCGCACAACCTGGTTGATGCGCATGAGTCCATCATCGACGACGACGGCGAATTGATAGGCGAAAATACCGTCAGAACGCCGCACGATAAAGTCGCCCACGGCCTCCTGGACATGCTGACTGAGCGGACCGACAATCTCATCGGTGAAGCTCACTACGCGCTCGTCGGGAACGCGCAGCCGCAGCGAGGGACGCCGCCCCTCGGCCTCGTATTGTCTCCGTCGCGCCGCGCTCAGTTCGCGACAGGTGCCGGGATAGCGTGGCCCCTCGTCTCCATGCGGGGCGCTGGCCGCGCGCGCGATCTCGGCCCGGCTGCAATAGCAAGGATAGATCAAGCCAGCATCTTGCAATCGCCGCAGGTACTCTTCATACACGACTTGCCGCTCGCTCTGCACGTAGGGCGCGTATGGTCCGCCGCAATCCGGCCCCTCGTCCCAGTCCAGACCAGGCCAGCGCAGATCGGCCAGCATCTCCTCGCTCGTGCCTGGACGCACGCGCGGGCGATCAAGGTCTTCGACGCGCAGGACAAATTGCCCGCCAGCACAGCGCGCAAAGAGCCAGGCCAGCAGCGCGGTGCGTAAATTGCCCAGGTGCAACGTGCCGGTGGGACTGGGCGCGTAGCGGCCTCGGATCAGATCAGGCATTTTTCCGACCAGGGACAATCTGTGTCGGCGCGCAGATGCTTGCGCGAAGGATAGACGCCAAATTCGGCCAGCAGATCGATGACCGTACAGATTGGCAGTCCCACCACGTTGAAATAGCAGCCGTCGATGCGCTCGGTGGGCTGAAAGGCTGGATTTTGAATGCCATACGCCCCGGCCTTGTCCATCGGATCGCCAGTAGCTACATACTCTGCTATCTCTCTATCGCTATAATTGCGCATCAATACAGGAGTAGCGCAACTGGCGCTCTGCATAACGGTCTTGCCTTCGCGGACTGCACAGACCACGACGCCGGTAATCACATGATGCCAGCGTCCACGCAGCGCGCGCAGCAACTCAAAAGCCTGCTCGACGTCGCGCGGCTTGCCCAGAATCTCGTTCTCCAACAATACGGTGGTATCAGCCGTGATGACCAGCCGTCCCGCTGCCTCCGGCAACTTGAGCGCGGCACCGGCCTTGTGTTTAGCCAGCCAGACCGCCAGCTGCTCATTCGGCCCGCGATAACGCGCCTCAGCCTCCTCTTCGCCGTCCGAAGCGACCGCGACCGTATAGGACAGACCGAGCAAGTTGATAATCTGCCTTCGCCTGGGTGAAGCAGAGGCCAGCAAGAGTTCCACAGGTGTTTGTATGGTATTCATCTATGTATTTCGCTCCAAAATTGCCACGTTTTCGATATGGGCCGTTTGCGGGAACATGTCCAGCGGCTGCACCGAGCGCAGGCGATAGCTCGCGTGTTCGTGGCAGAGAATGTCCAGGTCGCGGGCCAGCGTCGCGGGATCGCAGGAGACGTAGACGATGCGCCCGACCGGATTGCGCGCCAGGGCATCAAGCACCGGGCGTTGACAGCCAGCGCGCGGGGGATCGATGACCAGCCCATCAACCTGCTCAGCCAGCGCGGGCAGCAACTCCTCGACCTTGCCCTGCATGATCTCGACGTTCTCCACCTCGCGCAAATTCCAGCGCGCGTCTTTGATCGAACTGGCCGATTCCTCGATGGCGATGACCCTCCCGGCCCGCCTGGCGAGCATCAGGGCAAACGTTCCTACACCACAATAGGCGTCGATGACTGTGCTGGTGTGCATCGCCTGCTCTGGCGGAAAGAGACCATCCAGCACCATCTGAGCCATCTTCTCGGCCTGAGCTGTGTTGGTCTGGAAGAACGAGCTGGGCCGAATGCGGAACGTTTCGCCGCGCAACTGCTCCTCCATCGTCTCCTCGCGCACCTCCAGACCAATAGCCGCGAGCTTCGCAATCGTCTCGGCGGACTGTTGGGGCTGCACGAGCATCTGGCGCGTCGCCGTGCCGCAGCGCGCAAGCACTTGAGGTCGCGGATTGACCTGCTCGGCGAAGATGGGCAGCGCGGCGTTGATATATTCGTGCGCGATCGGACAATGGGTCAGCGGCAGCACGCGATGGGTGCCACGCGCGGTCAGGCCCGGTTGACCCTCGCGATTGACCGAGAAACGCATCTGGTTACGATATTGCCAGGGCTGGTCACACGCGACAGTCTCCAACAGAGGCGGCTGCTCAAACTTGCCGATCTCTTGCAGGAGACCGCGCACGACCTCGCGTTTCCAGATCAGTTGCGCACTATATTCCAGGTGTTGAAGCTGGCAGCCGCCGCAGACGCCGAAGACAGGACAACGCGCCTGCACACGTTGAGGGGACGACTCGTGAATCTCAGTGATCGTCACGCGGCGCGGGTAGGGCTTCCAGTGACGTTTGCGACGTTTCGGCGGTAGAGATGGCGGCTCGACCTCGATAGTCACGCGCTCACCCGGCAAACCGGCGGGCACATGCAGCGTGGTCGTGCGCGGCTCGCCATCTGGTCCAGGCTCGACGATTCCGGCCAGCGCCAGTCCGTCGCGGGTCAGTTCGCCGAGCGTCACGGTGTAGGAAGAAGGTGGGCGTTCGTCTCGCATTATTTCTTCTTTGCTGCTATCGCCTCGCTGATCGCGGGCAGGATCTCCATCTCGGGATCGAGCGCCTCCGCCGAGTTGAGATATTCTCGGGCGCGGCGCAAATCACCTTTCTCGACATAGACAATCGCCATTAGCGCGTGCAGGGTAGCAAATTGAGGTGCAAGCCGCAGACCCTGCCCAAGAATATCGATGGCTTTCTCAAGTTCGCGTTGATCCAGGTAGAGCGAGGCGAGTTCTCCATAGGCGCGGATCTCGTTCGGTTCTTCCGCCAGTGAGCGATGCAAGGAAGCCTCGGCTTCGGCCAGATTGTTCTGCTGACGCTGCACAGAACCCAGCAGATACCAGAGGCCCGGCTCGTTGGGCGTGAGCGCGGCCACCCGCTCAAGATACTGCTGTGCCTCCGGATAATGTTTGAGCGTAATCGCCAGGTGGGCAAGATCGGACTCAATCTGCACCTTGACCTGCTCTTCCTGAGCCACTTCGCGCGCATCCAACAGAAGCCGCTCGGCCTCTTCATATTTTTGCTGGCCGATCAACAGTTCGGACACCAGCAGATAGCTCAGCGGGTCGTCTTGCGAGAGCGTCGCGCGCAAGGTGGTCTCACCCTGCTCTCTGAACTGGCCCGCCTGCTCAGGCAGATGTAGTGCGGCGAAGCGCTCAGAGAGCGCGATCAGTACCGCACCCAATTGTTGTTGCAAAAGCTTATGGTCAGGATCATCCGGGAAACGTTTGACCAGGGCGTCGGCATAGACCGCCGCGCGCTCAACGGCCCGCAGGCTCATGGCGCGACCATACGCGCTCTCGTAAAGCGCTTTCTCCTGGGGCTTTTTGACGAGCAGCGCGTCGGCAAGTGAAAGACTTTTCCAGGAACGCCAGAGGATTTCCTCGTAATACTGCTGACCATCAGCCTCGTTGGGCCGATGCTCGCGCATAATCTTCTGGATAGCCTCGTCATGCTCCTGGATACGCTTCTCCAGCTCCTCAACGGGTAGCGCCTGGATGGCCGCGCCCTCGTCCTTGATACGCGCAATCCGCCACTCACCCTGCACCTGTTCCAGCGTAAAAACCGTCCAGAACCAGTAGCGACCCGTCTCTTTATAGACCGCCGTCCCCATCTGCATCTCTGGCAGGGTGCCGCTCAGTTGTGTCTCGCGCAAAGCCAGCGACCAGCCAAGCGCTATCTCTTTCGAGGCATTCCGCGTGCGGGTACTGAGCACCGACGTGGGCAGCCAGAGCGCGGATTGCTGACTCTGTGGCTCGTGTTCGCGCAAGAAATACATCTCGAAACGCGCTGGTTGTGCCTCGTCAGCCCAGGCGCGGCGCGTCGTCAACCACTCGTCGCGGCTCTGACCCTCAAGCACAGGATTCTCGCGGCTCAACAAATCGTAACACAGGCTGTAGTCGCCCATCGACCAGGCCCCAGCGAAATTGGCCGCCACCATATCGGCTTCCAGATCACGACTGATAAAGGTCGTGCCGCGATCCTCACCAACTTCGGTCGCGTGCAAGATCAGGCGTTGTACCAGCGGGAGCGCCTGGCGAAAATCCTTGTGCGGCTCCGTCTTGCGCCAGCGATTGACGTCCAGCGCCTCGTCGAGCAGGCGACGGCCCTCCGCGAGCGTGCAATCAACGAAGGAGGTCGGCGTTTCACTCTCTTCAGCATCGGCCACATGCATCATCTGCACCCGCTCTTTGATGCGCCGTTCAATATAGGTGCGCGTGCCGGTCTCGGTGAAGAAGTCTTTCACGCCCTCGCGCCAGAAATCGAGCAGAAACGAGAGCATGCGCACATCGTTATACTCCACACCCTGTTCCCAGCAGAGAATCATCTCCATCTCGCCGGTCTCGCGAATCTCCGCGACCTGCCCTTTCCAGAAACGCGGCGGCTGTTCGACGGCCACGCCAACGACGTTGGTCGCTTCCGGCTCCGGTGTCCAGCTTGGATAAACTTTCGCGCCCGCGAGCTGGATCAACGCCCGCCGAGCCTCTTTACGCACCGTTTTCGCGGGAGCCAGTTCGTGCATGGCCAGCATGAGATCGGCGGCATCGCTATCGCGCACGCGCACCAGGCCCTTGAGCAACGCCATCTGGGTTGCTTCATCCAGAGCAAAGATGGGAGCAAAAATGCCCTCGGCCTCGGCGCGACTGGTGCAAAGGTGCAGCTCCTCAGCCATCGCCTGACGACGCGCCAACAAAAGCTGAACCTGCTCCTCATCGCCCTGGACCAGATCAGCGGGTGTCTTTTTCTGTGCAGTCATGATCGTTTTTGCCTCTATCGTAGCATCATCCCCGCCTAACACGCGGGTCAATGGAGAAAGACGTGGTATCGGTATACGCTCAGGATTGTACCATGTCGCGCAAGCCACGTCGAGGGGAGGAGCACGAAGAGACGAACAGGGATCAAACCCATCCACCGCCTATGCAGTCGGTGTTTCCGCTGGCATTTCAGGCGTATCCACGATCTTTTGCACATCGACGAAGAGCAGGCGCATATCGAAAAGGGCGTGCACGACCATGGGCAGGAAGAGGCTGCCGGTGAAGAAGTAGAGCAGGCCGAAGACCAGGCCCATCACGCCGGTCCCAAGTACGCCGGTCAGCTTCTGATAGATATGTCCGATCCCGAAAAGCACCGCCGCGATCACGATGGCGACCAGAAATGGAATGGCCGTGCCGGGTAGCAGATGTGCTAGACTGGGAAAGAGATAGAGCAGATACGCAGGCATAAAGCCGCGATAGAGCAGTTCTTCGCAAAAGCCAGCGGTCAGTGAGAGCAGAATCCAGAGTGCGCGCTCTTTTGAAGTGCGCGGCAACATATGCAACGGTCCCGACATGCTCTGGCGCAGCTGCCCACGTCCCTCCGCGTCGCGCGCAACCCGGCGAATGTACCAGACCTGAGCATAGACAGCCAGGACCAGGATCACTGCAAAGATGGCAGCCAGCCACATATTCGCGGGACTCTGCAAGCCGAGCAGCGAGCCGGACCAGCCAAGGCCAAACACGATCACGACCAGCGGCACCAGCATCAACCATTGCGCAAGCATTCCCTGCACATAGAATTTCACCCGCATCTCAGGATGTCGCTCAATACGCCGCATCAGCACGCGGTAGCGCGTGGCCCCGCGAATAGGCACGACAATAATCAGAAAAAGGATCAGCAGATGGGCGAGCAACGTCGCAAACCATACCATAGCCGCCTCCTGGCTCTTCTTGAGAATAAATCTGGTTCAATAAAATTTTGTTGAGTTCGTTAAGGGAATTATATCTTATTCTCTAGAAAAATGTCACACAACATCGATTCTTCGAAACCAGATTTTCGCCTGATCCTTCAGTTTATACAGCACCGTTTGCCTGCTCCTCTATGCTGTTAATGATGAATACATTCAGGCATGTTCGTACGTGTAGCTAGTAGACGTGCAAAAAGCGAACATATCGACAAAGTAGAAGCGCATTATCTGTGTTCCCACGTGGAGAGGAGAGGTCTGTCAATGCTTACCCAACAACGCCCGCCGACGCTGCCCGATCAACAGGAACTCGCCTTGCTGCACCGCTACTGGTGCGCGGCCAATTATCTGACAGTCGGACAAATCTACCTGCAAGCCAACCCCTTACTCAAAGAGCCTCTGAAGCCAGAGCATATCAAGCCGCGCCTGCTGGGCCACTGGGGAACGTCGCCCGGCCTGAGCTTCATTTATCTCCATCTCAACTGGCTGATCCAGCACCAGCAGGTCAACGCGATCTATCTGACGGGACCGGGGCACGGCGGACCCGCGATTCTGGCCAATGTCTATCTTGAAGGAACATATAGCGAATTTTATCCACAGATCGCGCAAAACGCAGAAGGCATGCTCCACTTCTTTCGCCAGTTCTCCACGCCCGGCGGCGTCCCCAGCCATGTCAGCGTGCCCACGCCTGGCTCGATCCACGAGGGCGGCGAACTTGGCTACGTCCTTGCCCATGCCTACGGGGCCGCGTTCGATAATCCCGATCTGCTGGTCGTGGCTGTGATTGGCGATGGCGAGGCTGAGACGGGACCACTGGAGGGTTCCTGGAAAGGGCTGAAATTCCTCAACCCGGCGCGCGATGGGGCTGTCCTGCCCATTCTGCATCTCAACGGCTATAAAATCTCTGGCCCGACCGTCCTGGGTCGCTCGCCCGATGATGATATTCGCGAGCTACTGACCGGCCAGGGCTATCAGGTCTACTTTGTCGAAGGCGATGACCCATTGACGATGCATAGCCTCTTCGCGCAAACGCTGGCCACCTGTTACGCCAATATTCGCGCCTTTCAGGAAGAGGCGCGCACCCAGGGCTTCAGCAAGCGTCCACAGTGGCCGGTCATTGTCTTGCGCACGCCCAAAGGCTGGACAGGCCCCGACGTGGTTGATGGCGTGCAAATTGAGGGCACGTTCAGAGCGCACCAGGTTCCTCTGGCTAATGTCAGGGAGAACCCTGAGCACTTGCATTTGCTGGAAAACTGGCTGCACCACTATCTCGACCAGCATATCTTTGACGAGCAGGGGCGGTTGCTCCCCGAACTGGCCGCGCTCGCTCCCAACGGGGAGTATCGTATGAGCGCCAATCCGCATGCCAACGGTGGGAAGTTGCTGGTCGATCTGGATCTGCCCGCGTTCACCGATTATGCGCTGGACATCCCCAAACCAGCCGTCGAGCAGCACGAATCGACACGCCAGCTAGGCTACTTTATGCGCGACATCTTTCAACGCAACGCGCAGCAGCAAAATTTCCGCCTCTTCTGTCCCGATGAAACCAATTCCAATCGGCTTGGGGCCGTCTTCGAGGTCGAAAATCGCTGCCTGGTCGAAAAAACCTTCCCCTACGATGATCATGTGTCACATGATGGGCGCGTCATGGAGGTCCTCAGCGAGCATCTCTGTGAGGGCTGGCTGGAGGGCTACCTGCTCACCGGGCGGCACGGCCTGTTCGCCACCTACGAAGCTTTCGCCATGATCGCCGACTCGATGATCGTGCAGCACTCCAAATGGCTGCAAGAATCGCTGAAACTGCCCTGGCGCGTGCCCATCGCCTCGCTTAATCTTCTCCTGACCTCGACCTGCTGGCGCAACGACCATAACGGCTTCAGCCACCAGGGACCGGGGCTGATCGATACCATCCTGGCACGCAAAGGCGAAATCGCGCGCATCTACCTGCCCCCAGATGCGAACTGCCTGCTCTCCGTCGCCGACCACTGTTTCCGT
>Ga0207674_10005078_pt1 | contig 15707 bp, 12 predicted proteins | sample KBSCornC72_FD_184303 | JGI IMG/M metagenome (GOLD analysis project Ga0207674, IMG submission 184303) | Corn rhizosphere microbial communities from Kellogg Biological Station, Michigan, USA - KBS Corn C7-2 (SPAdes) (version 2) | ecosystem: Host-associated > Plants > Roots > Rhizosphere > Soil ... | reverse complement strand
GCCAGAGCTCGGCAGTCAACGATATTCCAGCCGAACGGGTCGAACCAAGCAAACGCGTGAGCCACGGATGCTCGCGGTCAAGAATGATCGTGCGATGTGGAGCTGCGCTAATCGGCGTCTCGATCCAGCCCGCATTCGCGTTCCAGGTCGATGTGTAACAGACTCTCAGCAACCAGTCGCGCTCCTCGCCAAGCCTCGCAAAGAGCGGTTCGAAGTAGGGCGCCGGAATGTTGTTGATGAGCAGAACTCGCTTCATCTTATTGCCTGGCTCCGGCGGCTTGCTTCATCGACCACATAGAACGACCCGCCAACTGATACATCTGCGCGAACCGCGCCGTACTCCGGGATCGTGATCCCAACGTTCGACCGGGGCCCGAGCGGCGCGTGCGCATAAACAAGCCACTGCCGCGACGGCGCCTTGCCAATAACAAGTGCAAGCGAAAAGACCGGCAGTTCTGTACCAAGGCTCCATGGGCGCGGTGGATCGAGGGTGGTGTCCAGCATGAACCATCGATCCTCGTTCTGATACTCGCGCGGCACATTGGACTGATACGGGTGACTGTGCGCCCTATTCGCAACCAGTTCTCCGCGCCTCCAGAAGCGCTCGAGCGTCGCGTTCGAGTAAACGCGATCCACGGCCGCGACGATTGGAAGAAAGAAAGGCTCGGCTTGTGAGAGCGTATCGCGCCAACCGCGGAACTCCCGAACAACGCGCGGCCTCAACAGCCACATACCAAATTGCACTGTTCCGCCGTAGCGCTCGGGGGTGAAGCGCTGTCCACGTTGTGCATAAAGCTTTCGCTTGTCGTTTGCCGCCTCAACTTCGTGTCCGTCCCAGGTCGAAATCTCGAACCAGAAATGCGGGTTGAGCTTCAGCGCTTCGCGTTGCATGAAGACCCAGTTCATTGACTCCACCTGTGGACCGAACACAGTGTAGTCAGTGCTTTCGTTCCAGTTGAAGACGTAGAAGGAAGGTGAGCCGCCATCCCAGGTGAGCGCTTTGGAATCGATTCTGCCCGAGCTGTACAGCGAGTATTCCATCCACCCGGGCCATCGTGCAAAATGCGGCGGTCCGAAAGCGTCGTACCCCACAAATATCGCGTGTTCCTGCCACGATCGATTGCCGGCGAGTCCTTCACGCATTCCCGCTTGCAGGGCGCGGTAAACCTCGATCCAACCATCGGCGACCGCTTTGCGCTTGAAGTCATCACTCCGCCCACGCCCAAAGCGCTTGAGGTAATGCTGATCTTCTTCGGCCTTGACCCATGACAAACGCGCGTGCTCGTTATTCGAGACAAACACGACGAGTGGCGGTGAGGGGTACCACGCCTGTAGCTTTTTCGCGAGGGGACTCGTCGTCCATTTCCTCCCCACCTCGCGCCACAACTTCGCCGGACCAAACGGAGAGACCTCGGGCCGCGGCTTTCCATCAGGTCCGATCACGTTGGGATTATCGTCGGGCGGCAGTTTGAAGTAAGCCTGGTCGGTTGTAAGCAGCGCCTCCCACTGCGAGCTCACGAGGGAGATAGGCAGCCTCAGCTCAGCCGCGCGGCGGAGGGAAGTCTCGTAGTACTTCGTCCACTGGGCGTCATTCCCCATCCATTCGACATTCGGCAGACGGAACCAGGGCAGCAGCAGGTGTCCCGCTGCGATCATCTTCATCTGGTAGTCGGGGCTGAAGCCATTCTCAGCTTCACCCAGGTTCCAGTGCGCAGCAAGTGGCAATGGACGATCTGCGCCACTGCCACTTCGCAGGGCTTCGGTGCGAATGCGATCGGCTGTGGATGGTGCCTGGGAAGAGACAACGCAAGGGCGCAAAGACGCAAGGGCGCAAAGAAGACATAGCACCACTTTGGGCCTTTGCGTCTTTGCGCCTTTGCGTTTTCTATGCATACGGCGGCCCGAACGATTTATCAAAAGGACGTCCCCACAGAATCTGCCAATACGCCGCCCCAAGCCGTCGGCAAAAGCGCGCGTATTCACCGAAATTTCCGAATCGCAGCAGCCCGCGAATTCCCATCAGCGCAAGTGACGCAATCGCATATCCCCAGGCATCCAGGTGATGGCCGATCTTGCGCAGGAAATAGACGGAATTCCGCCGAAGCAGGAAACTGACTTCGCTGGTCATGTGATAGCCGCTGCGCGCCTGCTCATGAACGATGCTGTCTATCGGAAGATATCGCACGCGCCAGCCTGCGCGCCTTGCGCGATAATCAAAATCGGCATCCTCTATGTACATAAAGATGTTTTCATCAAACAGACCGATCCGGCGGAGACACTCGGCGCGCACCAGTAAGCAGACGCCATTCAAAGTCTCGGCCTCGATGACCTCGTCACCAGACAGATCAGCAAAGCCGGGGTTCAGCCTGTAACGCACCCAGTGCACGGCGTTGCGCCACAGTCCGGGCGCGAAGAGCACCGTGTTCTGCACTACACCTTGCTCGCGCAGAAACACACGCGGTCCCGCTACTCCAACTCGCGGATGCGCTTCCATGTACGCGACCATTTCCTCAATGAATCCGTAATTAATCGCCACTGTGTCGGGATTGAGGATCAGGATGTAATCAGCGCCGCGACTGAGCGCGTTTTCGATGCCGCGATTGTTGCCTCCCGTATAGCCGAGATTGGCGCCTGTCTGCAGCACGGCGCATTCCGGAAACTCTGCTCTTATCATTGTCTCGACGCCATCGCTCGAACCGTTGTCGACGACCACGACTCGCAGATTGGGATAGGTCAGCCGCCGGAGGGAGGTGAGACATCGCCGAGCCACCTCCCGCGCGTTGAACGTGAGCACGATGAGATGGACCTCTGGCGCGTTGACCTTCACTTTAGCCGGATCTTCTCGATGTTGAGCGACTCGAGCTCGAGGAAGCTTCCTCGCATCGCTCGCTGCCGATACTTGCTGAAGAGCACCCTTGGCACGACGATGATCAGCGCGCCGATCCCTTCAAACACGCCCAGGGCCGCAAGCTTCAGCGCCGCGCCCGGTTTCCGTCCGAACCAGACAGCGGCTGTTTTGATCTTTGCACTCGGCAGCGCCATAGTCGAAAGTGCAGCTACTCGAAGACGAGGGTGTTTAGTCGGATACTGTCTCCAGCCCAGATAGCCATACCGGAAGCCCATCAGCAGCACGTACTCCCAGTGGTGCAGCTTATTCCATACGGCTCGCAGAGTGAGCCGGCGCTGCGGATGGATAACCACGGCGTCGGGCTGCCAGACAATGCGAAGGCCCGTTTGCTGGACCCGCGCCGCGAGATCGGCGTCTTCGTATGCGGGGAATGGGAAGGTCTCGTCGAATCCGCCAACGCGGTCCAGCACCTCCCGTCGATAAGCGCAGTTGCACGTGAGGTAAACGCCGCCGTCGAGATTCTTCGGCCCTTCGCCGAGCGGATCGAATTCGCCTTCGTTCCGGGCGTAGACTTTTCCTTCGACTCCGGCCGCCTCACGATCCGCCTCGAGCGCTGCAACGAGGTTGCCGAGCCAGGCCCGTTCGGGCCGTGTGTCACTGTCGGTCATTGCGATGATTGCGCCACGCGCATTACGGATGCCCAGATTGCGTGCGGAGGCCGGCCCCAATTGGGGCTGCCGCAGGTAATAAACATCGAGCCCATGTGCCTTCATGTCCTCGACGACCCATCGCAGATCTTTCGCTGACCCGTCATCACAGACAAGCACTTCAAAGCGCTCCCGAGGAAAATCCTGAGATGCAATAGCATCGAGTGCGCTACGTAACTCTTGTGGACGATTGCGCGCCGGAATGACTACCGAAACGTCGGGAACGCTCATTTCACATCTCGATCCCGTAGAGAGTCCGAAGCTGCTCGCGCACGTACGCGTTGATCGCCTCGAGTGGGGAGCCAAGGTGGTGCCCTGGATGAAGTTTGTTATTTGTAACGCCGGAAAAGTGGCGGGCGTAACTCGAGTGAAATTCCGCCGGAAGACCGACGAACTGGTAATCCGCGACATACTTCAAATGACGATAAAGCTCCGCGCCGGTGTCGTACCACACAAGCCACGGCTTGAGACCGTGATGGCTTTCTTTGAAACTATCGAGCCAACCAAATTGGCGCGTCCTCAGCGACGGCAGCCGGTAGCGCAGCGAACCAATAACGCGCGAAATGGTTCGTGACGGCGCAAAATCGTTGAAAACCTGGCGCTCGCCAAACGAATTACCCTTGCTGATGGCCGCGCGCACCGGCAGAACTTTCAACATTGTAAGCGGAATCCACATGCGCTCCTCGAAGTAGCCGTGTCGCGCAAAGCCTGACTGGCTGTTCATCCAATTCGGTCCTTCTATGAAACCCGCGCCGAACACGCGGTCAAGGTCGATGAATTGCCGCATGAGATCGAAGATACGCGCGTTGAGAATCTCCACATCCGAATCAACGAGAAGCACCTTCTCGACCGGGATCTCTTTGAAGATCCAATCAAGCGCCAGACTATGTGGGCGAAGCGGCGCAGTCATCAGGTCAAAGTTGAGCCGCTCCATCAGTGTGGAGAAATGTTCAAAACTTCCGTCATCCGATTCGCAGTCAATAAGAAGAACCGGCATGCCGGCAAATTTGAGCGCGCTCGCGAGCGCCAGCGTTGAAACGAGCCTGGTACCTGCGTTGATGATAACAGCCTGCTCGCTGCGGTGTTCCAGGTCGGCGAGTGCTCGGATCAGCATGACTTCAATTTGTTAGTGAACGATCGCGACGCCATTTGGCAATCAGGCTCCCGCAGCTACCGAGCACATCAAATTGCAGTCGCACGAGGTCCCACGCCCGCTCCGCGCTGAAAGACCCGGCGACCTCCTTAACCTTGGTTCCAAGAGTGATGAAATACCAGGCGAAATTTGCCGTGAGCGTGCGTCGCGGCTCGGTTAAGTTGTAGATAAACTGGCTGCGATCGCACCGGTAGTCGCGTTCCCGCTTAATCACATCATCAGCGGTCCAGCTGCCGCCGCGCAGGTGATGAATGCGGCACCTCGGCACCAGTGCTACTTTCCAGCCACGACAAGCGGCCCGTCGACAGAGGTCGATCTCTTCATAAAAGGCGAAGTAGATAGGATCGAGCAACCCGACATCCTCAATGACCCGCCGCTTCACGGCAAAGCATGCGCCCTCGACCCACTCGACGGGAATCCAGCGTCTCGCGGTCTCCGGTGTGCGCAGTTCGTCGAGATGTTGGGGCAGGGCGGTTTTGGTCCACGTGTTGAACTCCTCGCCCTCATATTCCAACTGGACAGCGCCGAGGATGCCTGCGCCGGGCTCACTTTCACCGACTTCAATCAGTTCAGCCAGCCAGCGCGGCGTAACTCTAGTATCCGGATTAAGGAGGACTACATAATCTGCTCCCGCCTTCAGCGCCGCGCGTATTCCGATGTTATTGCCCTCCGAAAACCCGCAGTTGGTCTGATTGAGAATGACGTCAACCTGGGGAAAGCGTTCGCGGACAAATTCGACGCTGCCGTCATCCGATGCGTTGTCGACCAGGAATACATGGAAGCTCGCGTACTCGGTGGCGAAGACCGACTCGCAACAGGCCTCGAGCCACCGTCGTCCCTGGTAATTCAGTATGATCACCGCAACTGATGGCGCCATTCTCACTTCGCCGTCAGACGATCGAAGATGCCCGCGAGCTGCGCGGTCTGGTTTCTTCTCCGGAAACTGCCAATGAACTCGTCATCGGGCCGCAACTGGGTCCTGCGCTCAATAAGTGTCACGAGTCCGGCCTTGATTGCGCCGAGATCCCTCGGGTCGCAGACTACTGCGGTGCCTGCGCGTCTGAGAAAATCGCGCGCATCCCCTTCGGGCGCAAGCGCGAGAACCGGACGGCGCGAGCCGAGGTATTCATAGACTTTCTGCGGCACGCAGTCGTTGCGTTCTCCCGTCGGCGAATCGGCAAGACAGAAAAACACTGCATCGGCACGACTCGCCAACTGTACTGCTTCGCCGTGTGCAACGTAGCCGTGCGTCTCGAGCGCGTCCGCGATTCCGAGCTCGTGCGCATACCTGGAGTTTGCCTCGTCGAACGGCCCTACGTGAATCAGTTTGATCCGGCCGCGCAGATCCGGGCGTTCATTGAACAATTCACGCAAAGCGTCCAACAAAAATTTTGGCGAGTGGGTCAGGCGATCAAAGTGGCGTGGGGTGAACGTCAGACTGTTTCGCAGCGCTCTCCACACCCTTTCAGCCAGGCTGTCCTGGCGCGAATTGCTGGGCACCGGTGCGCCGCAAAAGACGCCGGTATACAGAAGACTAAAGGAGCCATTGCTGCGTCCCCGGCCAGGGGTTTGGGCGTCGAAATCCTCCTCATCGTAACCGTTTGTGATACAGCTGACCTTGTCGGGAGAGAGAAAATCGCACCAGGCGAGCAGGTTTTCACGCGCAGTCGGCGTGATCGTGATGATGTGATCTGCGCGCTTCAAGAAAAACCGCTCGAGGCATTGTTCGAGACGGAAATGTAGTCGTGTTGGGAATGTCGCGAGAAAATATTGTGTCCATGGGTCGCGGAAATCGAGTACCCACGGCTTGCGCAACGCTTTCTTTAGCAGCCAGCCGGCGAACGCCACGCTGTGTGGTTTGACTGAAGTGTAAATCACATCAATCTGTCGCTTCGCAGCGATCTCCTTCGCCCGTTGTACGACTGGACGAATCCAGGTAACGGCGGTATCCGGGACAAAGACCAGCTCACGCAGATAGTCGATTCGCCATTTATGCAGCAGCGCGAACAAGCGGAAGGGCTGTCGGGACCTTACGCGATGCACCTCGATTCTCTCCGGGACATCGGCCGCTATCGACTCGTCAATCGGCATCCGCAGTTCTGACAGGCCGGAATAGTCTTCTGCCGCTGCTGCGATAACCACCGGCTCGTAGCCGAATTCGCGCAGGAACTTGACATGCTTCAGGACTCGCTGCACGCCCGGCCCGCCCGCGGGAGGGAAGTAATAACTGATGACAAGTGCGGAATGCGGAGTGCGGAGTGCGGAGTTGTTTTCGGGACCGTTCACTTCTTCTCCATACTCCGCATTCCGCAATCCGCATTCAGCACTCCATTGATTTCCTCAACTGTTTGCCCGTTCAAAAAGAGGCGGCCCCAGATCTCGGTCATAAGAAACGCGTACCAGAATGAACCATTTCCATTCGCACACTCGGTCGCGATTGTCTCGGGCCCAATCCCAAACGTATTCGCCCAGAAGCCATCTGCAAAAATCGCATCTGAAAAATCCAGGTATTGCCGCGCAGGGAGATTGAAGCCGACCTTTTGCCGGTAGATCACTTCGCGCGGCAGGTACCGTTCGGCCACTTGCTTGACGACCCACTTACCCTCTCCGTTGTGAACTTTGAACCGGTATGGAAGGTTGATTGCGAAATCGACAAGGCGGAGATCCAGGAGAGGAACGCGACATTCGACAGAGGTTTGCATCGTGCTCTTATCTTCACGGTTGAGCAGATGTTCAAGATACTCGCGCACGTCCGAAAGCATGGCCGCCTGTGCGTACTGCTCTTCAGGTTGTGGCACGAATTCGTATGCGCGCAGATTCTCACGGAACCTCGCGCCACGACCAAAGAATCCTGAGGCAAACTTCAGCGCGTTTCCCACGTCGTCGGTCGTCGTGCGGAAATGATTGAGAAACTGATCGTCACGCGTCAGGTACGCGAGATCCGCGCTGCGATTGAGCAGCCTCGCAATCCAGCGGCCGTAGCGACGACGCGAGCGCACGTTCCGGTACAGCCGGTCGTATCTCCACTCATATCCACCGAAGAGTTCATCGCCCCCTTCGCCGGCAAGCAGCACCTTTACGCCGTGCTCTCGCGCTATATGGCTGATGTAATAGACAGGAACGGCGTTCAGATTGTAGAGCGGAAAATCACTGTGATAGACGGTCTCAACGAGCGCTTCACGAAATCGCTCGCGATCCAGATGGTAATAAATAATGTCAATTCCGAGATGCTCGGCTACAGCGCGCGCGTAGCGCTCTTCGCTTAGCTCGGCATTATCGCTCAGGCTGACGTTGAATATCTTCACCTGAGGATTGTGCTTAAGGGCAAGCGCTGTGACGAGACTTGAGTCGACACCGCCGCTGCAGAGCGTTCCGACGGGCACGTCACTGATCATCTGCTCGCGCACGCTCGTCTCGAGCAGCTCCGCGCAGTGTTCGACTACGGCTTCAGGACGCGAGCTCATCCAGCGTCGATAATCATCAGGGCGCACGTTTTCCACCGCCCGGTAGTAACACGAAGTGGCGACTTGCGGCCGCTCCCCCGGCGAGACTGTCAACCAATTCCCGGGCTCGAGAGAGTTGATCCCTTCAAAGAGCGTACGACTATCCGCCAGCCACCCGTACATCAAGAATTCAGCGACATTTTCCTTTGCTACGCGCGGTGAAATATCCAGCTCGAAAAGCGCTTTGACTTCCGATGCGAAGGCGAGTCGTCGCCCGTCCCAGCAGTAGTAGAAGGGTTTTACACCGATCTGATCGCGCGCCGCGAAAAGCTGTCGTTTGTTGGCGTCGTAAATCGCAAATGCGAAGATGCCGTTAAACCGCTTGACGCAGTTCTCGCCCCATTCTTCGTAAGCATGAAGAATGACTTCGGTGTCAGAGCGCGACCGGAAGGTGTGCCGACTTTCCAGCTCATTGCGCAACGACTGAAAGTTATAAAGCTCGCCGTTATATGTGATCCAGACCGTGCCGTCTTCATTGGTCATCGGCTGGTGGCCGGCTTCGGAAAGATCGATGATGGAGAGGCGTGTGTGTCCAAACCCGGCATCGCCGAAGACGCGCACTCCATTGTCATCCGGGCCGCGATGATCGAGACGTCGCGTCATGCGCCAGAGCGCATCCTCGCTGACCGTCTCTCCCTGCAGATTAATGATGCCGCAAATGCCGCACATAAAGATTTAACGCAAGGCCTTTGCGTTGTTCTTATCTCACTTAGAGAGTAAGTAGTTTTCTATCGCCAAATACCTCAACCCCGACCGCTCGAACACATCGAGCGCATCGCCGGGCGAGCTGACCAGCGGATGGCCGTGCAGGTTGAATGATGTGTTGAGCACCCCGCCACGCTTGCCGGAAAGATGTTCGAACTCTTCGATCAACCGGTAGTAGCTCGGATTCCAGTCACGCTCGACTACCTGCGGCCGCACCGTCAGATCGTACGGGTGTGCGCCTGCCTTGAAGTCACGTATGCGATCCGTCGTATCGAAGGTCAGGATCATATACGGCGAGGGAATTCCCTTGGGATTGACCAGGCACTCCAATGCCTGCTTTTCAGTCATCGAAGTCGCGAACGGCATCCAGAAGTCACGACACTTAATCATACTGTTTATCACTTTGATCACGTCGCTGTTCGACGGATCGGCCAGGATTGATCGGTTTCCAAGCGCCCGTGCGCCAAACTCCTCGCGTCCGCGGAAGCGCGCCACAATCTCGCCCGATGCGAGCAGCTCCGCCACACGCAACTCGATATCCTCGTGATATTCACAACCGACCGGGCTCTTGAATCCGAAGTCGTCGATGGCGGTCTTCACCGACTCGTTGTCGTATCCCTTGCCGAAATAGAACTCACGAATCGGTTCGATCTGCTCGTGTCCAGGACTCTCTGACGCCACGAGCCAGGCCGCTCCGAAGATATTCGTCTCGTCACCGCACGACGGAAACACAAAAAGACTATCGACCTCCGGAAGCTCCATGATCGCCTTGTTGAGCTTGACGTTCATAAACACGCCGCCGCTTAGCGCGAGATCGTGAATTTGCGTAGCGGCAATGCCATGCTTCACCCACTGAAGCAGCATTTCCTCCACGAAGCGCTGCAGCCCGCCGCAGATCCAGTCGAACCGATCGTATTCGAAGAGCTCACGCAGGAGGCTGTAGCTGTAGAAGAGGTCCGGTGTCCCCTCGGTCCGTCGCCATCCGTAGGCCGAAGCGCCATCGAACGTAAAAAGAGCCTTCAGCTTGCGGCAGACCTCATCGGCGCGCTTCTCATCTGCGTAAGGCGCCATTCCCATGAGCTTGTATTCGTGCTCGAGCGGCACCATTCCGAGTAGAAAAGTGACAACGGCGTACAGGTTCCCAATGGATTCGCTGCGCGCGACCGCGCCTACGCGTCTGAGCTTGCCTGCCCGCCCGATGCTGACCGACGCGCACAATTCGTCGCCCTCACCATCATTGGTGAGAACAAGAATGTCGCGGTCGTATATTCCGTTCCCGTAGTAAGCGGATGCCGCGTGAGCTCGGTGATGGTCGACGACCTCAATCCTGGCTGAAGGTATGCCGAACGCTATGGCCTGAGCCAGCCGGCCGCCTGGCGCCACAGCGGTCTCCCGACCGAGGGCGGACTTGATCGTGCGGCGCAACCTTGGTGGAAGCGCAGTGTCGTAAAGACCCTGCCGCCGCTGTACTTGCTTTTGCTTCTCGTGAAAGTCGGGGCGACCCACCTGTCGATAGAGCGCGAGGCGGCTCTCCTTCGAGTTCTGATCGGGCATCCCGCGCCCGACAATGGCAAACCGGTCGATCTTGTCGAGCGGCACTCTGCATTCATTGAGGATCATCCCGATGGCCTGACTTGGGAATCCGGCATAGTTCTTCACGCGTCGCAGCCGCTCTTCCTGAATCGCCATTCGAATTCGTCCGTCTTCGAGGAGACAGGCAGCCGCATTATGTCCGTCATGAATCGCGAGAATCTTCATAGAACAACTGCCGCGCGGCGAGCCTGCGTGCGCGGTCGCATAACTCCGTGGTAGATCTCCGCCAACCGTGCGGTTACAGCCGCGTGACCGAATCTGCGACCAGCGTACTCGGAAATCTCCTCAGGACGATAGGCATCGAGATTGCCGCACACGCGCGCGATCGCATCCGCGAGCGCCACAGGATCATCTACCGGCACGAGCAGCCCCGTTTCCGGCGTGAGGATGTCCTCGGGACCGCCGCAGCGCGTTGCTACTACGGGACGCCCCACAGCCATCGCTTCGGCTGCAACAATGCCGAACGTCTCGGCGCGGCTCGGCAGAACGAAGAGGTCGCAGTTGACCATTTCGCCCGCGAGCTCATCGGGCGAAACAGCGCCCAGAAACCGGCACTTCGCAGCGATACCCAATTCTGATGCGAGCTGCTCACATTCTTTACGCAGCTCGCCGTCGCCGACGATTGTCAGGCGATGCGCATCGCCGTTCACCGAGAGCTTTGCAAGCGCGTGAAGCAGCACCGGCAGATTCTTATTGTGATCGCGCAGGATTCCTGCGAAAAGCAACCGGTAGGGCTCACCCGGCCGGCGTGTTGTCGGTGAAAATCGGAAGCGCAAAACATCGACCAGGTTCGGTACGATCTCGATGTGCCGGCCAACACCCTGCGCAGTCATCTCGCCTGCGAGGGCACGGCTCACGGCGATCACGGCATCGGCGTGTTTGAGCGCGAACCTCACTTTGAATCGATCGCGAGGCGTCTCCATAAGCGCGCTGAACGGACCGCGATGCTCGGTGATGACGACAGGACGCCGCGTCCACCGACCGGCAAGTACCGCAGCAAATCCTGCCGGCAGCGTTACGTGCGCGTGAACAACATCGCACCTGCTCGACCTGATCTCTCCAACGACTGCACGGGCATAATCGAAATGATGAACGAGACTACGAGCCGGAAGGCCGATACGAATTACCGTGTAGCCTTCTGCCGTTTCCAGATTGCGACTTGCGTCCGCCCCTGCGGGGAGCACTTCGGGCGCAACGACCGTGACTTCGTGCTCAGCAGCGAGAGCGCGCGCCTGTTCGGCAATGAAGATGCCCGAGAAGGGAGATTCCGCAGTCGGGAACCATGACGCTACGATAAGGACTCTCATGACGGACTCAGCCTGCTCCTTATTCCCCGGAAATACTGAGACGCCACCTTTCGCCAAAGCGGCGCCGGGGCGGCAAGCGGCGCAGCCATTAACGCGCGCAGGTAGTAGCCCCGCGCGGTCCTCATATCCGCGGTGCAAATACGATCGGCTGCATGTTGATAGAGCCGAGCTCGAATGCGATCCTCGACGCGTCTCACTTCCTCAGGCAGATCGTCGCGCGCGAATAGCTTCTCCATCACACGCAGGATATCCCAACCGAATTTGTCCATCTTGCTGCCTGTCTTTGATGTGTCGCGCAGCAAAAAGCGCGACCAGAATCGCTCGGCGCGGCGTATCGGCGCCGCCAATCCCATCCGCAGCCAAAGGTCGAAATCCATTGTGTAGTGCAGCCCCATATCCAGCGAGCCGGCGCGTTCGAGCGCTTCGCGACGCATAAAAACAGACGATGGCGGAATGAAATTGAACTCGTGGAAAAGAAGAAAACCCCTGAGGGTGAACTCGGGCGGCATATACTCGCGTACCACTCGTCCAGCCTCATCAACATCTCGTACGCCGGCATAGACCATGCCCGCCGCTTGATCGCGCATCAGGACCTCGACCGCCTCGCGTACTGCTGTTGGTTCGTAAACGTTGTCGGCATCGAGCCACCCGAGCACCTGGCCGCGAGCGCGAAGCCAACCCTTGTTGAGCGCGTCCGACTGTCCGCTGTCAGGCTCTGAAATCCAGTCAACCCGCCCGTTGTAGCGCTGCAGTATCTCGAGAGTCCCATCACTCGATCCGCCATCGACGACGATGTGCTCGATGTGCGGATAGTCCTGCACCGCAACGCTCCGGATTGCCTGCTCAATATATTTCGCGCTGTTGTAAGAGGCAGTGACAATGCTAACCAGCGGCTGTGCTTCCGGCATCTCACCCTCTTTGACCGTTCACTGATATCCACCGGTGCGGCACAACCAACAGTGCGCGCGACGAGACAACTGGAGTCCCGCTCGCAAATACATCTCCCGGCTCAACGGTAAAGAGCGCGAATTGGTCGTTACGGTAAAGCCATTCGAGCATCGGCCTCGTCAGACCGACCGACAGGTAGTACTGTCCGGCAGCAAGCGGAAACTGCTGGAATTCGCATTCGATCGCACCCTCGCCCGGACTGATACTCACATCAACTACTGAAACGGGCCGCGTGGAATACTGAATCAGCGGGACACCTTCCAGCGTGTAGACGCCGAGTTCGACGCCTGCACTTCGCACGGCCTCGGTCGCGCGCCAGAGTATTCGGAAGCGCGCGTAGTCTCCGGTCGATAGGGCCGGTTTCACTCGTCCCTCTTCATCCAGAATCTCCACTGCCGTAACTTCGAACGGCAGCGCTTGATTCCGCTCCGGATTGAGAAGACGCAGCCCATCGCCCAATCGCTCTCCCGCCCGGAGCGCCGTCGAAAGATAAGCCCGGACGGCTTCATCGGCGGGGCCATCAAAGCCAACAGCGCCGGCATCGAGCACGATCGCGCGACGGCACAGGTGTCTTATCGCCGGCATATTGTGACTGACGAAGAGCACGGTTCGGCCGGCTTTTGCGACGTCTCCCATTTTGTTGAGGCACTTCTGCTGGAACGCCGCATCGCCGACGGCCAGCACCTCATCGACGATCAGTATTTCGGGATCCAGGTGCGCCGCGACGGCGAACGCGAGGCGCAGAAACATTCCACTCGAATAACGCTTCACCGGCGTATCGATAAAACGTTCGACGCCTGCGAAAGCAATCATCTCGTCAAAGCGGCGTACAATCTCGGCGCGACGCATACCAAGTATCGCGCCGTTGAGATAGATATTCTCTCGTCCACTCAGCTCCGGATGGAACCCGGTGCCGACCTCCAGCAAGCTGCCCACTCGGCCGTAGATCTCCACGCGGCCGGTCGTAGGTTCGGTGATGCGTGAGAGCACCTTCAGGAGCGTTGACTTCCCGGCGCCATTACGTCCGATGATACCGACGACCTCGCCGGGTTGGACGGTGAAGTCGACATCGCGAAGTGCCCACAATTGGTCGACCTTCCCTCTACCGGAGGGGAAGGTGAACAACGCATCGCGCAGAGTGGCCTGTCCGGTATCGCGCTTGCCGAGGGTGTAGCGCTTACCGAGGCGTTCGACTTTGATGGCGAAGGGGACCTGCATGCTACAAGCCGGAGAAAACGCAAAGGCGCAAGGGCGCAAGGGCGCAAGGGCATTCGTTGCGACTTTGCGCCTTTGCGTTAAATAACATCAGCAAATCCCCGCTCCATTCGCCGAAAATCGTACGCTGCATAAACCAGCGCTGCACTTGTAACGACTGCCGAAAGACCGAGCGCGCCCCAATCGAAGTGCGCGCCGTTTATCCCCGAGAGCAGCGCGACTCGAAAGCCCTCAATGATTCCGGCGAGCGGATTCAACGCGTATAACAGGCGGAATCGCTCCGGCACCAGGTTGGCCGGATAGATAATCGGGGTCGCAAACATCCAGCAAAGAACAAGGAACGGCACCACATACCGCACATCGCGAAATCTAACATTCAGCGCTGCGAGCCATGTCCCAACCGCCAGCGCGAGTGCTGCAATCATAACCACAAGCGCCGGAAGCATCAGCAGATTCACCGTCAGCGGCGTTCGGTACCACGCCATCAGCCCGACGAAGAGCACGAACGCGCAGGCAAAATCGACCAAACCTGCAAGCACGGCCGCCGCCGGCATGATCAATCGTGGAAAGTAGACCTTTGTTATCAAACCCGAGCTGACTACCAGGCTGTTGCTGGAAGTCGTTAGCGCGTTGGAGAAGAAAGTCCACGGCATCAGACCGGCATACGCAAAGAGTGGATACGGAATATTGTCCGACGGTATCTTCGCGAGTCTGCCGAAAAAGATCGTGAAAATGAGCATGGTCAGGAGCGGCTGGAACACCGCCCAACCTGCGCCTAGCGCTGTTTGCTTGTAACGTACGCGTACGTCTCGCCAGGTGAGGAAGTAAAGCAGTTCGCGGTATTGCCACAGATCGCGCAGATTGAGCGCAACCCACGAGCGTGTGGGTTCGATAATGAGATGTGGAATTCCGGTATTGATTGCCTTCAAAGATTGACTCGGCTCCATGCATCCAAAACGTAGAGACTCCACACACGCGACCAGGAGACGCGTCCGGCATTGAAGTCGTCCCATATCGATCGAAGCGAGCCCGCACGAAAGAAGTCGAGCTTAGGTGCGTCCAGTTGCTTTTCAATCTGCTGTCGCAGCGATCCTGTAAGCCAGTGTTTGAAGGGTAATTCAAAGCCACGCTTTGGACGGTCTACTATTTCGTCCGGAAGGTCCCCTACCGCATCGACGAGCAACCATTTTGGCCGGCCCGCGCGCACTTTGATCTCGCCCGGCAACTTCATCATCCGCTCGACCAGCAGATGATCAATGAGCGGCACGCGCACTTCGAGACTGTGAGACATACTCATTGTGTCCGTGTCACGCAGTAGCGTGTTGGCCAGATAACCTCCCAGTTCGAGCGCTGAAGCCTGATTGATTGGATCGGCAGCAACGCAGTTCGCAAGTTGCCGCGCAGTCCATCGATGCAGCGCAGCCTGGTCACCCTCCTCCTGAGACGAGAATGCGGGACGCTCGAGCAGCCGCTCACACTGCTCCGACGTAAAAAGCCGGCGATGCAGGCGCACTGATGGCTCGTCCAGACAGTCACTTCGGAGCAGTCCCTGCAGCTTCGTAGCGCGATTCCCGCTCGAAACAGCGCTCACCGCGGCGGCGGCCGCCATTCGGACGCCGCGCGGCCATCTTTGCGCCTGCCTCCGTCTCCTCTCATCGCGCGCGATGGTTCGGAAGAAATGGTATCCGGCGAAGACCTCGTCACCGCCAAGTCCCGAAATCGCCACTT
>Ga0207674_10005075_pt1 | contig 15713 bp, 15 predicted proteins | sample KBSCornC72_FD_184303 | JGI IMG/M metagenome (GOLD analysis project Ga0207674, IMG submission 184303) | Corn rhizosphere microbial communities from Kellogg Biological Station, Michigan, USA - KBS Corn C7-2 (SPAdes) (version 2) | ecosystem: Host-associated > Plants > Roots > Rhizosphere > Soil ... | reverse complement strand
CGACCGCGAAGTGATAGTACTTGTTGTCCGACAGCGTGACGTTCGTCAGGGGCTGCAGGATCTTCGCCGCCTGAGGCCCCTGCAGCGCCAGCAGCGCGATCTCATCGCTGACGTCCTCGATGCGCGCATCGAATCGGTCGAGGTTCCGGCTGATGTGGGCAAGGTCCTTCGCCGCGTTCGACGCGTTCACGACCATCATCAGGTGGTCGTCGAAGCGATACACGAGACAGTCATCCTCGAACGTCCCGCGATCGTTGAGAATCGACGAGTAGTGCGCCTGGCCGATCGCGAGCGCGGCGACGTCGTTCGTCGTGACATAGTTGACGAACTTCACGGCATCCTTGCCGCGCACGAGGAACTCGCCCATGTGGCTCACGTCGAACATCCCCGCGCGCTCCCGAACGGCCTTGTGCTCCGCGGTGATCCCGGTAGGGTATTGAACCGGCATCTCATAGCCGGCAAACGGCACCATCTTCGCACCGAGTGCGACGTGAATATCGTGAAGTGGCGTGCGCTTGAGCGTCGCGCCGGCGTCGGTCGTGGTCATGAGTCGTTGCTCCTAGCTCAAAGCGAAAAACACGGAAGGCAGGAATATGCCGGACTGGCAGGTAGCCGCGGTAGTCCGAAAGCTCCTCGTGACCGTCCCGGTGCTGACACTCGGATCTTCGCGCATTGCTCACGGTCAGTTTACCTCACTTGGCGGCAGGACGGCGGGCGCCCAGGTTCTCGTGGTCGGCACGTACCACATGAGCAATCCGCGGCTCGATGCCGTGAACCTCACCGCCGACGACGTGCTTGTCCCGAAGCGGCAGCAGGAGATCGAGCAGCTTGCCGCGACGCTCGAAGCGTATCGGCCGACCAAGGTGTTGGTGGAAATCCCGTATGGGCGCGATTCGGTGTCGAACTCACTCTATCGGCGCTACATCGCGGGGAGCTACACGCTGGACCACACCGAGATGCAGCAGCTGGGGTTCCGCATCGCGAAGGCGTCGGGTTTGCCGCGTATTTACGGCGTCGACTACGACCTCGACGTGAATCTCGCGAGCGTGATGGTATGGGCGCTCACGCATGGCCAGCCTGAGCTCGCGGGCGCCGCGCAGGCGCTGACCTCGCGCCTGCTCACCGAAGCCGACAGCATGATGAAGCACGCGACGGTTGCCGAAATCGTCGCGGCGCTCAACTCGCCACGCGCGGATTCCGCCCAGGGGATCTATCTCGCTGCGCTCCGGGTCGGAGCGGACACGAGCTATCCGGGTGCGACCGTCACAGCACGATGGTACGAGCGCAATCTCAAGATCGCGTCGAACATCCTCCGCGTCATCGATTCCCCGAACGACCGCGTGCTGGTGCTCATGGGCGCCGCACACGGCCCGATCCTGCGAGAGCTGCTGGAGCGCGTTCCGGGAATCCGCCTCGTGCCGACGGCGAGCGTGTTTCCGTAGCGGCTACCGAGTCGTTAGGCGTGACCGTCGCGCCGGGCGCCACGGTCGAGATCACGATCGGTGACCGTGCGAATGTCCGCAACTTTTGGCGGGGACCCGGTGACCATCGCTCGCGCGACCTCGAACAGTACGACCGGCTTCGGCTTCGTAACCTTCATGTACGTCACGGAGTCGGCCTCGACGAGAATGAGGGCGATTCGTGGATCGTTCGCCGAGCCGTCACGGTCGCCGCCCTCATCGCCAAGCCACGCCTTCCAGTCGGGCTTGTAGAGCGCCTGCACGAGCTTGCGGTCCGTGGTGATCGTTGCGAGTCCCGAAACCGATACCCACTCGCGTGAGCGATCCTTGTAGTACGCGAGGTTCACGTGCGGATCCGACACGAGGTCGTCGAGCTTGTGACTCTCGAGGTTGGTCATGAACCAGAGATCCATGCCCGTCGTGTGCTCCTGCGTCTGCATTGGCCGTGAGATCAGATGGCCGTCCGCGCGACGCGTGGTCAGCATGGCGATCTCGATCCCATCGATGAGGTCGTAGAGATCGTCGAGTTTCTTGCTCGTCGGCACTGCGTTGTCGGTGTTCTTCTCCACTGCCTTGTCGGCCATCGTAACTCCTCCGCGATGTGAATCGATCCGATCGGACCACGCGGAGGGCACGAGGCGTGCCGGCGATGCGCTCGATTGCCGGGGGATCTTCGGCGGCGCGCGGCGGCATCCGGGATGGGCCAGCCCTTGACCTTCGCCCGATGCCGTCGGAACGTATTCGTCCTGTCGACCCAAGAGCGCAGCACCGGAGTGTCGCGGACGCGGCAAGGGCCGCCCCTGACCCACGGAGGACGGGACAATGACGGTGCTGTTCGTGGGTGCAAGCCATGCAACGGCGCCGCTTCCCCTCATCGAGCGCCTGGCGTTCGGCTCCGACGACATCGTCCAGACGCTCGCGTGCATAACGCCGGGTGACGTACGACCGACGCTCCCGCTCCGCGAGCTCGTGCTGCTCTCGACTTGCCACCGCGTCGAGCTGTACGGCGTGTCCACCGATGATGAGACACGTCCGAGCGCCGCGCTCGACGCAATGGCGGGCCTGCTGACCAGCCGGAATCATGGCGCGGAGACGTTAGATGCACATGTGCGACGGCTGGTCGGCTCAGAGGCGACGCGGCACCTGTTCAGGGTTGCCGCTGGTCTCGAATCCATGGTGCTCGGCGAGTCGGAGGTGCTCGGACAGGTCGCGTCCGCGCTCGCGCTCGCGACGCGCATCGGCGCAGCCGGCCCGGTGCTCACGCCGCTGTTCGACGCCGCAGTGAGAGCGGGAAGACGCGCGCGCTTGGAGACCGCAATCGGATCTGCGCCGGCGAGCGTGAGCTCGATTGCCGCCGAGTTGGCGGAGGAGCTCGCCGAAGAGCTGCGCGGGCGTCGGGCGCTGTTCCTCGGCGGCGGGAAGATCGCGCTGCTCGCCGCGAAGGCCCTGCGTGCCCGCGGCTTTTGGGAGATGACAATCGGCGCGCCGGTGGATACGGATGCCGACGCACTGGCGAAGGAGCTGGGCGCCACCGCCATTCCGCATGACGCGATACCGAACGCGATCGCCGAGAGCGACCTCGTATTCACGTGCGCCGGTGCGCCGGCGAGCGTCGATGCGGGCACGGTCAGACGGGCCATGCGCGGGCGGATGGCGCGACCGCTCGCGTTCATCGACCTGTCCGCCGGCAATGTGCTCGATGCGGAGGTTGCAGAGCTCGCGGGTGTCCGCGTCGTGTGTCCGTCGGAGCTTCGCGAGCAGATCGACATCGCGATGGCTGGCAGGCGGCGCGAGGCGCCGCTCGTCGAGGCGATCGTCGAACAGGAGCTTCGCGCGCTGCAGTCGCGAGGCGAGGCCAGCTCGCTGAGCGGCGTGGTGGCGGCGTTGCGCGCGCGCGCGGAGGAGATCCGCCAGCGCGAGCTCGCGCGCGCCCTAGCAAGCCTGCCGGACGCAGACGGCGCGGTGCGCACGCAGATGGAGTGGCTGTCCGTGTCGCTCGTCAACAAGCTGCTCGACGAGCCCACGCGTCGCCTCCGGGCGGAGGCAACCCAGAGCGTCGGAAATCCGTACGCCGACGTGACGCGAGAACTATTCGGCCTTGTCCGGAATCGGGAATAGAAAATCGGAGAACTGTCGGGACGCGACATCACGTTAGGCGAACGTTCCGAATGTATCGATTCCCGATTCCCTATTCCCGATTCCCGACAAGTGCGGAGGCGACTTCCTCCGCGTGGCCTTTCGGCGTCACCTTCTCGAACACGCGCATGAGACGGCCGTTCCTGTCGATCAGGAACGTGGTCCGCTCCACGCCCATGTACTTCTTTCCGTAGTTCATCTTCTCCTTCCACACACCGTACTGCTCGGCCACGGCGTGGTCAGTGTCGGCGAGCAGCGTGAACGGCAGCTCGAATTTCTCCTTGAACTTCGCCTGTGCCGAGACCGTATCCGGACTCACGCCGAGAATGACCGCATCGAGTCCCTCGAACCGAGGGAAGGCGTCGCGAAACTCGCACGCCTCGATCGTTCACCCAGGGGTGTCCGCCTTGGGAAAGAAGTAGAGCACGACGCGCTTGCCCACGTGGTCCGAAAGCGTGAGGGATTTGCCCTCGTCGGTGAGCAGCGTGAAATCCGGCGGTGCTTTTCCGATCTCGATCATGCCAATGATTCTCCCCCGATCAGGGTGGCCATGATGGCCTTCTGGATGTGTAACCGGTTCTCTGCTTCTTCGAAGACACAGCTTTGCGGTCCGTCGATCACCTCGGCGGTCACCTCTTCGCCGCGATGCGCTGGCAGGCAATGTAGGAAGATCGCATCGCGTGCCGCGCGCTTCATGAGCGCGGTGTCGACCTGATAGTCGAGGAATGCCTGCTCACGCACGCCCTGTTCCTCCTCCTGCCCCATGGACGCCCACACGTCGGTGTTCACGACATGCGCGCCTGCCGCAGCCTCGTTAGGGTCCCGGACCACCGTGACGTTGCCGTCGCGCCGGGCCCGCTCGAGGATCGCCGGGTCCGGCTCGTAGCCCTCCGGACACGCGAGCGTCAGCTCGAACCCGAGTCGATACGCCGCGTTGATCCACGAGTTGGCCATGTTGTTCCCGTCGCCGATCCACGCGACCTTCTTGCCTTCATAGGCGCCGAAGCGTTGTCGCATCGTCAGGATGTCGGCGAGCACCTGGCATGGGTGCAGCAGGTCGGTGAGTCCGTTGATCACCGGCACGCTCGAGTATTGCGCGAGCTGCTCGACATCGCTGTGCGCGAACGTGCGGATCATGATTCCGTCCACATAACGCGAAAGCACCCGTGCCGTATCGGGGATTGGCTCGCCGCGGCCGATCTGCACGTCGCGTGACGAGAGAAAGAGCGCGTGGCCGCCGAGCTGCCACGCCCCGACCTCGAACGAGACACGTGTCCGCGTGGATGACTTCAGGAAGATCATGGCCAGCGACTTTCCGGCCAGCGGCTTCTTCGTGTACGCGCCGGAGCGCATCGACTCGGCCAGCTCGAGCAGGCGATCGAGCTCGGCACGAGAGAAGTCAGGGATGGCCAGAAAATGCCGGGGCATGGCAGCAGTCTGTGCGCCTGGAAAATGGGAACCGGGAACAGGCGGGAGCCCGCCGAAGGCGGGCAGATGGGAAGTGTAGCTCCAAATGGAGTCACGGTTCCCGGTTCCCTGTCCCCGCTATATCTCGCTAGAGAATATAGCGTCGAAGATCCTCGTCCTCCATCACCGCGCGCAGCCGATCGTTCACCACCTGACGATCGACCGTGATCGCTCCTGTCCCGCGATCGGGCAGCTCGTACAGCACGTCCTCGAGTAGCGTCGTCATCACCGTGTGAAGGCGTCGCGCGCCGATGTTCTCCATGCGGCCGTTCACGCTCGTCGCCATCCGCGCGATCTCGGCAATGCCATCCGACGTGAACGAGAGACTCGCGCCCTCTGCCTCGACGAGTGCCGAGTACTGCTTCGTGAGCGCGTTCTCGGGCTCCGTCATGATGCGAACGAAGTCCTCCTCGGTGAGCGGCTTGAGCTCCACGCGAATCGGGAAGCGGCCCTGCAGCTCCGGAATGAGATCGCTGGGCTTCGACACATGGAATGCGCCGGCGGCGATGAACAAGACATGGTCCGTCTTCACCATGCCGTACTTCGTCTGCACGTTCGAACCCTCGACGATCGGCAGGAGGTCACGCTGCACGCCCTCGCGCGACACGTCGGGACCACCAGCGCCTTCGCCGCGCGCGCCGGCGATCTTGTCGATCTCATCGAGGAAAATGATGCCTAACTTCTCCACGCGCTCGAGCGCGTCGGACGTCACGTCCTCGAGATCGATCAGCTTGTCGAACTCCTGCTCGAGCAGGATGCGCCGCGCTTCCGACACCTTTACCGTCCGCTTCTTCTTACGCTTCGGCAGCATGTCCTGAAGCATCTCGGTGAAGTTCTCCATGCCTTCCGGCGCGCCCTGCGGGACCATCATGTCGAACATGGGTCCGTGCTGCGTGACCTCTACTTCCACTTCGCGCGTCTCGAGCTGGCCGTCGAGCAGCAGCTGTTTGAGCTTTTCGCGCGTGCGCTTGTAGCGGTCCATCGCGGCGTTGCCATCGCTCTCGTGCTGCACCGATCCGTCCGCTCCGACGACGAACACGCCGGGCGGTCCCGAGCTGCTCTGCCCCGCTCCGGCGGCCGCGCCGACGGGCGCTGGCGTCGGTGTGGTGCCCTTCGCGTCCGCGGGCACCGGCAGCAGCAGATCGAGCAACCGCTCATCGACTTTCTCGTGCGCGAGATCCTCGACGTCGGCCTCGCGTTCGGTGCGCACCATGTCGATCGCGCTCTCGACGAGGTCGCGCACCATCGATTCCACGTCGCGCCCGACGTACCCGACCTCGGTGAACTTCGACGCCTCGACTTTCACGAACGGCGCGCCGGCCAGCTTCGCGAGTCGCCGCGCGATCTCCGTCTTGCCGACGCCGGTGGGGCCAATGAGGATGATGTTGTTCGGTGAGATCTCGTCGCGGATCGCGTCGGGCGCGCGCTGGCGGCGCCAGCGGTTGCGGAGCGCGATCGCCACGGCCTTTTTCGCGTCGCCCTGCCCGACGATGTAGCGATCGAGCTCGGCGACGATCTGCCGTGGGGTGAGGTCGGCGAGGCGGGCGACCACCTGCTGCGTACGTGTGCTGGGCATCGGGATGACGAATGACCGAACCGAGTCGAGCCGGCGTTAGGCCGGGGTCTCGAGGACGGTGATGTTGGTGTTGGTGTAGACGCAGATCTCACCGGCGATCTCGAGCCCGCGCCGCACGATCTCCGCGGCCGAGAGCGTCGTCGCCGATACGAGCGCGCGTGCTGCGGCGAGCGCGTACGACCCACCCGACCCGATGGCGAGGATGCCGTCATCCGGTTCGATGATGTCGCCGTTGCCCGAGATCACGAAGCCGTGCTGCCGGTCCACCACGGCGAGCAGGGCCTCGAGACGTCGCAGCACGCGGTCGCTGCGCCAATCCTTCGCAAGCTCGACCGCTGCCCGCGAGAGATTGTTCGGGTAGCGCTCGAGCTTCTCTTCGAATTTCTCGAACAGCGTGAAAGCGTCCGCGGCGCTCCCGGCGAACCCGGCGAGCAGTTGGCCACCGCGAAGTGCGCGCACCTTCTGTGCGTTCGACTTCATTACGGTCTCGCCAACGGTCACCTGGCCATCGCCGCCGAGCGCCACCTGACCGTCGCGGCGGACGGCGAGAATCGTGGTCGCGCGAATGCGCGGAAGCGTGCTTTCCATGCACGAAAAGATAGCCGGTCGTCGACGCGCAACATGGCGCGCCGTGCACGGGATGGGTCAGCGAATTCGGAGCCGTGACTGACTGTTCTTGGGCGCGTCGTCGCTGGCTGCCTCGTCGTAGCTGGACACCGGCTCTCTCGCCGTCATGATCGGCGCCTCGCGATCCCCTCGCAGACCAGCGTTTCGGTCAGCCGGACTGTCCGCTAACCCGGGAACGACATCCGGTAGCGTGTCGCTCGATTCCGTCCGCACCTCCAGCCCGCCGCGTGGCTCGGAGCGCTTTTCCCCACGACGTGCCGCCCCACGGAACACGAAGAACTCACGCAGGTAGTCTCGACTCAGCCAGGCCCCGATCCCGAGCAACAGGACTCCGGCGAGTACCGACAGCGTTCCGAACCGCCACTCGTCCCTGCCGATGAGCGCGGCGGCCACGGCAATGACGCCGGCTCCCATCAGGGTTTCGCCTGGGCGACTGCGCTCGGTGCGCTCCCGCCGCCGGCGCTCGCGGGACTGCGAGAACCCCTCGGGCAGCTGTGCGTCGAGCACGAGCCCGAGTCCCAGAATCGCGACGATGACCCCAATGAAAAGCGGCACCTGTTCGAGTCGCATGCTACCTGCCTTTGCAAGAAGAAGGCGAGCCGGTCTGGCTCAGGCGCGCGGATGAGCCTTGCGGTAGACCTGTTTGAGCCGTTCGACGCTGGTGTGTGTGTAGATCTGCGTGGTCGAGATCGAGGCGTGGCCAAGCAACTCCTGCACCGCGCGGAGATCGGCGCCCGCGTCCAGGAGATGGGTCGCGAAGGTATGGCGGAGCGAGTGGGTGCTCAGGCCCGCGCTCTCGTCGATCTGGCCGAGGAACTTCGTGACGACGAGCTGGATCGACCGGGTACTCAACCGGCGTCCGTGTGCGCTGAGGAAGAACGCTGCGCGGTCAGCCTTACCGCCCAAGTGTCCCGCCAGCTCATCGCGCTTCGACTCGTAGTTCCGGAGCGCCAGCGACGCGTGATCGCCGACCGGAATGATGCGCTGCTTTCGCCCCTTCCCCGTCACCTTCACTTGCTGCGACACGAGATCGAGGTCGCCGCGGTTGATGCCTCGAAGCTCGGACAGCCGCATCCCCGTCGAATAGAACAGTTCCAGAATCGCGAGGTTGCGGACGTCATTGAACCGCCCCTCCCATGCGCGCACCTCGGCCGCCTGGAACACGAGATCGATCTGCGTCCGGTCGAGATAGCTCGGCAAGTATCGCTCGAGCTTCGGGGAGCCAACCGCCCGCGCGGGATTGGCGTCCACGACTTCATTCCGGTGCAGAAATCGGTAGAACCCTCGCACCGCTGACAGCGCGCGGGAGATCGACCGCTTCGCCAGTCCGCGCCTCGTTAGGTGCGCCAGAAACCCGCGGATCGCGAGCCGATCCACGCCTTGCCAGCTCCACGCATCGCCGCCGTAGTAGCTCGAGAAAAAGGCGACCAGCTCGGACAGGTCGCGGCCGTACGCCACAATCGTGTTCGGTGAAACGTCGCGTTCACTACGGAGATGCTCGAGGTACTCGGCAACCTCGGGGGACGGAACGGCCGGAGGCGTACTGGCGACCGTCGATTCGCTCGGCGCCAGTCGAGGCCGCGGCGTCACGCGACTCCGGCCGTGGTGATACCGTTCGCAGTGCTCCACTCGTCGAGGGCGCGCAAGGCACGTTCCGCCATCAGCTCGCGCTTGCGCCGCTTGTCGCGCACCGCGACCTCGAGCTCATCAAGCAGCCCGAAATTCGCGTTCATCGGCTGGAAGTGACGCGGGTCAGCCTCGTGGAGATACCGGTACAGCGCACCAAGCATCGTCGTCGGAGGGGGCACGACAGGTGACTCTCCGGCGACGAGACGCGCGAGGTTGATACCTGCGAGCAGTCCGGTGGCCGAACTCTCCGTGTAGCCCTCCACGCCCGTCAACTGGCCCGCGAACAGCGTCGTGGGATCGTCGCGAAGCGACAGGTGACTCGTTAGGGCCGCCGCCGCATTCACGTACGAGTTGCGATGCACCGAACCCCAGCGCAGAAACTCCGCATCCGCCAGGCCGGGAATCATCCGGAACACGCGCTGCTGCTCCCGCGTGCGCAGACGCGTCTGAAAGCCGACGAGGTTCCACATCCGCGCGCCGCGGTCCTCCATGCGGAGCTGCGCGATCGCATACGCTTCGCGGCCGCTGCGTGGATCGCGCAGACCAACCGGTTTCATCGGCCCGAAGCGAAGCGTCTCGCGGCCGCGGCGCGCCATCTCCTCGACGGGCATGCATCCCTCGAAGTAAGGGATCGGGTCGAAGTCCTTCCCGTCGTACTGGTCGGCGGCAATGAGCGCGTCGAGAAACGCCTCGTACTGCTCGCGTGTGAACGGACAGTTCACGTAGGCGCCTTCGCCGGCAAGATCGGAGGTATCCGACGCAGCAACCGCATCAGCGCCTGACATCGTCTCCTTGCCGTATCGCGACGCACGGAAAACGATGGACGCATCGAGCGACTCGCCAGCGACGATCGGCGCGATCGCGTCGTAGAACGCGAGCGACTCGACGCCGAGGCGCTGCTGGATCGTGACCGAGAGCGCGTCGGAGGTGAGCGGGCCGGTTGCCACGATGCCGGGCGACGGCAGTTCCGTCACTTCATCGCGGACGACCTCGATGCGCCGATGAGCAGTCACCCAGCCATCCACCGTCGCGGCGAAGACGTCGCGATCGACCGCGAGAGCCGACCCGCCGGGCACACGCGCCTCGTCCGCCGCGCGAAGGATCAGCGAGCCGAGCGCGCGCATCTCGGCCTTGAGCAGCCCGTGCGCGTTCGACGTCTCCGTGCTCTTGAACGTGTTCGAGCACACGAGCTCCGCGAGGAGTCGAGAGCGATGCGCAGGCGTTCCTCGGAGGGGTCGCATCTCGTGGATCACCACGTGATGCCCGCGCTCGGCGAGCTGCCACGCGGCCTCGCTGCCCGCGAGGCCGCCTCCCGCAACGTGAATGGTCTGGTGGTTTTCGCTACGTTCTCCGCTCAGCGAGCTCGCCATGGCGGAATGATAGCACGCGCCGCGCTCTCGGGGAGCGCACGCCACTCGGCGCGCTCACGATGAGCACAACGGCCACCACGATGATTGCCATGGCCGCCGCCGTGCGAGCAGTGACCGGCTCCCCAAGGATTGCCCAGCCGAGCAGTACGGCGACGACCGGATTGACGTAAGCATGCGTCGTCACGCGCGATGGTGTGGACACGCGCATGAGCCATAGGTATGCCGTGAAGCCCACGAGCGCGCCGGCGACGACGAGGTACGCCACCGCAACCATCGATGCGGGCGTGATTGCGGCCGGCGTGAACTGATGATGCTCACCGATCGCGAACCCCGCCGCGACGGACAGCAGCGATCCGGCAATCATCTGCATCGCGGTCGCGCGCACGGGCGATGGCGGAGCGGCGGCGCGGCGCGAGAACATGGCGCCGCCCGACCACGCCAACGCAGCGAGGGCGAGACTGGCGATGCCTAACAAGTCCAGCTCGCCATCGGCGGCGAGCAGCGACGGCCCGACCAGCACGGCCAGCCCGAGAATTCCGACGACGACTCCGGCCAGGACGCGCGGCGTCGGCGCGCGCTTCGACTCGATGACGCTCTCCATCATCACCATCCAGAGCGGCGTCGTGGCCAGCACGAGCGAAGTTATACCGGACGGCACCGTGAGCTCGGCCCAGCCGACGAGGGCAGTGCCGCCGACGATGAGCAGCGCGCCAACAATGAACGCGTCCCGCCATCGTCGCCGAATGACCGCAGCCGACTGCGCTGGTTCGGCGTCGGCCCCGCCGCGTCGCGCGCGCGCGAGCGACCATGCATACAGCGCACACCCCGCGAGGAAGAACCGTGCGCCGGTCATGAAGAACGGCGGCACCGTCGCGACCGCGTACTTGATGGCGAGGTACGTCGATCCCCAGATGAGGTAGATCGCCGCGAACGCGGCCAGGACGAGAGCGCGTGACGGATGGTGAGCGCCCTGGGGGCTACGATCAACGGATGTCATCTCCAGCCTCACGAGACCGCGCGAGCTCCGGGCTGGCGATCGGGATGGTGGACGTCTCCTTCGCGGTGCGAAGGACGATCGTGGTCTTGGTGGACCGGACGCTCTCGAGCGAGCCGATCTGATTCGCGAGCAGGTCGTTGAGCGCCGCGGTGTCGCGAGCGCGAACCTTCAACATGAAGCAGTCTTCGCCGGCGACGTGGTGGACCTCCTGCACCTCGGGAATCGCGACGAGGGCTGCCTCGGTGCGCGGCGCGCCACCGCGCTCGTCCGCACGAACGAGGACGAATGCGAGGAGCCCGAGGTCGACGGCGGCCGGGTCGATATTGGCGTTGTAGCCGCGTACGGCACCGCGCTCCTCGAGCTTCTTGATGCGCTCGAAGACGGCTGACGGTGCTAGTCCGATCCGGCGCCCTATCTCGGCGTTGGAGATTCGCGCATCGGACTGGAGCGTTTCTAGGATGACGCGTGAGGTTTGGTCGATCATGCGCCAAACCTACAAAACCACCGACGATTCGTCAATTCATAGCTCTAATACCAGACGATTCGTCTGACTACTAGCTGATTGGCAGAAGCTCCAGCGTACTCGTCAGTGCGTCCGCCATCTGGCCGGCAGACATATAGCGCTCGGCCGGGTCGATCTGCATCGCCCGCTTGAGGACGGATGCCAGCTCTTCGGGCACATCGGGGCGCAGCGATCGGATATCGGGTGGCGGCTCCTCGAGCCGTCGCTGCATGGATTCTTTCGCGGACGACGCGGCGAATGGCACCTGGCCCGTGAGCATCTCGAGCAGGACACAGCCGAGCGAGTAGATATCGGACCGGGAGTCCGCAACCCGTCGGCCCGAGACCTGTTCGGGACTCACGTAGTTCGGGGTGCCGACGATGTAGCGTTTCGCGTCGTGCGAGTCCACGCTCGGCATGAACGCCGGCGCCCGGGCGTGTCCGAAATCCAGCAATACCGCGCCGTGAGACGCGAGCAGCACGTTCTCCGGCTTCACGTCCCGGTGGACGACACCCATGGAGTGCACGTGACTGAGCGCCGTCGCGATGTCACGGGCCACCCGGATGGCGTCGGCCATGGGGAACGCGCCCTCTTTGCCAAGCCGCTCGCGCATCGTCTCGCCCTCGATGAACGGCATGGTGAAGAAGAGCATCCCCTGCGCTTCCCCGGCGTCTGTGATGGGGACCACGTTCGGGTGACACATCTTCTGAAGCACCTGCATCTCGAGCAGGAAATACTGTGAGCGGGCTGCAGCCGCAGCACCGCTCTTCATGACCTTCACGACCAGGCGCAGGCCAGAGTCCCCGCGTGTCGCGAGGTATACGCGTGAGGTCGCACCGGTCCCGAGCTCGCCTGCGATAGACCAGCCCGATCCCAGCCGCGATTCGATTGCGGCGATGAGGTTCATTGAATGTGAAGGAGTCCGATCGTCCTGAATACAAGGACGATCGAGCGGGTCAGACGGCCACGGCTTCTTCAGGCTCCGGGCTTGCTACGTCCCATTCATTCCCACACTTGACGCACTTCCGGAACTCGCCTCGGGTTTTGTTCGACTTCATCTCGGCACCGAGGTAGCCGCATTCCGGACACTTCTCCGGAACCGGCTTGTCCCAACAGACGAAATCGCAGTTGGGGTAATTCGAACAGCCGTAGAACGCCTTCCCCCGCTTCTTCGACCGCCGCTCGGCGATCTCGCCACCGTCCTTCGGGCAGATCACGCCAGTCGGCATGGAGCGGGTGCCACGACACTTCGGGAATCGACTGCAGCCGAGGAAAAAGCCCGAGCGCCCGTGCCGCTTGAGCATCATAGCGCCGCACTCGTGGCACGTGTACTCGGTAGGTTCTGCGGGCTTCCGGTCGCCCTTGAGGGGTCGCGTGAACTTGCACGTCTTGGGGTGATTTTCACAGGCGACGAAAGGACCGAAAAAGCCCCCTTTCGCCATGAGCCTCCCGCCGCAATTCGGACAACGCTCCGCCGATAGCCCGGACAGGTCATGCGCTTCGGCGATCAGACTCTCGACCTGGACGGAGTTCAGCGATTTCTCGAACGGCCGATAGAACTCGCTGAGCACGCGCCGCCATGGCATCGCGCCGTCCTCCACCTTGTCGAGCTCCCCTTCCATCGCCGACGTAAACCCGACGTTGAAGATGTCCGGGAACTGCTTCACCATGACGCGCTCGACGCTCTCGCCTAACGCTGTGGGGAAGAAGCGCCGCTGCTCGAGCTGCGTGTAGTGGCGGTCCACGAGCGTGGAGATGATCTGCGCGTACGTCGACGGCCGCCCGATACCGAGGCGCTCCAGCTCCTTCACGAGACTTGCCTCTGAGTATCGCGGCGGCGGCTCCGTGAAGTGCTGCGACGGCACGATCTCGCGAACCGGGACGCGCTCGCCCTTCTCGAGCGACGGGAGGGCCTGCTCGTCCTCCAGCGCGCGGTGCTCGCCCTCCTCATGCGTCTCGCGATACAGTGCCAGGAACCCGGGAAACTTGATCACGCTCCCGGTGGAGCGGAACAGGTACGCGTGTGTGGTCTTCACGGCGACCGCGGCCTGCGAGAGGTCGTAGTCCACGGTCGTGGTGTCGAACACGGCCGGCGCCATCTGCGACGCCATGAAGCGCTGCCAGATGAGCTGATACAGCTTGAACTGGTCTTCCTTCAGGTAGCGCCTAACGAGCTCCGGCCGGCGCGCCGGGTCGGTGGGGCGAATGCCCTCGTGCGCGTCCTGCGCGTTCTGCGCGTTCCTGCCGCCGCCATAGAACATCGGGGATGTCGCGAGGTAGTCGGCGCCGAACAGCGTGCGCAGATGATCGCGCGCCTGGAGTGCCGCGCTTTCGGCCACGCGCGTGGAGTCGGTGCGCATGTACGTGATGAGGCCGACGGCGCCGTCGGGGCCAATGTCGATGCCCTCGTAGAGATCCTGCGCGAGGCGCATCGTGCGCTTGGACCCGAACCCCAGTTTCTTGGCCGCTTCCTGCTGCAACGTGCTGGTCGTGAACGGCGGCGCTGGATTCTTCCGTCGCTCGCGGCGCTTGACGTCGGTAACGGGGAACGCTCCTACGGCTTCCTGCTCCCGACTCCCAGGTCCCGCGACAGCAGACGCTATGCGCTCGACTTCCGAGACAATCTCGTGGGCGTCCGCTTCCTTTCCGATCTCCGGCTTCTTGCCGTCGAGATGATGCAGCTTGCCCGTGAAACGCTGCTCGCCTTTCTGCAGTTCGGCTTGGATGGTCCAATACTCGACGGGCTTGAACGCGCGGATCTCGCGCTCACGCTCCACGATGAGCCGGAGCGCGACCGTCTGCACACGGCCGGCGGAAATCCCCTTCTTGACGGTCTTCCAGAGGATCGGACTGGCCTTGTAGCCCACGAGGCGATCGAGCACGCGACGCGCCTGCTGGGCCTCGACCTTCTTCTCGTCGATCTGCCCGGCGCTGGCCAGCGCGCGCTGCACCGCGTCCTTGGTAATCTCGTGGAACAGCACGCGACGCACGGGGGCGCCGCCGCGTCGCTTGATCTGCTCGGCGACGTGCCACGCGATCGCTTCTCCCTCGCGGTCAGGGTCGGTCGCGAGGAAGATTTCCTTGGAATCGTGCGCGGCGGACTTGAGCTCCGCGAGCGTCTTCTCCTTGCCGGAGATCGTGACGTACTCGGGCTCGAAGCCTTTCTCGATGTCGATACCGAGCTTCTTCTCGGGCAAATCGCGGACGTGACCGATCGTCGCCTTCACACGATACCCGCGCCCGAGGTACTTGCCGATGGTCTTCGCCTTCGCGGGGGACTCGACGATGACGAGCGACGTGGAGCCTGCCGGCGCCGGCGGCCCCTCATCCTCGACGACGTTAGGCGCGGCCTTGCGTGACCGCACCTTCGTCGCAGACTTCTTTTTGGCGGCGGACCTCCGGCCAGCAGTCTTGGCGCCAGGCCGTGCTGCGCTTCCTCGCCCCGCTATTCGACGGGTTACCGTTTCGTCGATTCCGTCAGACTTCTTTCGGGCCATGCTATCAGTGAACGGTCGCGTGATCAGAGGACGGACCCGACGGGTCATACCCCGCGCCTTCCATGAGTGCCCGCAGATCGTCGAGCGCAATTCGCCCGTCGATCTGCATGAGCGCTCGCTCGATGACATGCTCGAGCTCGGCCGTGGTAAGCGCACCCGATCCGGTGAGCGTCAGCAGATGGCCCCACGCGTCCGGGGCAAACCGGCCGCGCTCATGTGGGCCCATCACGCGAAAAGTCATATGGTTTTGAACGACCGACTGTGTGCCGGTCGCGCGAATGGGAATCTCTGCAAACAGGAGCGACAGTATCTCACCAATCTGTCGCCGATCGTACCCTTCGTACGATAGAAATGCTTCGACCTCCTCGACGTTCGCGTCTGCGGCGAACCGCTCACGCAACATCGACAGGAGGTCTGCCAACCGATCATCCATGGCCAAACCTATCCGGCCT
>Ga0207674_10005074_pt1 | contig 15715 bp, 15 predicted proteins | sample KBSCornC72_FD_184303 | JGI IMG/M metagenome (GOLD analysis project Ga0207674, IMG submission 184303) | Corn rhizosphere microbial communities from Kellogg Biological Station, Michigan, USA - KBS Corn C7-2 (SPAdes) (version 2) | ecosystem: Host-associated > Plants > Roots > Rhizosphere > Soil ... | reverse complement strand
ATTGGGTCGGCTTCGACCATTGCATCCGCAACCAAAAGTTGCGTTCAGGGACTGTACGATCGGCGAAGAAGCGGAGACGGTAATTGGCTGGCCGCGGGACCGAGGAAGCAGGTCCAAGCCCTCGCTCACGCTCGCGAGCTCTTGCTCTCCTCCAGTAGCCCGGATTGCTAGCGAAGAAGTGGTGGAGCCGAGGGGGATCGAACCCCTGACCTTCGCAATGCCATTGCGACGCTCTCCCAGCTGAGCTACGGCCCCACGTCCTGAAGCGCCTTAGGCGAAACCTCCCCCGCTGGAAAAGGGGGAATATGAGCCGACGGCTTTCGCCAATCTTTACATTTAGACTTCGTCGTCCTCGGCGGCTTTGCCGACGCCGAGATCGTCGTCGCCCGTCTCGAGGTCGACTTCCTCGTCGGCGCTGACTTCCGCGTCCTCGTCGATCGCGAGATCCTCGGCGGCGAGCTCGTCGTCCTGGGCCGGCTCCTTGGCCACGACGGGCGCAGCTTCGAACGCCATTGGCTGCTTCGATTTCAGCACCGGCTCGGGAATCCACTCGGTCCCGCAGCTGATGCAGTGCACCGGGTCTTCGCGGCCGAGGTCATAGAAACGGGTCGAGCACTTGGGGCAAGTGCGCTTGGTGCCCCATTCGGGCTTCACCATGAGGGTCTTCACTCCAGTCGAAATTGTGTTGCGGCGGATGTGCCCGCGCGTTCGGCGGCGCGCCTTGCCATAGGCATATGCCCCTGTCAAAGCAGCCCGCCTTAGCGCCAAGGATGTGGGATTGAGCGACGCCAATGAGAAGGGGCCGGTGATCGCCGTCGATGGCCCGGCGGCCAGCGGCAAAGGGACCATCGCCCGCGCGCTCGCCAGGCATTTCGGCCTGCCGCACATGGACACCGGCCTGCTCTACCGCGCCGTGGCGCTGAACCTGTGGCGCTGGGGCGGCGACCCGGGAAACGAGTTCGAGGCGCTCCGCGCCTGCGACGACCTCGGCGTCGAACCGGCCGATCCGGAGCTGAGGAGCGAGCCCGTCTCAAGGATCGCGTCGATGATCTCGGCCTACCCGTCGGTGCGCGCGGCGCTGCTCGAGCGGCAGCAGGATTTCGCGCGGCAGCTCGGCGGTGCGGTGCTCGACGGCCGCGACATCGGGACCGTAATTGCCCCGGACGCCGACGTGAAGCTGTTCGTGACCGCAACGGCCCAGGTGCGCGCCGAACGGCGGCTGAAGGAGCTCACCGCGCGCGGCATGAAGGTCCATTACGACGACGTGCTCGCCGATATTCGCGCTCGCGACGCCCGGGACTCCGGCCGCGACGTTGCGCCGCTCAAGGCGGCGGCCGACGCGATCCTGCTCGACACCAGCGCGCTCGGGCCGGAGGAGGCGGTCGCCGAAGCGGTGCGCCTCACCGAGCAGCGGCTGGAGCTGGCTCGCGCGAAGTAGAAGTGCCTTGCTGTATTGACACTATAATACACACGGACTAGTCTCGGCGCCCACAGGAGGATTGCCGATGTACAGCCAGCAAGAGCTCGACGACGCCGTTGCGGCCGGCGTGATCACGCCCGAAGCGGCGGACGCGCTGCGCGGCTATATCGAGACGCAGCGGACGACCGCCATTCCCGATGAAGAGCAGTTCAGGCTCATCACCGGGTTCAACGACATTTTCGTGTCGATTGCGGCGGCGATCCTGCTGTTCGCCGTGGGCTGGATCGGCCAGAGCATCGGCCAATCAACCGGGCTGTTCATTTCCGATCACGGCGAAACCGGGCCGAGCTTCCTCGCGCCGCTCGCCGTTGCTGCGACATCGTGGGGCCTGGCCCTGTTCTTCACTGCGAAGCGGCGGATGGCGCTCCCTTCGATCCTGCTCTTGCTGGCATTCGTCGGCGGGGTGCTGGTGACTACGGGCTTCCTGCTCGTCGAGATCATCGGGCCCGATCGCTTCAACGGTCAAAGCCAGCTGCTCGGAGCTACGGTCGGCGGCATCAGCGCGGCAATTGCCGCGGTCGCGGCGTGGATCCACTGGCGCCGTTTCCACGTGCCGATCACGGTCGCCGCGGGTGCTGCGGCGGTCGCCGGAATTTTCGTCTCCGCCGTGGTTGCGATCGTGCAGCCGGGCGACAGCAAGAGCGCGATGAACCTGATCCTCGGCTTTGTCCTGCTGCTCGGCATCGGCATGTTCCTGTTCGCCATGTGGTGGGACGCGTCGGACCGGGCCCGGCTCACCCGCCGTTCGGACGTCGCCTTCTGGCTGCACCTGCTCGCCGCGCCGATGATCGCGCACCCGATCTTCACGCTGCTGGGACTCAACAACGGGAGCGTGAGCACGGGCGAGGGGCTGATCGTCGTCGGCCTGTACATCCTGTTCGGTCTGACCGCGCTCGCGGTCGACCGGCGCGCCCTGCTGGTGTCGGCGCTCGCCTATGTGCTCTATGCGCTGACCGAGCTGTTCAAGCGGTTCGGCGCGGTCGAGCTCAACATCGCGCTCACGGCCCTGATCATCGGTTCGGCGCTGCTGCTGCTGTCGGCCTATTGGCACCAGGCGCGCCGCCTGATCGTCACCCGGCTGCCGTCAAACCTGCAGGATCGCCTTCCGACCCTCGACCGGCCCGCGGCGATCAGCCAACAAGCCGCATGAGCCGCCGCTCGAGCGGGGCCAGCACGCCGGCAAGGTCGTGGCCCCGCTTGAGCACGGCGCCATGCTCTCCGACTAGCGCGAACGCCCCCTGCTTCTGCCGAAGCGCGGGGCGTTTCTCGATCCGGATTTCGGGCCGCTCGGAATGGCGGCGGAACGCGGCGAAGACCGCAACGTCGGGGTCTATTCTCAGCGCGTAATCGCGCCAGTGGCCGGCCGCGACCATGCGTCCATAAAGGTCGAGGATGCGGCCAAGCTCCTTGCGGTCGAACGTGGCGATTGGGCGCCGGTCCCAGGCACTGGGGAACGGCGCGATGACGCTCAAGCGCTTTTGACCTTCGGCTGGGGCTGGCGGCCGCCCTTCAGCGCCCTGACCTCGCGGCGAAGCTCCTCGATCTCTTCTTCAAGCTCTGCAAGACGCGCACGCACGGGATCCACGTCTTCGCCGCAGGGCGTGCCGTAGGGCATGAACCCGGGGCTGTAGTGGACTGCATCGACCGGGACCGGCTTGGCGGGAATGCCGACGACTGTCTGTCCGGGCGCGACGTCCCTGGTCACGACCGAGTTGGCGCCGACCTTGGCGCCTTCGCCGACTTCGATCGGGCCCAGGATTTGCGCGCCGGAACCGACGACGACACCGTTTCGAAGCGTGGGGTGGCGCTTGCCGCCGACGCCGGTGGTCGGGTTCGTGCCGCCGAGGGTCACATGCTGATAGATGGTGACGTCGTCGCCGATCTCCGCGCTTTCGCCGATCACGGAAAAGCCGTGGTCGAGGAAGAAGCGCTTGCCGATCTTGGCGCCCGGATGAATGTCGATGCCGGTCAGGAAGCGCGCCAAATGATTGACCAGCCGCGCAAGGAAGAACAGCCGCCCTTCCCACAGCCAGTGACCGAAGCGGTGAAAGGCGAGGGCGGTCACACCCGGATAAAAGAGCACGTCCCAGCGCGACCGGGCCGCCGGATCGCGAGATTTGACCGAATCCAGATAGGCAATGAGGCTCGACTGCAAGCGTCGCTGATCCCTGCTGTTACGTGATCAATCTAAGTCTGGGCCGAGGCAAATTCCAGCCGGGTCGAAAAGGCGGTGATTTGGCGACCTTGCCGAAGTCTTCCGGGATAGGCACATGCCCCCGCTCGAAGCAAAGCAGCGGAATTTCGGAGTTTCCATGCATCCTGATCGTGTGCGCTAGTGGGGGCGACCTACTTCTCCGCTTTCAATCCGCTCTATTCGCTCGCGGGCTTCCTCGTCGGCGCACTGGTCGGGGTTACCGGCGTCGGCGGCGGGTCGCTGATGACGCCCATCCTGGTGCTGCTGTTCAACTTCCATCCCGTTACCGCTGTCGGCACCGATCTGCTCTACGCATCCGTCACCAAGACCGTCGGCACCGCGGTCCACGGAAAGCGCCAGACCGTGGACTGGCACATCGTCGGCGGGCTTGCGCTGGGGAGTGTCCCCGCCTCGGTCGCGACGCTGTTCGTGATGAGCCGGCTGGACACGCTCGGCAGCGGCGACCCGTTCGTCCTCGACGTCCTGCTCGGGAGCGTGCTGCTGCTTACCGCCTTTGCGATTTTTTTCCGGCCCTGGATCGTCAGGCGCGCTGGACCGCATTTCAGCGGCCTCCCCGAAGCGCGGATCTCGCACTGGACCGTGCTCCTCGGCGCGGTGCTCGGCATCCTCGTCTCGGTAACCTCGGTAGGTGCCGGCGCGCTCGGCACCACGGCGCTGCTGCTGCTCTATCCGCGGCTCCCGGTCGCGCGGATCGCGGGGAGCGACATCGCGCATGCGGTGCCGCTGACGCTGATCGCCGGGACGGGCCATTGGCTGATGGGCAGCGTCGACTTCGGCCTGATGCTGGCGCTGCTTGCTGGGTCGATTCCCGGGATTATCGTCGGCAGCCTATTGGCCAGCCGCTCGTCCGACACAGTGCTGCGCCCGGTGCTGGCCGTCACTCTGCTTGTCGTTTCGGTCCGTCTGCTGACGCACTAAAGCGTCGCATGGACCGTAGCGATCGCTTTCATCACTGCGGCGATGCGCACTGCCGACTGGATCATGTCGGGCTTGACGCCATGCTCGAGCAGGATGCGCTCGTGGCTGTCGATGCACATGCCGCAGCCATTCATCGCTGAGACGGCGAGGCTCATCAGCTCGAAGTCGTCCTTTGCAATCCCGTGGGAGCCGATGAAGTTCATCCTGAGGCGCGCCGGGAGCTTGCCGTATTCCGGGTTCGAAGTGAGGTGGACAAAGCGGTAATAGACATTGTTCATCGCCATCACCGCCGCGGCGCCGCGCGCCGCGTTCGCCACCTTCTCGTCGAGCTTCCCTTCGATTTCGGACTCGGCAGCAGCGACAAGCGGGCGGTAACCCGAGCCATGAGCACAAGCGAGCAGCAGGCCGAGCTTGCGCTCGTCGCCGATCAGCTGGTCGGAGAGGATCGAGCCGAGGTTGAGCCTGAGGTCCTTGGCATAGTCGGGCAGCGTCTCAGCAAATTGCTTGAGCGACATTTGGGCCTCCGCAAATCGAAAAGGGGCGGGCCTGGGGAAGAAAAGCCCGCCCCTTGAAGCCGGCCGGCCAAGGGGGCGACGGCCGGCCGGCTGTCCTCCCCTGCGGGGAGGAAGGGATTTAAGCCGCGGGCTTCAAAACCTCTTCGCCCGGCGTCCAGTTGCACGGGCACAGCTCGTCGGTCTGAAGCGCGTCGAGCACGCGCAGCGTTTCGGCGGGGTTGCGGCCGACGTTGAGGCCGTTGACCGTGACGTGCTGGATCACATTGTCGGGATCGACGATGAAGGTCGCGCGCAGCGCCACGCCCTCGTTCCTGTCGAGGATCCCCAGCGCTTCCGCCAGCTCCTTCTTGTTGTCGGCGATCCACGGGAAATCGGCGTTCGCCAGCTGCTCGTCCGAGCGGCGCCAGGCGAAGTGCACGTGCGCTGTGTCGGTCGACGCGCCGATCAGGACCGTGTCACGATCCTCGAAGTCGGCCTTGAGCTCGCCGTAGCCGACGATCTCGGTCGGGCACACGAACGTGAAGTCCTTCGGCCAGTAGAAGAGGACCTTCCACTTGCCGTTGGTCTCGGCAAGATCGATCGTCTCGCCGGCAGGCAGCGCGGACGTGCCCTGCTGGACGGGCAGCGTGAGTGCTGGAAGCTTGTCACCAACGGTAAGCATCAATCCAAATCTCCTGTTTGTTGCAGTGCAGCGTAACTTCGATAGGCATCTAGGTGGCTGGTTTAAATCGTTCAAGTCCATTATACGCGTCTCAGTGATTGGATTTCTCAATCAATGATCGTCCACCTGCCGACCATCAAGCAGCTCCAATATCTGGTCGCGCTGCGGCGCTATGGGCACTTCGGAAAGGCGGCGGACGCCTGTTTCGTGACCCAGTCGACTCTCTCGGCCGGGCTGCGCGAGCTCGAGACGCTCCTCGGCGTCACTTTAGTGGAGCGGACACGGCGCGTGGTGCGCTTCACCGCACTGGGCGAGAAGATCGCCGACAAGGCGATTGCCGTGTTGCGCGAGACCGAGGAGCTGGCTGAAATGGCGCGCGCCCAAGGGCGGCCGCTCCACGGCGAGCTGCGGATGGGCGTCATTCCGACGATCGCGCCGTTCCTTCTGCCGACGATGCTGCCGCGCCTGAGGAGCCAATGGCCGCAGCTCAAGCTGTATCTGCGCGAAGAGACCAGCGCCGCAGCCTGCGAGGCGCTGCATCGGGGCCAGCTCGACTGCGTCCTCCTCGCGCTGCCCTTCGCCTGCGGCGAGGTGGACAGCACGCCGCTGTTCGACGACCCGCTCTTCGTTGCCTATCCGCGCGGCGAGGCGCCGGGGACATCGTCGATCGCCGCCGACGAGATCGACGAGAACCGGTTGCTGCTGCTGGAGGATGGCCACTGCCTCAAGGACCATGCGCTGTCGGCCTGCAACCGTCCCGAGCTGCGCGCCAACGCGGCGATGATGGGAACGTCGCTCCACACTTTGGTGCAGATGGTCGACAACGGTCTCGGCCTGACCTTCGTACCCGGGATGGCGATCGAGGCCGGGATTCTTGGCGGAACCGAGGTCGAGGCGAAGCCGCTCCGCTCCGAGCATCCCTATCGGCGCATCGCGCTCATCTGGCGGCGCTCGAGCCCGCGCGAGAGCGAGTTTCAGCTGCTCGCGGCGACACTGCGGCGCATCGCCGGCGACCTCATTCCCGATCTCGCGCCGATCCAGCCGGCGCCGGCGCTCGAATCCGCCTGAGGGCGAGCTACTTCGCCGAAACCGGCTCGGCCGTGCTCACGCCTGCACCGCTCGTCTTTTCGGTCCAGCCGCTGGACTTGCGCGCGAGGTCGAACCGGTCGGCGTTCATCACCTTGTTCCAGGCCTTGACGAAGTCCTCCACGAACTTCTCTGCAGCATCGTCTGCCGCATAGACTTCCGCGACGGCGCGTAGCTGCGAGTTCGACCCGAAGACGAGATCGACGCGCGTCGCCGTCCACCTGCGCTCGTCGGTGTTCCGGTCGGTGCCGATGAACAGATGGTCGCTCTCCGGCTTCCACGCGGTGCCCATGTCGAGCAGGTTGACGAAGAAGTCGTTGGTCAGCTGCCCGACGCGATCGGTCAGCACGCCATGCTTCTCGCCGCGAAAGTTGGCGCCGAGCACGCGCAGCCCGCCAAGCAGCACCGTCATCTGCGGCACCGTCAGTCGCAGCAGCGACGCGCGGTCGATGAGCAGTTCCTCGGTTGGTACGGGATACTGAACGTCGGTCCGCAGGAAGTTGCGGAACCCGTCGGCTTTCGGCTCGAGGTAGGCGATGCCATCGACGTCGGTCTGCTCCTGGCTGGCATCGGCGCGTCCGGGCGTGAACGCTACTTCGATGTCATATCCGGCGTCGCGTGCGGCCTTTTCGACGGCCGCGGAGCCGCCGAGCACGACGAGGTCGGCGATCGACACCTTCTTGCTGCCGGCGCTTCCGTCGAAGTCGCGCTTGATGTCCTCGTAGACCTTGAGGACTCGCGCGAGCTCTTCGGGCTCGTTCACTTCCCAGTTGCGCTGCGGTTCCAAACGGATGCGGCCGCCGTTGGCGCCGCCGCGATGGTCGGAGCCGCGGTAGGTCGAGGCAGAGGCCCAGGCGGCCTTCACCAGCTCGGCGATCCCGAGACCGGAGCCGAGGATTCGCCGTTTCAATTCGGCAATGTCGTTGCGGTCGATCAGCGGGTGGTCGACGGGCGGGACGGGATCCTGCCAGATGAGATCCTCTTCCGGCACTTCCGGGCCGAGATATCGCGACTTCGGGCCCATGTCGCGGTGGCACAGCTTGAACCACGCGCGCGCCATCGCATCGGCAAACGCATCGGGATTGTCACGAAAGTGCTCCGAAATCTTGCGGAACTCGGGATCTTCCCTGAACGCCATGTCGGCGGTCGTCATCATCGTCGGCACGCGCTTGTCCGGCGTGTGCGCCGCCGGCGCGAGATCTTCGGGCTTGGGATTGATCGGCTGCCACTGCTTCGCGCCCGCCGGGCTCCGCACTAGCTCGTACTCATAATCGAGCAGCATGTGCCAATAGTCCGAGCCCCACTTGGTGGGATTGGGCGTCCACGCGCCTTCGAGGCCGCTGGTGATCGTGTCGTCGGCCATTCCGCAGCCGTGGGTCGACGTCCAGCCGAGACCCATCTGGGCTACATCGGCGCCTTCGGGCTCGGCGCCAACCTTCGATGCGTCTCCGGCGCCGTGGCACTTGCCGAAGGTATGGCCGCCGGCCGTCAGCGCGACCGTCTCCTCGTCGGTCATGCCCATGCGGTGGAAGGTCTCGCGGATCTCCTTGGCGGAAGCGAGGGGGTCGGCGCTTCCTCCGGGACCCTCCGGATTGACGTAGATGAGGCCCATCTGGACCGCCGCCAGCGGGTTCTCGAGCACCTCTTCCGCCGCTTCTCCCATACGCGGCTTGGCGCCCTGGCCGACCCACTCCTCCTCTGTGCCCCAATAGACGTCCTGCTCAGGCTCGTAGACGTCGGCGCGGCCGCCGCCGAAACCGAATACCGGTGCGCCCATCGATTCGAAGGCGACGTTGCCGGCCATGATCAACAGGTCGGCCCAGCTGAGCTTGCGTCCGTATTTCTGCTTGATCGGCCACAGCAGCCGCCGCGCCTTGTCGAGATTGGCGTTGTCCGGCCAGCTGTTGAGCGGCGCGAAGCGCTGCTGGCCCGAGTTGGCGCCGCCGCGGCCATCACCGATGCGGTAGGTGCCGGCCGCGTGCCACGCCATTCGAATAAAGAAGGGACCATAGTGCCCGTAATCGGCCGGCCACCACGGTTGGCTGTCGGTCATGAGCGCGGTGAGGTCGCGCTTCACCGCATAATAATCAAGCGACTGGAATTCCTCGGCATAATCGAAGTCCGGCCCCATTGGGTCCGAAGGCTGGGGCAGGATCTCCAGCGACAGCTGGTTTGGCCACCAATCGCGGTTGGTTCGGCCGAGAAGCGAGCGCAGCGCGGCGCTTTCTTCGCTCGGGCCACCGTGCAGCGGATCACTGGTCTTTGCGTCCATGACTCTCCGGCCTCCTGTCGAGATGAAGCGCGAAGCGTTAGGCCGTTCGAGCGGCGTTGAGGAAACGACTTCTTCTCGTCAGTGAGAACAAGGAAATCGATTAGTGCTGTTGGCGAGATTGGGGGCCGCGGAGGAGGGCGGGGAGGGAGCCGCCGCGGCCCCTGTCTCAGGTCGATCTCTACAGAGAACGCGCGCCATGCCGCAGAAGCGGTGGCTCCTGAGACTTACGAGGCCCTCAGCGACGAGGGAAACGACTAAAGTTCGTCAGAGATAGTCGGGAAATCGATTACTGCGCTTCGGCGCGGCTCATTCCATGTGCCGAAGACCGGTCCTCAGATAGCTGTAGCCGGTCATCAGCGTGAGGCCGGCCGCGGCCCACAGGCAAAGGATCCCCACCTGGTGCACCCAAGGCATCTGCGGAAGTGCGCCGCCGAGGATCAAGGCGCCCAACGCGACCAGTTGAAAGGTTGTCTTCCATTTCGCCAGCGCGCTGACCGGGACCGAGACCTGCAGCCCGGCAAGATATTCGCGCAAGCCGGAAACGATGATTTCGCGTAGCAAGATGATCAGCCCGGCGATGATGTTGAGCCCCGCGATCTCCGGCACCGGGTTGGACTTGCGGCTGGAGATGAGCATCACCAGCACGGCCGCGACCATGATCTTGTCGGCGATCGGGTCGAGAAACTGGCCCAGGCGCGAGATGCTGCCCCATGCCCGCGCGAGATAGCCGTCGAGATAATCGGTGATTCCGACCAGGCAGTAGAGCACGAAGGTGATCGCATAATCGATCGGCGCCGGGCGCCACAGCAGAAACACCAGGATCGGCACCGCGAGGATGCGCGAGAGGGTGAGAAGGTTCGGCAGCGACAGCATCGTTCCGGCCGCAAGAGTTAGAAGGGTTTGTCGGCGCGCGCAAAGCTGGGCTATGCGGTGCCTGCTTTTAAGATGACGATCCGCGCGGCCCAGGCTTGATCCAGAACGTTGCTCACCTGCTGCGCTCGCGGCGCTTCGTGCCCCTGTTCGCGACCCAGTTCCTCGGCGCGTTCAACGACAGCCTGTTCAAACAGGCGGTCGTGCTGTTCGTCACTTACCAGCTCTATTCAAATCCGGCGAAGGAGTTCCGGTTCAGCGCCATCGCGCAGGGCCTGTTCATCCTTCCGTTCTTCCTGTTTTCCGCCTTGTCGGGTCAGCTCGCAGATGACCATGACAAGGCCAAGCTGATCCGCATCATCAAGCTCGCGGAGATCGGGATCATGATTCTCGGGGGCGCCGGGATCATGCTTGCCAACATCCCGCTGATGCTTGCCGCCGTCGGCTTGATGGGCGTCCACTCCACCTTCTTCGGCCCGATCAAATACGCGATTCTCCCGCAGCATCTGCACCGGGACGAAGTGCTCGGCGGAACCGGTCTTGTGGAGGCGGGCACCTATATTGCGATTCTGCTCGGGACGATCCTTGCCGGCGTCCTCGCGTCGCGGCCGTCGACGGCCGCCTTCGCGGTTCTGGGTTTCGCTTTGGCTGGTTACCTTGCCGGCCGCCAAGTCCCGCCGGCGCCGCCAGCCGCTGAGCGGCTGCCGATCACCTGGCACATCGTCCACGCTTCGATCGAGCTGGTGAGCGCGACGATGCGCATCCGGCGCCTGTTCCTGGCGATCCTCGCGATCAGCTTCTTCTGGACGATCGGCGCAGTGCTGATCATCATCTTCCCGCCGCTCGTGAAAAACGTGCTCGGTGCGAACGAGCAGGTCGCGAGCCTGTTCATCGCCGTTTTCTCGATCGGCATCGCGATCGGTTCGGTCGCGATCAACCGCCTGCTGAAGAGCGAAGTGTCAGCGCGGTTCGCGCCCCCCGCGGTGATCGCGATGGGCGTGTTCGTGCTGCTGCTGCACTTTGTCGCATTGACCTGGAGCAAGCATGGTCCGGAACTGACGACGCTCGAGAATTTCCTCGTCAACCCGATGGCATGGCCGATGATCCTTTGCCTGCTCGGCGTTGCCATCACCGGGGGGATGTTCGTCGTCCCGCTCTATGCATTCCTGACGACCACCGTGCCGAAGACGGAGACATCGCGCACCGTTGCAGCAAACAATATCGTCAATTCCGGCGCGATGGTGATCGGAAGCCTGCTGTCGATAGGCTTAAATCTCGCCGGAGTGGGACCCACCGCGCAGCTGCTCCTGGTTGCCGCAATGTGCATCGTCTCGGCATGGCTTGGGTGGAAGCTCCACCTGGCGTGCGACTGAAATCTGGCGTCAGCCGATGAGGATCGAGATGAAGAGAAACCCCGCGATGAAGGTTGCCGCAAACAGCTTGATGTCATCGGACAGGCGAGAAGCGTCAACCGCCTCGCCAAGCTCGCGCATCGGTCCGCGCCCGAACAGCTTCGGGTCAGCAGCGAACACGGGCCTTACAGCGTGCATGGGAAACTCCTTAACGCGGCGTTTACCATGACAAAATGCGGGACCAGCGCAAGCGGATCCGGAGTCCCGTAGCGGGACGCCTTGTTATTGCGTGGAGCTAGTTAGCCGTTGACGGCGCTGCGCAGCGGCGCGTGCTGGCCACCATCACGGCCGGCGAGCAAATCGCGTGCCTGTTCGGCTGGCATCGGTTTTCCGAAATACCAGCCCTGGCCGATTTGGCAGCCAAGCTTCATCACCGTCTTGTACGAGCCCTCATTTTCGATCCCCTCGACGCACACCGGCACCCGGAGGGCAGCTGCGAGCGTCGTCACCGCCCGCACTATTGCCGAGCTCTCGCGCTTGGCGTTGATGTTGGTGACGAAGCTGCGATCTATCTTGATGATGTCGAACGGCAGCGAGCGCAGATGCGACAGCGAGGAGAAGCCGGTCCCGAAATCGTCGAGCGCCAGGCGGATGCCCTGGTTCTTGAGGCTGGTCACGATGGTCCGCGCAAGGTCGAGGTCGGCGAATAGGGAGCTTTCGGTGATCTCAATTACCAAACGTTCGGCTGGAAATCCGGTGTCCGCGAGCGTTCTGACGATGCGCTGGGCCAACCACCCATCGGCGAGTTGGAAGGGCGAGATGTTGACCGAAATCTTGATCTTCGCGTCCCACTCGGCCGCTTCGCGGAGCGCCTCGGCGATCACATGTTCGGACAAGCGGCCGATCAGCCCGATCTCCTCTGCGATCGGAATGAACACGTCCGGACCGATCACCCCTGACAGCGGGTGAATCCAGCGGGCGAGAACTTCGAAGCCGACGATTTCGCCGGTAGAGAGGTCCACCTGGGGTTCGAAATAGGGGACGAACTGGCCGTGCTCGAGGCCGACCCGGATACCCTGCTCGATTTCTCCGTGGGCGATGAGCGCGCGCTCCATGCCGGCGTCGAACCAGACCGGCCGCGCAACTCGTCCGCTTCGTGCGTGATCCATGGCGATATCGGCGCGACGCAGCACGTCCGGGATGCGTGCGTTCGCCGCGGGGGTGGATGCTATACCTGCAAAGGCGCCCACCTGAATGATCCGTTCCTCGAACAGCAAGGGGCGCGTCACCGTGTGAAGAACGACTTCGGCAAGCTCCTCAGCCCGCTTCATCTCGTCGGGGCGAAGGGCGAGCGCCACGGCGAATTCATCGCCGCTGAGCCGGGCAATGACGGAATCGGGGCCGAGCTCGTGGGCGAGCGCGACCGAGATCGACTTGAGCAGCCGGTCGCCGGTTTCGTAACCGTGCTGGTCGTTGACGGTCTTGAACCGGTGGATCTGGAATGAAATCACGACCAGATTGTCGCCGCGCTCGGCGGCGGCCGCGGAGAGCTGCGCGCCGCGATCCGCAAAGCCCTTGCGATTGTAGAGGCCGGTAATCGCGTCGGTGGTCGCCAGCACCGTTGCCCGCCGCTCGTGCTCGGCGCGCATTTCGGCTTCGTGCTGCAGGTCGACGTAGCGGCGCCAGCCGAAGAGGATCAGCGCGACGTTCAGCGTGAGTGCGGTGCTGGCAATGCGCACTTCGGGGCCGAATTCCTCGCCGCCGATCCGGAGATTGTGGAAGAATTCGCTGCCGTTCCAGATGAGCAGGACCACGGCGGTGATGAGGATCACCAGCACGACAGCGTCGCGGCGCGCGTTGAGCACCCTCGAATTGGAGCTACCCGCCACTTTTGACGCACCTACAGCCACGCTTCGTCACTACTTGGGAACGTTTAATAAATTCCTCTCCGGAACGGAGCGAACCGGATGCTGCTGGTAAAGATTAGCCGCTGGTTAGGGACTCCGAGTGCATTTCGAGGCACGGTCTCGCTGCGCTCGGATCGCTTCCTCGGCAGTCCCGCGGACTGCCGGCGGCAGCGATGGTGCGGACGGCGGGATTTGAACCCGCACTCCCAATCGGGAAGAGGATTTTAAGTCCCCAGCGTCTACCGTTCCGCCACGTCCGCTCCTTGGCCACGGCGACGGTAGTGCCAGCCGGGCTATTCCGCGGTGACTTCCTTGAGGTTTAACCGCTCGCGCATTTCCTTGCCCGGCTTGAAGTAGGGCACGCGCTTCGCATCGACGGACACGGACTCGCCGGTGCGCGGATTCCGGCCGACACGGCCGTCGCGCTGACGGGTCGAGAATGCGCCGAAGCCGCGTAGCTCTACGCGACCGCCGTGCGCCAGCTGGTCGGTGATCGAGTCGAAGATGGCGGCCACCACCCCTTCGACCTCGCGCTGCGTGAGGTCCGGAAAATCGGTGCACAATTTTTGCACCAGTTCAGAACGGATCATCGTCGTCCCCGCTTCAGGATAGGTCGGCCCGCAACTCCCCCGTAGAACAAGGGCCGCTTCAGGACTTAGGCTGTCAGGAAAGTTTCGCCGAGGCAAGAAGGATTTGCGCGGCGCTCCCAAAGGAACGCCGCGCATACAGTCACTTGGCTACTTCTTCTTAGTGGATTTGCTGGCCTGGGCTTCCTTGAGCGCAGCGCCGAGGATGTCGCCGAGCGAAGCCCCCGAGTCCGAGCTTCCGTACTGGGCCACAGCCTGCTTCTCTTCGGCAATCTGCATCGCCTTGATCGAGAAATTGGGCTTCTTGGAGCGATCGAAGCCAGATACCATGGCATCGAACTTCTGACCGACCTGGAAGCGTTCCGGGCGCTGCTCGTCGCGGTCGCGGCCAAGGTCGCCGCGCTTGATGAAGCCGACCGTTCCGTCATCGCCGACCTGCACGTCGAGTCCGGCGTCCTGCACGGCGCGGACCGTAACGGTGACGACCTCGCCCTTCTTGACCCCGCCGGCTGCGGAGCTCCTCGTGCCGGTCGCAGCTCCCGTGCCGCCGCCCTCGAGCTGCTTCATGCCGAGGCTGATGCGTTCTTTTTCGACGTCGACGTCCAGCACCTGCGCCTTGACGGTCTCGCCCTTGCGGTGAAGCTGGAGCGCCTCCTCGCCCGAGACACCCCAAGCGATGTCGGACATGTGGACCATGCCATCGACGTCGCCCTCGAGCCCGACGAACAGGCCAAACTCGGTCGAGTTCTTGACCTCGCCCTCGACCACAGAACCGACCGGATGCTTCTCGGCGAACGCCGCCCAGGGATTCTCTTGCGCCTGCTTGAGGCCGAGCGAAATCCGGCGCTTCTCTTCGTCGACCTCGAGCACCTTGACGTCGACTTCCTGGCTGGTGCTGACGATCTTGCCAGGGTGAACGTTCTTCTTGGTCCAGCTCATTTCCGAGACGTGGACCAAGCCCTCGATGCCCGGCTCGAGCTCGACGAACGCGCCATATTCGGTGATGTTCGTGACGCGGCCGCGGAAGGTGCCGCCGACCGGATATTTGGCCGCCGCTCCCTCCCACGGATCGCTCTCGAGCTGTTTCATGCCGAGGCTGATGCGCTGTGTGTCGCGGTTGATGCGGATGATTTGCACCTTCACCGTGTCGCCAATACCCAGCACCTCGGACGGGTGATTGACGCGCTTGTAGGAAATGTCGGTGACGTGGAGCAGGCCATCGATCCCCCCGAGGTCGACGAAGGCGCCGTAATCCGTGATGTTCTTGACGACGCCATCGATCACCTGGCCCTCGGCGAGGCTCTGGATCAGGCCCGAGCGCTGCTCGGCGCGGGTCTCTTCGAGGATCGCGCGGCGGGACACGACGATATTGCCGCGGCGGCGGTCCATTTTCAGGATCTGGAACGGCTGCGGCAGGTCCATCAGCGGCTGGACGTCGCGCACCGGCCGAATGTCCACCTGGCTCCCGGGCAGGAACGCGACGGCGCCGCCGAGGTCGACGGTGAAGCCGCCCTTTACGCGGCCGAAGATCACGCCCTCGACGCGGTTGCCCGCCTCGAATTCCTTCTCCAGCTTGTCCCATGCGGCTTCGCGGCGCGCGCGATCGCGCGACAGCATCGCTTCGCCCATCGAGTTCTCAACACGGTCGACATAGACCTCGACTTCATCCCCGATCTTGAGGTCGGCGCGCTGGCCGGGAGCGGCGAACTCGCGCAGCGGCACTCGGCCTTCGCTCTTCAAGCCGACGTCGATCACCGCCATGTCATTTTCGATTCCCGTGACGGTGCCCTTCACCACCTTGCCTTCGAAGGTTTCATTTTCGCCACCTAGGCTCTTGTTGAGGAGCTCCGCG
>Ga0207674_10005068_pt1 | contig 15724 bp, 13 predicted proteins | sample KBSCornC72_FD_184303 | JGI IMG/M metagenome (GOLD analysis project Ga0207674, IMG submission 184303) | Corn rhizosphere microbial communities from Kellogg Biological Station, Michigan, USA - KBS Corn C7-2 (SPAdes) (version 2) | ecosystem: Host-associated > Plants > Roots > Rhizosphere > Soil ... | reverse complement strand
CAACACGTAGCGCGCGTCGATGTCCAAGACCCCGTCCTTGCGTGCAATCTGCCAGTCTGCTCCGCCGGGCAGGACCTCGCCGCGCAGCGCGGCCCCTTCGAACGTACCCCCAAGAATGCCGACTACACGTCGCTCGCCGAGCGGCGCCATACCCATCGACACGACTTCGCCCACGTCCACGGCGAGCTTCATCATGAAATCGAATCTGATCGTCATCTTGGGTCGCCCTCTAGTCAGAACTCTTCCGCCGGACTGGACGCGATACGCACGGTCAAGGCGGGCGGCTGCGGGTATAGCCAGTCACGCAGCTCCGACTTCTTCCGAGCAACGCTGCCTTCAGGAGTGTCAATGTCGGAGTCCTCGCCGCCGCCTCAACTGCCGGGCACTTGCCCGTCCTCCAGCTTCCATGCCACCGTCCCGGCCGGATGTTGGTACCAGCCCGGATCGCGATAGTCGTCGTGCGCGAGGTTCTCGCGCACCTTGATGACGGTGAACATGCCGCCCATCTCGAGCGGACCGAACGGACCTTGTCCCATCATCATCGGCAGTGTGTTCTCGGGCAGCGGCATCTGCATCTGCGCCATGTCCGCCATACCATCCTGCCCCATCGCCATGTAGCCCGGCACCAGCGATTGGATCTTGCCGTCGAGGTCGTCGTGCTTGACGCCGAGCATGTTCGGCACGTTGTGTCCCATCGCATTCATGGTGTGATGCGACTTGTGGCAGTGCAAGGGCCAGTCACCGGGTTCGTCGGCGACGAATTCCATCGCGCGGATCGCGCCGACGGCGACGTTCACGGTGGCCTCGGGAATTTGCGCGGCCTTCGGAACCTGACCGCCTTCTGTCCCCGTGACAGTGTACGAGAAGCCGTGAATGTGGATCGGGTGATCGTGCATGCTCATATTCGCAATCCGGATGCGGACACGATCGCCCTGGCGCACGACCAGCGGATCGATGCCCGGGAACACGCGGCTGTTGAAGGTCCACATGTTGAACTCGGTCATGGTGGCCGGCTTCGCGATATAGGTTCCCGGCTCGATGTCCCAGGCATGCAGCATGAAGCAGAAGTCGCGATCGACGCGCGGCTCAGTCGGCACTTTCGGATGGATGATGAACATGCCCATCATGCCGACCGCTGCCTGCAGCATTTCGTCGGCGTGCGGGTGATACATGAAGCTGCCGTGCTGGCGCAGCGTGAACTCGTAGACGTACGTTTCGCCCGGCTCGATGTGCGGTTGCGTAAGCCCACCGACGCCATCCATGCCGTTCGGCAGAAAGATGCCGTGCCAATGGATCGTGGTGTGCTCGGGCAAGCGATTCGTGACCAGGATGCGCACGCGATCGCCTTCGACCGCCTCGATGGTCGGGCCGGGTGTCGAGCCGTTGTAGCCCCAGCAGTTCACCGTCATGCCGGGCGCGAACTCGCGCTTCACCGGCTCGGCGATCAGATGGAACACTTTGACGCCGTTGTCCATCTTCCACGGCAGCGAGCTGCCGTTCAGTGTTACGACCGGGACGTAGCGCTGGCCGCGTGGCGCAGGGATCGGCGGTTGTGTTGCCGCGGATACGCCGCCCAGTGCAGCCGAGACGCTGCCGCCGGCCAATAGCGCGGCGCCGGTCGTGAGAATCTGGCGACGAGTGATCATGGTTGCTTGTCTCCATGTTGGTGTGATGGCCTTGGCTCATCGGGAGCCTTTTCAGTGGTTGCGGCAGGCACCGGAATCTTGCCGCCGACCGCGCGTTCCAGGTCGGTCCAGGCGAGCCAGAAATCCTTGCTGGCCGAGACGTACTGACGTGCTGTCTGCACCTGAGCCTGCCGGGCGAGCAACAGGTCGTACACGCCGACCAGCATGCCGTTGTAGAACTTGAGCGTTTCGCTGACGATGCCCTGCTGCAACGGCAGCATGACCTTCTGGTAGTGCTGCACCATCGCGTAGGTCGCCGCGAGACGTGCGCTGGCTTCGCGCGCCTCCGACCGGATTTCGACGGCCAGTGCCGCGACATGCTCCTGACTGCGCCGCGACTCAGCCGCGGCGCGCGCGATGCCGGCCTGATGCTTATTGAATATCGGCAATCCGAGCTCGACGGTCGGTCCGACGAAGGCGCCGCCACCGGGTTCGCGTTTGTAAGCGACACCGATTCCAAACGGCCCCAGGTAACGGAACTGTGTGGCCAGATCCAGTGCCCGGGTGGCAGCTTCGGCATCCGCTTTCGCCGCGGCGAGATCGAGACGCTCAGCTATCGCGCGCGCTTCCAGTTGCTCGAGCGCAGGAAGCGCGGCCGGCAGCGCAGGCAGCCGGCCCGGAATCGTCCACCCGATATCCTGAGCCCACACACCCATCAGGCGATTGAGCCGCTCGCGGTCGGAGGCCAGCTGTGCCTCGGCCTGCGCCACTTCCAGCAGCGTCTGCGCATAGAACGCCTGCTGTACCGACTGATCGCGCCGGTTCAGGTTGCCGGCTGCGCGTTGACGCTCCGCCAACTCCGCGGCGGCTTCGGTCGCGACCACGACCTGTTGCGCAAGCTCGAGCGCCTGCGCGTCGCCGACTACGGTGTAGTACTGGCCTTCGACCTGGCGTGCGAGGTCGACCGCCTTGTTAGAGACTTCTAGCGTCGCGCGCCGTGCCGCTGCCTCGCCTATCTTCTTGCGTGCAGACATGCTGAAGAGGCCGACGAAATCCTGGACGATCGAAGCTTCGATGATGCTCCCGGGGTCGCCCGAGTACACGGATATCGAAAACACCGGGTTGTCGAGTAGACCGGCTTCGACCAGATCGGCCTGCGCGACGCCGAGGCTCTCGTAGGTCGCCTGCAGGTTGCGGTTGTTGAGCAGCGCGATCTGTACCGCGGTGTCGACGGTGAGCTCCTGCTTGAGCAGACGGTGCACGGCTTCCTGCGCACGACGATCCTGGTCGCTGTTCTGATTCCAGGAGACGTTCTGCTCGACGCGCTTCCCGACCGCGTCGCGCACTTCCGGAAAGCGCGCATCCCGCTGCACACTGGCACAGCCGGACAGCACCACCATCAACGCGATGGCCGCAAAGGCGCCGTCAGTGCCGGTGCGCATGATCGCTCTCTATCGTCGGGTGATCGGCTGCGTCGCCGCTCGGCTCCCTGTCGTTGCCGAAAGACCTGTAAGTCGCAAGCGAGGTTGGCGCAGGCGGCGCAGATGCGGCCGGTGCTTCCGGATTGGCCGGATGAGTCTTCGAATACTCCGGCGGAGGCGTGGTGGCGCACGCGTGCAGCAGAACGCCTAGTCCGGCTGCGCACACTGTCCGTTTGATGAAATTCATTTCGGTCCTCTTGGCTCGTGACGCATATCGCCGACTCGAGTGCAGATCGAGTCGGACGACCAAAGCCGTGCAGCGTGACGGGCAGGCTGCGCGGGGCAGATACCATGGCAGTAGAAGTCAGAGACCCGAACGGTCTGAGCACCGGTCGAGTCCCGCGACTGCGGTCAGGCGACTACCGAGCTAAAGGAGGGCGCTTGGGCTGCTCGGGAACGAACAGCGGAGGCAGCGCAGGAGAAACCAAGGCAAAGCGTTCGCGCTGCGCCGGCGCGAACTCATGTTGGACTGGCGATGCAGCGGGAGAGCAAGCGAGATGGCAGACACCACAGTCATTGCAGTCGACGGAGGGGGAATGGTGATCAGGGCCCGTCGGACTGGGGTGCTCGGAGGACCAGCCAGCGCTGTGATGCGCATGCTCCAACGCATTGCCATGGCCGCCGACTTGTATCGAGGCGTGGCCAGCCGACGCGGCGTGCACTGCATGCTCGCAGAACGGCATCGCGATCGCGGCGAAACCTTGGACCGGCAGCCACAGAATCATGAGTAAAGCCAGCAATGTGCGGCGCAACTTCATGGATTTAGTATACCCGGGTCTTCCCATCCGGATTCTCGCCGCCCTAGACAAGTTCCGGAGACATTACTGCACGCAGCACGACCTGGCCCTGGTCTTCACGCTCTCGGTGAGTGAGCCACCAAATCGCCGCCTTCTTGATGTTCCATTCTGCCGCGTCGCCCGAGATCAGCCACGCGGCGGCCTGCCCCAGCGTCGGCTGGTGTCCTACAACGAGGACCGCGCCTTTGTGGCTCGGCCAGCCCGCAGCTGTGAGAATGGCCTGATATGAAGCACCCGGTGCGATCTCCTGGACAAGCTTGAACTGGTCGGTCAGAGCGCGCGCGGTCTGCTGCGCTCGCACGGCGGGACTCACCAGGATGCGCGTGTCCTTGTGCAGGCGTGGCTTGAGCCACTGCGCCATTTCCTCCGCCTGTTTGTGTCCTTTGGGAGTCAGCTTGCGCGCCGAGTCGGGAGAGCCGTCTTCGGCGTCGGCGTGTCGCCAGAGAATGAGGTCCATGGCTTCGCGTGAAGTGTGAAGAGTGAAGAGCAAATGTACTCTCTTGGGACCGTTGGGGCCGACGTTTGGTTTTCCCTAGCTGGCCCCTAGCCCCTAATCCCTCGCCCCTCACCCCTCATCCCTCACCTTCTTCCAGAACACGCCGCGGTCACGGAACTCGTCCCAGGCTTTCGGCAGCCGATCCAGGCGGGCCCGCGTGCCCGCAGCCGTCCAGCCGCGCAGCAGTCCGACCGCCTCGCCACGTTCGCCGGCGCTCTCGCCTCGACGCAGGGGCTCGAGCAACCGTTCGACGGTTGCAGCGTCGTTGAGACCGCCCAGCAGCTCCTGCAGGCCGGTGAGCGCGATCAGGTATTCGCGCACATCCTTCTTCTCATACAGCGCCGAGAAGAACTCCGCGGCGTAGCGCAGCTTCTTGATCTCGATGCGCAACGCATGCAGGCCGGGAGCATCCAGCTCGCCGATGTTCTTGCCGGTCTTAAGCACTTTCTTGTGCCGTCTTGCGAGAACGTCCGACGTGAATCTGAGCAGCGACAGCGAGCGCTCGAGCGCGGCCTGTTCGTTGTCGAGTTGCGACCACGGTTCTCGCAGGAACGTGCCCGTCAAGCGCAGCAGCGTCGCGGTATAGCGCGTCGAGCTGATGGCTTCACGCGCGGCTGCATTGGCTTCGCCGCGCAACGCGGCCGTGCGCTCGAGCATCCCATGCAATCCGATATCTCCAGGGAAAGCGGCCAACAGCGCGGCGAGCGTCTCGGTCGCGAACACGTCCCAATCACGTGCCGGGCCGAGGAACCGGCCGAGCCAGCGCAGTTCGGCGATTTGCTCCTCGAACAGGCCGCGCGGAAAGGCGAGATTGAAAACGCTCAACGCCGAGCGCAGTCTGCGCAACGCGACCCGTGCTTGGTGCAGGTACTCCGCGTCACCGTTTTCCAGTATTCCACGCTCATTCGCCTGCAGATGCGCGATGCATGCGAATACCACTGTGCGGAATCCCTCTGTGACGCTCATCGAGGGCAGCAGAACGGGCGTCCTCGCTTTGACCGGCGCAGCCAGCAAGCCGGCAGCCAGTGCGTAGCCCCGCTCGGCCTTGCTCGCCGCCTCCAGGCGCAGTGGAACCGCTTCGAGCAGGCGAAGCGCGAAGTCGAGCAGCGCGACCGGCGGGCCGCTCTTCAATTCGAGCTCGATCTCGCTGATCGGGATGTGCACGTCGCCAGCGGAGACCGTACCCCGATCCAGACAAAACTCGATCTGGGTGCCCGCATCCAGCTGCAGCAGACGCGTCGTGCGCTTGAAATCGGTGACGAACACTGGGCGCAGCTTCAGTGGAAGCTCTGGGTCGGTTAGCAAGGGTGCGGCATTGGACTGGGCCAGCACGGTGTAGTTGAGAATCTGGGCCGGAACCGGCGTCTCCAGTTCTTCGCGCTGATGCAGGCCGGCCTCGACGAGTCCGGCAGTCTTGAGCGTTTGTATCCAGTGCGAGCCCGTGCGGCGCAGGCGCAGCGCCGCCCCTTGATCGCGCAACGCAAATTCCGCCGTGTCGTAGTAGATGCTGTAGAGACTGCGCGTGACCGCACGCCCGCGCGACGCGCTCTTGAGCTGAGCTATGCGTCCGACCGCTGGAATGTGCTCGGGCGCGATCGAGAGCTTGAGCTCGATTTCGGCAGGCATGCGCCGGAAGGAAGAAGGGGAAAGGGCAAATACCCTTACCCTATCCCTTTTCCTCTCCCCCGGTTACGTGGGAGACGCGGCTTTGTTTTTCACCCTTCTCCCTTCTCCCTTCCTCCTTCACGTCCTTAGCCCTTCTGCTTGCGCTTCAGCTTCCGCATCTTTGTCGTAGGTTCTTCCACCATACGCGGGCCCGACAGCTCGTTCAGCAGCTCGAGCTGAGCCGAACGCGCTACGTTGCGCGTCGGCCTCACGTGCTCATAGTGTCCGTCGGAATGCATCTCCCACGCCTGCATGTTGTCTGCGAGGTAGGTCTTCAGCCCTTCGTCGATCACGCGTTTCTTGAGCTTGGCGTCCAGGACCGGGAAAGCCACCTCGATGCGGCGGAAGAAATTGCGCTCCATCCAGTCGGCGCTCGACAGATAGACATCGCCGGTGCTCTCGAAGTAGTACACGCGATGATGTTCGAGAAACCGCCCGATGATGGAGCGCACACGGATGTTCTCCGACAGTCCGGGCACCCCCGGCCGCAACGCGCACACGCCGCGGACGATCAGATCGACTTTCACGCCCGCGCTCGACGCTTCGTACAGAGCGGCGATCGTCTGCGGCTCGAGCAACGCATTCATCTTGGCGACGATGCCCGACTTCCTGCCGGCCCTGGCCTGCTCCGCTTCGTGCCGGATCGACGCCAGCACGTGCGCGTGCAGCGTGAACGGAGACTGCCATAAGTGGCGCAGCTTCCCGGCCTTGCCGAGGCTGGTGAGCTGCATGAACACGTCGTTCACGTCGGCGCAGACGTTCTCGTCGCACGTGAACAGGCCGAAGTCGGTATACAAAGTGGCCGTGCGCGAGTGATAGTTGCCTGTGCCCAAATGGCAATAACGCCGCAGTCGGCCGCCTTCTCGGCGCACGACCATCGCCAGCTTGGCGTGTGTCTTGTGCCCGACCACACCATAGACGACATGTGCGCCGACCTCTTCGAGCTGCGAGGCCCACGTGATGTTCGCTTCTTCGTCGAACCGCGCCATCAACTCCACGACGACCGTGATCTCCTTGCCGCGCTGGGCGGCTTCGATCAGGATCCGCATGAGCTCGGAGTCGGCGCCCGTGCGATAGACGGTCTGCTTGATGGCCACGACATCGGGATCGAGTGCGGACTGCTCGATGAAGTTGACGACCGGCTTGAACGACTGGAACGGCTGGTGCAGCAGGATGTCGCCTTTGCGCATCGCGGCAAACATGTCGGGCCGCTTGACCAGCGCTGCAGGCACGCCGGGAGAGAACGTCCGGTACTTGAGGTCGGGGCGGTCGACCTGGTCGGGAATCTGCATCAGGCGCACGAGGTTCACGGGCCCGTTCACCTGATACAGGTCGTCCTGCGAGAGGCCGAACTGCTGCAGCAGAAAATCCGTCATCTCGACCGGGCACTCGTGCGCCGTCTCGAGGCGCACGCCTTCGCCGAAGCGCCGCTGCGGGAGCTCGCCTTGCAGCGCCGTACGCAGGTTCTTCACCTCTTCTTCGTCCACGAACAGGTCACTGTTGCGCGTCACGCGGAACTGATAGCAACCGAGCACCTGCATGCCGAGAAACAGCTCGCTCACGTGAGCGTGGATCACCGACGACAGAAACACGAAGCCATGATCGCAGCCGGAAATTTCGCGCGGGAGCTTGATTACGCGCGGCAGCACGCGCGGCGCCTGGATCAGCGCTCCGCCCGATTTGCGCCCGAACGCGTCCTTGCCCGAAAGCTGCACCGCGAAATTGAGGCTCTTGTTGAGGATGCGCGGGAACGGATGCACCGGATCGAGCCCGATCGGCGTGAGCACCGGCATCAGTTCGCGGAAGAAATAGTCCTTGATCCACTCGCGCTGCGCGGTATTCCATTGCCCGCGTCGAAGGAACCGGATGCCTTCCTTGGCGAGCAGCGGCACGAGCCCCTGGTTGAACAGCTCGTATTGCTGTGCCACCAGCTCATGAGCCTGACGCGACACTTCCCGGAACACGACCGACGGCGGGATCCCATCGGTACCTGGCGTGTCGATGCCGTCATCGATCTGCGCTTTGAGCCCCGCGACGCGGATTTCGAAGAACTCATCGAGATTGCTGCTGACGATGCACAAAAAGCGCAAGCGTTCGAGCAACGGCACGTCGCCGTCGGCGGCCTGCGCGAGGACGCGCCGGTTGAATTCCAGCTGACCGATCTCGCGGTTCAGCAGCGGTGGCGGCGCCGCCATGGCCGCGCTGGCTGCCCTCGCCTTGCGCGCGCGCTTGGCTGGCACGTTCACGGGAACACCGGCCTCGGCAACGTGGGACGGTTCGGTATCAACTTCGCGAGGCATACGGTCCTTGTGCGTTATGGTTTCGCCGGAGGCACGTAGCCGGCTGCCCGCTCGGCCCCGCTGCCGAAGAAATGATTGACCATCTGCTCTTCCAGATATTTGCGTGCCTTGGGGTCGGCCAGACTGAGACGGTTCTCGTTGATCAGCATCTTCTGGTGCTCCAGCCAGGCCTGCCATGCCTGCTTGGACACGTTTTCGTATAAACGCTTCCCGAGCTCGCCGGGGTAGGGAGGGAAATCGAGCCCCTCCGCCTCACGCGCGAGTTTCACGCATTGCACCATCCGGGCCATGACGATTGTCCTAAAAATTGAGCGGTGGGGTTGTTACAGTTTGATGTATGGCAATTATAGGCTCGCGCTCCCATCCCGTGAGAGAGCGTGAAGAGTGAAGGGTGAAGAGTAAGCAGCGAAAACCCGGCACTTGTGAATCACCATCGGACGCCAGCGCTTCGACTCCGCCATGCTGGGACGCTCAGCGCGAACGGTGGCTTTTACCCTTCACTCTTCGCCTTTCACTCTGCACGACTCCTTTTTCCTTCGCCTTCACTTCTTCAACGCCGGATGCTGCGCGATCGGTTCGTCCAAGTGATAGCCCTGCGCCAGATCGACGCCCAGCTCGCGCAGCATCTCCATCGTCGCGGCGTCCTCGACGCATTCGGCCACCGTCAGCTTTTTCAAACCACGTGCCACGTCGACGATCGCCTTCACGAACACCTGGTTGTCGTGGTCACTCGGCAGATCGCGGATGAACTGACCATCGATCTTGAGCATGTCCACATCGAGGTGCTTGAGATACGCGAATGACGAGAAGCCTGACCCGAAGTCGTCCAGACAGACGCGCACGCCGTACTCGCGCATCGACTCGATGAAGCGCTGCGCGTCGTGCAGATCGGAAACGGCCGATGTCTCGGTCAGCTCGACGATCAGACGGCCGGGCGCGACCCCGGCTACCTTGAGCGCCTCGAGGATGAAGCGCGGCAGCGAGGGCTCGTTGAGCGAGCGTCCAGACACGTTGAGCGCGATCGCGCCGACGCCCGGAAAGCGCGCGAGTGTCGTGCAACACGCGCCGATGACCCAGCGGTCGATATCGAGAATCTTTCCGGTCTTCTCGGCGATCGGAATAAAACTGCCTGGCATGACCACGCGCGTGGGATCCTCGCGATCGACCATGCGCACCAGCGCTTCGACATGGCTCAGCTTCGCCGCGTTGCAGTAGAACACCCCCTGGTAATGAACTCGCAGCAGGTCGTTCTCGAGCGCGTCCTCGATGCGCTCGTTCCAGTTGAGCCGCGCGAGCATCTGTCGGGTGGTTTGCGCGTCTTCGCGGTACATGCGCCAGGTGTTCTTGCCGGCTTCCTTCGCCTGATACATCGCAGCGTCGGCGTGCGCGACGAGATCTTCCGCGGTCGTGGCGTGGTCCGGATACGCGGCCACGCCGAGGCTGCAGGTAAGCCGCAGATTGTTACCTTCGAAGCTGAACGGGATGCGGGCGATCGCACGAACGATACGCTCGGCGAACGACTCGGCCTCCTGGTCGGAAATGTCCGGTGCCAGGATCGCGAACTCGTCACCACCGAGACGCGAGAAAATCTCGTTGCGCCGTACTTGCGCCGACACCTCGCCTGCCACACGAATCAGCAACGCATCGCCGGCACGATGGCCGAACGTGTCGTTCACATGCTTGAACTCGTCGATGTCGAAGAACAGCAGCGCGACACGCCGGCGCCGCCGCTCGCCGCTCGACAGCATGCGCGTCAACTCTTCCTGGAAGCGATGCCGGTTGAAGAGGCCCGTGAGCGCATCGCGTTCGGCGAGATACAGAATCTGGTTGGCCGTTTGCCGCTCGCGTGTCACGTCTTCGAACAGCCACAGGTAGCCCACCATGTGCTCGAGCGAATCGCGCACCGGATAGCCGACCCGCGTGATGAGCCGTCCGTCCGACATTTCGATCTCGACCGGCGACGAGGGCTCGCCTTCCTGTGCGAGACGAAGCAGGCTTTGCATGGTCTCGTCGGCGCGGCTCAGCCGGTCGGTTGTCTGCACCAGCAGCGCGGTCGCATCCATGCCGGCAAAGCGCGTCTTGCTGCGCGTCAACAGCCAGATGTGCTCGAACGCGGGATTCGAGTAGATCACGCGGTTGTTGCGGTCGACGAACAGAATCCCGATCTGCATGGCGTTGAGCAACGCGTTCAAGCGCGCACGCTCGTCGCTCGCCAGGACCAGATACTCCTTCTGAATCGCGTTGGCTTTCTCGAGCTCGCGCAGCGTATCGGACAGCTTGTTCTCGGCTTCCTGGCGCGCGGTCACGTCGTGGACCGATAGACGCAGCCCGAGATACGCACCGTCGGCTCCGTAGATCGGGCGCCAGTCTGCCGAGGCCCAGAACTCCGACCTGTCCTTGCGCTGCGCGCGGAAGACGAAATCGTCACCCGTGGTCCCGTGCAGCGCGCCCGCAATGGCATCGCGCACGCGCTTCCAGTCTTGCGGGGAGACCAGTGGCAGCGGGAAGTCCGACATCTCTTGACACTCATCGACCGAGTAGCCCGTGATGGTTTCGACCCGCGGGTTGATCCATAACAGACGTCCGGTCGGTCCCATCCACAGCTCGCAGCCATAGCTGTAGTCGGCGATCGCGTGAAACTTGGCTTCCGAGCTGCGCAGCTCGCGCATGCGATCGGCGACCGCCTCGGCCATCGTGTTGAACGCAGTAGCGAGCTGACCAACCTCGTCGTCCGACTCCACTGCCACGCGCGCCGACAGATCGCCGCCAGCCATGGCTTCGCCTGCAGCGGTAAGTCGGCGCAGATGGCGCGTGAGCCACAGCCCGAGCGCGAGCTGCAGCACGATCGCGATCGCAATCGCCGCCGCGGCGATCATCAGGCTGCTGTGCAAAAGACTGCTGCGCGCGGACTCCAGGAAAGTCGTCGAGATCGCAAAGCGCAGCGTGCCGTAGCGCTTGCCGTTGACGGTGATCGGCAGCTCGCTGTCGAAGCGTCCGTCGGAGCGGAAGGCGGCAGCCGACATGATCTCCTCGACCGGCGGCAAGGGCTGCGCGCTGTCCCAGCCATCGGCGGCGACCACGCGGCCGCCGTTGTCCATCAACACCACGTAGCTCAAGCTGTCTTCGGCGCGGCTCGCACGCAGAATGCTCTGCAGCCGCGCGGAGTCACTTTCGGCGAGCGGCCCGGCCAGCGCCGCATTCAGCATCGGTCCGACGAGACGCGACCGCAGCCGTGCCTGCTCGATCAAAGCGTCCTCCATCAGCCGCAGACTGTTGGCGGCGAGCGCAGCCAGCATGACCACGAGGAGCAGAACGCCCGTCAGCACGAGCTTCGAACGCAGTGAGCGCCCCGGCAAGCCTTTCACAGGTAGCTCTTTGGTTGAGAAGCGCTCGCGGAGAGGCGGCGCGCAGAATGTGGGCGTCTGGGCATCGGTCGGAACAGGCTTGAGCTCGAGCGGGACCTGAGCGTCGTGAGTGCGGCGACGGGCTTAAAGTAACTAGAGCAGCTTGCTCAGCACTTTCGAACGCCGCTGGTAGTTGTACAAAGCCTGCTTGCTGGCGGGCAGATCGTCGACCGAAGAATCCGCGAAGCCGTGCTCGATGAACCAGTGCGTCGCACGCGTCGTGAGCACGAATAGACGCGTCATATGCTGCCTCCTGGCCTCGCTCTCGATGCGCCGCAGAAGGCGTTCGCCGGCGCCGGCGTTCCGATAGTCCGGATGGACGGCGAGACAGGCAAGCTCGCCTGCACCTTCATCGGGAAACGGATAGAGCGCAGCGCAAGCCACCACTCTGCGGTCGTGCTCGAGCACGAAGAAGCGTCCGATTTCGATCTCGAGCAGCTCGCGCGAACGCTTGACGAGCGTACCGTCGGCTTCGAGCGGTTCGATCAACTGCAGGACGCCGCCGACGTCGTCGATGACGGCTGCGCGCAGTTGCTCGAGCGGATCCTGGCTCACCATCGTTCCGATGCCTTCGTGCGTGAACAGCTCGAGCAGCAATGCGCCGTCGACGTGCCGGCTGATCAGGTGCACGCGCGCCACGCGCGCCCGGCAAGCGCGGATCGCAGCAGGCAACTGAGCCTGAAGGTCGCGCGCCAGGACCTCGCCTTGCGTGAGGCGCGATTGCGCTTGCGATACGGTCAGCTCGCGAATCAGATCGCCCGCATCATCCGCCACGCCCGGCGCATCGATCAGGAAGATGAGCTTGTCGGCGCCCAGTGCGATCGCAGTCTCGGCCGCCACGTCTTCGAGCGTGAGATTGAAGATCTCTCCGGTCGGCGAATAGCCAATCGGCGAGACCAGGACCAGATCTCCCGCGTCGAGCCGCTGTCGAATCGCGTCCGCCTGCACGCGCCGGACCTCGCCGGTGTACTGCATGTCTACGCCGTCGACCACGCCGCGCGGGCGCGCAACGATGAAATTGCCGCCGGCGACGCGAATCGTCGCATTGGCCATTGGCGACAGCGGAAGTCCCATCGACAGCAGCGCTTCGATCTCGACGCGCAATTGACCATTGGCCTGCTTCACGCATTGCATTGCCGTCTCATCGGTGACGCGCATGCCGCGCACGTAACGCGGACGGATGGCGCGCGCTTTCATGTGTGCTTCGATCTGCGGGCGCGAGCCGTGCACGAGCACCAGCCGCACGCCGAGGCTCGCGAGCAGATTGAGATCGTGCGTGAGGCCCACGAACTTGCCGTCCGCGACGACTTCCCCGCCAAAGGCGACGACGAACGTGCGCCCACGAAAGGTGTGGATGTACGGGGCTGCGGCACGGAACCAGGGAACGAATTGCTCCAGCATGGCAGACGGTGATTAGTGATTGGTGATTGGTGCTTGGCGACCAAGCCGAGCAGACGATATCGCCTCTCGGAGGTCAGCAGCAGTGGTCTTCAGCAAAACCGGTTCCTAAAGCGGCCGCGGTTACCATTACCAATCACTTACTTCGGCCCCATCCGGATGGCACCATCGAGACGAATGGTCTCACCGTTCAGCATTTCATTCTCGGCGATATGCTTGACCAGGGCCGCGTATTCCGCCGGGCGGCCGAGGCGCGACGGAAATGGAACCTGCTTGCCGAGCGACTCCTGAATCTCCGGCGGTATGCCGCCCATCATCGGCGTCTCGAAGATGCCCGGTGCGATGGTGACGACGCGAATGCCGTTGCGCGAGAGATCGCGCGCGACCGGCAAGGTCATGCCGACGATGCCTCCCTTCGACGCGGAGTACGCAGCCTGGCCGATCTGTCCGTCGAAGGCTGCGACCGATGCCGTATTCACGATCACGCCGCGCTCTCCGGCCGCGTTCGGCTGCTGTTTCGCCATCGCGTCGGCGGCGAGCCGGATCATATTGAACGTCCCGATCAGATTCACGTTGATCACGCGCGTGAAGCTGGCGAGCGCATGTGGACCATCTTTGCCGACGGTCTTTTCGCCCACCGCGATGCCGGCGCAGTTGACGAGGCCATGCAATCCGTTGAACGCGTTCAATGCGAGATCGACTGCAGCTTTGGCGTGGTCTTCGCGCGTAACGTCAGTTTCGACGAAGCGGGCCTGCTTGCCGAGCTTCGCCGCGAGTGCTTCGCCGGCTGCGCGATTCACATCGGCGATGACGGCGTTGCCGCCGCTGGAGACGATCATTTCGACGGTCGCCTGGCCGAGGCCTGAGCCGCCGCCTGTAACGATGAAAGTGCTGTTCTTGATCTGCATCTGTCCTGTTTCCCTTGTGGACCGCGCCCGCGAAAACGCCACAGTATACGGGGTGGCTGGCTATGACCGAAACATGCTGTGTTGAAGACGTCCAGGCCAAACCTTTGGCCACGACGGAGAGAACCATGGGAACACCGAGAACGCTCCGGTGATATTTCAGTCCTATCCGTGCTCTCTAGATCTTCCCTGGATTCTGGTTCAGCCTAGAAATCCCCCCATAGCGTATGAATCGCAGCGAGCGCTGCCAGCGCAGCCGTCTCGGTGCGAAGAATACGGGGGCCGAGCCGGACGGGCGCGAAGCCGCATGCCGCCGCCATGTCGAGCTCCTCGGCTGCGAAGCCGCCCTCCGGACCCGCCAGCAGGATGATTTGTCGCGGTGGCGGAAGATCGCGCAGCGTTTGCCGCGCAAGCGGAGAGAGCACGATGCGCTGGGTGCTTGGCTCCGTGCGATGCTCTCCAAGCCAGTCTGGCAGCGCGGACACCGAGTGAACGACAGGCACGCGATTGCGCCTGCATTGCTCGCACGCTGCGATCACGAGGTTCTGCCAGTGCTCGACACGACGTGCCGCGCGCTCGTCGGCGAGACGCATGACCGAGCGCCGCATCTCGACCGGAAACACTTCCGCAACGCCGAGCTCGACAGCCTTTTGCAGTGTGAAGTCCATGCGCTCGCGTGCGCTCAATCCTTGCACCAGCGTTACGCGCACCGGCGATTCCGCCTCGCGATCGTGCCAGCGACCCACGCGCACGGCGACATGATCCTTTCCGATCGAGCTGATCTGCGCGTCGGATTCGCCACCGGCGCCGTTGAACACGATCACCGGAGCACCGACCGTAAGTCGCAGTACGCGGGACGCGTGATGGGCCGCATCGTCGGGAAGGTCGCGCGTCGCTCCCTGCGACAGGTCGCCGGGGCAGAAGAAGCGCGGCGCCGAGCTGACTTCGTCAGCAGTTCCGCGTGTGCGCGGCAAGTTATTGTGCATGCTAGAATTTTGCCATGTTCAACCCCTCGGGTCGAAGGCAACTGACGTGAGCTCTCACGTGGCCCCGGCTCCTGCTACCTCGTCCCGGTTTCCTTACAGGTTCGCGTATGCCTAGTGCTCCAGTCTGTGAGTTCGGATGGCGCGCCGTCGATTTCGATCTGCCCGCGACGGACGGAAAGCGCTATCGGTTGTCCAACGTCCAGGGCCCGAACGGTTTGCTGGTGATGTTCATCTGCAACCACTGCCCATACGTAAAGGCCGTGATCGATCGCATCATTCGCGACGCCAAAGACCTGAAGGAGCACGGGATTGGTGTAGTCGCGATCAGCGCGAACGACCCGGCGGACTATCCGGAGGACTCGTTCGACAACATGAAGCGCGTGGCACAGGACTTGCACTTTCCGTTCCCCTACCTGTGTGACGAATCGCAGGAGGTGGCGAAGGCCTACGATGCCGCCTGCACGCCCGATTTCTTCGGGTTCAACAAGAGCTTGGAACTGCAGTACCGCGGCCGGCTCGACGCTTCACGGACCTCGCCGGTTGCCAATGCCCGGCGCGATCTGTTCGAAGCGATGGTGCAGGTTGCGCGAACCGGCAAAGGGCCCGCTGAACAAATTTCCAGCATGGGCTGCTCGATCAAGTGGAAGCGCTAGCAGACATAGAACAC
>Ga0207674_10005064_pt1 | contig 15730 bp, 16 predicted proteins | sample KBSCornC72_FD_184303 | JGI IMG/M metagenome (GOLD analysis project Ga0207674, IMG submission 184303) | Corn rhizosphere microbial communities from Kellogg Biological Station, Michigan, USA - KBS Corn C7-2 (SPAdes) (version 2) | ecosystem: Host-associated > Plants > Roots > Rhizosphere > Soil ... | reverse complement strand
TGCGAGCGATTTGCCGCCGGCACCGGCGCAGAGATCGACGATCCGTTCGCCGTCCTGTGCTTCGCAAGCGAGGGCGATCAGCTGGCTTCCCTCGTCCTGAATTTCGACGAGACCGGCCTGGAAGGCTGGGTGGTCGTCTACCCTGCTGTCAGGCGGCAGGCGGATGCCCCATGGGCTCAAAGCGGTCGGCTCCGCCGGCGGAAACTGGGTAAGCACCTCTTCACGCGAGACCTTCGCGACATTGACGCGGAGGTCGAGCGGTGCACGTTCGAGCAGTGCCGGCCATTCGACCGCACCGACCAGCGGCGACAATTCGGGAACAATCCAATCGGGAACGAACCCCGGCTTGGCTGTGGATTCGCCGTCATTCAGCGGCTCCGGCCCTCGCGGTTCGCCGAAGAGCTCCAGCAGTGCCGGTTCCTCTTCGGCGAGCCCGAGAACCGCGGCGCGGCCGCTATCCGGCACCTCGGCCGAGCGGCGGATCGCACGGAAGACCAGCTCGCGAACCGCCCGGCGGTCCTTGGAGCCCGCGTACCGCCGATGCTTGAAGTAGCGGGTCACGATCGCATCCGCAGGCGGTCCGTCGTCGCGGGCCGAAGCGATCACCTCGTCCAGCACTTCGATCGCCGCCTGCAGGCGCGCGGCGGGCGTCATCGGCTAACGCGTCGGGTAATTGGGTGCCTCGCGCGTGATCGTCACGTCGTGGACGTGGCTCTCCGACAGCCCGGCGTTGGTGATCCGGACGAAGCGGGCGCGCTTGCGGAGCTCGGCGATCGACTGCGAGCCGGTGTAGCCCATCGCCGCCTTAACCCCGCCGACCAGCTGGTGGATGATGTCGCGGACCGGGCCCTTGTACGGCACCTGCCCCTCGATCCCTTCGGGCACGAGCTTCAGGTGATCCTTGATATCCTGCTGGAAATAGCGGTCGGCCGAGCCCCGGGCCATCGCTCCGACGGATCCCATGCCGCGGTAGGATTTATAGCTACGACCTTGATAAAGGAAGATTTCTCCTGGCGCTTCCTCGGTCCCGGCGAGGAGCGATCCGACCATGACCGTCGAAGCCCCGGCAGCGAGCGCCTTGGCGATGTCGCCGCTCGTGCGGATTCCGCCGTCGGCGATCACCGGCACGCCGTTCGCCGCGCGCGCCGCGTCCATGACTGCGGTGAGCTGCGGAACGCCCACCCCCGCGACAATGCGCGTCGTGCAGATCGATCCCGGCCCGATACCGACCTTGATTGCGTCCGCGCCAGCATCGGCGAGCGCCTTCGCCGCATCGGCGGTGGCGACGTTGCCGGCAATCACCTGCGCCGAGTTGGACAGGCTCTTCACCCGCTCGACCGCCCTCGCCACGTCGGTATTGTGGCCATGCGCCGTGTCGATGACGATGCAATCGCAGCCTGCGTCGATCAGCGCTTCGGAGCGCGCGAAGCCGGCGTCGCCGACGGTCGTGGCCCCGGCGACGCGAAGGCGCCCTTCCGCGTCCTTGGTGGCGAACGGCGCCGCAACCGATTTCTCGATGTCCTTCACCGTGATCAGGCCGACGCAGCGATTGTCCTCGTCGACGACCAGCAGCTTTTCGATCCGCCGCTGATGCAGGATTCGCCGGGCCTCGGCCTCGGTCGTCCCGATCGGCACCGTCGCGAGATTCTCCCGCGTCATCAGCTCGCTGACCTTCTGTCGCGGGTTCTCGGCGAAGCGCACGTCGCGATTGGTGAGGATTCCGCACAGCTTGCCCGATTTCTCTACGATGGGGATTCCGCTGATTCGGTTCGCCTTCATCATTTCGAGCGCTTCGGCGAGCGTCTGGTCGGGGGTCATGGTGATCGGGTTGACCACCATCCCGCTCTCGAACCTCTTCACCTGCCGAACGGCGAACGCCTGCTCCTCGACCGTCATGTTGCGGTGGAGCACGCCGATTCCGCCGAGCTGCGCGAGCGCGATCGCCATATCGGCCTCGGTCACCGTGTCCATCGCCGAGGACAGGATCGGAATGTTGAGCGGGATTTCGCGGGTAAGGAAGGTCCTGGTGTCCGCCTGGCTCGGCAGAACGGAGGATTCGAGCGGCTGCAGGAGCACGTCGTCGAACGTCAGTCCGAGCGGGATATCAGCACTATCGTTGAGTTGGGCCATATCGGCCCATGACAGGCCACGCGCGATTCGCCAAGTCCGCTCAACCGTCACCCCGGCCTTGAGCCGGGGCCTGCTTTCTTTTTGCGGTGCCGGAAGAAAAGGCGGGTCCCGGGTCGAGCCCGGGATGACAGCTACCTCTGTGCCCTCGCCAGCACCCGCCGCGCTGCTTCGACGTGCATGCGCTCGATCATCTCATTGCCGAACCGTTCCGCGCCGCCATGGAAGGCCGCGACCAGAGCCCCGGCGCGCTCGACCTCGGCAGACGAAGGCGCGAAGGCGCGATGGCAGGGCGCGATCTGGTTGGGATGGATCAGGCTCTTGCCGTCGAAGCCAAGGCGGCGGCCCTCTTCCGCCTCCCGCGAGAAGCCGTTCTCATTATCCAGGCTGTTGAACACGCCGTCGAACACCGCGACGCCCGCAGCCCGCGCCGCGAGCACGATCAGCTGGAGCGAGGCCGAGATCGGCTCGCGCGTCGCGTCGAGCGGCAGGCGGAGATCGGCGCGGAGGTCGTTCGTGCCGGCGATCAGGCCCGCCGTCTCCTGAGCGATCTCCGGAGCCGCAAGCACGCCCGCGGCCGTCTCGATCATCGCCAGCACCGGCCTGGCGACCGCTTCCGCGAGATCGTGGACGAGGTGCGCCGAAGTCGCGCGCGGAACGACGACGAGGTCCGCCTCCGATCCAGCGACAGCGTCGACGTCGAGCGAATGCCATTCGCTGCCAACGCCGTTCACGCGAATCGCGACTGGCATCGGCCACGGCGTAGCAACCGCCTCGACAGCCGCATCGCGCGCCGGGTCCTTGTCCCCGGCCTTCACGGCATCTTCGAGGTCTAGAACTACCAGGTCCGACCCAGCCTCGCGCGCCTTGGCGATCGCGCGTGGGTTCGACGCTGGCAGGAACAGCACCGACCTTACGGCGAACAGGTCGATACCCTTGTCGCTTTTCGCTTCCGCTTGGGCCATCACCGTCGCATCATGCCCTGAACCGGGGAGATCGGGGAAGAGATGCTGACGACATTCATGACCGCGGTGGCGGTCCTTGTGCTTCTATATGTGATGATGGGCGTGAAAATCGTCCGCCAGGGCTATCGCTACACGATCGAGCATTTCGGGCGGTTCGTGCGCGTGGCCGAGCCCGGATTCAATTATGTGACGCCCTTCTTCTATCGCGTTGGCCGCAGGATCAACATGATGGAGCAGGTTCTTGATATCCCGGGACAGGAGATCATCACCAAGGACAACGCCATGGTCGCGGTCGACGGCGTGGTCTTTTTCCAGGTGCTCGACGCCGCCAAGGCAGCTTACGAGGTGAGCGACCTCTACACGGCCATCATGGCGCTTTCGACGACCAACCTGCGCACCGTCATGGGTTCGATGGACCTCGACGAGACTTTGTCGAAGCGCGACGAGATCAACACGCGGCTTCTCGCCGTGGTCGACAATGCCACCGAGAATTGGGGCGTGAAGATCACCCGCGTCGAGCTTCGGGACATCCGCCCGCCGCAGGACATCGTCAATGCCATGACCCGGCAGATGAAGGCGGAGCGCGAGAAGCGCGCGGTGATCCTCGAGGCGGAAGGCATGCGTCAGTCGGCCATTCTCAAGGCGGAAGGCGAGAAGCAGTCGGCTATTCTCGAGGCGGAGGGTGGCCGGGAAGCAGCATTCCGTGAGGCCGAGGCGCGTGAGCGCGCTGCTCAGGCGGAGGCGGCGGCCACGAAATCCGTCAGCGACGCGATCGAATCCGGCAGCGCGCAAGCCATCAACTACTTCATCGCGCAAAAGTATGTCGAAGCCGTCGCCGAGTTCGCGCGCTCGCCCAATGCGAAGACCATTCTGTTCCCGGTCGAGGCGACGCAGCTGATCGGGACGCTCGGGGGGATCGCCGAGCTCGCCAAGGAAGCGGTCGGCGGCACGGGCGGCAGATCCCAGCCGGCGAAGCCGCGGACGGTGACGAGCGTGCCCAAAGCCGGCGAATGAGCGGTCTCGACATCGACCCCGAATGGCTGTGGCTGATCGGCGGCGTGGTGCTGCTGATCGCCGAGCTAATCGCGCCCGGCTTCTTCCTCGTCTTCATCGGCGGAGCGGCGATCGCCACGGGCTTCGCGGCCCTGCTTCTGCCGCTCAGCGTGCCGCTGCAGCTCGCGATCTTCGCCGTGCTCGCCTTTCTCGCGGCGCGTGTCGGGGGACGGCACGCTTATGCGATGCGCTATGATTATTCGCCCGACCCGTTCCTCAACGACCGTGCGAGACGCCTACTCGGGCGGGTGGTCGTCGTGACCCAGCCGATCGACTCGAACGGCGGGCGGGTCCGCGTCGGGGACAGCGAGTGGTCGGCGCGCGGCGGTCCGGCGGCGGTCGGCGACCGGGTCCGCATCGTCGACATCGAAGGCAATTGCCTCAAGGTCGAGCCCGAGCACGTCCTTCCGCCGGCTTAGGACTTCTTTGCAGCCTCCGCGCGGATCCACGCGTGCATCTGGTCCTCGAGCACGTTGAGCGGCACCGAGCCGAGCGCGAGGATTGCGTCATGGAAGCCGCGCTCGTCGAACTTCGCCCCGAGCGTCGTCTCGGCCTCCTTGCGCAGGCGGAGGATCGTCAGCTCGCCGATCTTGTAGGCGAGTGCCTGCCCGGGCCAACTGATGTAGCGGTCGACTTCCGTCTCGACCTCGTGCTGCGTCAGCGCCGTGTGGTTCGCGAGATAGTCGATGGCCTGCTGACGCGACCAGCCCTGCTGGTGGATTCCGGTATCGATCACCAGCCGCGCGGCGCGCCACATGTCGTAGCTCAGCTGGCCGAACTTCTCGTAGGGCGTGCGGTAGATGCCGAGCTCGTCGCCGAGCCATTCGCTGTAGAGGCCCCAGCCCTCGCCCATGCCCGAGAAATAGAGGTTGCGGCGGAACGCCGGCAGGCCGGTCTGCTCGGCCGAAAGCGCAGCCTGGAAGCTGTGGCCCGGCTCGCATTCGTGCAGAGTCAGCACGGGGATGTTGTAGAGCGGGCGGACCGGCAGGTCGTAAGTGTTCATCATGCAATTGCCGAGGCCGCCCCGCCCTGAGGTGTAGAAAGGCGCAAGTGCGTCCGGCACCGGGATGATCCCGAAGCGCTTGCGCGGGAGCAAGCCGAAATGCTGGCCGATCACCCCGTCCACGCGTTTGGCGACGTAAGCCGAGACCCCGAGCAATTGGTCGGGCGTCTTCGCGTAGAATTGCGGGTCGCTCTTCAGGAACTTCAGGAACTCGGGCATCGTGCCCTTGAAGCCGCTCGCCCGCATCGTCTTCTGCATCTCGGCTTCGATGCGTGAGACTTCCTGCAGACCCAGCTGATGGATCTGTTCCGGAGTCATGTCCGTGGTCGTATATTCGCGCACCTGCGAGCGGTAGAAAGCGTCGCCGTCCGGCAGATCGTGCGCCGAGATCGTGGTCCGCGTGTGCGGGATGTAATCGTCGCGGATGAAACCGAGCAGCTTCTTGTACGCAGGCATGACCGACTGCTGGATCGCGGCGCGAGCCTCGCTCCGCAACGCCTGCTGCTCGGCAGCCGGAACGTTCGGAGGAAACTTCTCGAACGGCTTGTAGAAGCTGCTCTTTTCCGGATCGTCGACGATGAAGGCCGCGACCGACTTGTCGCGCCCGTTCAGGGTCGCGCGCGGAACGCTGAAGCCCCGCGCCAGGCCAGCGCGCATGTTGACGATCTGCTCGTCGAAATAGCGGGGGATGTCGCGCAGCCGGGCGATGTAGCGGCGGTAGCCCGCGACATCGTCGAACGGCTTCGACGCGTCGAGATAGGTCCAGAAGGAGCTGTCGCTGTTGAACGGCATCTCCCACGTCCGGTACTTGTACTCGATCAGCTGGTTGTCGAGCATCGTCCGGAACACGGCCGCATTGACCTGCTCCGCGCTCGAGAGCTGGGCTGCCGGTATGGCGTTGAGCTGGTTCACCACGTCCTTGATGTGCGCTTCGCGGCGAAGCTGGGTCGGAGCATCGACGCGCGGCAAATAGTCGGCGGACTCGGTCTCCCCCTTCGCGTTCCAGAACTGCCCCGATTCCTTCGCATCCCAGACGGCGTAGGCGTCGTACAGCGCCTTGAGCCGCGCGTCGGCGGACGTCCGGACCGCCTGCTTCGCGGCCGGCGCCGCAGTGGCCGGCGAATAGAATGCGCTTGTTCCAAGCAGGACCGCACCCACACCCACGAGCAGCTTCATGCTTGTTTCCCCTCCCTCAACTAACGTTATTTGGCAGATGCCGGCGGACGATAGTCCGTCCTTGAATAAGCCCGCCCGCGCTTCACCGTCATCACGACCGAGCGCATGTTCTTCACGTCATCGAGCGGATTGGCCGAAAGCACGACCATGTTGGCGAGCTTGCCGGGCGCGATGCTGCCCATCTCCGCTTCCGCGCCGAGCGCCTTGGCGCCGGTCATCGTCGCCGCCTGAATCACCGCCGCCGCCGGCAGCCCGGCGGAGTCATGGAGCAGCCGGAACTCGTCAAATAGCGATGGCCACGGATCATTGAGATCATTGTCGTCATCAGTACCAGTCGAGATCGCCACTCCCGCGCGATAGGCTTGATTGGTCAGCTTGCCTGCGAATGCGACCGTGCACAGCGGCGGCTTGTGCTGCTCCTTCGCGGCGGCTTCCACGGCGCGGTAGACGTGCAGGGTGGCGTCGAGGATGGTCCCGCGCCGCCGCATGTCGGCGAAGAGCTTCGCCATCACCGGATTGTCGTGCTCGAACAGCGAGGCATCGATCGGAAAGCGATGCTGATAGGAGTCCGGCCGCTTCGCCATCGCCTGATAAGCGAGGTAGCAGGTGTGCGAGACCGTATCGACGCCCGCATCCACCACTTCGAACGGGGTCGCCGGGAACACCATGCCGTGCGCCCACACGCGCATGCCCTGGCGGTGCGCCTCCCCGGTGATCTTCGCCACGAGGTCGCCGGGAAGGTTCGCGTAGATCTTCACCGCGGTCGCATAGGTGCCCTTCGCTCGCGCAACGGCGAGCGGCATGTCGGTCGCATGGTCGATCGCCTGCTCCCACGGCACCTTCCCAGCAATCGCGCCCGCGGCGATCGCCTGCGTCCGCGGATCGTCGAAGAAGCTCGGTCCGGCCATCAGCGCTGCATAATAGATGTCCGGCGAGGCGATCTCGCCGACGCGCGCGGCGCGGGTCACGTCCGCCATCTGCCGAAGGTCGTCGGCCATGTCGCGGGTCGCGGTGATCCCGCTGTAGATGTCGCGCTTGAGCCGAGCCTCCGCGTCGAGCCGATCAGGCGGAGTCGCGAGATGCTGGTGGGTATCGATATAGCCCGGCAGCAGGAAGCGGCCGGATAGATCCACCTCCCTTGCGCCCTTGATCTGCGCGGCCGTCAACGCACGATCGGCAACGACATCGACGATCCGTTCGCCGTCGGTGATCACCGCCATGTCGGGCTTCAGCCGCGCACCGGTCCCGTCGATTAGCGCCGCGTGCCGATAGACCGTGCGGCTGCCGGCATGCGGCGGCTCGAACGGTGCGGCCGCGATGAGCAACAGCGATAAGGCGAGCAGGCAGAGGCGCGATCTCATCACCCCTTCCTGCCCCGTAGGATTCATTCAGGGAAGGGCCCGAAGGTCCGGCTCGACAAAATGCTTGCGCGCTTCGACCGAGAACAGTCGCCCGGGCGAATAGAAGCGCAGCGGCCAGTCGCGCCGGCCGATCGGCGACAGCAGCAACTCGTTGACGAGCTCGTGCAGCGGCTCCTCCCGGTCCGCCTCGGAGAGGAACAGGCGAACGCCGTGGAGGAACACGCGGGTGATCGTCTCGTGATAGCCCTCTGTGTCGCTGTTCACTCCGCCGACGCTCTCGTTGTAGCGGCGGATCAGCCCGGGCAGCTCCACGTCGATTTCGATGTCGGGCCGGCTGAGCAGCAGATAAGTCGTCGCGGCGAGATGCGCTTCATGCGTCCACTCCGTTCGCGGCAGAGTGCAGGCGACAAGGCCCTCGCCGACATGCGCGATGTCGGAGTCGGAGTGGAAAAGTCGGGGGTGGAACTCGGTCATGGATCGGGTCCTGGTGAGGGCCCGATCGAGACCGGGCCTAGACTGACGTGGTTTGGGCGGCTTGCGGCTGGGCTTGCTCTTGTTGCTGCTTCTTCGGCGCCGCCTGGCGCACGCCTTCGTCGACCTGGTCAGCGAATTGCGCGAAATTCTCGACGAACAGGTCGACCAGCTTGGCCGCCATCGCATCATATTCCGCCGGGTCGGCCCAAGTGCTCCTCGGATCCAGCAAATCGGTGCAACCGGGGACCTCGCACGGCACTTCGAAGCCGAAGTTGGGGTCCTTGCGGAACTTCGCGTTCTTGAGGCTTCCGTCGAGGGCAGCATTGAGCAGCGCGCGCGTCGCTTTGATCGGCATGCGCTTGCCGACGCCATATTTGCCGCCGGTCCAGCCTGTGTTGACGAGCCAGCAATCGACGCTGCCTTCGGCGATCCGCTTCTTGAGCAGATTGCCGTAGATCGACGGGTGGCGCGGCATGAACGGCGCTCCGAAGCAGGTCGAGAAGGTCGCCTGCGGTTCGGTCACTCCGATCTCGGTCCCCGCGACCTTCGCGGTGTAGCCCGAAAGGAAATGATACATCGCCTGGTCGGGCGTGAGCTTGGCGATTGGCGGAAGCACTCCGAACGCGTCGGCGGTCAGCATGACCACGTTCCTCGGCGGCGGCCCCATATTGTGCTCGGACGAGTTCGGGATGAAGTCGATCGGGTAAGCGCCGCGGCTATTCTCGGCGAGGGTTGGATCGTCGAGGTCGAGCTCACGAGTGACGGGGTCGATCACCACATTCTCGAGCACCGTCCCGAAGCGCTTGGTGGTCGCGTAGATCTCCGGCTCCGACTCCGCCGACAGCCGGATCATCTTGGCGTAGCAGCCGCCTTCGAAGTTGAAGACCGCGGTGTCCGACCAGCCGTGCTCGTCGTCGCCGATCAAGGTGCGGTTCGGATCAGCCGACAGGGTCGTCTTCCCGGTGCCGCTGAGGCCGAAGAAGATGGCGGTGTCGCCGTCGGGGCCGATGTTGGCCGAGCAGTGCATCGGCATGATGCCCTTTGGCGGAAGGATGAAGTTCAGCAGGCCGAACACCGACTTCTTCATCTCGCCGGCGTAGGAGGTGCCGCCGATCAGGATCAGCTTCTTGGTGAAATTGACCGCGACGACGGTCTCGCTCCGCGAACCATGGCGCTCGGGATCGGCGCGGAAGCTCGGCAGGTCGATGACCGTATATTCCGGATCGAAGTCCGGCAGCTCGCCGGCTTCGGGGCGCACCAGCAGGGTGCGGATGAACAGGTTGTGCCAAGCGAGTTCGTTGACGACGCGGACGCGGACGCGGTGCTCGGGCTGCGACCCGCCGTAGAGGTCGGCGACGTAGAGCTGATCCTTGTCGGCGAGCGCGAGCAGGAAATCGTCGTGCAGCCGGTCGAACGCATCCGGGTCCATCGGCTTGTTGCCGTCGTTCCACCAGATGACATCGCGGGTCAGATCGTCCTTGACGGTGAACTTGTCCTTCGCGCTGCGGCCGGTGTGCTTGCCCGTCCGGACCACCAGAGGACCGTCCTTGGCCAGAAGGCCCTCGCCGCGCCGGACGGCATGTTCGACCAGCGGTGCGGTGGTGAGATTCCAGAAAATCTCTGCGCCGGTTGCGATGCCCTGCGCATCAAGGCCGCGATGCGGTACGCGCTCGTTCACTGACAAGCTTCCTTTCCCAAATGCCAAAATGCGGCGGCGACCGGTGCCTGGCCTGCCGCCGCATACGTATGCGTAAAGGCGTATAGGCACGAAATCGTTGCACGGTCAAAGCAGCTTGGCGGCGGTTCAGGCGTCGATAGCGCTAACATGGGACAGTTCGGCGCGCTTGTGCCCCGAACGGGCGCTGGCTATCGCAATCGCGGAGCGGAAGAGGCAGTCACGAGCAGCGGATGAGCCAGATAATCGCGCTGGTCGACGACGACCGCAACATCCTGACGTCGGTTTCGATCGCGCTTCAGCAGGAGGGATTCGTCACGCGGGTCTATTCGGACCCGGTGCTCGCTCTCAAAGCGATCGGCGACAATCCGCCGGACCTCGGCGTGTTCGACATCAAGATGCCGAACCTCGATGGAATGGAGCTGCTGCGCCGGGTGCGCGAGTTCAGCGCCATGCCCGTGATCTTCCTGACCTCGAAGGACGACGAGCTCGACGAGGCGCTCGGCCTCGCGATGGGGGCGGACGATTATATTTCCAAGCCATTCTCGCAGCGGCTGCTCATTGCCCGGATCAAGGCGATCCTTCGGCGGCAAGAGCTGGAGCGTGGCGAGGCGGCGGTGCAGGCCTCCGAGGCGGAGGCGCCGCCGCTCGAACGCGGCCGGTTGGTGATGGACCCCGCGCGGCACAAGGTCCGCTGGGACGGCAGGGACGTGAGCCTGACGGTGACCGAGTTCCTGATCCTCGAAGCGCTCGCGCAGCGGCCGGGGGTCGTGAAAAGCCGCAACCAGCTGCTCGATGTGGCATATAACGACGATGTCTATGTCGACGACCGCACCATCGACAGCCACATCAAGCGCATCCGGCGCAAGTTCCGGGCCGTCGACCCCGAGTTCGACGCAATCGAGACCCTCTATGGCGTCGGCTATCGATTCGACGAGCAATAGACCGGCCGAGCCCCAGCTGAAGTGGGGTGGGCGCTGGACGCTCGCGCACCGAATTCTGGCGCTCAACCTGCTGACCTTGCTGCTGGTCGGGCTCAGCACGCTCTATCTCGACGTGTTCCGCAACCGGCTGAGCAAGGAACGGACGCAGCAGACGCGGCTTGAAACGGCGACCGCCGTCGCGGCCATGACCCACGTTCCCCAGAAGGACTGGCCGGGGCTACTGGCCACGGCGTCGAAGGTGACCGGCGACCGATTCCGCCTCTATGGCCAGGACGGGTACCTCGTCATCGACAGCTGGCGGATCACCGGCCCCACCTACGAGCTGCGCGATCCGAGCACCGAGAAATGGACCAAGGATGCGGCGCGCGCCCTGGACCGCGGGTTCAACATGTTGGTCGGGGCCAGGACGCTCGAGGATTATGTCGATCCGCCCGTCGACCGGGTGCAGGCCTGGCCCGAGGCGGTCCGGGCGCTGAGCCTTGGCCGGCCGACGACGAAAATCCGGAATGCGCCCGACCTCACGCCGGTCATTTCTTCGGCGGTTCCGTTCGAGGGCAAGGTGCTGCTCGCGACCGACAACGATCGCTCGTTCACGCACGAGGTGCGGAGGCAGCGGGCGCTGATCCTCGGCGCGATGGCGCTGGTCATCGCGGTGTCGCTCCTCCTGTCGATGTTCATGGCGAGGACCATCGTTCGGCCGCTTCGACGGCTCGCGATCGCCGCCCATCGCGTGCGCCTTGGGCGGTCGCGCGAGGTCAATGTCCCTCGCCTGCCCCGCCGGAGCGACGAGATCGGACTGCTAGCCCGAGCGCTGTCGGACATGACCCAGTCGCTGAGGCAGCGCATCGACAATATCGAGGCGTTCGCGGCCGATGTGACCCACGAGCTCAAGAACCCGCTCGCCTCCTTGCGATCTGCGGTCGACGGGCTGGACCGGGTCAAGGATCCCGAATTGCGGCACAGGCTGATGGGGGTCGTGCGTGAGGACGTGAAGCGGCTCGACCGGCTCATCACCGACATCAGCGAGGCGGCGCGGACCGATGCCGAGCTTGCCCGCGCGGCGTTCGAGCGCGTCGACCTCGGCCCGCTCATCGAACAACTGGTCTCGAGCTGGGAGACAAGGCGCGAGAAGGGGGACGCGCGGATCGCCTTCGCCCGCCCGCGCAAGGATACGGCGGCAGTGATGGGCAAACCGGACCGGCTGGCGCGCGCGATCAACGCGATCATCGACAATGCCGTGAGCTTCTCGCCGCCCGGAGGGCTGGTCGAGATCGCCGCTGCGCGCGTCGGCGACGAGGTGCGCATCCGGATCGACGACGAAGGCCCCGGAGTGCCGCCCGAAGCGCGTGAGGCGATCTTTAACCGATTCCATTCAGTACGGCCGGAGGGCGAGAATTTCGGCCGGCACTCCGGCCTCGGCCTTGCCATCGCCCAGGCTATCGTCAAAGGCCACAACGGGGAGATTGACGTGCACGACCGCGATGACGCCCCTTCGGGCGCACGCTTCACCATCCGGCTTCCGGCGGCAGACCGCGAATGAACCCGGTGCAATCCGGAGCGGGGCCGCGCATCTCGGCCGAAACGGTCCACGCCAGCACCGTCGCCCTCGATGGGCGCGCGGTTCTCATCAGCGGCCCGTCGGGCGCGGGCAAGTCGGACCTCGCGCTTCGACTGCTCGACCGCGGCTTCACCCTGGTTAGCGACGACCAGACGCTGGTCAGGCGCGACGGCGACCGGCTGATCGCGACGGCGCCGCCGAATATCGCCGGCAAGCTCGAGATCCGCGGCATCGGGATCGTCGAGATGGAGCGGCTGAGCGACGTTCCGGTCGCGCTGATCGTCGAGCTGACGAGCGACATCCAGCGGCTTCCGGACGACTCCCGCGAGCGGCCGATCCTCGGCGTTCGGGTGCCGCTCATCTCCATCGACGCGATGACTGCGTCCGCGCCCTCGAAAGTGGCGCTCGCGCTCGACCGCATGGGCTTGAAGTTCCAGTGACAACCACGCGGCCGGGTCAGCGACCTTGGCCGCGCCTGCTGCTCGTCACCGGCATGTCAGGGGCCGGCAAATCGACCGTGCTCGACACGCTCGAGGACATGGGCTGGGACGTGGTCGACAATCTGCCCGCCGACCTCGTCGATGATTTCGTCAACGGCGGCGGGCAATGCCGGACGGCACCAGTGGCCATCGCCATGGATGCGCGGAGCCGCGGCTTCGATCCGCAGCGCCTTCCCGACCTCATCCGCTCCATCGAGGGTGTCGAGCCGGAAATCCTCTATCTCGACTGCTCGGGCACCGAGCTGATGCGCCGCTACGACGAGACCCGGCGCCGCCACCCGCTCGCTCCCGATCGGCCGGCCGAGGATGGGATCGCGCGCGAGCGGCAGATGACCATGCCGCTGCGCAACAGCGCCGACAGCGTGCTCGACACGACCGATCTCAGCCCTGCCGAGCTGCGCGACGAGCTGCAGCGGCGCTACGGCGGGGACGAGGACCAGCCGGTGCTGACCATCGCCTCGTTCGCTTTCGCACGGGGCATTTCGCGCACCGCCGACCTGGTGTTCGACCTCCGCTTCCTGCCCAATCCGCACTGGGTCGAAGGGCTCCGTCCGCTGACCGGCGCCGACCAGCCGGTGCGCGACTATCTGGCCGAGGAACCGGCCTGGAACGAGACGATGGACCGCATCCAGTCCCTTCTCATCGACTGGATTCCCCGCTACTGGGCCGCGGGCAAAAGTTACGTGACCGTTGCATTCGGATGTACAGGAGGGCGGCACCGTTCGGTGGCCGCCGCGGTCGAAATGGCCGAACGGTTGCGTGACGCCGGATTTGCTCCCAATGTGCGCCACCGCGATCTCGCCTCGCCGCCGAGGGATACGATCGAACGGCACCCCGGGCGCGCTACGGCAAGCGAGGGCGAGGACGAGTTGAATCGATGATTGGATTGGTGCTGGTGACCCACGGCCGGCTTGCGGCCGAATTCATCACTGCAATGGAGCATGTGGTCGGGCCGCAGGAAGCCATCGAGGCAGTCTGCATTGGGCCGGACGACGACATGGAAGAGCGGCGCAAGGACATTGCGGCTGCAATTGCCAATGTCGACCAGGGCAAGGGCGTGATCATCCTCACCGATCTGTTCGGCGGCACCCCGTCCAACCTCGCCATCAGCCTGATGAAGGGCGAGAATGTCGAAGTGATCGCCGGAGTGAACCTGCCGATGCTGATCCGCCTCGAAGGCGCGCGCAAGGTGATGCCGGTCCATGCCGCGGTCGCCGCCGCGCGCGAAGCCGGCCGCAAATATATCTCCGTCGCTTCCGAAATCCTCGGGGAAGCGGCCGCTTGAGCTCGGCCAGCCGGCCGGTCCGAATCACCAACCAGCGCGGGCTCCACGCCCGCGCAAGCGCGAAATTCGTCAACCTCGCCGCCGAGCTCGGAGTCCCGATCGAGGTCGAGAAGGACGGCAACAAGGTCTGCGGCACCTCGATCATGGGCCTGATGATGCTGGGCGCCGCAATGGGCGACACGGTCGTGATTCACGTCGAAGGCGATGATGCGGAAGCCGTGGCGGACAAGCTCGTGGCGCTGGTGGAAGAGAGATTTGGGGAGGAGTGACGTCATTGCGAGGAGCGCAGCGACGAAGCAATCCAGCGGCGCTGGTCTGGATTGCTTCGCTCCGCTCGCAATGACGAATGCCTAGGCAGATCACCGCCTTTTCCAACGCAACGGTCAAGCTGCTGCGCTCCCTGCGCGACAAGAAGGCGCGGCGCGCGGAGGGGCTGTTCCTCGCCGAAGGGTTGCGGATCCTGGCGGAAGCGCGCGACAGCGGGCGATTGCCCGAGATCGTCGCTTTCTCGCCCGACGGCGCGCGGCATCCGCTGGCCGCCGAGATCATCGCGGCGACCGAAGCCGCAGGCGGCGATGCGATCGAAACGACGCCCGACATCCTTTCGAAAATGAGCGGCAAGGACAATCCGCAGATGCTGCTCGGCGCGTACAGGCAGCCGGAGACCTCGCTAGAGCGGATCGACCGTGCCAAGGCGCCGCTGTGGATCGTCGTCCAGGCGCTGCGCGACCCGGGGAATATCGGGACGATCCTGAGGACCGGCGATGCTGTCGGCGCGGGCGGCCTGATCTTGATTGACGATTGCGCCGACCCCTTCTCGGTCGAGGCGGTCCGAGCCTCGATGGGCGCACTGTTCACGCAGGACATCGCGACCGCGCGGTGGCCCGAGTTCGTCTCCTGGCTGCGTTTCGCCGAAGGGCAGCTCGTCGGCACCAGTTTGAAGGCGACGCACGATTATCTCGAAGCGGATTACCAGCGCCCCTGCTTCCTCCTCATCGGCAACGAGCAGCAGGGACTCCCCGCCGATTACGAAGCGGAATGCGACCTGCTTGTGAAGATCCCGATGGCTGGCCGAGCGGACAGCCTCAATGCCGCGATGGCGGCGGCGGTGATGGCGTTCGCGATCACGGCGAGCTGGCGGTGACGGAACCGGTCAGTCCAGCCACGGTTGTTCTGCACATGAAAAGACTGTTCGCGCTTGCCCTGGCGGGGGTCCTCGGCGGGTGCCTGCCGATCCCCGGCCCTCCGCCGCCGCCCTATCATGCGCTCGGCACGGAGCCATTCTGGAACCTGCTGATCGACGAGCACGACATCACCTTCGTCCAGCCCGACGCGCAGCCGATCAAGCAGCCGACGCCCAAGGTGATCCACGGCATCGCCGGCGAAATCTACCAGACCCCGCGGATCAACGTGAACATCGTCCATGCGCAGTGCAGCGACGGAATGAGCGACCGCGTCTATCCGGACAAGGTCCAGGTCACGGTCGACGGGAGGCGGTTCAATGGCTGCGGCGGTCTTTAGGGCGGCGGCCCTCGCGCTCGCCTGCGGGGGCTGTACCACGGTGGCGGTCGACGGCCGGACGTTCGAGGGCGGCTGGCGAGTGATACAA